>Ga0335075_10000859_pt1 | contig 51516 bp, 38 predicted proteins | sample Lox_Sample_24_FD_206723 | JGI IMG/M metagenome (GOLD analysis project Ga0335075, IMG submission 206723) | Soil microbial communities from Loxahatchee National Wildlife Refuge, Florida, United States - Lox_Sample_2.4 | ecosystem: Environmental > Terrestrial > Soil > Wetlands | place: USA... | reverse complement strand
TTGGGGTGAGATGAACCTCTCTTGTCCTACTTTCCGGCTTCCTGTCTCCGCCCTTCGGCGGAGCGGTTGTTGTTGTCCCCGCTGAGTTCCACTCCGCAAATCTCATCTCGTGCACCTGGACCGGCACACGCATACCAACTGAAGACCGGCGCGCTCAATATCCAGGCCGCTCATCCGAATCCCACCCTTCCTCAGGAGGCATCGTGATATTTGCAGCAAAACTATTTCGTCTCTTCGCCCCGATCATTCTCTTGGGATCGCTGATCGCGTCTGCCCAGGTCGTCGGCGGTACAATCGGCGGCACCGTCCACGATCCTGCGGACAACTTGGTAAGCGGCGCCACGGTTACCGTGCGCCAGCTTGAAACCGGCGCTACGCGGACTCTCACCACCGGTCCCGACGGCCGTTTCTCCGCACCCTCCGTGCCCGTCGGCAACTACACCGTGACCGTTTCGCACGATGGATTCGAATCTGCCGAGCAGACCGGCATTACCCTCGCCATCGGCCAGAGCCTGCAGCTGAGCCTCACGCTGAGCCTCAGAAAGGTTCATCAGGAAATCGTTGTGAATGCGGAAGAACCCGCAGTGAACACTACCACGGAATCCACTTCCGGATTGGTGAATGAGCGCGAAGTAAAACAGCTGCCCCTCAACGGCCGCAGCTATGACGAGTTACTCACGCTCAATCCCGCCACGGTGAACTACACCAATCAGCGCTCTGGTGGCGTGGGAACGTCGAATTCATCGGTGGGCAACATGTTCTCGATCAGCGGAGATCGCCCGCAGGACAATCTCTTCCTGCTCAACGGAATCGAGTACACGGGCGCATCGCTCATCAACGTTACGCCCGGGGGAACCAGCGGCGAGTTGCTCGGCGTCGACGCGGTGCGCGAGTTCAACGTGGTCACCGATACCTACGGCGCCGCCTACGGCAAACGCGACGGCGCCCAGATCAGCATCGTCACCGATTCCGGCACCAACCATGTGCACGGCAACGCCTTTGAGTTTCTCCGCAACAGCGCTCTCGACGCACGCAACTACTTCGACCCGGGATCGATCCCCGAGTTCCAGCGCAACCAGTTCGGCGGCTCTCTGGGAGGTCCCCTCAAGCGCGACAAGATGTTTCTCTTCGGCAACTACGAGGGATTCCGCCAGAACTGGGACCTGAGTGAAGTCGCGCTCGTGCCTGACGACGAGGCCCGCGCCGGCTATCTGCCCAGCTCCTCCGACGGCGAGCAATACGTAGGCGTTGCTCCTTCCGTCGCGCCCTTGCTCACGCTCTGGCCGGTGCAGAATGGGCCGGAACTGGGCAGCGGCATCGCCGAAAGTTTCAGCCATCCCAGGCAGCAAATTCGTGAGGACTTCGGCACCACCCGCTTCGACTCGAACCTGACCGGCAAGGACCTCTTCTTCGCCGTTTACACCGTGGACGACAGCACCGCCAACACCCCTTCGGCCAACCCCCTCAGCCTCATTAACGAAAGCCTGCGCGAACAGGTGGTGAGCCTAGAGGAGCAGCATGTCTTCTCGCCCTCGCTTCTCAACACGGCGCGATTCGGCTACTCGCGCGCCAGCTACTTCTTCACCGGCTACACGCCCGCGAGTCTGCCGGGATGGGTCGCGGGCGAGCCGATCGGAGCCATCGTCATCAGCGGCAGCACGGCGTCGAACGGGGCCTCGCAAATCACACAGGCCGGCACCAACGTGGGCAGCAACAATGCCACGGCGCGCAACCTGTTTACCTGGGCCGACCATATCTACTGGCAGCACCACCGGCATGAAGTTGAGGCAGGCGCGTGGCTTCAGCGCATTCAATCGAACGACATGCTCGCCCAGGACCAGTACGGCCAGGCCTCCTTCAGCACCCTCCAGTCCTTCCTGCAGGGAACGGTGAAGACCTTCACCGTGGTGCCATCGCCCACCGCGATGGGTTGGCGCTCGTTTGAAGCTGCCGCCTTTGTGGAAGACACAATCCACCTGACGCCCAGGCTCGAAGTGCGCGCCGGCTTCCGCTCTGAGTCAACCAATGGCTGGAATGAAGCCCACAGCCGCGCCGCCAACTATGCCATCGTCGACGGCGTGCTGCAGACACAGCCCCTCATTGGCGGCTCCGCGCTCACCACCAACCGCGCCAAGTTCCTGCCCGAGCCGCGTTTGGGCTTCGCGTGGGACGTGCGGGGCAACGGCACCACCGCCGTCCGGGGCGGCTTCGGCCTCTACCACGGTCTGCTCGACGCCCTCGATTACCGGCTCGATCAGACCGCTCCCTTCAACACCGCCGAATCAATCAAGAACATTCCCGTCTCGGATCTGAATATCGCGCCGGGCGCGCCGTTGCCGGACGGCACCCTGGTTTCTCCCAGCAATGTGCAGCCTGACATCGCCACCCCCGCCGTGCTCAAGTGGAGCCTGCGCGTCGAACAGAAGGTCGCGCCGCAAACGGCCCTCACCATCGGCTATATCGGGTCGCACAGCTATCACCAGATCCTCTCTGAAGACATGAACGAACCCGTGCCCGCTTATCTCTCCAACGGAACGCCCTACTATGCGCCGGGCGCGGCCAACGCCAACCCCGACCTCGCCAATTCCACCTCGTGGGTGTCGCAGGGAGTCGGCCTCTATAACGCACTCGAAGTCGATGTGCGCCGAAGCTACGCGAACGGCCTCCAGTTCCGTGGCAATTACACCTGGTCGAAGAACCTCGACGACGGCTCGGCATGGAACACCAGCGTCAGCGGCAACACGCCCGCCTACGTCGAGTTCCCCCTCGACCCCAAGCTCGACTGGGGCCCGTCCGCCACCGACGTGCGCAACTCCGCCTCGATCAACGGCAGCTATGATCTCCCCTTTGGCCCTGGCCACGCTTTATTCAGCCACGCCACCGGCGCTGCCAAACTCCTCTCCGCGGGCTGGACCCTGAGCGCCATCGCGGCACTGCAAACTGGCTTCCCGTTTTCGCCCCAGCTCGGCTACAACCCTACCGGCAACGGAGACACGCGCAACCCCGTCCGCCCTGACTGGAATCCTGATTTTCACGGCAATCTCTATCCCCGCACAGCCAGCGAGTACTTCAACCCGGCCGCGTTTCTGCCCCCGGCAACAGGCACCTACGGCAACGTCTCCCGCGATGCCCTCGCCGGCCCGGGTCTCTCGCAACTGGACATCTCGACCGCGAAGAAGACGCGCCTCGCGGAAGGTGTCACCCTAGCGTTCCGCGCTGAATTCTTCAACATCCTCAACCACACCAACTTCCTGACGCCCAATGAAGTCGTCTACTCCTCGGCGAACTCCGGCATCTCGCCCACCGCAGGCGTCGTCACTGCCACCTCGACCACCTCGCGTCAGATTCAATTCGGCGCCAAATTGGAGTTCTAGCCCAGGGTTCAATGTGGGTGAGTAGCGAGCAAGGTTGCCCCCTCACCCGCGATCCGAATCTCAAGCCCCTCACCGATCGAGGTCAGAAGCGCGCGCCACGAGATAAAGCTCCCTCACATGAGCAGTCGAGCTTTTCCACCACGCAACTATTCCCCCCGGCCCGCGTTGTATCCTTCAACAGCCCGGGACCGGTGGCGGTTCCGGAAAACCAAAGATCGAAAAGGAACTGATCGTCATGAAAAAAACTGCACTGGCTGTCCTGCTTTCCCTGCTTATGCTGCCTGCGGCCGCCATGGCCCAGGTTGGAGTCTATGTCCGTGTCGCCCCGCCCGCTCCCATCGTCGAGCACTACGGCCCTCCCCCGCATCCCGGCTACGTCTGGATCGCCGGCTACCACCGCTGGGACGGCGCGCGCTACGTCTGGGTGCATGGCTACTGGGGCCGCCCACCCCATCCCGGCTGGGTCTGGGCTCCGCACCACTGGGTTCACCGTCACGGCGGCTGGGTCCTCGTCGAAGGCCACTGGCGCCGCTGACCTCATCCCCAGCTCCACCCGCCCCCCACAAACCGGCGGCGCCCGCAGCGCGCCGCCGCCCCACCAGAAACCGAAAGCCCTGATTCCAGGCGAACTGTCGAAGCCTGCCGGTGATCTTCTGTTGCTGTCTCCCTGTCCGTCTTAATCTCCTCTCCACAAACCACCTGCCATCATTGACATCTGCTGTCCCCGATCCCTGCGCCCCGGCTTACGCTATCATTCCCTTCGACGCCTATGCCCGATGAGACGCCGACAACCCCGCCCGCGGCCCATGACTTCGAGGGCGATTACCGCCCTGCCGCCCCCGCGCACCTCGACCCCGTCAACCCGCGCATCGAGCCAGTCGACGCGGCCTACCTGATGAAGCTCACCGACGCGCTCAACACCACGCTCGACCTCGATACCCTCCTCAACCGCACCTCCGAACTGGTCCGCGCCGTTATTCACTACCGCATCTTCGCCATCTTTCTGCTGAACGAGCGCACCCAGGAGCTGCGCATGAGATTCCAGATCGGCCACACCCCCCAGGCGGCCCGCATGAGGTTTCCGCTCGGCAAGGGGGTCGTGGGCCAGGTTGCCCTCACTCGCCAGCCCGTCCTGATCAACGACGTCTCTCAGGATCCCAACTACATCGCGGCCCACCCCGACGTGCGCGCCGAGCTCGCCGTCCCGCTCATCGCCAAGAACCGGCTCATCGGCGTCCTCGACATCGAGAGCGAGCAGACCGACTTCTTCCGCCCCGAGCACCTGCGCACCCTCACCGTCACCGCCTCGCGCATCGCCCAGGCCATCGAGAACGCCCGCCTCTACGCCCGTGTCTCCCGTCAGGCCCAGACCCTCGAAGTCCTCAACGAGATCTCCGTCGAGCTGGCCTCCATCCTCGACCTCGACCCGCTCCTCGAGCGCGTCGGCCAACTGCTGCGGCGACTGATCGACTACCAGATGTTCTCCATCATGCTGCTCGACGAGAAGGGCGATACGCTCATCACCCGCTATGCCTGGCGCTTCGGCTCGTCAAACGCCCCCATGCGCCGCATCGCCATCACCAGCGGACTGGTAGGCGCGGCCGTGCGCGAGTGGCGGCCCATCAACGTCCCCGATGTCAACAAAGACACGCGCTACCTGGCCATGAATCCGGAGACGCGTTCGGAGCTGGTGATTCCGCTCTTCTACAAAGGCCGCGTCATCGGCGTCCTCGACCTCGAACACACCCGCCCTGCCTTCTTCAATGACGAACACGAGCGCACCCTGACCACCCTCGCCGCGCAGGTCGCCATCGCCATTGAAAACGCCCGGCTCTACCAGGCTGTTCGCCGCCAGGAGCGCCAGCTCGAGAAAGACCTGGCCATGGCCCGTGAAGTGCAACTTCGTCTGCTGCCGCCCGCGCCGCCCCAGCACGCCAACGCCGAACTCGCCGTCCGCTTCTTGCCCGCTCGCACCATCGGTGGCGACCTCTACGACTTCCTCGACTACGGTCCCGGCCGCACCGCCATCGTCCTCGGCGACGTCAGTGGCAAGGCCGCCCCCGGTGCTCTGTTCGCGGCATTGGCCAGCGGCATCATGCGCTCCGCCGCGGCTCAGGAGCCCGGGCCCGCCGATATGCTCGCCCTCCTCAACGACGCCCTCCAGGAACGCAAGCTCGAGTCCCAGTACGTCACCATGCTCTTCACTGTCTGGAACGACGACAACCGCACCCTCCACGTGGCCAACTCCGGCGCCGTGCAGCCCATCTTCTGCCGCGCCGGCTCATCGCTCACCGTAAAAGCCGAAGGCTTCCCCCTCGGCCTCTTCCCCGACGTCACCTACGAGGAGTTGAGTATGGCCACGCAGCCCGGTGACGTCGTCGTCTTCGTCTCCGACGGCATCCTCGACGCCGAAAACGAAAAGGAGGAGATGTACGGCCAGGATCGCCTCTCCGATCTGCTCTGTTCCCACCGTGACCGATCCGCCCAGGAGATCGCCGACGCCATCCTCGCCGACGTCACCCGCTTCCAGGGCACGCACGACCGCTTCGACGACGAAACCATCATCGTCCTCCGCGTTCGCTAGCATCCTGCGATGGAACGCGGGCCACTCAAAGAGCGTACCTTCACGGTTCGGCGAAGACTGATGCCTATCAAAGGGCGCACTCTCAGAAAGCGCATGAATCCCGGATGTTCTGGGCTCCCCTCACGACCTGGAGTGCCTATCCTTTCCGCCCCTGTGTGGAAGGATGAGTCTTCCAATGCTTGGGCGAGTCGTCTCCATCAACAATGGCAGCATCAAAGGAGGTTATTCGGACGATGAAAACGGAAGGCAGACTCATCTGGGCTGTGATTGCGGCCTCGGCTCTCTGGATTGCGGCCCTCCCCGCGGGCGCCGCCGCCCAAGCCTGCACCGTCGATCGTGCCACCGGCACCACCATCGACCCCAGCCCCTTCCTCAACAACGCCCTGGGACCGCAGTGGAACGCGGCCACCAACCGCATCGCCTATATGGCGAAAAATGCAGCCGGTTACTTCCGCGTTTATATTGTCAAGCCCGACGGATCCGGCACACGCGATCTCACCGCCGCCATTCATAACATGCCCACCAAGCACCAGGGCGCGCCCTACTGGGATCCCTCCGGCCGCTATCTTTTGTTGGTCGCGGAAAAGCAGAGCTGGCATGGCGCGACGATGTTCGGGAATCTCGACTACGGCGCGCTGCCCGGCTTCGGCACGCACGACGATCTGTGGGTGGTTGCGGCTGACGGCAGCCGCGCCTGGCAGCTGACCGACCTTCCGGACACCAGGTACGAGGGCATTCTGGTCCCCGTCTTCTCGGCGGATGGTAGGCACATCGCCTGGTCCCAGCGCCAGGATAAAGGAAAGTACACAATCAAGGTCGCCGACTTCGTCACCTCACCCCAACCGCACCTGGCCAATACCCGGACCTACGAACCCGGCGGATTGGCCTACTACGAACCCGGCTCCTTTACAACCAACGGCAGGTTTCTCCTCTACCAGAGCGACCAGGACACTCACAGTTTCTGGTTCAGCCAGATCTACCGGTTGAATCTGGCCACGGGAAAGAGCACCCGCCTGACCCAGGGAAGGCAGTACAACGAGCATCCCGTGGCTGTGGCCACTCCAAGCGGGGAATGGATCATCTACATGAGTACGCTGGGCGTCATCCGCCGGCCGCTGCATTTGATGCTGGGGACCGAATGGTACGCCATGCGCCTGGACGGCAGCGGCAACAAGCGGCTCACATGGATGAACTCGCTCGACCGCGCCAACCCCGAGTATGCGCCCGAACCCCTGATCGCTGTGAAGGCGACGCTGAGCCCCTCCGGCACGTTCTTCCTCGGCGACATCGAGAACCATCTGGGCAGGCAATCCGGATTCATCAAGGCGGTACGGTTCACCTGCAAATGATGCCCATCTGCCGTATCTTACCCACGTCTAAGCGGCCATTTTCACAAAAAACTACGGCCGGCCGTCGCGGTAGGCGACGGCCGGCCCGTGATGCTGCATTTGAATTTGAGGCGTCAGAACGAGATCCTCATCGATCCTTGCAGCGAGCGGCCGCCACCGATACCGTTCACGGTGCCCTGTCCGCTGCCCAGCGTGCCGGTGACCTGACCGAAGTTTGAGGACGTCATGCTTCCGTTGGGAAGGCCAAACTGAGGCGAATTGCTGAGCTGGACAGCATCGATACGCGCCTCGAGGGCCATCTCACGATAGAGCCTGAATGTCTTTGCCAGAGAAAAGTTGTCCTGCACGTAGCCGGGGCCGCGAAACTGGTTTCTGCCGGTGTTGCCCAGCCCCGGATTCGGGCATGGCGTTGTGGACCCTGGGCAGCCTGCGGGCTGCGAGAAGTTCGACGTGCTGAACCACTGGTTTCCGGGCCCGATGCGGTGAAGGACGTTCAGGTTGCCGCTGATGCTTCCAGTTTGCGTGGTTCCGGGCGTATTCAGCGTTCCGCCGTTTGCAGTGACCGTAAACGGCAAACCCGAAACGGCGGAGATGATTCCAGAAAGGCGCCATCCGCCGAGGACGGCGTCTCCAATGCCGGAGTTGAAGAGTGCATGGCCGCGGCCGAAGGGCAGCTGGTAGATAAAGGTCTGCTCGAAGTTTTTGGCGCGGTCAAAGTCCGCCGGAGCATAGTTTCTGCGGAGGTTGATGAAGAACACCAGGCTGCCGTTATCGTCGCCGCCGGTGGCGTAGTCGAGCGCCTTGCCCCAGGTGAATCCGGAGGTAAAGGAGAGGCCGTTCGAGAAGCGCTTCGTAAGCTGGGCCTGCAGCGACTCGTAGTTCGAAGAGAAGCCCAGGAAGTATTCATTGGTAGCAGCCGTGCGGCCGGTGGCGCCGCCTGTGAAGGCGGTCGAATCCTCCGGATCCGAGGCGTTGCCGCCGCCATAGGTGCTGGGCAGGTTGATGTTCTGCGACAGATTCATGCGCGTGCCGTGGTTGGCCACATAGGCGATCTGGAGCGAATAATTGCCTTTGAAGGCCTGTTGCACGGCCACATTCCAGGCGGTCGCGTAGGAGTTCCTGAAGTTCTTAGGAATGTACGTGTACACCTGCGAGATCAACTGGGGGGTATTGGCGGGAATGATTCCGTTGGTGGGAATGGCAACCGGGACCGGCGCCGGGAAGCCGGCCTGGAAGGTAGCCGTGGTGACTCCATCCGCAAGCACGGCCGGAGTGTATGCCGAACCGCCCGCGGGCTGATAGCTGTTGTTGGCGCGGATGGGGTAGTTGTACGCATAGGTGTTATCGGTGAACGGCGTATAGCTGATACCAAAGCCGCCGCGGACCACCGTATCGTTCGAGACGCGGTAGGAGAATCCGGTGCGGGGAGCGAAGTAGTCGTACTTGGTGACCAGGCCGAGGTTGGAGGGGTTGCTGGCCAAGCCGGCCAGAACCAGAGTGTTGTTGCTGGGGTCGTAATTGGAGAAGCCTCCGGCAATCCTCGGCGTTGCGGGGGGATAGAACTCCCAGCGCAGACCGTAGTCGATTGTCATCTTGGGTGTCGCCTGCCATTTGTCGGCAGCGTAGGCAAAGAACCACCACTGCCGGTAGCAGGGGAAGAAAGTGTTGAGGTCCCGGCCCGTCTGGCTGGGCTGATCGAGCAGGAAGCTGGCGATGTCGTTGATAGCGTTGGTGCTGGCTCCCGCCTCTGAGGTCTGGTTGGCCGAGAAGGTGAAGGCGCCGCGGGGGCTGAAGGTCTGGTCCTGCAGCAGATCATCGCGCACACGCCGGAGATCGACGCCCCACTTAATGGTGTGGTTGCCTATGACTTTGGTCCAGTTGTTCACAACGTCGATGTTGGACTCGGCCCTGATCCAGGGCAAGGAAGCAGAGTAACCAATCAGCGGCGAGGAGAAGGTGTCGCTGAGGGTCAGGCCAACCTGCCCGGTGGTGAACGGCTGCCCGGAGATGTTGACGCCCGGAATGCCGAGGGTGGTTGCGTCACTGGTTCCATAGTCGATGGGATTCGCGGAGTTGCGGAGGTGGGCGACGCCAACGCGGATCTCGGTAAAGAAGGTGGGCGAGAAGACATGATCGATGTTCCCGCCGGTGCTGTACGTAGCCTGCTTGCCGTTGGCTTCAAAGCCACCGCCGGCGGGACCTCCGAGGAAGGCTCCAAAGGCAGGTGCCTGATAGGTGGAGGTGTTTTGATAGCTATAGCGGTAGCTGATGTGATTTTTTTCCGAGGGCGTGAAATCGATCTTCACGTCGTAGCTGTTGGCCCCCTTGGTGAAGGGAAGATTGGTGGTGTAGTTGTTTGTTGGAGCTGACAGCGGTTTGGTGCCGTTCAGGGTCCCGTACTTTCCAGCCGCGGCAACGAGATCCTGAAGGATGGCGAGCGAGACCGGATTGACGCGGCCGATCGGAATCTGGTTGTTTACGAACTTCTGGCGCGGGCTGGAAGTGGTTCCGGTGCCGGTCGCCGGGTCGTAGATTTGTCCCTGGCCGGTAGTTGTGTTCAGGGCGGCGCTCAGGTCGATGTTTCCGCTGCTGTTTGCGGTGTAGTAGCGAGCATCGGGAATGGTGAAGGTGCTGCCGATGGCCTCGTGGTCGATGGTGCGCAGATAATCCCCGAAGAAGAACAGCTTGTCCTTGATGATCGGGCCGCCGGCGCTGCCGCCGAAGTAGTTATAAGAGAGATGGCCGAGCGGCCCAGCGAAGTAAGATCGGGCGTTGACGGCGTTGTTCTGGATGTACTCGTAAGCCGAACCATGGAAGTAGTTGGTCCCCGACTTGAGAGTGACATTGGTGATGGCGCCGACCGAGCGGCCGAGCTCGGCTTCGTAGTTATTGGTGGAGATGTCGACGGATTGAATAGCTTCGGCGGGTGGAATGAGGATTTGCAGCAGGCCGGTGCGCTCGTCGTCGTCGATGCCTTCGATCTGGTAGAGGTTGGTTACGCGCGGCATGCCGTTGGCTTCGGTCTGCAGGGAGTCAGCCGCGTTGAAGAACTGCGAGTGCTGGAAGACCGCGGGCGCCACGCCGGGCACCACGTTGAGCAGCGACTGATAGTTGCGGTTGGTTGTGAGTGGCAGTTCCATAACCTGCGACGCCTGGATCTTGGTGCTGATGTCGGCGCGGTCGGTCTGCAGCAGCGGCGGGGCCGTCGTCACCACCACCGTCTCAGAGACATTGCCGGGCGACAGCGTTACGTCAACACGCGGCGATGTGTTACTGAGCAATTCGATGTTTTGTTGTTCTGACTTCTTGAATCCCTTTGCATCCACGGTGATCGTGTAGTTGCCGGGCTGCATGTCGGGAAAGGTGTAGTTGCCGCTCCCGTTGGTCATCGTTTGGTGCGCGGAGCCGGTCGAAGTGAGTGTCGCCGTCACCGTGGCGCCAGGAATCGCCGCGCCCGTCTGATCCGACACCGTGCCCAGCAGCGTTCCATTCACTGCCTGCGCCGCCAACAGTTGCGCCATGCCAAGGGCGCAAAGCGCCAAAACGCCTCGAAGAACCATTCCTGTTTTTCCGTATGCAACCATTCAGTGCCTCCGTAGTAAAGCATCCTGCGATGGCATCGGACCGTTTTCTGCCCGATGCCGAAGAACTCCCGAGGCGACTCCGCCTTCGCTTTTACCGCGGGGCCGACAGAGGTACCCTGGGAGTGCGCCGCCTTCGCGAGTACCCGCCCGCAAGCACGCTGTACAAGTCGTGAAGCGGGCAAAACGGACTCGCTCTGGAACGGCTTCCTGGCCTCCCGCACCCGCGTGCCAGCGCGCGGCAAGCCGCTGCCGGGCGCAACTTCAGATCGCGGGAACATGTGGAAGCCAAACCGTGCGAATGTCCCTCCATCGCGCCGATTCTCGCAAGGTTGTTACCGTATGATACGTTTGCAACGTCGTATTATCTTATTGACTATAAATATAGTTATCTATGCATTCACCCAGCCGCATCATAGCGTACGTCCCCCCTGGCCGCTTCCATCCGGGCGATGACAACTCTCGATTCCGTGAGGTATGATACGGGCCGTTCAACGGAGAGAGTTTTTCTGATGGCCGAGACGACGCATGCGGGCCCCTGCTGGACTCCAACCTCCGAAGAGGAGAAGCAGCTCGTCCGCAGAGAACTCGATGCCATGCTGGCCAGCCACCCCTTCCGCGGCAGCAAGCGATACCCCGCCCTGCTCAAACATGTCGTCGAGGCCACCCTCGACGGACGGCCTGCCAGCCTCAAAGAGCGCACCCTCGGCGTGGAGGTCTTCGGCCGCCATCCCGACTACGACACCAACGCCGATCCCGTAGTGCGGTTCAGCGCTGGCGAGGTCCGCAAGCGCATCGCACAGTTCTATCACGAAAACGGACACACATCGGTCGTCCGCATCGAGCTTCCCCTGGGCTCCTATGTGCCCGAATTCATCCTGCAGCCGGCTGCCGCTGCCGAGTCCCCTGCTGCGCCCCGCGATCCGGCGCTGCCCGCAAGCCAGGCGCGTTCACGCCGCCGCGGTCTCTTGGCCATCCTTCTCGGCACGGGGGCCCTCGGCGCGATCGTCGCAATAGCGGCGGTCTTTCTCCGTCCGTCGCCGCCGCCCGTCCGCGCTCTCGATGGCTTCTGGGCTCCGTTTCTCCGCCAGCCGGGAGAGGTCCTCATATCCGTTGGCCTCAGTCATCCCCGGTCCCTTGCGCCCGAGCCGCCCGACGCCAGTTTCCTCGACAACATCAAGGTGCCCTACCACCACGTAACCATGTCCACCGCCATCGCCATGGCCCACCTGGCCGGCATTCTCCAGGAGCACGGACGCGGCTACGAGATCAAAGATGCCATCGAGACCAGCCTCCCCGACATCCGCTCCCGCCCTCTCATCCTCATCGGCGCCACCAATAACGACTGGACCATGCGCCTAGTCGGCAGCCTCCGCTACCGCTTCGTCATCGACGGCACTCTCGTCCAGATTCGGGACTCCCGGGACCCCGGGAACCGCAACTGGCTCATTGACGTCTCCAAGCCCTTTTCATCGGTGCCCAGCGACTACGCCATCGTCGCCCGTTTCCACGATCCCACCACAGAGGGACCGGTCATCGTAGTCGCCGGCATCGGCCCCTATGGAACCGAAGCAGCCAGTGAATTCGTCGAGCTGCCCAGGTACTTCGATCAGGTCCTGCGCAGGTTGCCGCCCGGATGGCAGAACCGGAACATCGAGATGGTGCTCCGCTCCGACGTCATCGACAGCAAACCCGGCCCGCCCGTCCTCCTCGCCACCGATGTCTGGTGAGCCGCACCTGAGCTTGTCCGTCCTGTCCGATAAACTCTAGTAAACCGCAATTCTCCGGAGCTCTCTTGTCCATTGCCACCCAGGAACGCCTCATCCGCCCCGCGCGCAACGTCTACGGCAGCCTGCGCCTGCCCGGCGACAAGTCCATCAGCCACCGCTATGCCATGCTCGGCGCCTTTGCCGAGGGCACTTCCCGCTTTACCAACTTCTCTACCGGCGCCGACTGCGCCTCCACCCTCGCCTGCATGGAGGCCCTCGGCGCAAAAGTCCACAAAATCGGTGACGCTGCCGTCGAGGTCACCGGCGTCGCCGGCCGCGTCACGCCCGCAGCCCACGCCCTCGAATGCGGCAACTCGGGCTCCACGATGCGCATGATCTCCGGCCTTCTTGCCCCGCAGCAGGGCCGCTTCACCCTCACCGGCGATGCCTCGCTTTCCCGACGCCCCATGGAACGCATCCGCAAGCCCCTCGAAGAGATGGGCGCGAGGATCGTGCTCACCGAAGGTCACGCCCCCATCGAGATCGAAGGGACTCCGCTCCATCCCATCGACTACACCGCGCCCGTTCCCAGTGCCCAGGTCAAGACCAGCGTCCTCCTCGCCGGCCTGCAGACAGCCGGAACCACCGCCGTTCGCGAATCGGTCCGCACCCGCGACCACAGTGAGCTGGCCCTCCGCGCCTTCGGCGCCACCATCAACCGCACCATCGATTCGGTCAGCATCGCCGGCCCCCAAACCCTCACCGCCATCGATGCCACCATTCCCGGCGACCTCTCCTCGGCCGCATTCTTCCTCTGCGCCGCAGCCCTCTTCCCCGGTTCCAACCTCGTCTTCGACGCCCTTGGCCTCAATCCCACCCGCTCCAGCCTGCTCGACGTGCTTACCGCGCTCGGTGTTCACATCGCCGTCCTCAACCTTGAGGAAAAGCACGCGGAGCTGACCGGAACCGTCCAGGTCACGGCACCACCCCAGGGGCTCAGCTCAACCACCATCAGCGGCCCTCTCGCCGCCCAGCTCATCGACGAGTTACCGGTCCTCGCCGCCATCGGCCCTTACACCCGCGGTGGCATCCGTATCCGCGACGCCCGCGAGCTTCGCGTCAAGGAGTCCGACCGCATCGCCCTCGTGGCGAGCAATCTCCGCGCCATGGGCGCCGAAGTCCAAGAGTTCGAAGACGGCCTCGACATCCCCGGCGGGCAATCGCTTCACGGCGCCGCGATCGACTCCGGCGGCGACCACCGCATCGCCATGGCCTTCAGCGTCGCCGCCCTCCGCGCCCAGGGCGAAACCGTCATTCATGGCGCCGAATCCGCCGCCATCAGCTTCCCCGAGTTCTTCGACCTCCTCGACCTCGTTGCCGAGCGCTGACCGAGCATGAGACATCCCCTCAAGTAAGAAGGGGCCCGACGCACCGCCGGGCCCCTTCCTCGTCCGTCCGAAAGACGTTGTCATTCCGCGGGCGGGGTCATGTGCGGCTCGTTGCCCGGCTTGGCCGGATCCACACCCGGGACCAGCGGCGCCGTCTGCACGTTCCCGGTCGCCGCGTCGTTGAGGTTGATGCCGTAGTGCTGCAACGTCGTTGCCAGAATCTGGTACAGGCTCGCCCGGTCCTTCGCGTACTGTGCGTGCGCATTGATCAGGTTGTCCTCTGCGGTCGCCAGGTTGCGCTCCTGCAACAGCACGTTGGCCGTCGTCGACGCCCCCAGGTGCAGCTTCTTCTCTTCGGCATCCAGGCTCTGCTGGTCGTAATTCTGTGCGGCTACCGCAGCCTCCACCGCAGCCCGGTCGTTGCTCAGACCGTACTTCGCGTTCGCCACCTGCATCCGGATCTCGGTGTAAAGCTGCTCCAGCCTCAGCTCAGCTTGCCGGTACTCCATCAGCGAACGGGCCTGCGTCGCCTGCGCCTCCCGGTTGCTCAGTGGAATCGTCAGGTTGAACCCAACGCCCTTGTCCGGCGCCGAGCTGTTGAAGAGGTTCTGTACCACGCTTCCGTAGCCCCGCGTCGGAAACGTCCCCGGCGCATATAGCCCGCCCGTTTCGAAGTCCAACGCATCACTGCTCTGCGAGCCGCCCAGCGCGCTCGACCCGTAGAAACCGTACGCGTCCAGCGTCGGCAACAGCGCATTCCGCGCGCCCCGCAGCGTGATCTCGTCGTTGCGCAGCGTCAGCACCGCCTCTTCCAGCTCCGGCCGCCGCTTGAACGCCTCCTGTACCAGCGCCTCCACCGGCTCGCTCTCCTCCGGTATCGGCGCCAGATTCACCCGGTCCGTCGGAATCACAGGCGCCGCTGAAAGCACCGGGTCGTTCAGGTTCCGCGCGATCGCCTGCTTCATGATCTGCTGCTGGTAGTTGAGGGAGTTCTCGGCGCTGATCAGCGCCTCTTTGTCGCTCGCCACCCCTGACTCGGCATTCACCACGTCCAAAGGCGCCATCGTTCCGATCTGCAACTGCTTCTGATCGTCCTTCAAAAGTTGCGTGCTCTGGTCCAGAGCACGCTGCTTGGCTTGCACGTCCTCGTACGCTTGCACCAGCCCCCAGTAGATGTTCTCCACCTGGTTCACCGTGTACAGGATCTGCTGCCGGAACGAGGCGTTCGTGATCCGCCGGTCGTTAATCGCCTGGTAGATGAACCGCTTGTTCACCCAGAACCCCGCCCCTTGCAGCAGGTGCTGCGTCAGTGTCGCCTTGAACACCGATTCCAGCAGCGGACTGTAGTCCTGGAACGGGTTATCCGTCGTGATCCGCTCGTTGGTCAGTGATACCGCCAGGTTCGCGCCCGTTTCGAACCCCTTGTTGAATGTAAAGTTGTACTGGTCGGTGTTGGTCGTCAGCGTCGATTTGCCGCCGGAAAAAAGCGTGTTCGCCTGCGGCGCCGTCGCCCGCTCCAGTTGCACATTCGCTGTCACCGACGGGTCCAGAGCCTCCGGTGTCGGTCCCGCCCCGGCCGTCGTCAGCGTCAATCCGTTCACGCCCGAACCCGCGCCCCCCGAACCGACGGTCGTGCCGCCCGGCCCGCCACCGGTGGTGAGCGTCGAGGTGGAGCCGCCCAGCGTCCCGGTCACCAGTCCCGACGGCGCGCCCAGCGGCAACGCGCCTGACTTGGTCCGCAGAATGTCCGTGTCCGCAATGTCAAGGTCGTAGCGCGCGATCGCTATGTCGTAGTTGTCCTGGATCGCCAGGGCCAGCGCGTCCGACAGGCTCAGGTAGATCTTTCCGTCCCTGACCAGGTCGCTCAGCCGCACCGCGTTCTCAAAGTTCGCCTTCGGTATCGAGATCGGCCTGTACCGGTCGATCGGATTCCCATCCCATGGCACAAACGGTTTTGAGTAGTCCCGATTCAGACTCCGCAGCGCCAGCGGCTGGGTCGGCTCCGGCGTCGGTGCCGGCGGCAGCTTCGATGCCGCTCTCTCCGGCGACCTCTGCCCCGCCCCCAACTGCTGCCCGAACCCCTGCGGCATGGTCGCCATCAGCGTCAGCAGCACTCCGGCCACGGCCTGCAGCCGCCCCGCCCTTCTCTGCACCGGCCCCCCGCCGCTCATGCCGCCCGCGGCCTTGTCCTTACGGCCCGGCGCACACGCGCCCGGCGCCTCACTACGAAGGAAATCCATGAGTCCTCTCCACAAATCTCTTATGGTATTTCAGATCATCCTTCCTCAAGACGGTCGCCCCACGGTTTCGGATGCAATTTTCCACCGTCCCATCCCAACTCCGATCCTGCGAAAGCACTACCTCTTCCACTGTTACGCGTGCCCCGCTCACCCTGTTCCCGGCCTGCAACGCTTCTCCCGCCTGAGCTTCGCGCCAATGCATCGATCCTCATCCCTGACGCGCTGCACATTTTGGCTGAGAACAGTTAGTTTTCCTGTCTCCGATCGAATTAACTAACTGGTTAGTAAAATACTCCACTGCTTCCTCGCTTGGCAAGTTTCCCCTGTGCAACCTCTTGAGATTCATTTGGGTCAGCGCGTCGAAGTCAGCGGTTGACCTGCCGCGATCTGGCAATCCGACACCTGTGCCGAGGCTCACAGCGATTGCGGGCCGGTCGGCCCAGACTTTCAAGCGACATCCACGGAGGCGCCCATGGACAAAGAAGCTCCCTCAAAGTGCTCACCCAGGATACGCGTCGACCCGAGCGGCATTGCGGGTTGCCTTTGGTTCGCAGCCTGGCTCTTCACCATCGGATACCTTCATCTAAGCTTCTGGCGAGGCGTTTTCGCCATCGTGGTGTGGCCGTACTTCATCGGCGCTCACGCTGGTTCTCTCATGCGTTAACCCGCTCCGGGCCCCACTCTCGGCGCGCCTTTGTTTTGCGGCCAGAGTGGGGTGAACCTTTGCCCAGCTGCATCGGCCCCCACCGCCAGGCGCACGCATCCGAATCGTCTTCCCAGGTCACATCATTCGTCCCGCAGCGTCTCCGCCGGCGCAATCGATGCGACGCGCAAGGCCGGAATCGCCGTGGCAAACAGGGCCACAGTCCCCAGCACAACCACCACGCTGAGCAGCGTCGGGACGTCGAACACTCCCACCCCGTAAAGAACACTCCGCAGCACGTGCAGCGTCCCTGCGCACAGCGCCAGGCCTAGAAGCAGCCCCAGCACCGCTGCACGGACACCCGGCGCCCCGATCTGCACCATCGCCCTGCGTACCGTAGACCCCAGCGCCAGCCGGATGCCGATCTCCCGGGTCTTCTGCGCCACTAGGCTCGCCACCAGCGCAAAGATTCCCACGGCGCTCAGCAGCAACGCCAGCCCTGCCATCACTCCCAGCAGCGCCACTTCGATCCGCTGCATCGCCAGCGTCTGTGCCTCCAGGTCGCTCATCCGGTAAAACCCCGAGAACGGCAGTCCCGGGGCCGCGCTGGCCAGCGCCTTCTGCATCTCTTCCGTCAATCCCGCGACCGGCCCGGCCGTCCGCACAATCCAGTCTGGCTGGTGCCAGATATGAAGCATCGCCAACATCCCCGGCTGCGTCATCTGCGCCGCCGGAACATACACAGTCTCCTCGGTCTGGAGCGGCGCCACGGGATCGAGCCCCGAGGCAAGCTGCACGTCGCCCACCATCCCCACGATCACCAACCCTTTGTTGAGCGTGCGGCCTACGGGGTCGGCGCCGCCATAGAACCTCCGCGCGAAGGCCTGATTCACAATGGCCACTGGCTGGGAGTTCGGACCGTCGGAACTCGCAAACCTGCGCCCCGCAAGCAGCGGGATCTCGAGCGTCTCAAAGTAGCCCGGCGTAACGTAAGTAAAATCGGAACCAACCTGCTCGCCCGCCTCTTTGCCGTCGGCCAGGGTGAACTGGCCATTGGTAATGCGCTCGAAAGGCAGAGTGAGCCCGACGGCCGCACTCTCAACGCCGGGAATTCTCCGCATGGCCGCCGTGCTCTCGTCGAGCAGTGTGCGGAAGGCTGCGGGATCGCTATAACGCACATCATCCAGTGAGGCCTTGGCCGCCATCACGCCTTGCGGATTGAACCCCGGTGGCAGCGTCTCCAGGTGCACCAGTGTCCGCACCAGCAGTCCCGCCCCCGCCAGCAGCAGCACCGTCAGCGCCACTTCGCCCGTAATCAAGGTCTGCCGCAGCCGCAGCCGCGTCGTGCTCCCAGCGCCCCGGCTGCCCATCGCTGCACGCAGATCCACCCGCCGCGCCGCCAGCGCCGGCAGCATTCCAAACAGGACGCTGGTGAGCAGGGAGACGACCAGCGTGAAGGCCATCACGCGTCCGTCGAGCGGCGCGCCGGCCACCGGCAGATACCTCGCCGGCAGCAGCGCCAGCAGTCCTCGTAGCGCCAGATAGCCGATGCCGACGCCCGCCGTGCCGCCCACCACGGCCAGCACCAGGTTCTCTACCCACAGTTGCCGCTCCACCTGCCAGCGCGAGGCCCCCAGCGCCAGCCGCGTGGCGATCTCCGGCGTCCGCCGCGCCAACTGCACCAGCGTCAGTCCCGCCAGGTTTGCGCACGCGATCAGCAGAATCAGCCCCGCCGCAAGCATCAGAGCCAGCGCCCTGGGCCGCAGCGTCGCGGTCTCTCCCGCCTGCAGTGGCACACAGTAGAACGAGACCCGCGACGCCTCGTCTTCCGCTGCCAGGTACTTGGCTGGGATGGCCCAGGCGCGGCCAATCTGCGCATCGGCCTCCTGCCAGGTCGCGCCCCGCCGCAGCCGCACGATCACGTCGTAGTTGGAACCGCCGCCCTCCCCGCTCCTGCTCGGCTGCAACGGCGTATAGACGTCGGCGTTCAGGGGTGTCGCCGCGCTCTGGGGCAGAACGCCGATGACCGTGTACAGCGCGCCCTTCAGATGAATCCCCTGCCCCACAATCGACCGGTCGCCACCGAAAACGTTATGCCAGAGACCATAGCTGAGGATAACGGCGTTCGGGCCGTTCGGCCGATCTTCCGCCGGGGTGAAGTTCCGGCCAGCCGCCAGGCGAATCCCCAGCACATCGAAGTAATGCTGCGACACACGCCCGTCATGTACATAGGCAATCCGTCCCGCCGCGTCGAGATTCACGCCGGAAACGGAGCCTGAAACCGCGGAAATCAGCGCCGGCACGTTGTCGTGCAGATCGAACCACTGCGTCCCGTCGATGTGATGCGGCCCGTTGTACGGCTCCTTGCCCTGCATGTTCCGGAAGATGGTTCCCAGCCGGTCGGGATGCGGATAAGGCAGGCTGGTCAGCATCAGCGCGTTGACGATCGAGAAGATAGCGGTATTCGCCCCGATGGCCAGCGCCAGGGTGACGACAACCGCCGCGGTAAACCCCGGATTCCGCCGCAACTGCCGCACGGCAAACTTCAGATTCTGACCGAGTGTCCCCATCGAAGCTCCTTCCTCCGTTCGAGATCAGCGCACGCGGGCCACGGTAGCATAATGAGGGCGCAGCGTTGCCCAAATGCCAGAGACGCCAGCCCTTGCTCCTGCACCTCGGGAGCCAAAAAACGGCATACCGTAAACCTAGCGTTTCGTTTCGCTTGAATCAGTCAGATTGCCGCACCCTAGCCGGGGCGTGTTCGCTTGCGGACATCCGTGTGCGCCTCCGGACACCCCACTCTCCAATCATCGCCATCATTTGAAGAACCGGCAGAGAATTCCGATCTTCGCAGTCTCACCGCGTTCAAATGATGAATTGCCCTATTCAACCGGGGCAGCCTGTCTGGGGCGATAGCGCGGCTTCTTCATCAGGTACCCGATCGGGATCAGGCACACCGTGAGGATCACCAACGCATGGATGGTGTCGATGTACGCAAGCATATTCGCCTGCTGCACCATCATGCTGTAGATGTGCCCCATCGACTTGCTCGCGGCCCCAGCCAGCGACGCGCTCTGCCTCTGCATCGTCCCGTTCAATCCATGATCGAGCAGGCGATAGTTGGCCGAACCAGGATAGACCTGCGCGGCCAGGTAATTCTGGTGCACCTGCGCCCGGCGCACCAGCATGGTGCTGATAAAGCTGATCCCGAGGCTGCCGCCGATATTCCGTGCAAGCGCGGTCAGTCCCGACACCTCGTTATTCTTCTCCTGCGGCACACCCACATATGACATCACGCTGATCGGCACAAACAGGAATGGCATCCCCAGCACCATGATCACGCGCCAGCTCGCCGCGTCCCAGAAGCTGATGCTCAGGTCCAGGCTCGAAATCCGCCAGATCCCGAAGCTGACCCACGCGAATCCGAAGCAGATCATCGCCCGCGGATCGACCTTTTGCCCAATAAACCCGACAATCGGCAAAAGAACGATCAGCACCAGCCCGCCCAGCGACAGCACCATTCCCGCCTGTGTCGCCGTGTAGCCCATGATCTCCTGCAGAAACTGCGGAATCATCACTGTCGTCGCGTAAAGCGCCGCCCCAATGACCATCATCACCAGCTGCGTCATGCTGAAGTTCCGGCTGCGATAGAGAGATAGGTCGACAACGGGATGCGCTGTCGTGAGCTCGCGCCAAAGAAAGGCGATCAAACCAATTCCCGCCATCAACGCGCAGGCGACGATCAGGTGCGACCCGAACCAGTCCTTCTCCTGCCCCTTGTCGAGCATGATCTGCAGCGCCCCGATCGTCAAAGCCAGCAATCCAAGGCCGATCCCGTCGATGCCGCCCACCTTCTGGCGCACACGCTTCAGGTACGGCGGATCTTCCACGATCCTGCTCGTCAGTAGGATCGAGAGAATACCTACTGGAATATTGAGAAAGAAGATCCAGCGCCAGGTGTAGTTGTCCGTGATCCAGCCCCCGATGGTCGGTCCGATCGCCGGCGCCACCACCACCGCCATTCCGTACAGCGCGAAAGCCACGCTGCGTTTTTCCGGAGCGAAAGTATCGGCCAGGATAGCGCGCTCGCTCGGCTGCAGCCCCCCGCCGGCCGCGCCCTGAAGCACGCGGAAGAGGACCAGCAGCGCCAGAGAGTTAGCCAGGCCGCAACAGAAAGAAAGTACCGTGAAAGCCACCACGCAGCTCATGTAGAACCGCTTGCGGCCGATCCGGTTCGCGATCCAACCGCTGATGGGCAGAATGATCGCGTTCGAGACCAGATACGAAGTCAGAACCCACGTGGCCTCTTCGTAGCTGGCCCCCAGCGACCCCGCAATGTGCGGCAGCGCCACGTTGGCGATCGACGAATCCAGCGCCTCCATAAAGGTGGCAAGCGTCACCGTGAACGCGATCACCCACGGATTGAACCGCGGCTTCCACGTCTCGTCAAAGTGAAATTCGCTGTCGGCGTCCCGCGGTTTCGCAGAAGAGGCCGCGGTCGACTGCGCCATGCGCACTCCCTGATGAATCTACTGATGAATATTCCGCCCGTTGCGATTCAGGCGCTGCGGCGAGCAGAAGGGAATGCGGTCAAGCCGCAACTCCTCTGTCCAACGCCGGGGAAAGACGCCAGGGATACAAACAATCGCGAACGGTACAGCTCACAGAATAAAACACGCGGCGGGGTGCGGAGCCCGCGCCCGCCCATTCCTCCAACGATACAATGTTGTGATGCCGGCGATCGAGAGCCAACTTCACTTCCGGCTGGCGGCGATGGACGACATCCCGCGCATCGGCCCACTCATCGAAGCATCGGTCCGCGGCCTGTCGACGCACGACTATTCCCCCTCTCAGATCGATCATTCGCTCGGCACCTGGCTCGGCCTCGACACCCAACTCATCGCCGACGCCACCTACTTTGTTGTCGAGCCGGCCGGTCTTTCCGGCCTGCTGGCGGCCTGCGGCGGCTGGTCGCGCCGCAGAACCCCCTACGGCAGCGACCATCGCCCCGGGCGTGACGACGCGCTCCTCGATCCAGCCACGGAGGCCGCAAAGATTCGAGCCTTCTTCGTGCATCCGGACTGGGCGCGGCGCCACATTGGAAGCCGGCTGCTGGAAATCTGCGAAGCCGCCGCGCGCGCCGAGGGCTTTACGCGTTGCGAGATGGGCGCGACTTTGCCCGGCGTGCCGCTGTACCTCGAACATGGCTATGTAGAAGGCGAACGAGTTGAGCTGCCGCTGGTCAACGGCGAAACCCTGCCGATTGTCAGGATGGAGAAACGGATCGTATGAACCGACGGCGCGTCCGCGCACATGGCCCTTTTGTCCCGGTCACCCACCTTCATGCCGGTTCGCATCTTGAAAGACGAGCCCGCCAACGCATATCGGCTACTGCCTAAAGCGGAAGTCCCCGGCCTCCGGTCAATGCTGCCGCAGAACCAGCTTGTCATACAGGCCGCCCACGATCGCTCCCACGATGAGTGCAGCCAGAGCGATGTAACCTGCTTCAAGCACAAACAGGTCGTGCGGCAGCCTTGCGATCCCATACCAGCTCGTTGCGATTACGGCCCCGCCAAGCAGTAGCGACATCAGCACTCCCTGGAGCACTCCCTTGCGGTGAGATACCGCGAGGAGTCCCGCAACTCCGTAGGCGAAGAGGAGACATGCCGCCACGGAAAGCAGGTGTGGCGATAACCAGGACACCATCTCTTTGACCTGCGCATGAGTGAGCCCCACGGCTTGCGTCCACCGTTCACGGAACAGATAGTGCGAATGCCAGATGAGTCCCAGGTACCACGCGGCAAACGCCGCCAGAAGCACGGGGAGGTGGTAGATCTGTTTGCTCCCCGCCTTTGCTTCGCCTGGTTTGTAAGGCTCAGCTTCCACAGCCTGAGGCAAGCACGCTTGCTTGCACTTCGAGTACTCGGGCCAGCGCGTACACTCAGATACACGCAGATCGGGACGTCCATCCATCACGGTCGCCGCGGCATGACGGACATCGATGCTGACGACGGCCGGTTGCTCGTCTGCGGGGCATGCAACGGGCCGGCCGCCCGAATACCGCTCGGACATCGCACGGTGCCAGAATGCCGGAAGCAGCAGGAGAAAGGAAAAAACGACGAGGAAAAGCACGAGCCAGATGAGGAAGTCCATGGCCCACCACCTTACTTCGCCGAAGTCTGCGCCCCGTGCCGAAGTTCTTTCAGTGATCACCATCACGATGAGAAGAGGGCTAAACAATGCGCGCCGTGGCAGGAAAGGTGGCGCCCCGCCCCGCCATGGTTCGCCTCCATCAGACTGCGGTCACAATCGACTGCGCCCACTCCATTGCGTCCCACTGCGAGCGCGCGATGAAATCCAGGTCCAATCCCAGCTGGTACGACAGCGCCGCCACCTTGCGCCACACCCCTGCCTCCACCGCCAGGATCAGTTCGTAAACCGTAGAAAGCGGGCCCGCGTTATCCAGCAGAACCGTCCTCGCGCCTTCATCCAGCGGCAGTCCGTCCAGCACTTCGCGCATCGGGATCTCCAGGATCGCATCCATCAACGACAACAGCCCCACCTGAAACAGGTCCGAGTCCCCTCGGTCTACGCGGGCGCCAATCAGCTCCGCGAACCGCGCCCGGACCAGCGCCGCCAGCGCCAGGTCCGACGGCTTGTTCTTCGAGAGCTCCAGCATCCCGCTCAGCCGGCACCACCTCCGTATCTCGTTGTCGCCCAGGATCGTCAGCGCCTGGCCTACCGTCTTTACCTCGCACCGCAATCCGAAGATCGCCGAGTTCAGGTAGCGCAGCAGCCGGAAGTACAGCATCGGATCCGACTTGACGATCTCCTCGAGTTCCTTCCAGTCCAGAACCGGCTTCGAGACCGCCCCCAGCAGGCGCAGGTATACCGTACGATTCGATTGCACGCCCCTCGCCCGCATCATCTCCGGCTTGCGGAAGAAATACCCCTCGAAGAAGCTGAATCCCTCGCTCTTCGTGAACTCAAAATCCTCCCTCGTCTCAATCTTCTCGGCGATCAGCCGCGGCCCGCCGCCGCGGTACTGCCCTGCCAATCTCGAAACATCCGCCAGCGACGACATCTGGATATCGACCTTCAGATAATCCGCGCTCCCCTCAAGCTCCTTCCGGGGATCCTGCGCGCGGTAGTTGCCGAGCGCTATCCTGTAACCGGCCCCTTTCAACCGCTTGCAAGATTGCACGGTTTCGCTGTCCGCCGAAACCGAATCCGGAATCTCCGCGATCACTTTATCCGGAGGCAGCAGCGACAAGTACTCCCCTACCAGGGTATCGCGGGTCGTCACGATGAACGCCGGCAGGTTATTTGAAAGGGTATCGAGACCGATCAGGCTCGACATGTCGATCACCCCCCGGCTCGCAACATCGCCCTCCACGGAGGGAAAATAGTTATTGAAATCGGTGCGAAACAGCAGCTTGTAACCAAACACCGTCTCGTCCCTCGAAAGAATCGGCATCCGGGCAGCGAAGCGGGCCGGCCTGGTGTCATCTGAATCGAAACTGAGCAGCGCCATGGAAACACCTGTTGCGCTTCCGGGGTCATCGCGCCGAAAACCGCACTCAAGTCGCCGCCACAGGAGGCGGTCACCGAATGGCTTAAAACCTGGCGGGCGCGCCCCGGAATCGCTCTAATCCCCGTATCGGATCAGGAGCCCATTCCCTTTAGTGGCCCTTCGAAACCATGCTCAATGCGGCCCGGACCGCCCGACGCGTCCATTGAGTCGCCGATTCTCTCCAATTCACACATCCTTCAGCGAGCCGCGCAGGCACACCCTGCGCAGCCGCAAATCCCTCAAATCGCTCTAAAGCCTGTTAACACTACCAGAGTGGATGGCGTTGCGGTCGAAAATCGGGCCAGACAAGGCCGGGGTCCCCAGCGACAGGTCTTCGTCGCTGGGGTGGGAGGCCGGGGTCCCCAGCGACAGGTCTTCGTCGCTGGGGTGAGAAGCCGAGCCCGAAGGCTTTGGTGGCTCCAAGGTCGAAAGCGAGAACAAAGTATGGCCCGATCTTCGCCGCACCCAGGGCTCCCGGCACACGGTCTTTGCGGGCTGGGATGGAAGCCGAAGGACGGGGTCAATTTTCCCCATTTCGTCTTCTCTCGTCGCTGGCAGACACCCGGTATCCACCCCACGGACAAAGATCCGTCCGCGGGGACCCCGGTATGCGTCGCTCCTCGCTCCTCGAACTCGAAAAAATTGGCTCCCGGCGCTGCCATCTCGGTAGTGTGAACAGGCCCTAAGCGGATAAATTAAATTCCAATCCCCTTCCCAGTGCCCTCACCGGCTGGCCGCAATCATCTGTGCGGCGTGCTGCAGGCTGGTTTCGGTGACCGAAGCGCCTGAGAGCATGCGCGCCACCTCCAGCGTGCGCGCGCCTTCGTCCAAAGTGCGGATCTGGGTCTTGGTACGGCCCTGGGTCTCGCGCTTTTCCACCACCAGATGCTGCGCGGCAAAGGCGGCGATCTGAGGCAGGTGGGTCACGCACAAAACCTGCTGGCCGCGCGCCAGCGATTTGAGCTTCTGGCCCACAGCTTCCGCCGCACGGCCCCCGATGCCGATGTCGATCTCGTCGAAAACCAGCGTGCGCGGAGTCGGCATCTTTTTCTGGGACTTCGAAGAAGCCTCTTCCACCGTCACTTTAAGCGCCAGCATCACGCGCGACATCTCACCGCCGGAGGCGATTTCGGTGAGGGGCTTCAAAGGCTCGCCCGCGTTCGTGGCGATGAGAAACTCGATCTCATCCCATCCGTGCACACTCCAGTCCGCTTCGGATTCGCGCGAGCGTACAGCGACTTCGAACCGGACCTTCATGGCCAGCGAGTTGATCTGCGCCTCAGCCTGTTTTGCAAGTCTTGCCGCGGCCGCGCGCCGCTCCGCGCCAACAGCCGCGGCGGACTTGCAGTACTCTGCCGCTGCTTCTTCAACGCGCGCTCGCAGCGCCTTCAAAACATCGTCGCGGTCCTCAACCTCAGCGAGCTTCCGCGTAACGCCTTCGCCGAAAGCAATCACTTCCGCGACCGTCTTGCCGTACTTGCGCTTCAAGCGATCGAGAAGCGCCAGTCGATCTTCGATCTCGGCCAGGCGCTCCGGGCTCGCGTTGATTCCTTCCGCATAATCGCGGAGGCCGGACGCGATGTCGGAGATCGTCGCACGGGCGCTCGCCAGCTGCTGGGCTGCGTCGACAAAGCGTGCGTCGTAGCGAGCGAGCTCTTCGACGTTGCGCACCGCCGCGCGCAGTGCGGCTTCCGCGCTTGCGCCCCCTTCGTAGAGCTGGTCGAAGCCCCCCAGCGCGGCGCCATACAGCTTCTCGGCGTTCGCCAGCACCCGCTTTTCGGTTTCGAGGGCCTCGTCCTCGCCGGGCTCGAGGTGCGCGGCGTCGATCTCGTTGCGCTGGTAGGTCCACAGATCGACCATCCGCAGCCGGTCCTGCTCGCCTTGGAGCAGATCGTCGAGTCTCTCCCGCGCTGTGCGGTGGCCTGCGTAGGCTCGCCCGACAGCCTCTGTCGAAATACCTGCAAAGCGGTCCAGAAGGATGCGCTGCTGCGCCTGGTCGAAGCTTGAAAGGGTCTCGGACTGGGCGTGGACGAGAGCAAGTTCGGGAGCAAGCTGGCGAAGAGCCGCAACGGTGGCTGGCTGGTTGTTGATAAACACCCGTCCCTTGCCGCTTAACGCAATCTCACGCCGAAGGATGATCTCGGCGCCCTCGGCATCCAGGCCGTTCTCCTCGAGAATCGCTTCGGCGCCGGGTGTAGACTCGAAGACGCAGGATACGACCGCCTTTTCGGCCCCGTGCCGGACCAGCTCCGTCGAAGCCTTCCCCCCCATCAACAGCGCCAGCGCGTCCACAAGGATCGATTTGCCGGCTCCGGTCTCACCGGTGAGAAGGTTAAGACCCGGGCCAAAGACGGCGATGGCGTGATCGATAACGGCGTAATTTTCAGCGCGCAGCTCAACGAGCATGATGAGTTCCGTGTGACGGCCGGCTCCCGCCATGGCGGAGAATCCGTGCGCAGCATAGCACGAACGGACCGCACCCAGCCCGTAAGAGAGTTGGTAACCCTCCCGGGGAGGTACCGAAGCGATAACTTGGGAAGTAAACGGCGCGTCTGATACGGTGAATAATGAGGTGAAGGGCGATTCTTACCGCTGCGATTCTGATTTTTTTGCAGGCTGATAATGGAGGAACATCGGCAGTTCCGGCAGCGCCCGTGATTCCTGGGGCGCCGGGTGGTACCACCAGCTTCGCCGCGCTGTTCAGCATGTTCAAGGAACTTGACCCCGTGGCGATCGCGGTCCTGGTCTTGCTGCTCCTTGCCAGTCTTTACTCCTGGACTGTGATCCTGGCCAAGATGGGAACGTTTCGCAAGGCCACCCGGGAGAGCCGGAGATTTATCCGGACATTCCGCAAGGCCACCAGCCTGAAAGATATTGCCACCGTGACCGGCGAGTTCGGCGCCAGCCCCCTCGCGCAGGTCTTCGAAGATGTGTATGAGACCTACAAACGCCAGACGGGCGGATCGGGGCCTCCGCGGAATCTGGCGCCTCTGGAGCGGTCGGCGCGCACCGCGGCCAGCGAAGCTGTTTCCCACCTCGAGCGCCGCATGACCTGGCTCGCGACCATCGCCTCGGCCAGTCCCTTCGTGGGGCTGTTCGGAACCGTCATGGGGATTGTAGGCGCATTCCACGGACTGGGCGAGTCCGGCGTCGCCACGCTGCGCGCGGTGGGACCGGGCATGAGCGCCGCCCTGCTCACCACGGCCGGCGGGTTGTTCGTGGCGGTTCCGGCCCTGGTGGCCTATAACCAGTTCGCCGCCCGCATCAAAGTGTTTGCCTCCGCGGTCGACGACTTTTGCCGGGAGCTGCTTAACTCGCTCGAAGAGATCCCCATGCGGCCGCCTCAGGCCCGGCCCGGCGCCGGCAACTGACCCGGCGGGAGGTTCAACGTGGCGTTTTCTACGAACGGCGATACCCGGACTTCCTTGGCGGAAATTAATATCACCCCGCTGGTCGACGTCGTGCTCGTACTTTTGGTCATCTTCATGATCACAGAGCCGGTCTTGCAGTCGGGAATTCAGGTGAACGTCCCCAAGACCCGGACGGTCCACCAGATCACCCAGCAGCGCGTGGTCGTCACCATGGATGCTCACCAGAACATCTACCTCAACGACAAGCTGGTAAACATCAATCAACTGCCCCAGGACCTGCATCAGGCCGGCGTGGATCCTGCCCACGAGGTCATCTACCTGGCGGCGGATCAGACCGTGCCCTTTGGGGCCTTCTGTAACGTGATGGATGCGGTCAAGCAGGCGGGAATTACGAACGTGTCGATCGTGACCCAGCCGATCGGCGAGCAGAAGAGCGGAGGGAAGTAAAGGTTCTCGCACCGGGTGCGGCGTATGGAAAGTCTGATCGAAGGCGATGAGGGGCTGGACCGGCAACTGGCGCCGGAAGGCGTGGCAGCGCCGGCCATGGGATCGCTGCTGCTCCACGGAGCCATGCTGGGCGCCGTGGTGCTCTATATCCTCGTCGGCGGCCTCTTCCGGCCCAAAGTCTGGGGTAGCGCCGGCCCCGGTGGCGTGATGCAGGTGGCGATTGCCAGCGCTTTGCCACTCCCCAGCCACCACGAACAGAATCAAAATGTGCTGGCCACCCAGACCCCCAGCGAGGCCCCCGCGCCGCCCGCGCCCAAAACCACCCGCGAAGTCGATCAGAACGCGATTCCGATTCTCGGCAAGCATGTAAAGCCGGAGAAGAAAACCGTCGAGCGGACGCAGCCCCACCAGCCAACACCAAAACAACAGGACAAGGCCCGCTACGGAGAGCAGGCCGGAACGTTGATGCCGGAGTCCATGCCTGAACACGGGCTGAACGGACCCACACAGATCGACAACGGGAACTTCGGCGCCATGTACCCGGGCTACGTGCAGGCGATTAACAACCTGATGGCGCAGAACTGGTATAAATCGGCAGTGAATCCCGCGACGCCGCGCGGCTCCCGGGTCTTCCTCAGTTTCACCATCAACAGAGATGGCAGCATCACCGGCGAGCGCATCGCCCAAACCAGCAACAGCTCCACCTTGGACTACTCATGCCTGCAGGCGGTCGAGCGGGTGCAGAACTTCCCGCCTCTTCCCGCAGGCTATAACCAGTCGACACTGCGGGTCTCCTACTATTGCGAGTATTAAGGCGGGCTTTCGCGCACCGCGGTTCGACTCAACACGGCAGCGCCGCCGGCCCGGCGCTCGAAACAATGAAAGTGGGACGCTCGAAACAATGAAAGTGGTCGGACGGATCACGGGTAAGGCTCTTCGCGAGAGCCGCGGCGGTATCGAGACGAGAACCGGGGCCATATCGAGAAAGGTTACAGCCGCATCGAAAGTTCAGAGACTTTCGACTCGGCCGGGTGTCCTGCAGAAAAGTTGCGCACGGGCGTAAGCCCGGCAATGCGTTCTTCACTCAAGGAAGGATTGCAAACAGCATGAAGGCGTTTTATCGAACACTCCCCCTCCTTTTCGTTGCCTCCACCGCACTCTTAGCCCCGCGGCTCCCGGCCCAGGACTGGCTCGAAGCGGGCATCAACCGCGGCCAGCAGACCATTCGTCTGGCGGCTGCGGATTTCAAGCCCGTGGGAACCGATCCCCAGACGGTGGTCCTGAAAACGGTCTTCGACACCACCTTGTTCAACGACCTCTCCAACGCCGGAATCTTCACCATGGTCTCCAAAAGCATGGCCCCGGTGGCGACTCCCGGGTCGCCCCAGGAGATCAACCTCGCCGAGTGGGCCGCGGCCCCGGCCAGTGCGTCGGCAGTGGCCTTTGGCGCCTTTTCTTTGAACGCTGGCCGCCTGGTCGTCTACGGGTGGCTCGATTCCACTGCCGGAACCGGCGCCAGCGCCCAGCTCCTCGGCAAACAATACAACGAGGAAGCCAACCAGCAGGAGGCCCGCACCGTAGCCCACGAGTTCGCTGACGCGATCATCCTCCAACTTGGTGGTATTCCAGGAATTGCACAGACCAAAATCTACTTCGTCAGCAGCCGCACCGGCTCCAAAGAGATCTGGGCCATGGACTACGACGGAGAAAATCAACATCCCGTCACACATTTAGGCAGCATTTCTCTCTATCCGCGCATCTCACCAGGTAACTCACGGATTGCGTTCGAATCGTTGGGTGATTACGGCTGGTCTGTTCGAATGTTCAGCCTGGATCTGGGGCGTATGGTGAGCTTTCCCGGCGGCACGGCGGGCGGGAGCAACATCGATCCCTCGTGGAGTTCAGACGGCAATCAGATCGCATTTTCATCGGCACGGACGGGCATAGCGGAGATATGGACAGCGAGCGTCGACGGGGGCAATCTTCACCGCATCACTTCCCTGCCCGGCCCCAACGTGCAGCCCTGCTGGAATCCCAAAACCAACGCCCAGATTGCTTTCGTCAGCGGTCGCACCGGAGAGCCGCAGATTTATATCATGAACTCCGATGGCACCAACATCCAGCGCATGACCGACGGCGGATACGCCGTCTCGCCCTCCTGGTCGCCCAACGGGCAGTTGCTGACCTTCAGTTGGAACCGGAAATACGGCCCCGGCGCACCCGGCGCGCAGGACATCTACGTCTTCCAGATCTCCTCCATGCAGTGGATCCAGGTAACCCACGAGGGCGGAAACAACGACTACCCCGTGTGGTCGCCGGACGGCCGGCATATCGTCTTCCAGCGCACCGTTGGCCACCGCACCGACATCTGGTCGATGCTGGCCGACGGCACCGAACAGAAACAGTTGACCCACACCGGAAACAATATGGAGCCGGACTGGAGTTGGAAGTGAGAATCCACACCAGTCACAGCCGGTCCACGGGAGGCTGAGGGTACCTGTCGGAACGACGGAAATGGAAGAGTGCGGTTTTGTTGTAACTGCTGGTACTTTGCCGTTTGGGGTTGCCGGTGGGCGCCTGGGGGAGTAAGACGGGCACGGCCGGTGTTAACGATCACGTTTTCTAGAGCGATTTGAGACCTGAACTATGGCGATCCCGGCGGGGGTTGTGGGCAAGCGCTTGTGCCCGTCCCTCGCAGGGAGTCGGCCGGCGGCAGCCCACCCGGACCCATTGGGTCGGATTGCTTGGGAAGACCACTTTTTTGTATTCGGAAGGAGAAACACATTGAATCGACGTACTCGCACTTTGGTTCCCGTTGCACTTGCTCTTGCCTTGTTCGCCGTAACCGGCTGCAAAAAGAAGACGCCGGCGCCCTCTGCCCCGCCACCGCCTCCGCCGTCGTCGCCTGCGCCCACCGCTGAGCTCACTGCCACGCCTTCGGTCATCTCCGCCGGCGACCAGGTCACGCTGAGCTGGCGTACCATGGACGCCACCAGCGTCTCCATCGACAACGGCGTCGGAGACGTTCCCACCGCCGGCGTCAAAACGGTCACACCGACCACCACGACCACCTATCATCTGACCGCCACCGGTCCCGGCGGAAATGCCGACGCCGAGGCCACGGTGACCGTGAATCCGCCTCCAGCCGTTTCGGTCAACAACACCGGCCAATCCGCTGAGGCGATCTTCGAGGAACATGTACAGCCCATCTTCTTCGACTACGACACCGCCGACATTCGCCCCGACGCCCAGGCGACGCTCCAGAATGACGCCACCTACCTCAACGCCCACCCCGACCTCAAGTTCGTAGTCGGCGGCTACTGCGACGAGCGCGGCTCGGACGAATACAACCTGGCCCTCGGTCAACGCCGTGCTGAGGCGGCCAAGAATGCCCTGCAGAACCTGGGCATCGCGGCCGACCGTATGCGCGTCATCAGCTACGGCAAGGAGAAGCCGTTCTGTACCGACTCGACCGAGCAGTGCTGGCAGTTGAACCGCCGCGATGGGTTCACGCTCGACCAGCAGTAGAAGTGCGTGTCATCGGAAGCCTTCCGCCTGCGTCGTTCTCGACGCGGGCGGCATAACCTCGTTTACGGTTTCGGACATCTCTGATTTGAAGACTCCCCGGCGAAAGCGGGAGAATAGAGTGGAATCGACTTGCGGCAGTTGCGGCGCACAGCCGGCTGCCGCAACTTCTTGTTAAGATGAGGGAAGAATGCAGATAGCACGCACATTGCGCAAACCCTTCGCCATGGCGGCGCTGCTGGCCGCTCTCCTTGCCTTCGCTGCGAAGCCGGCCCACGCGGTCTCCAAGGAAATCGTCCAGTTGCAGACCCAGGTGCAGCAACTGCTGGACATGGTGCAGCGGCTGCAGTCCACGCTCGACTCCCACTTCGGCGTGATGCAGAATCTTGCCCAGCAGACGGCCGATCAGGCAGTGCAGATGAACTCGTCCCTGGCTGCCATGCAGAAAAAGCTCGACGCTCAGCTTGAGACGATGAGCAATAACCAGAGCACTGCTTCGGGCCAGATCCAGTCGCTCAACGACTCCCTGGATGAACTGCGGACGCGTATCGACAAGCTGCAGAAATCGGTCCAGGACATGCAGACGCAGTTACAGAATATTCAGACGCCGCCGGCGACCACGGTGCCCGGCGAAACCACCCCCGGAGCAACCAACCCAGTTGGAGCGCCTGGCGCTCAGCAGCCCGACGGTCAGCAGGGAGCCTATCCCCCCGGTGCTGCGGGCTCGCCCGCCCTGAACGGCCAGAATGCACAACCGGCGCCTCCCACGCCGCCCGCCGTGTCCCAGGCCCCACCGCTCAAGGAAACCTACCAGGCAGCCGTGGGCGACTACAACGCGGCGCGATATAAGATGGCGTCCAGCGAGTTCCAGCAGATCATCCAGTACTATCCCTACGACGACCTCTCGGGGAGCGCGCAATTCTACCTGGGCGAGATTGACTACGAGCAACACCAATACTCCCGGGCCGTGGAAACCTTCAACACCATGCTTGAGAACTTTCCGGGCAACGCGCACGCTCCCACTGCCCAGCTTTACAAAGGCCTGGCGCTGCTCGAAATGAAGCGTCGCACCGACGGAATCACGGAACTGCGGCTGCTGATCCAGCGTTATCCACGCACTCCGGAAGCGTCGCGCGCCCGGCAGAAACTCGACGGAATGGGCGTGCGCATTACCCCGCGCTAGTCCCGGAAGCCACCATGACGGTAACAGCAAGAAGGGCCCCGCAACGCGCGGGGCTTTTTCTTGGCGAACCCTCCCGCTCTCGACGCGCACATGGAATGGAACGGCCGACGCTTGTACGCAACGTTAAGAATCGTCCACACCACTTGTAAGAAAGTGCGCACTGACCGAGATTTGCGTTGCTTCTGTTTTCTGCTGATTTGTACAATAGACGTAAAAGATTAGCCTTGGTGTACAACTTCCTTGTGAAAACCCATCATCTAACCGTAGTCGGGGGAGGGAGCCGGTATGGGTGTCTGGGTCCTCCAGAATAAAGAACTACCCGATGTCGAGACCTGCCGGGGCCTCCTGGATCGCGTTTTGGCCAGCCCGCAACTAAAACGCTCGGCCCGCATGAGGGAGCTGCTGGCCTATGTCGGTCGCCGTGCGCTCGAGGACGGCTGTGAGCAGCTTCGTGAGCAGGAGATCGGCGCCGAGGTCTTCGGACGACCGCCGGTTTACGACACCAGCGTGGACAACATCGTGCGTGTCAACGCCACCGAGCTGCGCAAACGGATCGAAGCCTACTTCGAATCGGATGGCCGGCACGAAGAGCTGATTATGGAGATTCCGCGGGGTAGCTACCTCCCGGTCTTCCGCCACAGACCCGTTGAATCCCAGATTGTCTCCGAACCTGCATCACCGGCCCTCCTCCCGGTCCAGGAATTGCCCGAGCCCCTTCCTGCGGTACCCGCGCCGTCCCAACGCCAACGCAACGGATGGTGGATCGCCGCGGCCGCCGCTGCGGGGCTCGTATCCGTAGCGCTCGCCTGTGCCTGCCTGTATCTCTGGATGCAAAATCGCGCCATGCATCGGCTCCTTTACCCGTGGCAGTACAAGCCGGCAGTTGCAGCGCTCTGGACCGGTTTCCTGAGTTCCAATCCCACCACCGACGTGGTCCTTGCCGACACTGCCTTCGGTATGTTCCAGACCCTCAGCAAGCATTCCTATTCGCTTGAGGACTATCTCAACAGCCGCAGCCTTCTCGATTCCTTGCCGGCGCACAATGAGAGCCCGCAGATGCAATCCGCGCTGACCCTCATCGCGCGCAGGACCCTGGTAAGCCGCGGCGGATTCTCCATGGCGCAGCATCTCGAGGCCCTCGAGCCGCTCAGCAACCGCATTCACATGTACTTTGCACGCACCTATCTGCCCGCCCTCATCAAGCGCGACAACGTGATCCTCTTCGGCACACACAACTCCAACCCCTGGATGGAGCTCTTTGACCGCCGGCTGAACTTTGTGCTCGAGAGAAACCCCGCCTTCGACAAGTTGACGGGCGGCAATCCGGCAACGAAAGGAGTGCCACACGAGGTAGTCACGAACAAGACACCGCGCGCCGGCGAGCAGCCGTTGTATACGCCCTCCTCTTCGATGGGCTATTGCACGGCGGCTTATCTCCCCAACCCGGACCACAATGGAAGAGTGCTGCTGATCGAAGGCACATCTTCGGACGCCGCCGAGGGCTGCGGCGACTTTCTCCTCTCGGAGCCGGGGATGGCCACACTGCAGAAGGATATCGGCGCTTCCAGCTTCCCCTACTTCCAGGTTCTGTTGCGGACCTCGCAGGTAATGGACACCCCGATGAGCTCCACGATCGTGGCATACCGGACATTTGCGAACCTGCACTGAACCGGCAGATGAACGGAGCCTCCGCTCCTGCCGGGCAGTGTCAATGTCCTTTCCGGCCCGGCGCCTTTCAGAAGTTCATCCGCGACTTGAGCAGCCGTACCCGGTCGCGCGCCACCGGGAGTTGCGTGCGCCCCGCGTCTTTCAGCGTAACCGCAACCCTTCCTGAAAACGATACGCTGGCCTCCCGCACCCACTCCATGTTCAGCAGGACGGAGCGGTGAATCCGCAGAAATCGACTGGGATCGAGCTTCTCTTCGAGGTCAACGATGGTCTGGTCGACCGCGTGCTCCCGCCCTTCCACAGCGGCATAGGTAAGTTTGTCCCGGGCCACAAAGTGGGACACCGCGTTGAGATCGAGAAACAGCACGCGCTCGCCCACGCGGGATGCAATGCGTCGCGGGTAGCTCATCTTGCGGCCCATCAGCGACGCCGCCAGCTCCCTGAGCACCACGGGAAGATCGGGGTCCTGCTGCCAGCCCGGCTTCGCGATGGGGCGAATGCGGCCCAACTTGGCAAGGGCCCGGTCGAGCTGCTCCTTTTCGATCGGCTTGAGCAGATAGTCGATGGAGTTCACCTCGAAGGCGCGCAGCGCGTACTCGTCGAACGCCGTCGTGAAGATGACAAAAGGCTGCGCCGCCAGACGTGACAGCAGCTCGAAGCCATTGATGCCTGGCATCTGAATGTCGAGAAACAGGACGTCGACCGGCTCCTCGCAGGAGTTCAGAAAATCCCCCGCCTGCGCCGGATCGGTCGCGCTGCCGACAATATAAATCGCGCTGTACGGAGCGAGCAGCCGCGTGAGCCTCTCGATGGCAAGAGGTTCGTCATCCACAAGGTAAGCGCGCAGGGCCACCGCTTCCATAGTGCCTCACAACTCGGCAGGAATAGCGATGCGAACCGCGCACCGGCCGTCTTCCCGCGCCGCTTCAATCCTAGCCGCCGGACCGAACACGAGTTCCAGACGCGCCGCCAGGTTGCCGAGCCCGTGCTCCGGCGTCGTGGCCGCGAGCGAAAACCCGGGGCCATCGTCCAGAACTTCCAGAATCACTTGGGTGGAGTCCCGCCGCACCGCGACCTGCACGCTCGCACCCTCCGGCCGCTGCGCTGCCACATGCTTGACCGAGTTCTCGACCAGCGTCTGCAGCCCAAGTGGCGGAACGCGCACCGAATCGAACCCGGGCGGTACTTTCACCTCGTAGCGAAGACGCGGTCCGAAGCGCATAGATTCGATCTCCAGGTAGTCGCGCACCGTCTTCAGCTCCTGGGCCAGCGGGACCAGGCCGCCGTGCTGCGCATTGAGCGAGAAGCGCAGCAGCGAAGCCAGCTTGGCCACCATATCTTCCGCGCGCACAGGGTCGGAGTGGATCAGCGCGGCAATGGAGTTGAGCGTATTGAAGAGAAAATGCGGGTGGATGTGCGACTCCAGCGAAGAAAGCCGCGCCTCGGCCAGCAGCTTGTTGGCGCGTTCCTGCTCCACCTCGCGGCTGCGCAGCGCCAGCTCTGCGGCCTGGAGCTTGTAGCGCAGCGTCTCATAAACGGATACGCTCATGCCGATCGCGAGTGTAATGACAATGGTGAAGGGGAGGTCGACGCGGTACTGGTGCCAGAACGTGTTACGGGGACAAATGCCCACGAGCCACAGGATGAACTCGGCAGCTAGGCCGCCCGCCGCTCCCGTGCAAACGAAGCAGACGGCCTGGACGAGATAGATGAGGCGGGGAATCTTCTTTTCGTAGCGGATGCTGATCTGGGTGACCAGAATCATCGACGGCAGCGCGATGCAGATCGAAAAAACGAAGATGGCAAACAGTCGGCGGCCAGTCTCGGAGAACCGTATGAAGCCCTGCGAGAAAAACAGCAGGAAGATCAGCAGGGTCGCGCCCATGGCGATCCAGAAGGCGCGAGTCACGAAGGTCCGGTAGTCAATCGGCGACGGGCATGGAGCGCCGGGCACGGCCGGGTTGTCGGTTTTGCTCGTCATAGCTGGAATCGAACTCCTGCCGAAGTGGCCGTGACATATGGAGCTGAGCCGTACTCGGAGCTGCGCGCACCCCGAGGCGCTTCCATGTGAACATACGCTGAGAAGTGATTGCCGAACCAGCGGCTCACGTCGAAGACCGGCGTGTAACTACGGTCGTCGAGGTTCGCCACGAGCGCACCCGACACCGACCACTCCTTCCACCCCGGCAGCTCGCGCAGACGCGCCTTGCCCGCGGAAAAGAATGCGTAGTGCTGGCGGCCGGCCAGCGGCGACACGCCCGCATCCCGGTAGAAGGCGATGTTCGGCGGCGTGTAGAACTCACCGATAAAGTCGATGTTGGCCGCCGTGTACTTGCCTCCCACGAGCACCGCTGCCTCTTCGCGCCACGCCGCCTCGCCATGCACTTCCAGTGCCTGACCGAAGACCCGCGTGAATGTCAGCGCGCCAAATGAGTCGCCGCCGCGGTCGTTGCCGGCAATCAGCGATGTGTCGAATCCATGCACCAGAAAGTTATACCGGAAAGCTGTGGTGTCACGCATATTGCTGCCCTTAGGCGCAAACTCGGCCGTGGACCACGCTGCCGAAAGCGCGCTCTGGCCGTGAATCCAATCGGCCTTCACCATGTCACGGCCCTCGTTTACATTCAACCGGTCCGTCGGGTTGGTCGCAATGCGCGGAGGATCCAGAACTCCGGCGGCTGTGAAGGCGTAACCCGTGCCCCAGCGCACCATTCTCCTCCCCGCGGTCACTTCAAAGTCGCCGGCAGTCAGATCGGCATAGCTCTCGCGTACACGCATGTCGGTGAAGTTATCGGAATACGCGCCGGAAAGTCCGATCAGGCTCGTAGCCACAGTGATTCGGTCGCGGTAGCGGACACTCAACTGCGGCTCGACCAGCACCTGGTTTAACACCGCGGGAACCGGTTCCTTTCGATCACCATAGAACGTCGCGTCGTCAAAGACCGAGAGCGCGTAACGAGTGTCGAAGCGGCTACCCTCGCTGGCGTTGTCGCTCTGGGCACAGGCGCCCGCCGCGACGCTCCAAAGCAGAATCGGGATGAGAATCGAACGATTCATGGCTCAAAACATCGCCGTATTGCCCTGGTAGAACAGGCGGTCGGGGAACTTGCGCGGTGCCGCGCCGGAATACTCGAGCACGCTGTGCGAGTCGTGCCGGATCTCGTCGTAGAGTGTCAGTTTGTGAAGCACCATGCGACCCTCCGACATCTCGTACTCGTCAAAAGTGGCGGACTTGATGAACTTGCCCGACGTCAGGTAAAACTCCGCCCGCATCGGCCGCGCGTCGGGCTCGCGCAGCCAGTAGAGAATCCGCTGATATGTCGCCCCCTTGCGCTTGGCCGTCAATTGCAGCACCCAGCACTCCACGCTGCCCACCTTCTCCGTCCGCAAATAGGCGGCCGAGTAGTCATCGGCATAGTTCGTGCGGGCCACGTCCCCGTTCGACGCGTCGCCCGTGAGCCTCTCCAGCGGCGTAATGCGCACCGGCCGGCTCGTATCCGGCAGATAGACCCACATATCGTCGCCCAGCATCAGCATGTGCTCGCCCTTCTCGCGCGGACTCAAAAAGTCAACGTAAGTCTTATCGGTTCCCTTCTCCGAAACTTCGTAGAGATGCTCTTCGTCGGGCTTGCCCTCTTCGTAGTCCGTGATCTTGACGTGCACCACGTACGAGGGCCAGCCGTTGCGAAAGCTGTCGGAGCGCTTGAGCAGCGCCTCCGCGTCCGGCGCAGCCTCCGCCGCATGGCAGACCAGCACGCACGTGCACAAAAAGCCCAGGAAAAAGAGCAGCAGGAATGCACGAAGAATCCAGTTAACCTTACACATGAGCCAGAGCCTCCGTTATCTGCAGCCGCGACGCGCGCACTGCGGGCAAAATGGATGCAAGCGCAAGCGAAAGGATCACCAGTACGGAAGCGCCGATCATGATTGCGGGCACGTGCTCCACAAGAAATGGGATTCGGACCGTATATCCCGGCGGCGGCGGCATGTACAGGTGGCTCGCGTTGATCAACCACCCCAGCAGATTGCCGCCCGCCACCCCAGCCGCCGCTCCGATCGCGCCGATCAACGTAGCCTCGGCCATCATCAGCGCCACAACCCACAACCGCGGTGTCCCCATGGCCAGCATGGTTCCAATCTCGCGCGTGCGCTCGAACATGGTCATCAGCAGTGTGTTCACGCTCGACATCAGAACCATGAAGAACACAATTAGCCCCATGAAAAGGAATATGCCGTTGAATAATGTGCGCACCTGCTTGTAATAGGTAGCCAGGTCGATCCACTTCTTGAGGACAAGCTTCTGCGCCGTGCCCTCCAGACGCGGGAGCAGCGCATCGTAGACGGCGTCTGTGTTCGAGGTCGCATCCAGTCCCACCACCAGATTCGTAACGCGGCTGCTCTGCAGCAGCCGTTGCGCAGCGGCCAAAGTGATCCGCATGTATCGAGCATCCATCTCGGCTACGCCGGTGGTGACAATGCCCACGATCTGAACATCGACGCCATTGAGGGCGCCATCGGAGGTAACCGTCAGCAGCGTCAGCCCGTCACCCACCTTCACGTTCATCGATTTAGCCAGCCCCGACCCGATCAGCGCCTCCACGTCGCTGCCCGGATCGCCGCTCAGATCGCGCCCCGCGGTGAGATCGGGCGTAAAGCCCAGGCTGCGCTCCGCATCGGGATCGACCGCGCTGCCCATGAACACTGAGGACTTCTGCCCGTTCGACACCATGCCGTAGAACTCGATCCTTGGCGCCACGCCGCGCACGTGCGCCATGGAGCGGGCCGCCTCCGCCACGCCCCGCCAGTTGTCGATTCCGGTGTCGAGCACGTGCACCTCGTCCCGCTTGAAGTGCTCGGCGGTGAAGATCTGGATATGCCCCAGGCCATTGTGAATTGTGTCTTCGCGCAGCCCGTCGATCATGTGCGCAAAGTAGCCCCCGGCCAAAAGCAGCCCGGCCACACCGCCACCGACCATGAACAGCGACATCAGCGTGCGCCGGCGGTTGCGAAAGACATTGCGGAAGGCGAGAAGCAGAAACTTACGCATGGACGGCTCCTATGCTGATTTCCTCAGAGCTGGGCGCGGATGCTGCCGTATCGTCGACAACCTGCCCGTCGCGCAGGCGCACAATGCGCGGCGTGTGTTCGAGCAGCCGCTGATCGTGCGTGGAGAAGATAAAGGTGACGCCCGAGCCGCGGTTCAGTTTGCGCATCAGCTCGATGAGTTCGGTCGCGTTGTGCGAGTCCAGGTTCGCCGTGGGCTCGTCGGCCAGCACCAGTGCCGGCCGGTGCACGATGGCGCGCGCCACGGCAACGCGCTGGCGCTCGCCGCCCGACAGCAGATCGGGACGATGCCCCGCACGATGCGCGAGGCCTACGCTCTCCAGCGCCTCCATCGCGCGCCTGCGCCGCTCCGCCCCGCCCACCCTCTGCACCAGCAGCGGAAACTCCACATTCTCCTCTGCCGTAAAGACGGGAATCAGGTTGAAAGTCTGGAAGACGAAGCCGATCTTCTCCCGCCGCAGCGCAGTCCGTTGCGCGGGCCTCAATGCCGAAGTATCGTGGCCGTTGATCACGATGCGGCCCGAGGTAGGCTTATCGATGCACCCCATCAGATTCAGCAGCGTCGATTTGCCGCTGCCGCTGGGACCGGCGATGGCTAGAAACTCACCCTCGCCGACGCGCAGGCTTGCGCCGTCGAGGGCCGAAACGTAGCTGTGGTCCAGCGCAAACCGCCGGCTCACATCTTCTACGCTGACGAGATCGTTCATAGCGAACCTCACAGGGCATTGACTTGGATCGAGAAAACTGTAAGCGAGGCAGCCGCGGCAGGATCAGCCGAAATGGACGAGAGGCTTCAATCCCGGATGAAAGGCCTGGACCGGCCGATGAACCGTAGCGCGCTTCGACAGCGTGTTAGACTTCGGGGGGCGCGAAAACCAGGCACAACAGCCCAAATTGACGCGGAGGTTATCGATGAAGTTGCGGATGAGCTTGCTCTCGATCTTTGTCCTCATTCTTTTGAGCGCGGATGCCGCTTGCGGGGCGCAGACGAAGCATCCACAGTGGGTGGGCACGTGGGCCACATCGCCCATGCTGGCTGAGGGTGGCTTTCACGTCTATCCCTTCAGCGGCATCACTCTCCGGGAGATTGCGCACATCTCCACCGCGGGCAAACAGGTGCGCATCCGCTTCACCAACGCCTTCGGACTTGACCAACTCCTGATCGCCGATGCCCACGTGGCCCTGAGCGCCGGAGGCGACGCCATCAAGGAAGGCACCGACCATGCGCTCACCTTCGACGGCTCCGCCAGCGTCTGCATTCCCCCGGGTGCGGCCGTTTACTCCGACCCGGTCACACTCGACGCTCCGGCTCTCTCCGATGTTGCCGTCAGCTTCTATCTCCCGCCACAGGTCATGCGCGCCGAAACCTACCATGACTTCGCCGACCAGGACAACTTCATGGTGGACGGTGACCAGCCCGGAGCCACGTCGTTCAACGATGCCAGGAAACTCGAATCCTGGTACTTCCTTGATGGAATCGATGTCGCCAACCCGGGCGATGGCTTCTCCGTCGTTGCGTTCGGCGACTCCATCACCGACGGCGCCCACTCCACGCACAACGGGAATGACCGCTGGCCCGACGTGCTCGCCCGCCGCCTTCAGGCCCAGTCCGGCATGGAAAACGTCGGCGTTCTCAACGAGGGTATCGGCGGCAACCGCGTGCTCAACGACGGCACCGGCCCCAGCGCGCTCGCCCGCCTCGACCGCGATGTGCTCGCCCAGAATGGCGCCAAATACCTGATCGTGCTCGAAAGCATCAACGACATCGGCCGCCTCAAGCGGCTCACCGCACCCGAAGACGCAATCGATGCGCACGATCTCGAGGCCGGCCTCAAGCAGATCGCCGAAGCAGCCCACGAGCACGGCATGAAGATCTATGGAGCCACGCTCACTCCCTACGGCGGCGCGGGCTACTACTCCCCCAAAGGCGAGCAGGTGCGCGAGGCCGTCAACGAGTGGATCCGCCAGAGCGGCACCTTCGACGGAGTCATCGACTTCGACAAGATCACCCGCGATCCGCAAAACCCCGACCGCTTCAATCCCCTCTACGACAGCGGCGACCACCTGCACCCCAACGACGCCGGCTACAAGGCCATGGGCGAAGGAATCGACCTGGCGCTCTTCAAATAACTGCCGGAGCATTGGCGCTCCGCCTTCCCTGCCCCGTATTCTCCGTTCTCGTAAAATGATTCCATGTTCACCGGAATCATCGAACAGACAGGCACATTGGTCAGTCTCGCGGAGCGCGGCGGTGTGCGGCGCCTCACTGTCGAGGCCCCCGGCATCGCGGGCCGGCTGCGCGAAGGCGATTCGCTCGCGGTCTCCGGCGTGTGCCTTACGGCCCTCGACGTTGACCCGCGCTACTTTCACGCCGACCTGGCTCGCGAGACCTTGGATCGGACCTCCTTGGGAGCTCTCGAACCCGGAGCCAGCGTGAACCTCGAGTTGCCCACTGCAGCCGGCAGCCCTCTCGGCGGCCACGTCGTCCAGGGCCATGTGGACGGCTGTGGCATCATGACGGCCCTCGATCCGGTGATTGCCTTCTCCAGCCCGCAATTCGACCGCGAAACCACGGACTGGACGCTGAAGGTGCGGGTGCCGGAGGAGACCCAGCAATGGATGGTGCACAAGGGATCGGTGGCCGTCGAAGGCATCAGCCTGACCATCGCCGGCTTCGATGGCGAAATCATCGCCATCGCCATTCTGCCTCTCACTTACTGGCGCACCAACCTGCACACCCTCAACGTCGGCGCCCCGGTCAATGTCGAGGCCGATGTGCTCGTCAAGCTGGCCACGATGCGGATTACGGCACAGAAAGAGTCTGGGACAAAATTGACGCCGAGCTGGTTGGTCGCCAACGGCTACTGAGGGACAGCATCTCGCCCTACGTGCGTCTATCGCTCCCTCAATTGATAAGAACTGGAGATAGCGCACATCCCTGGCGTGCCGCACCGCCAGGGATGAACCTTCGGCCTGCGAACTACGCCTGCGCGCCTATTTCTGGTACTTCGACCGCACAAAATCGTGGGCCACTGTCCGCACGAAGGTTATCGCGCCGGGCGGCACACCAACCTCACCTCGGAGGATCGACTCAAAGCTGTGAGCCTGGCCGTAGTAGAGCTCCGTGTCCTCCTGGTTCTGGCTCACGCTGGTTCCGTCAAGGTCGATGCCCGCAAAGAGCCCTTTGCTGCGCGAGTAGGTGAGAAGTTCGGCATTCAGCTTCCAGTCCGTCGCCGCCTGCCCGGTGCGCCCAACCGGCCCCGCCGCCGCCGAGGCATCTCCGCCAATCTTGAATTTGCTCTTCAGCAGATCCTGGAAACCCCGCTGGTTCACCGCCACCAGAACCAGCGCCGTCGACTGGCCGCCAATCTGGAAGCCGAACGATCCACCCGCCATCCGGATGAACACCGGACCGCTCCAGCCATGCCCCGTCCGGCAGGTCACCACCCCCTGCCCATACTGCGCGCCAAAAACAAAGGCGCCCTTGATGAGAGCCGGCACGATGCCGACGCACGTTGCCTGGGCAAGAATGTCCATCGGAATAGTGCGATCGCCGGCGGCCATGATGTCGTCCAGCGTGGTCTTCGCCGCATCGATGCGATTCTGCAGATCTTCACGCGAGGCAGCCCGGCAGGCTGCGCTCGACAGCAGCAGACACAGGCAAACCGAAATGATGCTCTTCTTCATATCTGAGTCCTTTTTCAATCCGCCACCACGGGGATGCGGAGGGATGGAGTCGTTGGAGGGGAGCCTTCCGGCAACGGGATCGTCGGCAGTCGGAAGCGGGAAGGCATGGATGCCGGTCCGGAGACAAACTTGCCCAAGCTTTCTCCCAACAGCCTACAGCATTCAGATGGGTCGGAGAACCAGAAGAGCTGCTTGCGCCGCAGACCAGGCCCTGAAAAGAGACACCCGCACAGCCAGGTGTGTCTACAAAAACAAAAAAAGAGGAGTTCCCGGGCCGCATGAATTCATGCCGCCGGGGAACTCCTTTCCCCAGATCTGCGTTGTTTCTGAACACAGACTCGTTCATAATGCGCGTTCACACAAGAGTACTTAAGGCCATTGCCTCAAAGTAACCTGGCTGTTTACCTGCGAGTAATGGGAGGCCTGGCCGCCTCCCTGCCGCGGTCGCGGGATGTGCCCGGCTTCCCCAGAGATAAACTGAGGGCCGACATCGAGAGCTTGATGCGGTTGTCCGCCCCCGCTTTGCGCATCAGCCGGCCCACGTACGCCTTCACCGTACGCTCCTCGATACCGAGCTGTTCGGCTATCTCCCGGTTGGAACGCGCCATCATGATCAGTTCAAGAACCTGCCGTTCGCGCACAGTCAGGCCGCTCGCCATCTCGCTCATGCTTGTGTCCATCGGCTTCAGCAGACGGTCGATCAGCCGCGACAGCAGCTTGCGAGGCGCCCAGATCGAGCCCTCGGTGACGACTTCAATTGCCTGAAATACCGTCTCCGGAGAAGCCTTTAGATCCAGATAAGCGCGCGCACCCGCCATGATCGACTCCAGCACAAGCTCCTCGTTGCCCGCTGGCCCGATCACAATCATCCGCAGGTCCGGACGCAGCCGCCGAATCGTCTCCAGCGCCTCAATTCCCAAAGAGGAGTGCAGATCTACAAGGAGATACTCGACCGTCCGGTTCGACAGCAGCTCTTGCAGGTGGCCCGAGACAGGCTGCAGCGGAGGACGGCCCTCCTTGCCCGGCTGGTCGAAGACACTCGTTAGTCCGGCAAGGCGTATCGGCTCATCCGAGATGATCCCGATGCGAATGGGGCCCGTAATGTGCATCGAGGACATCCAACTACTCCCCAAAGCGGATTGTTGAGACGCCTGGCAATCGCTGCGGCGACGTTTGGGAATTGCCCGTCCGACCAGTACCTCGCCAACTCACAAAAATACGTTCCAGCCCGCCAGGCAGCACAAATTTCACAGGGTTACCGTACTCTTCGCAAAACTCCAGTTCACCAGTCCATTGCCCCTCTTTGGGGGTTGAGACGAAACCTTCGCACACATCCGTGCAAGCGGTTCGAGAACCCTGGCGGTGCGCGCCGGGCGCTCCCGATCCGGATCTTCTGCGAACAGGAAGCAGTGGCGAAAATCTCTGCAACCGAAGCCCTCTGACGCTTACCTTCGCAAAAGCGCGCCACAAGGCCACAGTGAATGGATCATCCGACAACCTGGCGGTCGCGCCGGAGGAACATGGAAGGTCCCATCCCCTGACCATCCTACGCCACGGAATCGTCCGGCGACCGCCTACTGCTTGAAGAGTTCATCTTATGAGAGCCTGCCTCAATTCGCAATCCTGTGTGCATATTCATGATCCCTTACGGCCCTTTCGCTCATTCCACGCAGGGCCGCCTCGTTTTTCCTCAGCCCGTCCGGCGCCTCGGCCGCCGCCGGGTTTTCAACCGCACGCGGAAACTTGTAGCATCTCTTTGTAGGCCGTAGTACAGTCAATACCAGTTGAGCCAGCGAGGTTACCCCATTGATTAAGCAGGACATCGTCCATCATGTTATTGAGCGCACCGGCCTGCCGCGCAGCAAAGCCGAAGCTGCCGTGGATACGGTCTTCGAGGGCCTCAAGCAGGCTCTGGCTGCCGGTGAGCGCATCGAACTGCGCGGATTCGGAGTGTTCAGCGTCCGCGCCCGCAAAACCGGCATCGGCCGCAATCCCCGCACCGGCACCGAGGTGAGCATCGCACCGGGCAAAGCCGTGCGCTTTAAGCCGGGCAAAGAACTGCATTCCCTCGACTCAGGCGCCGCCCGCATCTAGCAACCCACTCCGCTCGCCTTCCCGCCCCAGCAGCGAGACGATGGAGTAGCCAGGACCACCAAAGCAGGAGGAACGTCCGAGTTCAGCCGCGCCAGCAGATATCAGGGGAAAAATGTGCGTTCGATCTTTCGGGAGTATGGCCTGCCCGCTCTGCTGCTGGGGGCGAGCGTAGTCACCACCACCGCCAACGGTGCCCGCTTCATGCAGAACTTTCTGGAGGGCATGCCGCCAGTGGTGCGCGAGAGCGATCTCTGGCCCTGGCCCTGGCTGATCGCCCACCCCGAGATGTTCTGGAGCGGCCTGGCCTTCTCCTTGACCCTCCTCGGCATTCTGCTCGTCCACGAGTTCGGCCATTACTTCGCCTGCCGGGCACACAACATCCGCGCCACTCTGCCCTGGGTGCTTCCCGCGCCAACCCTCAGCGGCACCGTCGGCGCCGTCATCCAGATCCGCTCTCGCATCCCCAGCCGCGATGCGCTCGTGGACGTTGGCATCTACGGCCCCCTTGCCGGCTTCCTCGCCTCCGCGCTGGCCATCGCCGTCGGTTTCGTGCTCAGCTACCATACCCCGGCCCGTGAGACCGCCGCGATCGTCGTCTTCGGTGCCCAGCCGCTCGTCCTTCGCCTTCTCCACCACTTACTGGTCTTCTGGGATCCGCTGATACCGCCCTTCGATCACATCGCGCCCCATCCTGTCCTGGTCGCCGGCTGGATCGGCCTCTTCATCACCACGCTCAACCTCGTTCCCGGCGGCCAGCTCGACGGCGGGCACATCCTCTATGCCGTCTCGCCCCGACTGCACAAGATCTCCACCGACCTGCTTCCGTTCGTCCTCTTTATCGCCGGCGCGGTCTTCTGGGTTGGCTGGATCCTTTGGGGCTTCTTCATCATGATCCCCGCCATGCGTCACCCAAAGATCCCGCTGGACCGGGAACTGCACCGCGGCCGCCTGGTCCTCGCCGTCATCGGCCTCATCATCTTCCTGCTCACCTTCACCTTCACCCCCTTCGACAACAGCTCCCTCATGCACTTCCTGCACGCCGATCCCTTCAGCCAGGCGCTGCAATAAATGCACAGCCATTTTGCCACTTACGGTCGTGCCAACTTGCGAACTCTCTAACTTGCTAACCCGCTGCATCTCTCACATCAGCCGCAGTGCATCCACATCCACCACCAGGCTCCTCCGTGGAATCTCCACCGCCTCCGCGTGCACCAGCATCTCTCGCAGCGCGGCATTCAGCACCCGTCTCGAGTTCGCCTTCAAAATCAAATGAAACCGGTACACGCCCTTGATCCGCGCAATCGGCGCCGTGCACGGCCCCAGCACCCGAACCCCCTCCGCAGCCCTCTCCTGGAACCATTTCCCCAGCGCCGCCGCCCCCCCCGCCGCCTCTTCCAGCTTGGCCGACTGCACCAGCACATTCGCCAGCGCCCCAAACGGCGGATAGTGCATCCACCGTCTGTACTTCAGCTCCCGCTCCGCAAAGCTCGCATAGTCGTGCTTGGTCGCCGCCAAAATCGCATAATGATCCGGATAATAGGTCTGCACCACCACCCGTCCCGGCAGCTCCCCGCGCCCCGCCCGGCCTGAAACCTGCGTCATCAGTTGAAACACGCGCTCCGCTGCGCGAAAATCCGGCATTGACAGCGAGTGATCGCACCCCACCACCCCCACCAGTGTCACCCCGTGAATGTCGTGCCCCTTGGCGATCATCTGCGTCCCCACCAGCAGGTTGATCTCCCCCGAATGCAGCCGCGCCAGCAACCGTTCCAGATCGTGCCGCCCGCGCACCGTATCCCGGTCCATCCGCCCGATCCGCGCCCCAGGAAAGATCTCCGCCAGCCGTTCCTCGCCCTGCTGCGACCCCGCCCCCAGGTAGTACAGGTGCTCGCTCTCGCACTTCGGGCATCGCGCCGGAACCGTCCGCCTGTAGCCGCAGTAATGGCACTCCAGCCGCTGCCCCGCATGGGCCAGGCCGGACTCATCAAACGCCGGCTTGTGGTGTGTCAGCGCAATCGCGCAGTTCTGGCACTCCAGCTTCTCCCCGCACGCCCGGCAGATCACTGCAAACGAGTACCCCCGCCGGTTCAGCAGGATCAGCGCCTGTTCCCCGCGTTCCAGCGCCGCCCGCGTCTGCTCCACCAGCGAGCGTGAAAACAGCTCCTCCCTCCCCGTCTCCTGGAACTCCCGCCGCATGTCCACAAGCTCCACCTCCGGCAGCGGCCGGTTCATCACCCGCTCCCGCATCTCGATCCGCGCATACTTCCCGTGCGCCGAGTTGTGCCAGCTCTCCAGCGACGGCGTCGCCGAACCCAGTACCGCCACCGCCCCTGCCAGCTTCGCCCGCATCACCGCCACGTCCCGCGCGTTGTAGCGCGGCGTCTCCTCCTGCTTGTAGCTCTGGTCGTGCTCCTCATCCACCAGGATCAGCCCCAGCCTCGGCACCGGCGCAAAGATCGCCGACCGCGTCCCCACCACGATCGGCGCATCCCCCCGCCTGATCCGCCGCCACTGCTCGCTGCGCTCCTCCGGCGTCAGCGCCGAGTGCAGCAGCGCCACCTTGTCCCCGAACGCCTGGTCCAGCAGCCCCGCCGTCTGCGGCGTCAGCCCAATCTCCGGCACCAGCAAAATCGACGACATCCCCTTGTCCAGCGCCCTCTGCATCGCCGCCAGGTATACCGCCGTCTTCCCCGACCCCGTCACGCCAAACAGCAAGAACGAGTGAAACGCCCCCAGCGCCCCCTTCAGCGTCGCCAGCGCCTCCGTCTGCGGCTCGTTCAGCCGCACCGGCGGCCCGGCCGGCGCCAGCCCGCCCAGATGAAACGCCGCCGCCCGCTCCTCGATCCGCACCAATCCCCGCCGCACCAGAGTTTGCAATGTGGACGAGGGCAGATCCTTGCGCCGCAGCTCCGCCAGCGGCATCTCCCCCCCGCACGCCGCCACCTCCGCCAGAATCGCCTGCTGCTTTGCGGTCAGAGCCGGCAGCCGCGTCTCGGGGATCAGCACGGCAAAACGCTCCGTCCGCCGCGCATCCCGCTCCGCCGCCGCCGTCTCTCGTGCAATCCACTTCTTCCGCACCAGCCCCGCCAACACCGCCAGCGAAGCCGACGTGGCCGTCCTTAACGTCGACACCTTCACCGGCTCACCCTCGGCAAGCCGCTCCAGCACCCTCCGCTCCAGATCCTGGCTCTCTTTCGAGACCTTCCCGCTCCGCTTCCCTCGCGCCCAGTCATCCTGAGCGACCCCTTCGCGCAGCGAAGGGTGAGTCGAAGGACCCGCGTTCTCTCCCGGTGCCTGATCGAATTTAGGCGCCCCATCCATTTCGCGCTCTTTGCGAAATGGGTGGGACTGACCAATGCCACCGTCCCCATCCAAGCCGTGTGCCCCAGAGCCTGCCCTGAGCTTGTCGAAGGGTCTCGATTCTGAGACCTGGGAGTTCATCGAATCCCCCTCCACGCTCTTCGCCAGCACATCCCGCCCCAGGTCGGTAATCCGGTAATAAACCGTCCTTCGCACCTCGGCCATCAGCGGCAGCATCGCCCGCAGCACCTCGCCCAGCGGCGCAATGTAGTATTGCGCAACCCACTCCGCCAGCTCCAGCAGGTGCTCGCTCAGCAGCGGCTCGTCATCCAGCACGGCCTCGAGCGCCCGCGCTTCGAACTCCGTCGGCGTTTTTACATCCACCGCCGTCACCACCCCGATCAGCTTCTCGTTCCGGAACGGCGCAATCACCCGCGCCCCCCGCTGCGGCAACCGCCCGAATCGGACCTCGTACGTAAACGTCCGGTCCAGCGGCACAGGCAGCGCGACTTCGCAGTAGACGGCCATGAGGGCAAGAATCAGTGTAGGGGATCGCTTCCCAATTACGAATCGGCTCCCCGCGCCTCTCCACGAGCCGCCTCGCTGACCGGCAAAGAGAAATCCGTTCGCGAACCCGCCAACCTGCCACGTCCGCAAAGCGGACGCCAACCCGCAATATGACCTGAAAACCGGTGCTCCCTCTCTCCGAAGCCCGGCAGCATCCCAGAGAAACCAGTCCGGCTAGCTCGTTAACTTGCTAACTTGCTGCCTTGCTGACTCGCCCGCCGCGCGCCAATTAAAATCTGAAGTTGATGACCGCCAAAGCCGCATCCCGTCCCTCCGCCCGCAAGAAAGCCTCCTCCGCATCCCCCGTCACCCTCGCCATCGACATCGGCGGCACCGGCCTCAAGGCCATGCTCATCGGCCCCACCGGTAAACCCCTCAGCGAGCGCGAGCGCATCCTCACCCCCACGCCCGCCACTCCCCAAGCCGTCCTCGAAGCCCTCGGCGAGCTCGTCGCCAAGCTCCCCGGCGCCCCGCACCCCGCCTTCGACCGCGTCTCCGTTGGCTTCCCCGGCGTCACCAAGCACGGCATCACCTACAACGCCGTCAACCTCCACCCTGACTGGGCCGAGTTCAATCTCGAGAAGGCAGTCAAAGATCGCTGGAAGAAGCCTGCCCGCGTCGCCAACGACGCCTCCGTCCAGGGCTACGGCGCCGTCAAGGGCTATGGCGTCGAGATGATCATCACTCTTGGCACCGGCATGGGCTCGGCCATCTTCACCGACGGCCGCCTCTGCCCCGGCCTTGAGCTCGGCCACCACCCCTGGCGCAAAAAGACCTACGAAGAGTACCTGGGTATCAAGGCCCTTAAGAAACTCGGCAAAAAGCGCTGGAACGAGCTCCTCCAGGAAGCCATCGCCCAGACCGCCGCCACCTTCAACTGGGACCACCTTTACCTCGGCGGCGGCAACACCCATAAAATCGACTTCGAGCTCCCCAAAGACGTCTCCATCGTCTCCAACGAAGACGGCCTCCTCGGCGGCGTCGCCCTCTGGAAAGATTGAAATCCGCCGCTCTCCTGCACGGCGCTGCACCGCAAATCAGGGTCGGCTTGCTCCCTCCGCCTCCCGGTGTCGGCGCAATCCGGTTGGGGCCGGCAGTCCTGTGCCCTTGCGGGAAGCCCTGCAATACAGGAAAACGGCGCCCCATGCAGCAGGATTGCGTTCGTTCCCGAGTACAAAGGTCACTTTTTTCTACCACTGAAGTGGGATTGCAGGCTAGGCTCAAATTGCGCCCCATGCGCAATAAAAGGAGAACCTGGCATGAAAAAATCACTTCGTCTCGCCCTCGCCGCCGTAGCTCTGTTGTCGGTTGGAACCATCCCTGCCTTCGCCACTGTGGGCGGAACTGATCCGCATCCCCCGCAGGTGGCGACCGCCTCCAATTCCTCGTTGGTAATGCATACGGTCCTGTCCGCGCTAAGCTTGTGAAATCGCAACCACTCGGCTAAAAAAGGGGTGGAATGGATCTGTCCCGAGTCGCAGAACTGCTGTGGGCGGCGGGCTTCGTCGGCCACGTCGCCCTCCTGGCTGTCCTGTTGATGCGGCGCAGGTTCAAGGAATTCCCTGTCTTTAGCTCCTACATTACGTTTCATGCAGCACTGAGCCCCGTCCTTTACATGCTCTACGCGCGCAGCTCCTCTGCCTGGTACGCGCGTGTGTACTGGGCGGGCGCGCTTATCGATTTCGGCTTGCAGCTCGGGATCGTCTTTGAGGTCGCGCGCATCGTCATGAAGCCCACCGGCACCTGGCTCCACGATGCCCGAAACCAATTTTTCCTCGGGGGCGGCTGCGGGATTCTTCTCGCCGCGGCCCTTGCGTGGATCCTCGCGCCTCCAGACGCCACCGGCCCGGACCGCCTTGAGATGAAGGGCAACCTCTTCGCGGCGTTTCTCGTTTGCGAACTATTCTTCCTCATCAGCTCGACGGCTCGGCGCCTGGGGCTGGGCTGGCGCAATCACGTGATGGCGATCGGACAGGGCTTTGCCGCGTGGATCGTGGTGGCCGTCCTCGCTGAAACGTTGCATGGATATTTTGGTAGATGGCGGTATTTTTCGGTGCTAGAATATGCGCATCAGTTTGTCTACTTCGGGGCGCTCGTCTACTGGACGGTCCAGATGTGGCGCTCCGAACCTGCACGACGTCCGATTTCCCCGGAACTCCAGGAATACAT
>Ga0335075_10000858_pt1 | contig 51540 bp, 56 predicted proteins | sample Lox_Sample_24_FD_206723 | JGI IMG/M metagenome (GOLD analysis project Ga0335075, IMG submission 206723) | Soil microbial communities from Loxahatchee National Wildlife Refuge, Florida, United States - Lox_Sample_2.4 | ecosystem: Environmental > Terrestrial > Soil > Wetlands | place: USA... | reverse complement strand
CCCGGACAGCAAAGTTACCAGGCTGAAAACCAGCATGGCTCGAACGGGCGAGCCCCAAACGGATGCTTTGCACCGAACACCGGTAGGTCGATTCGAATTGAGGGAAGGCAAAAATTGCCGAACAAAATCCAACATAAATGCACAGAGGATGAAATTTTAGTTTACGCGCAATCGACGCCAATTCGCGGGGTTGTATTGCCCCGTAGCGCCATTATGGAACGATGGAAAGTGCAACAGCGCCCGTAGGATCGGTTCCGGTTGCCACAGAAGTCACAGAGTCCAGCTTGCCTGCCGTTGTTGCGTCGAAACTGAATACCTGCATATCCGGCGAGCCACCGGAATTCACCACAAATAAATACTTGCCGGTGGAGTCGAGAGACATTGCATTCGGCGTCGAGCCCGTCGAAAACGGTGAACTGCTCAGCGGAGTCAGCGTGCCACCTGTTCCCAGCGTATATCCCGTGATGACGTTTGCCGTGCGGTTTGCCACATACACATAGGTGTTGGTAGGGTCCACGACAATTGCCTGCGGGCCTAACTGCGAGGCAAACGGCGAACCGGTGACTTCCTTTAGTGAACCGCCAGTCCCAATCGCCAAAGAGCGAATTCCAGACCCAGCCTCTCCAACGAATAAATAGGCCGAATCGTTGTCCGCCGCAAACGTATTGTCGGAAGCTCCATTCAGCGGCGCCAGGTGAATCTGGCCGCTGACGGCACCGGTACTACTGTTGAATGTGAACCCGTCCGTGCCTCCGGGGCCCAGTCCTATATACACATATTGATTGTTCGGTGTGACATAGACCTGCGTAGGATTGCCGGAGTTTAGGGGCACTGTACCCTGGCTGGTCTGCGTAATGACGCCTGTCGAAGTGTTGATCTGGAAGATCAGCAGTTGCGGCGAGCTCTTGGAAACCACGAACAACCAGTTGCCGCTTGGATCGATCGTCATCCAGGTCGGATACAACGCCTGCACGACCGGAGATCCACCATTGCCAATCGTTAGCGCGCCATTGGTACCGATGGTGTACACGAAAATGGAGCCAGCTAAGGTCGCGACGTAAAGGAAGGCTCCGCTCGGGGTCGCGGCCAGCGCGGTCGGTGTAGTCCCCAGGGTGTAGCTTGTCCCGGTCAATGTGGTAAAGGTTGCCGTGGGAACTGGGAATCCGGCCAATGTTCCCGTGGTTGCGTTTCCAACATAGGCATAGGAACTGTAGGTTCCCGTGGTACCGCCGCAGTCATTATTCTCTTGGCAAGTCGGGACGAAAAAACCGGTGCACCCTGTGGTTCCGATCAGAACAATTGCAGCCAATAACGCGCTTCCGATGCATGCGTTTCTGGAATTTATGAGTGTTAGAGCCCGGTGTGTCGGCGAAGCCATACCTCATTTTACTCATGAGACGAGCGTTACGGACAGCGCGCCTATCCTTCCGCCGCATCGGTCCTGGCGTTGAAGGATCGCTACGACGAATCGATTCTATTGCGACGGAAGTTGAGTGGGACTTGGCACCGCGCTCTTGGAAATCGACACGACACCTGTTCCGTTCTCGTCAGGAATCAGTGCGGCCGGCGAACTGTCGGTTGAAGAGGGCGACCGAGAAATTACCGTCAGCGCTCCATCGGCTGCAACCGAGTATTGGGTAATAGTATTCGCGGCGGAGTTGGCGGCCACCAGGTCGCCGCTTGAAGTCTCCATCGCCATCGAGGTGGGTACGCTTCGGGGTGAACCAAAGGGAGAACCGGAAATTTCCTGCAGGGTCGCGCCACTGCCGATCGAAAACGCGCGAATTCCCGTGTTCGCCTCACTGACGTACAAATTCCTCGAAGCACTATCAGATGTCAGAACCTTGTCCGCTGAACTGGTGTGCAACGGCGCAATGTGCTGTCGCGTTCTAACCATGCCGTTCTCAACGTCGAATGAAAATGCATCGACTCCGCCTTTGCCGAGTGCGACAAAAAGTTTCTGGTTGTCCGGAGTGAGGTAGACTTCGGTTGGCTTGCCTGGATCGAGCGCAGGCGACTGCGAGACAGGATGAAGCGCGCCCGTCTTGGCGTTAATCTGAAACTCCTGCACACCACCTGCCGCGGAGGATGCGATGAATAGCCACCTGCCGGAACGGTCCATCGACATCCACGTGGGCTGAGTCACATTTGCCACCGGATTTCCGCTGTTTCCGGCCTGCAGGTTCCCATTGCTCGCAATGGTATTCAGATACACCGCGCCATCGCTGGTGGCAAGATACAGAAACTTCCCGCTTGGCGTGCCTGCAATCGCGGTGGGCGATGCCGGCGCGCGGACGGTGGATTGGGCGACGTTGCTGACTTTGCCGGAAGCAATCGGGAACGTTCCGATTGTGCCAGTGTTGGCGTTTGAGACGTAAAGAAATGGTGATTTGGAGGCACTGGGAGTGATTGGACTCCCCGTTGTGCTGGTCGTGCTCGTAGTGCCTGTGGTCGCAGTGGTGCTGGTTGTTCCGGTAGAGGCTGTCGTGGAGGTCGTGCTCGTGGTTGAAGTTGTGCCGGTTGTTGCCGTCGTACTTGTGGTCCCTGTTGTCGAAGTGGTGCTGGTTGTTGTGCTGGTGCAGTCGTTATATTCCTGACATTCGGGTACAAAAAATCCCTGGCATCCGACAATGCCAAGGAAAATTGCCGCAACACAAATGGAAACAATTCTGCGACGCGCGACACGAAATAACGGCTGAAACTGTATCGGGGACAGATCCACAACTCTCCTTGTGTCTGTTGTGAACGCCGCCCCCGGCACACTACGCCTGCAACACCGGCTCCTTGATGGAACTGTGCTCCACGTCCAGCACCGTGCCGATTGCGTGCACGATAGAGGCGATACGAACCGAGGCAATCATGGTTTCTTCCGTGATTCCCTTTTGCCGCAGCACGTTCTCATGAGCGTCAATACACTTGCCACAACCGTTTACCGCGGAGGCGGCCAGACACCATAATTCAAAGTCTACCGGGTCAGCCTTGTGACTGCGAATTCCGTTCATGCGCAGTCGTGCAGGCATCGTGGCGTACTTTTCGTTTTTAGTTAGATGATGGAAACGATAGAAAATGTTGTTCATCCCCATCAGCGCTCCGGCGGTCTTTACTGCGTCTAATTGCTCCGCCGTCAGATGCTCCCCCGCAGCCCGCAGCGCGGCCCCTGTCAATACCGGCTGCCGGGTTGCGATGGCGCTTACCAGTAACGATCCCCACGCCTGCGTCGTTGTGAGTTCCGTATTCTGGCGAACCAGGGAAGAGTAATTCAGCTTCAGGTCCTTCGCATATTCCGGAAGGCCGTCAATCAATTCGTCGAGAGACATGCATCGCCCTTTCAGCTTGGTCATCAGACCTGCAGCGTGGCTTCGCCTTTGTGCCAGTTGCACGGACAAAGCTCATCAGTCTGTAATGCATCCAGCACGCGCAGTACTTCCTGCGGGTTACGGCCGACCGAAAGGTCTGTGACATAGATGAATCGGATGACGTTGTCCGGATCGACCAGGAACGTGGCCCGCTGCGCGACGCCCGCTTTTTCGTCCAGAATTCCCAGCTCACCGGAAAGATCGCGCTTGATATCCGACAGCATTGGGAACGGCAAATCTTTCAGGTCGGTATGGTGCATACGCCATGCGGCGTGGACATATTCATTGTCGGTGCTAGCACCCAAAATCTGGCAATCGCGGTCCAAAAACTCGCGATTCAGTTTGCCGAACGCTGCAATCTCGGTCGGGCACACGAAGGTAAAGTCCTTGGGCCAGAAGAAATAAAGCTTCCACTTGCCGGCGTAGGAATCCTGCGTGATTGTCGTGAATGCTTTTGCCTCGTCCTTGTCAGTCGAAATGGTGGCAGTCAAAGAAAAATCGGGAAATTTTTCGCCAATTTGTAGCATGTTTGTCGTCCTCTTTCAGTTGGTATTCGATGGAAGTCTGTCTAGCGTTCATGTCTCGCCAAAAACGAAAATCAGGTATCAATCCCAGAATAACAAACCAAAGAGCTGGCAAAATAAACGCGCTGCCAATCAGGGTCACCTGTTTTCATGCGGCTAAAACAACATTTGGGTGATCACGCCGGTAACAACTCCCCGAATCAGATTCGTGAACAGGCTCTATTTCTCCGGAGAGTCGATTTTTGCTTTCTCCAGACGCTTCGTCTGCATCCTAAAGAACTGAAGTCTGTTTGAGAGGAAACCCAATGAAACGCATTCTTTCGGTTGTCTGCTGCATCGCCTTCGGTTCGATTACAGTACTAGCCCAAAGGAAACCCGCTCCAAAACCGGCTATGACCGACCAGCAATTCGTCGATTTCGCCGCACAAACCGACATGGTGGAAGCGAACCTCGGACAGCTGGCACAAACCGCTGCCGCTTCGCAGTCCGTCAAGGACTACGGTCAGATGTTGGTCACCGACCACACGAAGGATTTCAGCCAACTGAATGACGCTGCTCACCAAGCCGGGCTGAATGTACCGGACGCAATCGACGCCGAACACAACAAGAAGATGATTGACCCCTTTCAGAAGCTGAAGGGCGCCGCCTTTGACCGCCGCTATATCCACGAGATGATAGTCGGACACACAGAAGCCCTCGCCGTCTACAAGAAAGAAGCGGACGACGCGCAGAATCCGGCCATCAAGTCGTATGCGGAGGAGGCAATCCCCGTGCTCGAAAAGCATCTTGCGGGTGCGAAAGCTCTAGAGAAATCCAAGTAGCCTGTGAAGTTAAGGTCGCGGACATTGGCGATTCGGATTCGCCAGACTTCACTCGAGGCACGCAGCTGGACTTGAGATTGTCCTGTTAATTCGGCTTTTGCTTCTGGGGGCGACGAAATCGTTCATCCACAGCCTGACGGCCGGCAAACCCGGCTTCCAGGCTGTGCCAGTGGCGAATCTCTGCTTCGCCCATCTTCCAGCACAGCAGCACAATCTCTTCGCCCAGCCTGCAAGGGAAATCCAGCAGCCCGGAGTCGAGATCCTTCACTTGCACGCCGATTGAATCGATCTCCGCCAGAGTGTCTTTCACCTGCTGAACGGACTTATCCTGCAGGGCGCGGCGTTGCGCCACCGCAGCGATATGAACCAGGGTTCCACCATTCAAGAATATGCGTTGCGACAGCTGCTGCAATTCCTGGGCGATGGATTCGGCCGTCTTCTTGGCGTCCATCGCATTCTTCATCAGCGATTCCAGCACCGGAACCAGCGTCTGCGCTTCTTCCAGAGAAAAAGTCTTCACTCGCTACCCCCGTATCTCCAGCATACGGCCAAGCGCCACTCCCGCCCAGTGTTTAATGTCGTCACTAACTCGGATACGATTCACTACCCGACCTTCCACCAGATTTTCCAGTGCCCAGGCAAGATGTTGCGGCGATATCCGGAACATGGTCGTGCACAAGCAACCTGACTCGTCGAGCGTGATCACTTTTTTGCCCAGCGGAGCGAACCGCTTACCCAGCCGATTGACCAGGTGGATCTCGGTCCCGACCGCAAACATCGACCCCTCTGGCGCATCTTCAATAATTTTAATTAGCCCCTCGGTCGAGCCGATGGCGTCGGCCTTTTGGCAAACCTCCAACCTGCATTCCGGATGAACGATTACCTGGATGCCTGGATACGCCGCACGCACCCTGTCGGCATGCTCCGGCAAAAACCGCTGGTGGACGGAGCAATGCCCTTTCCACAAAATCACTTTCGCTGCGCGCAAACGATCTGGAGTAACACCGCCATTGATCTGGTATGGGTCCCAGACCACGGTCTCTGACAAGGGAATGCCCATGGCGTAGGCGGTATTGCGGCCCAGGTGCTGATCGGGCAGGAAAAGGATGCGGCTACCGCGCGCAAAAGCCCAATTGAATGCTGCAGCTGCGTTGGAGGAAGTACAGACCAGGCCGCCGCGCTCCCCGCAAAATGCCTTGATGGCTGCCGTGGAGTTCATGTAGGTCAGCGGCACCAGACCGCCAGCAGTCTGCGAATCGAGCCCGGCAGCATGCAGCTTGTCCCAGCATTCTTCGACCTGCGAAATGTCCGCCATATCGGCCATGGAACAGCCTGCATTCAGGTCCGGCAGAATGGTTTGCTGCCACGGCTGCGCCAGGATGTCGGCGCTTTCAGCCATAAAATGTACGCCGCAGAACAGGATGTAGCGGCCATCGGATTGCGAGGCAATCTTTGACAATTTGTAGGAGTCGCCGGTGTAGTCGGCGAAGCGAATTACCTCATCGCGCTGGTAATGGTGTCCAAGGATGAGTGCTTCTTTGCCCAACCGAGCACGGGCAGCGGCGATGCGACCGTCCATGGTGTGGTCTGGCATCGCAAGATAGTTGTCCAGCGAACATGCCTCGGGCGCAGTTTCTGCTGGCATTGATACTACGGGTTCGACGAGTGTAGCCACGTTATTTCCGCCTTCAGTTCCTTGCCTTCTTCGCAATGGAACGGGGATGTTGAAAGCATTTCTGCATCATGTTGCAGTGGGTTCACTGTGGCACTGGCACTTCGTCCGCCTCGCCACCCAATCCACGGGGTTGTTGCAACACTTATTGGACGTTTCAAATGAGCGTGGGATTCAACTCAATTGAAAATTCCTGTAACCCAATTGTAATACGTCCGGTCTTAGAATCCGCTCCCAGCCCGGTTATCGAACTGGTTTCCAGACCGAGGATCGCACATCCCACCTCCGTGATATCGGCAATTTCCATCCCCTCAAAAATCTCCGGTAACTTGACATCTGTTCCGCCGCAATCGTTATGGCATATATTGGCTACGGACGCATTTCTGTACCGAGCGGCACCCAGTCACCCGGCATGGAACCGGCGCACCGGCAAGATACCGCCAGGGTTCAGGAGGGGTCTGATGAAGATTTCTGACACGGTTGGATTGGTGCTGCGCAATAAAAGTCAACGAACCGTTTTTTCGATTGCGCCGGACCAGTCGGTCTACGAAGCTGTCGAAAAGATGGCCGAGAACGACATTGGCGCGTTACTGGTGCTTTCTGACAACAAGCTCGTCGGCATGCTCTCTGAGCGCGATTACGCCCGCAAAGTTGCCTTGATGGGCCATTCTTCCAAAGAGACCCAAGTTCACGAAATCATGACCACCCCGGTATTTTTTGTTTCACCGCAACATACCGTGGACGAATGCATGACCCTGATGACGCAGCACCATTTCCGCCATCTGCCCGTCTGTCAGGATGAGCGGGTTCTGGGCGTCATCTCCATCGGCGACTTGGTCAAGTGGGTGATTTCCGGCCAAGCCCATGCCATTGAGCAGTTGGAGGGCTACATCACCGGCGCTTACCCTGGATAGGCCCGCAGATAGATTGGTGAACCGACAGATTGGCGCATCGAACATCCAAACGGATCGGCGAAGCGTTCCTCTTGCGTAGGATTGTTCCGCGCTGCGCCACTTCAGTATGATGGAACCTGATGAGTCTGCCCGATACAGTCTTTATCTTCGTGTTAGCCCTGATCATTTTTGGGCCTAAGAAACTGCCTGAGATTGGGCGGCAGCTGGGGAAATTGGTGGGCGAATTCCGCCGCGCCAGCAATGAATTCAAGTTCCAGATTGAAGAAGAGCTGCGGCAGGCAGAATTGGCGGACCGCAACACGATTGCTCCTGCAAAAAAAGAGCTAGAAACCTCGGTTTCCACTGAAGCGTCGACAGACTCACCCGAATCTCCCGCGCCGGATTTGCCGTATCCCGAGGAAACATTGCCGGTCGGGCAATATCCCAACATCGATAGCCTCAACCCACAGGATCTAACCCTAGCAAAATCAACCGAAGCGGAAGCCGCGCCGCAGCCCACGCATGAGCAATCGGCCGGCGAGGGCGAACCATCCCACCTCACCATCAACCCTGCAGCCGGCGCTGAAGCACGCGCAACGCCTCCGTACTCTGCGACGAGCTCCGAGCCCGAGGTGCCCAGGGTCGCCGATGAGTCCGCGCATACGGCTGGATCCGATTTGCCTTCGAATCATGCTTCAGCGTCAGCAAATGCAGCTTCCCTTCCCAATCACGAACCCTCTGAACCCTATGCTGCACCCGCGGTAGCGGACGTCACTCATGGTTGACCTGCTGGACCGCGCCCGGACCGCCGTGGGCGATCGAGCCGAATTACCCGGCATGAGCCTGCTGGAGCACCTGCAGGAGCTGCGCAAGCGACTGGTCTACTCCCTGCTCTCGATCGGCGTTGCCTTTTTTGTTGCCTTCGGCTTTCATGACCGAATAGCCGCGCTAATGATTGCCCCGCTCACCAAGGCGCTGAACGCGCATCATCTTCCTGCGAAGCTGGTGTACCTGAACCCGATGGACGGGTTCAACTTTTACCTGAAAATCGGATTGTTCGGCGGCATCATTCTCGCGTCTCCGTTCATTCTGTACCAGGTGTGGCTATTTATCGCTCCGGGCCTCTATCAAAACGAGAAGCGCTACCTGGTTCCCTTTATGAGCGCAACCGTTGGCCTGTTCCTGACCGGCGCATTCTTTGGTTATCGCTATGTCTATCCCGGCGCGCTTGAGTTCCTAATCGGCTACAGTCGACAATTCACGCCCATGGTCACCATCGGGGAATACACGGAGCTTTTTCTGACCGTGATCCTTGGCCTTGGGATTGTGTTTGAGCTGCCTATTCTCGTTTTCTTTCTGGCATTGTTCGGAATTGTGAATTCCCGCTGGCTGTGGAAGAACATGCGCTATGCCATTCTGGTCATCTTTATCGTTGCTGGCATCATTACCCCCACACCCGATCCGCTGAGCATGTGCCTGTTTGCAACCCCGATGTTGCTGCTCTATTTAATCAGCATTGGAGTCGCCCATATGGTGCATCCGGATACCCGTAATCGGCGGAAGAAGGCGAAGCTGGAGGCTCGATGATGCGTTGGACGAACTCGAGATGTCTGACGTTTCTCATCGCAGTTTGCAGTCTCGCAGTTTCTTCTCTCGCCGCGGGGCAGGCTCATGAGCATACCCATGGCGCTTCACGCATTGCGTTCGACGGCAGCCGCGCCTATCAGTATGCGCAGGACATCGTGAACTGCGGCCCACGCTGGATTGGCAGTCCGGGTCACGTATGCGCGGAGAATTTCCTTAAGAAGCAATTCGCCAAAGACAATCTTGAAGAAGACACATTTACCGCCAGTACCCCGGCCGGCATGATGACGATGCATAACTTCATCGTGAAATTCCCCGGGAAAAAACCGGGCATCATCGTCCTAGCTTCGCATTATGAAACCAATTATCCACTGCGCAATATCCACTATGTCGGCGCGAACGACGGCGCTTCCACCAGCGGTCTTCTCATCGAAATGGGAAACATTCTGCGTGAACGCACGCTGGACGGAAGTAGCATTTGGCTTGTTTTTTTTGATGGTGAAGAAGCGATCCAACAATGGTCCGCCACTGATTCGCTCTACGGCAGCCGCCATCTGGCGGCGAAGTGGGATCGCGATGGCACGCTGAAGCGCATTAAGGCATTTCTGCTGGTCGATATGATCGGCGACAAGGATCTCGACATCGCCCGCGATCAAAACTCGACTCCGTGGCTGCTCGACTTGGTGGATCAGGCGGCGAAGCAGGAAGGCGACCAGTCGTATTTTTTCGCGACCACGAACGCGATTGAAGATGACCATCTGCCCTTCGTTGAGCGCAGTGTTCCCTCCGCCGACCTGATTGACTACGACTACGGACCCCATACGTTTATGCTTCCGGATGGCTATCATCACACCGCCCAGGACACCATGGACAAAATCAGCGCCCACAGTTTGACGGTGGTCGGACAGACAGTTCTTGAAACCATCCATTTGCTGAATCAGAAATAAACCCATTCATGGCCTCCGGCAGCAATTTCATGAACGATCATCTGTTCGGCGGCGCGCCGCTGTGGTTGTGGGTGCTTTTCCACGCGCTGGTGTTCGGCCTGCTGATCCTCGATTGGGCCTTTATCCGGACGGCGCGCGAAGAGCATGTGCTGGTTCGCCGCGCGAATTGGTTGACGGCTGTCTGGATCGCAGCGGCGTTGTTATTTGCGTTTGTCGTCTACCGTGCCTTATCGCAGCGATATGCCCTTGAGTATCTGACTGGATATGGCATTGAAGAATCACTCAGCATCGACAATCTATTCGTGTTTCTGGTCCTGTTTCAAGCCTTCGGCCTGAAGCTGGCACAGCAGCGCAGAGTGCTCTTCTTCGGAGTGCTGGGCGCGATCGTCATGCGTGCGATCATGATTTTCGCTGGTATTCGATTGCTGAATACGTTCTCCTGGATGAATTACATCTTCGGCGCGATCCTGCTCTACACGGCGTTTCATCTGCTGCGAAAATCGATTCAAGCCCGGCCGGAACATCCTCTGTTTTGGATGGATTGGCTTTCCCGGCATCCGCCCATGGCACGGGAAAAACATCCGTATCGATTCTTCGTGCGCGAGGAAGGCCACCTGCGCTTTACACCGCTGTTCATCGCGCTGCTAGCCATTGAAACTACGGATCTGCTATTTGCCACCGACTCAATTCCCGCTGTGCTGGCGGTGTCGCATCATCCATTCATCGTTTACTCGTCCAACATTTTCGCTGTGTTGGGACTGCGCTCCCTGTACTTCGCGCTGGCGTCAGCGCTACAACGTCTGCACAAGCTGCGCTATGGGCTGGTAGCGATTTTAATTTTTGTTGGCGGCAAGATGACGTTGAGCAATGTCATCACAGTACCGATTTGGATTTCGCTCACAGTGCTGGCTTCCGCGGTCACAATCACTGCTGTGTGGTCGCTCGTGTCAAAAACGCCTGCGAAGGAGAACGCGGTCAAATTGACCTAGACGAACGCAACAAAATCGACGCGGCCGTTTACCATGCGCGAATGCTTCGGCGGCTCTACATCATGTTGCGGAAAATCCGTGCGCGCATGGGCGCCGCGAGATTCTTTACGCGCCAGCGCGGACGCTACGATCAACTCCGCCACCGTATGCAGGTTGCGCAACTCGGCCCTTTCGCGCGTCGTGGCAGGCGGAAGTTCAACTTGCATAGCCTTTAGTTCTGCCTGGATTGTGGACAGTCCGGCGTGATCGCGCAATAGGCCCGCATGTCGCCACATCAGGGCGCGAAGCCGTTCCCGCAACGCGGCGACTCGCGCTGCCTCTGGACCAGTAGCGGAAATTTCCGCAAATTGCTGCCCAGTTTGTCCCGGAGCAAGCGCCGGCTCGGCAGGCAGACTTTCCTGAAGCATTGCCTCCGCTGCCCGCTGCCCAAATACCAGACCCTCCAGCAAGGAATTGCTTGCCAAGCGATTCGCGCCGTGGACGCCTGTACATGCAACTTCTCCAGCGGCGAACAGTCCAGCAACGTTGGTTCGTCCGTACAAGTCTGTGCGCACACCTCCCATCAGGTAATGTGCCGCCGGACGAATCGGAATCAGATCCTTCGACAGGTCAAAGCCATACTCGTCCAGTCGCGCGGAGATGCCTGGAAATCGGGCTCGCAAATCTTTGCCGGTGACATGGCGCATATCCAGATAAACCGGCAGCGCCTCGCCGGAGCGTTCATCGATGCCCTCGCGCATAATGGCACGAGCGACAACATCCCTCGGCGCGAGCTCGGCCATCGAATGATATCGATCCATAAATCGCTCGCCGCGACGATTGCGCAATAGCGCGCCTTCACCTCGCAGCGCTTCAGACAGCAAAAATCTCGGTGCACCCGGAACGCTCAACGCAGTTGGATGGAATTGATAGAACTCCATGTCAGAAACTTCGGCGCCCGCCCGGTACGCCGCGGCAATTCCATCGCCGGTAGCCACGCCTGGATTGGTGGTGTCACTATAGACTTGCCCCGCTCCTCCGGACGCCAGCAAGACTCCGCTGCCTAGAAACGTCAGCGGCCTGTTGTCTTCATCCAACGCCTCCACCCCGACCACTCTGCCATCGCGAATCACCAGGTCGCGAACCGTCACCCGCTCATGCAGGTGAATCCGCGGTTCCTGCGCAACCCTCTCCAGCAGCGCGCGACCAATTTCTCTTCCAGTCGCGTCGCCGTTCGCATGCAAAATTCGCGGCAGGCTGTGCGCCCCTTCGCGGGTTCGCATCAGGTCCCCATGTCCATTCTTTTCCCGGTCGAAGTGGGTACCCCAGGCCAGTAGTTCTTGAATGCGAGCCGGCCCCTCTTCCACCAGCAGCCGCGCAGCCTTCTCAAACACCAGGCCATCACCCGCGTGGATCGTGTCCTGGCCGTGCAGTTCCACATCCTCTGCACCGCCCATGGCAACTGCGATTCCGCCTTGCGCGTAGTGCGTGTTCGATTCCGATGCACCTTCTTTGGTAATCAGCGTGACGTCACCGGCTGTCGCCAGCGTCAACGCCGCGCGCAGCCCCGTGATTCCTCCGCCAACGATGATCCAACTGCGCAGATGATGCGTCTCCACGATTGTGAGGATAGCACGCAGCCAACCACCGGTTCTCGTTACTGCCTGCGCAATTCGAACCGCCGCGCCGCATACGATACGATTAGAAAATCAGCGTGTCGACAATTCTGGTCAAAACCGCGACGGCGAATTATCCCGTACAAGTGCAGCCTCGGCTGCTGGAAACGCTTGCGTCTCACCTGCGCAAAGTGGCCGGCGAGCAGCGCTCGATTTTCGTGGTCACTTCTCCTGAAATCTGGTCGCGCTGGGGACAGTTATTTCAAACTTCATTCGCGGTGCGAAAAGTTGAAATTGTGCCTCTGTTCGTGCCTGCCGGAGAACGATTCAAGCAACTGAAGACTGTAGAGCATCTGGCAGAGAAAATGGTCGTGGCAGGAGCCAAGCGGGACGCGATGCTAGTCGCGTTCGGCGGCGGCGTCATCGGCGATATGACAGGCTTTCTCGCGGCCATGTACATGCGCGGAATCCGATATGCGCAGGTACCCACCACGTATCTTTCGCAGATCGACTCTTCGATCGGCGGCAAGACTGGAGTGAACCTACGCGTTGGCAAAAATCTTGTCGGAAGTTTTTATCCGCCAGTTGCCGTTTTCACCGACCCGCTCGTACTGACGACACTTCCGCCCAGGGAACTGCGTTCCGGCGCAGTCGAAAGTGTAAAGGCCGCGGTTCTCGGCGATGCACCTTTCTTCGCCTGGTTGGAGCAGAACATGACGAGCCTACTGGCCGGCGATCAGGAAGTGATCACTCGTGCCATTGAAACCTCGGTGCGCATCAAGGCAGAAATTGTCAGCGCGGACGAACGCGAATCCGGGGAACGGATGCTGTTAAATCTCGGCCATACTGTTGGCCACGCCATTGAGGCGGCTACTCGTTACCGCACTTTGCTGCATGGCGAAGCGATTGCGTGGGGACTGATCGCAGCCCTGCATCTTTCCGTTGCGCGAGCAACGTTGACACCCGCCGATGCCAAACGAATCGAAGAACTGACGTTTCGCCTGGGCCCATTTCCACGCTTCCGCGCCACTGCAACAGTTCTGCTCGACCGCACTGCCGGAGACAAAAAACATTTGCAGTCGGCGCAGCGTTTCGTTCTCCCGGTTGCTATCGGCAAGGCCGTGGTAGTCGAGGACGTCACACAGAAGGAATTACTGTCGGCCATCCAATCGATGTTGCGGACCATGAAAGAACGCGGCGTATGACTGGCTCGGCAAGCGGCGCAGAACCGAAAGCACCTGGCGCCAATCCCGCATCGACACGTGATGAGCAAGACGTCAGCCACGCCGTGCGATCCATGTTCAACGGCATCGCTCCGCGGTACGATCTGCTGAATCATGTTCTGTCCGCGAATGTGGATCGCATTTGGTGGCGTCGTACGGCTCGCACTTTCGCATCGATCTTGAGTGATCCGGATTCTGCCGTCATGGATATGTGTTGCGGCACAGGCGATATGACCTTAGCCCTGCTGCGGCATCGACCCGCCAACGGTAAGCCAGTCATCGCGCTGGACTTTTCTCACGAAATGCTGGAGCGCGCCAAAGAAAAGTTTGCATCACCCGAATTATCCTGCTTCGGCGTGATCACGATGGAAGCCGACGCGCTCCATATGCCCCTGCCGGAAAATTCCTTCGACCTGATTACTACCGCCTTTGGATTTCGCAATTTGGCCAACTATGAAGCTGGTCTCCGCGAAATGGTTCGAGTATTGCGTCCCGGCGCGCAGGTGGGCATTCTGGATTTCAATGAGCCCGACGGTTTCTTCGGCAAAATTTATAGTGTTTATTTCCGTCACATTCTTCCTCGCATTGGAAGAGTTCTTTCTGGGGCATCCGCACCCTACGAATACCTCCCGCATTCCGTCCACCGATTCCCCAAGCCGGAAGAGATGCTGGCGATGATGCGAGCGTGTGGATTTATACAGGCAACGTGGACACCCTATACGTTTGGCATTGCGGGTCTGTACCGCGCTGTGAAAGCATGAACATTCCCCACGCCAATTCCGCTTCTTTTCGCGGCTGTGGAGAATGACAGGTCAAAATGGCGCGTCCCGTTTCCATCTCAAGTCGCAGGACGTTTAACACTTCCATAAAGCTGCGGACCTCCATTATCTCGGTCGCCGCCGCAGCCGTCATGACATTCCTCAAGGTTTGGACGGGCGTGCAAAGCGGCAGCATCGGCATGTTGTCGGAAGCCGCGCATTCCGGTCTCGACATGGTCGCCTCCCTCATCATCCTGGCATCCATTACCGTCTCTGACCGTCCTGCCGACGAGGACCACGCATACGGTCACGGCAAAATGGAGAACCTCGCGGCGTTCACCGAAACGCTTTTCATGGTCGCTTCTGTGATTTGGATCCTTGCTGAAGCCCTCGAACGGATCTTGGGGCACGCGCCCCCGCTGAATCTTTCCATCTGGCCATTCGCCGTATTGATGTTGTCAATGGCGGTCGATTTTGTCCGCTCGCGCGCTTTGGGCCGAGTCGCCCGTCAAACCGAGAGCCAGGCTCTCGAAGCCGATGCGCTCCACTTCAGCATGGATATCTGGTCGAGCCTCGCTGTCATTGGCGGCTTGCTCGCCGGCGCTGCGTCGCAACATTGGCATCTCCATTGGCTGCACTTTGGCGACCCAGTTGCCGCAGTGGTGGTGTCGATTATTATCCTAAAAGTCTGCTGGCGCCTGGCCCGCCAGACCGTCGATATTCTCACGGATGCTGCTCCCCTTGCAACTCGCCGTCGCGTTACGGAATCCTTGCGACAGCTTCCCGACAGCATTGGCGTTGAGCGCCTGCGTCTGCGACTCGCCGGAAATCACTACTTCGCTGATCTGACTGTCGGCATGCCGCGAAACCTGAGCTTTCAGAGAACAGAGCAAATGAAGGAACAGGTGGCCGATGCGGTTCGGCGCATCCTTCCAGAAGCCGATGTCGTGGTCAATGTCGTTCCCCGCGTCGGACGCTCGGAAAGCATTTTTGATCGAGTGCGAGCGGTCGCGGCTCGTCATAATCTTTCGGTCCACGATCTGAGCGTCCAACATTACGATGGAAAACTCCATCTGGAACAGCACCTGGAAGTCCCCGAATCCCTGAGTCTGCGAGAGGCGCACGCGCTGGTCACTAGCATCGAAAGCGAAACCCGCGCCGACGTTCCAGAAATCAATTCCATCCTGACGCACATTGAGAGCGAACGCGGCACCATTGAAACCGAAGCACGTCGCAGCGAAGATGCCGCCTTGGAAATTGAACTGCGTCGCCTGGCGAGTGAGTTTCCGGATATTCTGGATGTACATGCGGTTGTCGTATCGAAGGCCGGCGAACGCATGCAGATTTCTTGCCACTGCACTTTGCCCGACGACCGTAGCATGGCCGATGTTCACGCTTTGATTACTGCGCTGGAAGATCGAGTCAAATCGGAGATGCCGCAGATTGCTCGCGTCTTTATTCATCCCGAGCCAGCCACCGACAACCAACGCTGACGTCTGATCCTCACCCCAAAGGAGTTCGCAACGTGCAAGCCAGTGCAACATGGAAACAGGAAATGATCTTCGACGCGGTATCGCACAGCGGTCACACGATCGTGTTCGACGGCGACGATGCACATACCAAAGGAATCAGCCCGGTGGAAGCCGTGTTGATGGGACTTTGCGGGTGCACCGCCATGGATGTCGTTTCCATCCTGAAGAAAAAGCGCGAGCCGTTTACCGGACTTACCGTTTCCGCGGTTGCAGATCGCGACCCCGAGCCGCCAAAGGTTTTTACACATGTGAAGCTGGTCTATCGCGTCAGTGGTGCTGTTTCGCATAAAGCCATGGAGGATGCGGTCAGGCTCTCTGAAACGAAATACTGCGGTGTGGCAGCAATGTTGTCCAAGACCGCCAAGATAGAATTTGTGATTGAATACGCAGATTGAGGCGACCAGGCGATTCACATGCTACAGATCTTTCGCGCACTGTCGGCGGTTTTGTTGTTGGTGACAATCGCGCTGGTATCCGCGTTGATCACCATGCGACTTGCCATTCACGGAGCTGAGGTCCAGGTGCCCGTATTGCGCGGCCACACCGTACCGCAAGCCGTCGTCGAACTGCGTGCCAAAGGGTTGCAGGCCGGCATCGACGGTCGTTATTACAGTGCCACACAACCTGTCGGAGTCATTCTGACGCAAAGCCCGGCTCCGGGAACACTGGTGCGCAAATCGTGGCGAGTACGAATGACCGTGAGCCTGGGACCGCAAAAAGTTGCCATCCCTTCTGTTGACGGGATGAATGAAACCCTCGCTACCATTACAATTCGCCGCACGGGACTGCAGGTGGGCGCAGTAGTCGGGCTGCCCTATGCTTACGCGCCGGAAAATACTGTCATAGCCCAGACGCCAACAGCTAACGCAACCGACGTCGAGGGCCCGCGCGTCAGCATTCTGACCGCGCATCCGGCTCCGCCCGTTGAGGATGCGAACGTCATGCCGGACATGATCGGCGAAAACTTCACACAAGCGGCGCTCTCAATCATTCATGCCGGCTTCAAGCTTGCACCCTTGCAGAACGCACCGACCGTACCTTCTGCTCCAGCGCCAACAGGCCAACCTGCGATCACTGCAACAGCGCAGGCGTTGCCGGTTCCTGCAGCCACGGCTCCGCCGGGAGCCGTCATTGCACAGGTTCCAGCCGCGGGAACGCAAATTCCGGCCGGCTCGACCATTCAGCTCACTGTCCAGCCTTGATACCTACGAATGCAAAAATCCTATTGGCGCTCAATCATCGCCGCAAAAAATCCGTCACAAGGATGCAGTCCGGGAAGCGTCCGCAGAAATCCATCGCGAAATCCGCTCGTACGCAACGCTTCAACAGAATCGCCCTTCACGATTCCCTCTCGTTTCAGCCGATCAAACTCCCGCCCCAGATCAATTTTCTTCCAGCCAGCTTTCGGGCCCTTTGGCGAGGTCAAACAGCCTTCAACCACCGCGACATTTTCTTCCGGCTCCAACGAGCAAGTGGAGTAGAGCAGCCGACCACCCGGAGCCAGCAAGCACAATCCCGCCGATAAAATCTCTCGCTGTCGATCTGCCTGCCGCGTCAACTCCTCCGGTTGCAGGCGATGACGAATTTCAGGATTTCGCGCCAGCGTACCCGTTCCTGTGCATGGAACATCACACAGAATCCTGTCGAATGGACCCACCCCGGTTAGCTTCGCCGCATCCGCCACGAGCAGTTCCACGCGATCCAGATTCATCGTCGCGCTAAGACGTTTCCGCATAGTCGCCACGCGTGTGGGATGAAGATCGCACGCCAGCAATTGCGCATCCAGATTATTCTGCAGCAACACTGCGGTCTTGCCTCCTGGCGCCGCGCACGCATCTAGAATTCGCGCGCCATGACCCAACAGCTCCGCAACCAGTTGCGAACCCTCATCTTGCAGTTGCGAGTGCGCCGTTTCCTCCCGCGAGTCTTTGACCGCCGTCGATTCTCCCTCCACGATCCGTCTTGCCTTGGCTAAGAAATTCCCCGGCCGCAGCACTACTCCCTGCGACCGCAATACTTCCTCAGCATCGTCATTCAACAGTCGCACCGCAGTATCTGCTTCGGTCTGCCCCTGTTCGCAAATCTTCCGGCACGCCTCTGCGCCATAGAATTTCTTCCAGCGCGCAACCATCCATTGTGGGTAGGCCTGCTCAACATCGAAAACACGAGTCTTCGGCAATGCAGCCACTTTACGCAACACTGCATTCACCAACCCGGACTGCCGCGCACCCTCCGAATGCTTGCACCACTCCACAGATTCAAAGAGGGCAGCGTGCGTGGGAATGCGATCGAGAAAAAGCAGTTGATATGCTCCCACCCGAAGCGCCAAGAGCGCATCTTCGGGCAGCGTTAGATCCGGTCGAGTCAGAAATTTCCGACATTGGTCATCAAGAACAAGCTGCCAGCGCAATGTCCCCAGGACCAGCGTCGTGCAGAGATTGCGGTCCTGCGCCGAGAGCTGGTTCACCTGCAATGAATGCAGCAGCGTATCGCTATTGCCGCGCCCTCGACCAACTTTTCGAAGAATGTCGAAGGCCGCGCGTCGTGCCGGAGCGATCGAAGCCGCTGTCATCGGGGGTCCAGCCGGTCGCCGTCCGCGAGCGAAATTCCATTCAGAAACGCCTCGACCGGCATGCGGCGTTTCCCTTCCATCTGCAACTCCAGCAGGTCGAGCCAAGTGCCTTCACCGCAGGCAACCAGCAGTCGATTTCCCGCACGACGCAGCGTTCCCGGTTCCGTGCTGGACTCCGGCGCATCGGCGACTACCTGCATCGCATGAAAAATCAATTTCCTTCCGCGGAAACTTGTGAACGCCCCTGGCCACGGTTGAAACCCGCGCCAGCGATCAAAGATTTGTTGCGCAGTCCGACTCCAATTAATACGGCCATCTTCCCTTTGAAGGATCGGAGCCATGGTCGCGCGGCTATGATCCTGTGGCGTGGCTTGCAGCGTCCCTTGCTCCAGCCCAGCCAAAGTGCGCACCATCAGGTGCGCGCCCATCTCCGCCAACACCGGAGACAATTCCACCGCAGTTTGCTGCGGCAAAATTGCCACCCGTTCCTGCAGCAAAATATCGCCGGTGTCGAGGCCTTCATCAATGCGCATCGTAGTTATGCCCGTTCCCGTTTCGCCATTGGCCACTGCCCACTGGATGGGCGCAGCTCCGCGATACTTTGGCAGCAGCGAGGCATGGACATTCAAATTGCCGTGCTTCGGCAAATTCAACATCCAGGGTGGAATCAGGCGTCCATACGCGACGATCACGATTGCGTCCGGAGACAAAGCCTTGAGTCGCTCCTGCAGCTCAGTGTTATTGCGGATTTTGTCCGGCTGCGTGAGTTCCAGACCGTGCTGCTCTGCGTGACGTTTCACCGGGGAGATTTGGACTTCCATGCCGCGACCGCTTGCGCGATCCGGCTGCGACAAGACCAGTTCTACGCGATGGCCCGCCTGCAACAAAGCACTCAGCGTAGGAACAGCGAATTGCGGAGTTCCGCAAAAGACCAGGCGCATGGGTTCGGGCACGGCTCCTAAGAACGTTGGGAACGTAATCGCGACGGGTAGCCCGGCTCTACCACTCGCCCGCGCGTTGTAGCTTGCGAATTTTTCGGAGCTGCAGATCGCGTTTTAATCGGCTCAGGCGAAAGATGAAAAGAATTCCATCCAAGTGGTCAATCTCGTGTTGAATGGCGCGTGCCAGCAACTCCGTGCCTTCCACCTCGAACGTCTTGCCTGCGGCATCCTGGGCGCGTACTTTCACTTCGGCGGCTCGCACTACGCGATCGCGAATCTCAGGCAGGCTCAGGCAGCCTTCTTCTTCCACCTGCTTGCCCTTTATCTCGATCACCTCGGGATTGATCAGGACAATTTTGTCTTCCGGCTTCTTCTGAAAGCTCAGATCAATCACAGTCAGGCGCTTCGAAATCCCTATCTGCGGGGCGGCCAGGCCAATCCCCTGCGCGTCATACATCGAGGTAAACATGTCATCGACCAGCTTGCGCAATTCTTCGTCGAACACCGTGACCGGTTCCGCAGGTTGCTGCAGGATGGGGTCGGGAAATTTCACAATCGGATAAATCATCGAGAGCGTCTTGTCTTTCTAATTTCTGGCAGATCAGTAATTGCGGATCTGATCGCAGTACCCTTGATAGTTTCTCACCATTTCGCGCAGCGAGTCGCCGCCGAACTTATCGATCGCCAATTTCGCCAGGGTCAGCGCCACCATGGCCTCTGCCGCAACTCCAGCTGCCGGAACCACGCAGACATCCGACCGCTCGTAGGCCGCCTTGGTTTCTTCGCGTGTCTCGAAGCTGACAGAGCCCAGCGGCCGGCGCAGCGTCGAAATGGGCTTCAAATACCCTCGAACAATTACATCCTCACCATTCGAGATACCGCCTTCAATCCCGCCCGCGTTATTCTGGTCGCGCACGAACCGCGTGTGCTTGTCCGCTTTTTCCTCCGCCGCGTAATGGATCGCGTCATGCACCGCAGAACCGAACGCACCCGCCGCCGTCACCCCGCGCCCAATTTCCACCGCCTTGACCGCCTGTAGTGACATCACTGCCGCCGCCAGCATTCCGTCCAGGCGCTCATCCCAGTTGGCGTAGGTTCCCAGACCGGGCGGAACACCATGCGCCACCACTTCAAACACGCCCCCAACAGAGTCGCCGGTACGCAACGCCTTGTCGACAACGGCCTTCATGCGCTGCTCAGAAGCATCATCCACGCAGCCGAGCAAGACTTCTTCGCGCAACTGCAACGCCAGAATCTCAGGCCAGTTCGCATCCCGATCCAGTTCCGCATCGCCCACCCGGATTACATGGCTCGCGACGGTAATCCCGAGCGCCTCGAGTAATTGCTTTGCAACCGCCCCAGCGGCTACGCGCGCCGTGGATTCGCGCGCCGACGCCCGCTCCAGCACGTATCGCGCGTCGGGAAAATCGTATTTCAGCGCACCTGCCAGGTCTGCGTGCCCGGGTCGCGGAGAAGCGACCGCCTTATGCTTTGCAGGATCTCCCGCGGACACCGGCAGAATCTCGGTCCAGTTTTTCCAGTCGCTGTTCTCAATACGGATCGAAATCGGCGAGCCAATTGTTTTTGCGTGACGCACCCCAGAAAGAATCTGTCCCTTATCGTGCTCAATCTTCATGCGGCCGCCGCGGCCATACCCTTGCTGCCGGCGCCACAATGATTCATTTTGGCTTCATCAATGGGCACACCGGCAGGCATGCCAGAAACCACGGCAATCAGACATTCCCCGTGAGACTCTCCTGAGGTGGCAAAACGAAACATGCAGTAACCCTTTGACCTTATTGTCTATTTAACTGTAAATGGATAGATTGCAAGCGCAAGCAGCTATGCCTTTGTCATCCATTGATATTGTTCGTCGGTCAACGGAACCACCGACAATCTTCCTTGCCGCACCAGTGGTGAGTCGCGAAACAATGGCTCTTCCTTGACGGTATCCAGCGTTTTCGGCGAAATCGTTTTGCCGAATCGAATACGAACCACCGGAACCTTTGGATCCTGGGCGTCTACGCTGATAACCGTAGCCGTCCCGACCGCGGCGCGCTCATCACCCGTGTGATAGATGACGAGTCGATCCCTGGCGTGCATCTCTCGCAGATTTTTTACCGCCGCCGGATTGGTCACTCCGTCCCACACAGTTTCGCCATCTCGCTTCAGGTCGTCGATCGAGTAAACGCCAGGTTCCGTCTTCAGCAGATAATTCATCGCGGTAATTCCTTCGTCTCCGCCTGTGCCAGAAATGCGCGCGTGTTCACAAGCGGTCGTTCGAGCGCGCGCACGCGATCAATATAGACCGGTGCAGCTGCACCTTCCAACGTCGGCTGGCAGACTTCTTGCATCGCCAGCATCTTTGCCTCGGCATCGTCGAGATAATGAAGCAGCACCGCTTCCGGAATCATGGGCAGTTTCGGTGAACCAAACTCCAACGAGCCATGATGGCTCAAGATCACATGTTCTACCAGCATGTGCACCTGCTTGGGAAATTCCGGCAGGCGTTGCACCTTTTCATCCAGAAGCCGGGTCGCAATTGAGATGTGCCCGATCAGCTGACCCTCCAGCGTGTACTCGAAGCCGCGTTCCCAACTCAGCTCATAGATTTTTCCAATGTCGTGCAGCACCGCTCCGGTCAGCAACAGATCGCGATGGATCAAAGGAAAATGAGTCGCAGCCAGTTCACAGAAACGCATCAGATCGACAACATGCTCCAGCAGGCCGCCAATCCAGGCATGATGCATATACTTCGCTGCCGGCGCAGCCTTGTATCGCCGCGCAATTTCCGGGTCATCTAGAAAAGCAAAAACCAGTCGTTTCAGATCAGGATCCGTAAAGCTGTCAACTGTGTTGCGCAGCTCTGTCCACAGCGCTTCAATATCCCGCACGGTGCTGCGTTGAAAATCGCCCAGATCGATTTTTATCGGATCGACCCGCGAAATTTCCAACACCTTCAACTGCAGTTTTCCGTTGAATTCATCTACGCAGGCGCGCACATCGACAAAGTCATTCTGCTCGAACTTGGCGGCCCAGGTTTCCGCGTTGTCCCACAGGCGACCGTCGATGCGGCCGGTACGATCGCACAGCGTCAACGAAAGATATTTCGCGTTGCCATCGTTTCGGTCGCGAAGCTGCTTCTGTGCCACTAAGAAATGAGAGCGAATGTTGCGACCGCGATGCTTGGCGGCGTCGGCTAGGAAGAAATCTTTCATGCTCTCCTCTCCCGGAATCCGGCGCGAGCGGATTTCCTTCCAGTTACCTTTGAAATGGCCATACCGCGCCCGCCATTCACCATAACCGAGCGCTTGGCTTTAATTATTTCTGGACGCCGTCAACCTTTGGTTCAGATCCGTTACATGACCTAGAAAACATTGGCGCCTCCGGTGCCCCGCGTAATCTCTGCACCCGCCCTACGGCTGATTGGTGGAAGATGACGACGCCGGTGGGGTAGCAGGAGCGCTATTTGCTCCCGTGCCACCGGTATCAGTCGAAGCGGGCGTTGCCTGGTCGTCGGTCTTCTTCTTTTCGGTCTTCTTTTCGTCGCTCAGCCGAGTTTTATGTCCGTTGTTGACAGGCGCCGGCTTTTTCTTCTTCTGCTTGGTCGCCGTCGAACCATTCAAACCCAGCGGCGCGGACTCCATTTGGCGTGTAGCCGTTTCCGTCGTCGACAGCGGAACCGCCTTGGCATTGTCGTGCTTCACCTTCTTCTTCTTCGCAGGCTTCTTGTGGTGTTTGCGCGCTTCCATCTCCGACTTATTGCGCGCCTCGTCACTGAACCGCGTCTTTCCTAATTTCGGCTGCGTAATCAGCGGAGCATGCTCCAAATCCGGGCCCAGCGGCTGGACATCGGTAGGCGGTGCAGCATCGGCTGTGCTTGTCGGGTTTTCCGGTGACGGCGGCCCAGGCGCGTTCGCCGACGTCGCTACCTGCTCAGCAGAAACGGGTTCGGCAGGTGCGTGACCAAAACGGAACTTCTCCCGCTTGGGCGCATGCTTCTTCTCGGAATGAGTCTTCTTTTCTGCGGAGGAGGAGCTGGCTGCCACGTTCGGTGCGGTTTCCGAAGTCGTTGCGGAGGCCACCTCCACCGGCGCCTTCGCGTGCGGAGTACCGCGCCCATATCGTCCTGTCGCGAGGTCGTAGCGAGCCTTCTGCTTTTTCTTCTTCTTGGGCTGCGGCGGAGTGTAGGCTGCGAAGGTCGGCTTCGTCTCGTTTGGGCTCGCTCCGGAATCGGTATATCCTGGCCGAATGTCGATATACGCCTGATCACGCAGACGTGTCAGGTAGGTCCGCACGGCAGGCCCGATCTTTTCCATGTAAATCGCCTGCTCAATTTGAGGGATTACCTTTTGCATCGGCTGCGTTCCGCCCGGAATATGCTCTGTGACCTGCAAAATAATGTAGCCTTGGCGGGTGCGAATCGGAGCCGTATATCCGCCCACCGGCAAATCGAATGTCTGATCTTCTAACACCTTGGCAAGCGCGCCTCGACGAAAATCGCCCAAGTCTCCCCCCTGCGCTGCTGTGGGTCCCTTGGAATATTTCTTGGCCAGGTCAGTGAAGCTGGCACCCGCTTTCAGTTTCGCCTCTAAATCCTTGGTTTGCGCATCTGCTGCCGCTAGCTGAGCGCTGGTGGCGTTCTCGCTGGTCGGAATCAAAATTTCGTTCAGGTGTACGGATTCCTCATGCGTGAAGTCGGCCTTGTGATCGTTGTAGTAGGCCCGCATTTCGGCATCGGAAATCTGAATCTTGCTGCCCACTTCATCGCGCACAACCTGCTGCGTGATGACGCTGTTGCGGATGTTGGCCTTGAAATCTTCATAGGAAATTCCCTGCTGTTCCACCGCCTTCTGCAGGTCATCAAGGGAATCGAGATGGTTTTCTTTGCGAATCTCATCCAGCCGCTTGATCAGCTCCGTGTCGCCGGTAATGCCCAGCTGTTTGCCCTTTGAAATCAAAAGTTGCTGATCGATCAGGTCGCGCAGCAGGTTCGCCTGCCCCTCCTTCAGTTGCTCCAGAGACCAATTATTCTGGCGCGCCTCCTGATTCAGTTGCGTCTGCGCCCGGGTCACGTCAGAATTGGTGATCGCCTGGTCATTCACGCGCGCAATAATCTGCTCTACCGGTGTGCCATACAGGCTGGCCAGGGTATTGGAATCTGAATTCAGATTGGTGCTGGCGCCAATCGTCGGAGCGCTCTGTACTGGGGAGGGAGCCTCAGGGGCTGTTTGTGCCATGCCGTGGAAACACGGAATGGTGGCAACAGCCACAGGAAGAACAACGCGCACAACTACTCGTAACATCATTTGTTGGTTGGTACCATCCATGCCTGCCGGTCACCATGACGGTCCTGAATCCGATGGCTTCCATTAAAGATCGATGCCGGTGCGGATACAGCAACTCGATGCAGGTCGATTCCGTTGCTTTCATTCTAACCGCATCCGGGGCCGCTTTCCCACCCGATCCAATTTCTCTGTTTCCAACCCATGCACGCCGTAGCTCGCGGCATCAATGGGTGGCGCTCGAATGTTACACTGAGCAGTAGTTTATGCAGTTTTTGCTGCTATCCAACCGCATCGTGATTTCCCTCCGCGGTGCAAAAGGAATCCACGGTACATGACCCCCCGTACTCGCCGTTCGCTGTTATTCGTCATCGTGTTTCTGGTCGTCTGCGGAGTTGCAGGCGCTTTCCTCGATCGAAATGTTGGAGCCCAGACTTCGAGCGACCAATCCACGCTGCGGGATAGTCTGAAGCAATTTACCAACGTCTATAGCATCGTCGAACAGAACTACGCCGAGCCGATGACGAAGGACCGGGTCAACACCGCCATCTACGACGGCGCGATTCCAGACATGTTGCACGTGCTCGATCCTCACTCGAATTTTTACGACCCCAAAGCCTTTGCCGCAATGCGCGAAGAAGAAAGCGGCAAATATTACGGCATCGGCATGGAAATCATGCAGCAAAACGACAAGATTGTCGTGGTCAATCCCTTTGAGGGCACGCCGTCGTACAAGGCGGGAATTCGTCCAGGCGACGTGATCCTCGCCGTCAATGGCAAGCCCATCAACGGCACCGGTCCGGACGGCAAAGCAACCAAAAAGGCGACCACGTTGGACGTCGCCAACATGCTGAAAGGCCCGAAAGGCACTCCAGTCGACATCACGATTGCGCGTGAAGGCAAGCCGGAACCGATCGTATTTCATTTGATTCGGGCAGAAATCCCCCGCGCCAGCGTCGACCTCGCCTACGACATCCAGCCCGGCATCGGCTACATGCACATCAAGGATTTTGCCGAAGAAGAAACCGGCCAGGAAGTTTTGGACGCGCTGCAGAAGATGGGCCCAATCCATGGCCTGGTCATCGACCTGCGCGGTAATCCCGGCGGCCTGCTCAGCGAAGCTGTTTCAGTCTCAGGAGATTTTCTCCAAAAAGGACAGGTGATCGTGTCGCAGCGCGGACGTGCATTCCCGCCAATCACCTATCGCGCCACACGTGGCGAGCAGACCAGGACCTATCCAATCGTAGTGTTGGTAAATCGCGGCACCGCGTCCGCGGCAGAAATTGTCAGCGGTGCGCTACAGGATCATGATCGCGCCCTGATCGCCGGCGAAACCACGTTCGGCAAAGGCCTTGTGCAGACTGTCTATCCACTATCGGACAACACCGCCCTCGCCTTGACCACCTATCACTACTACACCCCCAGCGGTCGCCTCATCCAGCGCAACTACACCGGCGTTTCCATGTATGACTACTTTTACAATCCTGCAGATCGGCCGCACAGTGACGCCAATCGCGAGGTCAAGCTCACCGACTCCGGACGCGCTGTCTACGGCGGCGGCGGCATCACTCCGGACGTCAAAATCGAGACCCCGAAATCGAACAATTTTCAGGATGTTTTGATGGAGCAACTGGTATTTTTTGATTTCGCCAATCACTATCTGGTCAACCACACTGTCGGCAAAGATTTCAAAGTCGATGACAATGTGATCCACGATTTTGAGACGTATCTAACCAGCAAACAAATCCCGTGGACACCTCAGGACATCAGCGGCGTTCGCGACTGGATCAATATGAGCATCAAAAGCGAGCTTTTCACTTCCGTCTTTGGCCAGCAGGAAGGCCTGAAAGTTCGCGCCGCGTGGGACCCAATGATCAATAAAGCGATCTCACTGATTCCACAGGCTGAAGCTCTTAAGACTACGGCGCAGAAGACCATCGCGATGAGGGCCAGTACAGCTTCCAACGCGGTTCACTAGGCTTGGAATCCCGATCTGCAGCTGGTTGAGACTCTGTTGAACTCGTCTGATTTGCATCGAATTTCACTACGCAAATGAAGCCGGCAAAACCTGTCCGCCGACACGCATCTAAAGTAGCAAGATTGTTTTTCAGGCGCGAATGGACACCCGTTGGCTATTTCCGATACTCTTGCAAGCAAACTACCGTTTCAACTGGAACCCTTGTGTGCGAAGCGTACAGATGTTGCGTCCCAGCCCTGGGCGCGCTTCACGCTACCCAATGGCTCCATGTGCCGTCTATCCAGTAAACCCTTGAGGAGGCATATTTGCCACTCTTAGTCGTCGAGGCCGAGGCGCCCGCTTCGTCACTCCTCTCCCGCTCGCTTCCAGATTCTGCAACGCTGCGCCGCCCGTGGAATTTACTGCGGCATCCCGCCGTTTTTATTTCTGGCCTCACATTTTTGGCACTGCTGATTCAGGGCTACCACCCTTTCGTCGACGACGCAGCCATCTACATTGCGGGAATCGAAAAGGTCATTCATCCCTCGCTGTTCCCCGTACACGCGGAATATGTTCTGCCCCATTTGAAGCACTCCATGTTTTCGCTCGCGATCGGCTGGCTGGTCCGCGGACTTCACGTGCCGCTTCGATATGCGTTGTTCATCAGTTACGTGGCGTCGCTCTGGATGATGGTCTTTGCATGCTGGCGGCTGAGCAGCCTGCTCTTTTTTTCGCCTCGCGGTCGAGCCGGAGCCATGTTGCTCATGACCGCGACAATGACTCTTCCAGTAGCGGGCTCGGCGATCTTCATCCTCGACCCATATCTGACGGCGCGCTCGTTCTCGACTCCGTTAACGCTTCTCGCTATCGCCTTTGCTCTTGAGCATCGCAAGTTGGCCACCGTAGTTTGCCTATTTGGTGCGTTCATTCTTCATCCGCTGATGGCGGCGTATGCCGTCGGCTATGTCATTGCGCTGGCATTGGTGCGGGCTCGCCGTTGGAGGACGCTCGGCGCTGCAGCCGCTGGAGTCATGCTTCTGGGCTTCCTTGCTTCACACGCTGACGCTCTGCTGGGTGCCTCGCCTGCCTACCGCATCGCCACAGTCAGCCGAGACTATTTCTTCCTCGACAAATGGGAATGGTTTGAAATTTTCGGCCTCTTCCCTCCGCTGGTAGCGGCCTTCATTTATCTTTCCCGCAGTAACTTCCGCGTACGCTCCAACTATGGCCTGATCGCGGCTGTCTCGCTCTACGTCGGTGGGTTAGCGATTCTGTTTGCTGTCTGCTACACGCGCACCGACAACTCTTTCCTGCTGGCGCGCCTGCAGGTGCTGCGTAGTTTCCAGATCATCTATATTCTGTTTTTCCTGCTGCTGGGCGACCTGCTCGGCCAGTATGTTCTTGGACGTCGTTGGTGGGTGTGGGCTGCCGGCTTCGCCGCTGTCGCCACCCTGATGTTCGCGGTGCAGCTATCGCTGTATCCAGCCCTGAAACACCTGGAATGGCCGTGGGTCCGCAGCCACAATCCCTGGGCACAGGCATTCCTCTGGATTCGCCATAACACGCCTCGAGACGCCTACTTTGCGCTCGATCCGTATTACCAGCAGATGCCGCAGGAAGATACGCTCGGCTTCCGCGCCATGACGGAACGCAGCGTTTTGCCGGATTGGAGTAAAGATGGAGGCATCGCGGCGATCGACCCGGCACTCGCACGGCAATGGTGGCACCAGGTGACCCAGACGAAGAATTTTTCGCACTGGAACGACGAGCAGCGCATTCAGACCCTGGCGCCATACGGCGTCAACTGGGTGGTCCTGCCCGCCAGCATGCCCACGCAATTTGCCTGCCCGTACCAAAACACGGCCGTACGAGTCTGCCATCTCCCCGCCGACATCGCATTCCTGGCGCAACCATCTTCCGCCCCGCAAGCCGCCCATCCCTAGACCCGAAGTCTCTGTCCAAACAGCCTGAATCCGGCTGACAAAATACAGTTCAACCCTAATTTCACCCTCCCATTTATTATGGAAGGATGACCGTGATCGTGTACTCGGCGTCGTGGTGCCCCGACTGCCGCGAAGCCAAACGCTTTCTCCAGCGCTACAACATTCCCTATACCGAAATTGATATCGAAACTACGCCCGGTGCGGCGCAAGAAGTGGTTGCAAACACCGGCAAGCGCGCTATCCCGCAGTTCGTCATCGATGGCAAATGGGTACAGCCGTATCAACCCGGCTACGGGTTTCTCTATGAGGAAATGTCCGTGCTGCTCGGCATCGCACCACCAGATAGCAGCACACCCGCTCCACAAGCCGTCACGCGCCAAGGATCACGCTCGTGATCGCACGCTATACGCGCCCTGCCATGGGCAACATCTGGACAGAAGAAAATAAGTACCGCATGTGGCTGGAGGTTGAAGCCGCCGCCTCGAAGACCCTGGCCGAATTCGGCATTGTGCCCGCGGAGGCGGCACGCGCCATTCGCGAGCGCGGCAGCATCGACGTCGCCCGCATCCAGCAGATTGAGGCCGAAGTTCGCCACGACGTGATTGCTTTCACCACCGCAGTCGGCGAAAAAATTGGTCCCGAGGCGCGCTGGCTGCATTACGGCCTCACCTCAAACGATGTCGTCGATACCGCCCAGGCCCTGCAGGTGAAAGCCGCCTCCGCTATCCTGCGCGCCGATATTCTTCGCTTTCTCGATGTTTTGAAGCGCCGCGCCGTCGAGTTCCAGCACACGCCCACAGTCGGCCGCACCCACGGTGTACACGCCGAGCCTACGACGTTCGGACTAAAGCTTCTGAACTGGTATGCGGAAATGCGAAGAAATCTTCGCCGCTTTGACATGGCTGCGGAAGACATGCGCGTGGGCAAGCTTTCTGGTGCTGTCGGCACTTTTGGTCATCTGAAGCCGGAGCACGAGGCGCGCATCTGCGAACGCCTCGGGCTTACACCTGCGCCAGTTGCTACTCAAGTTTTGCAGCGTGATCGTCACGCGTTCTATATTGGCGCGCTGGCCTTGATCACCGCCACTCTTGATAAGATTGCCGTCGAGATTCGGCATCTACAGCGCACCGAAGTTCGCGAGGCGGAAGAATATTTTTCCGAGAAGCAAAAGGGTTCTTCCGCCATGCCGCATAAGCGCAACCCTATCACCAGCGAGCAGATCAGCGGTCTCGCCCGTGTTGTCCGCGCCAACCAGCAGGCAGCGCTGGAAAATGTCGCTCTCTGGCACGAGCGTGATATTTCTCACTCGTCGGTCGAGCGTGTGATCCTTCCCGACTCCACCATCCTGACCGATTACTTACTGGAGAAAACTACCAATCTGATCGACAAGCTGGTCGTGCATCCGCAGCGGATGTTGCGCAATTTGGAACTGACAGGCGGCCTCATCTTTTCTGGCCAGCTTCTGCTGGAACTCGCCGAAGCCGGCATGTCCCGCGAGGACGCGTATAAGCTGGTTCAGTCGCACGCCATGCGTGCCTGGCAGCAGGATTTAAATTTTCGCGAAGAAGTCGGCAACGACCCCGCGGTGACAAAATTGCTGTCTCCGGAAAAGCTGGCCCATGCATTCGACATGAAGCGCCAGCTGACCAATGTGGATGCCATCTTTGACCGTGTCTTGAATCAGGAAGCGTAAGAGAGCAGGTTGCTCGATGTCCTCCGGAAAAGTCCTAACCGTCGCGACGACCGGCGCCAGTGGCGCCATGCTCACTCGCGAACTGCTTCTTCTGCTGGATCGGGACTCGCGTGTTGAACGCGTTCACTTCATTGCGTCAGAAAGCTCTCTTCGCGTCCTTGCCGAGGAACTGGAAATCAGCGGTCGCAACGACCTTGTCGCGAAACTCCTCGGACAAGCGAGCGCGAAGATTCTTCAGCATGCACCGGGCGACATCGGCGCATCGATTGCTAGCGGCAGCTATCCCTGCGACGGAATGATCGTTCTTCCCTGCAGCATGGGAACTCTCGCGGCCATCGCGAATGGGCTCGCCGACAATCTAATCGCGCGTGCCGCGGATGTTTGCCTGAAGGAACGTCGACCTCTCACGCTTTGCATCCGCGAAACTCCATTGAACAAAATTCATCTGCGCAACATGCAGCAGGCTGCGGATGCGGGCGCAACCATCTTTCCCATCATTCCGGTTTTTTACAATCGCCCGGTCGACACGTTGGAAATGGCTGGGCAATTCGTTTGTCGAGTGCTGGCGCACATCGGCCTGCCGCAAGACTCCGCCTATCAATGGACCGGCAAGTCCAAATAGCCGACTACGACTAACAGTTGACTAATAGTGAAATTCCCCGCCTGTCCTCGGGGGTTGGCTCCGCAGAAAATCGATCACGCGAGGCACAATTCGATCAGCGCAGGTTGCCGGTCCCATGTGCCCGCACCCGGTGTATAGCTGCAGCACAGATTGCGGAATGGCCTCATGCATTTGCTGCCCAACACTGGAGGGAAGCAGCTCATCCTGTTGCCCCCACACTAGCAGGACCGGCATCTGTATCTGGTTGAGTCGCCCGGCGAAATCGCCTTCTTCCCGTAGCAGCGACTCCAATGTTCGGTGCACCACCCTGCGATTACTTTTCATCGTGCGCAGCAAGTCGCGCTGCACAAATCTTGGAATGTAATACTGGTGCGCCATTAGCACTGCTTCCAGTCGCTCCAGTTGCGACACTGTGTCCGGTTCCAGAATATCCGGAGAAAGATCGGTCTTGAATTTCAATCCAGCGCTGTCCATCGCCACCAACCGGTTCACACGCTGCGGATGCTGCAGGGCAAATTCCGTTGCGATCCATCCGCCCATCGACCAGCCGATCACGTCTGCCTTCTCTACACGCACGGCCGACAAAAATCCTTGGATCAGCTCAACCTGCTCTCCGATCGTGTACGCAATGTCAGGCCGATCCGTCCGTCCGCATCCCAGCAGGTCAATGGCGTAGACGCGAAAACCATTCTTCGCATATGCCAGCATCTCAGGGGTCCAGTCCTCACTGCGAGCACCGAGGCCATGAATCAACAGTAGCGGGGTTCCGTGGCCACCAACAAAATAATGCACGCGATACGGCCCGACACGAACATACTCGCTGCGAAATCCTGCGATCCGCAGGCGCACATCCATGGCCTGATTGATCATCCACACAGGATGGCGATAAAACACCACGCTCAGGATGACATCGAGCGCAATGGCAACAGGCACCAATACGGCAGCGATGCGCTTCGCGGAGGCGACTGACCGCGACGCAGTTCTTGGTGGAGTTGTTGGACTAGTGGTCGCCATGATCTATCGATCGAGTAGAAAAGAACTTCAGTTACCGAAACGCGCCGTGCTCACCTGCCGGCAACCTCCAAGGGTGGCTTATGCATTCGTCCGCACGGAGCTGCCTAACTGTACTTACTATAGATGCGCAATCGCGTTCGAGAGGTCTCACACAGCAACGCGACATATGGGATATGTTTGGCGGATGGCATGAGCGCAGAAGATTTGGCTGCCCCTCAGGGATTCGAACCCCAATATGCTGGTTCAGAGCCAGCTGTCCTACCATTGAACGAAGGGGCAGTGCAGAGACACGCGCAGAAAAAAGCGTCCTTACTGAATATATTGGCCGCACGCTTTCCGGTCAATCGTTTGGGGCGCCCGAGGTCGATGCAAGCGTCCTTTCCTCAAATATATTTCGGCAGCGAAACAACGCGTATAGCCAAAAGGAAATCAGCACGAGAAGGAACACGTAGACGATACGGATTAAGGCAGTCTGCGATTCCTGGAATTGAGAATTGGTCGGAAGACCGAATCGCTGATCCAACTCGATACCAGCAGCCAATAAATTGCGCGTGGCACTTGGCATAAGGGCGACGCAAGCTGAGATGAAAGAAATCACCTGCAGCACAACAGCAGTTCTGAACCCCATCCTCCATCGGCGAAGTAAGCCGATCCCGCAATAGAACGCGAGCGCCGCATATATAAGTTCGACACCCATGGCCGCCGTTCCGCGAAAGGTGATACCCAAAAACCAGAACGGAGCGTGCACGAATGCCATTGCAAACATCGGTAGGCCGCCTATCAGTAAAAACCATGCCAACACGACCACGACGACATGCCAAAATGTGTAGTGACCGACTTCCGTGCCCCGAACAGCTTGATTCTCGTTCCTGCTTTCTTTGAAAGCCGTGCGGACGGATTTTAGATTGAAATAAACAACCCACCAAAGCCCAATCATCGCCAGGGATGCGTAAATCAGCGCGAAGACGAGCCAGAACGTCGAACTTACGGACGCCGAAGCCGGGCTCATTCTTGGCATCCAATTGCGAAGAGCAAGCATGGCAACAGACATCAGCCCCCAGAAAGCAACCTTCAGCCCCCCAAGGATCACGATGGAAATACGCGCCCAATTCCGCATTTGAACCAGACCCGCCACAACAAATCCGCAGAAAACACAATAGCACAGACCTGCCAAACCAAACACGGTCATAATGACTTTGAAGACGTCCAGATTAGGAACGCTGGGGGCGTGGATAAAGAAAGCTGCCGCGGCTGAACCCAATACCCCGAGTAAGTCAAAGGCAGTCAATATTCCAAGAACAGTGGCAGCGATAAGTACACCAGTAGGTCTGCGCAAACGAAGTATCCTTTTTCTAGTCGGGCCTAGAGTAATGTAGAACTCCTCGTTTCACAATCGGAAAATGCTTCCGTAAAGAATTATTCTTCGCGCAACACCTCGAGTGGTTTTTGTTGCAGAATGCGATACGATGCCAGCCATCCGGTGACGCTGGCCAGAATCGCCGCTGCCATCATGGCGCCAACCGAAACTGACCAACTCGGATGAAAGCTGACATCCAGCCGGTGAAGCAGCACACTCGATAACGCCAGCGCACACACCACCCCGGCAAGACCGGCAATGCCGCCCAGCAGCAAAAATTCGATACTCAGCATGCGGATTACTTGTGCGCGCAGCGCGCCAAGCGATTTCAAGATTGCTACTTCGCGCACGCGTTGAAATCGTGTTGCGGTCACACTCGATGCCAGGATAATTCCACCCGCCAGTAAAACAAATCCCGCAACAAACCTCAGGATCATCGCAATCTGGTCGACCACCTTGCGCACCACCTCCAGTACATCTGCCATGTTGATCACGGTCACCGTGGGATAGGCCGCGAACAGGCTCTTCTCCACTTCGCCGACGCGCAGCGGATCTGCATGGAACGCGCCGTACCAAACCACGGGCTGGCCAGCCAGCACGCGGCTTGGCAGGATGAACTGGCTGCGCGCGAAAATGTGGTCGCCATCCGCACGCACAATTGCAACTATCGCAGCGACAAATGTCTTTTCTCCCGTCGCGAACCCGATATTAGAGCCCACCTTCAGATGCAATGCTTTCGCCGTCGACTCGCTGACAGCTACCTGGGGCATTTCACTCGTCTTATTCCACCATTTCCCGTCCACAATTTTTTCACCTGCAGGTGGCGCATCTGCCCAGGTAAGAGCAGTCGAACGCAGCATCCGCTTCGGATAATGCTGAATTCGTAGTTGAGCCGTCGGCACTCCGTCCAAGGACAAGATCCGCGCGGAAACAATCGGAATCGTCTCCAGACTGCCTTTCACGGCGGGTTGCGCAGCGATCAACTTCTCCACACCTGCCAATTCATCCGCGCCTACGTCCACCAGAAAAACATTCGGCACCGTCGGCGACCCGCTATTCATCTGCAGGTCCTGCACAATGGCGTGCTGCACAAAATAGATTGTCATCATCAGCATGACGCCCAATCCAAGTGCCGTCAGCACGGCCGCCGACTGATTCCCCGGCCGCTGCAAATTTACCAATCCCTGGCGCACCATCGGGCTGAATCGCCTGCGCTGCCATTGCATCATCCAGCGCACCGCCGCCAGTAATCCGGAGGCGGCCAGCAGCAGAACCACCAGCACCCCCAGCAATCCGCCGGCAAACCATTCGCCCACCATGGTCGACTCCGTCAGAGTGCTGGCAATTGCGGCCAGACCGATCAGAATAATGGCAATAGAAACGAGTTGCACCGGATCGCGCGGAAAAATATTCGCCAGACGAGTTCCCTGCTCCTGCTCAACATTTCTCCGCAAGATCCGCAACGGACGAAAGCTGCGAATCTCCAGCAACGGCGGCAACGTGAACAGTAACGTCGTCAGCACTCCAGTGCACAATCCGATCACAACCGGCGAGAGCGCGAGTTCCCCCTCGACCGGCAGCGACACCAGTCGCTGCAGCAAAACTGGAAATGCGCGCGCCACGCCAAAGCCGGCGGCCACGCCTAGCAGTGCCCCAACCACTCCCAGGAACAGGGTCTGCAGCAGGTAAATGCGCATCACCTGCGTAGAACGCGCCCCCAGCGCTTTCATAATCGCGATGGTTTCCAGCCGTTGCTGCAAATGCGCATGCATCGCCATCGCAACACCGATCGCACTCAATACCATTGTTACCAGGCTGACCAGCGTCAGCATGGCTGTCGAACGTTCCAGCCCGTGCGCCAGCGCCGGATTGGCCTCGCGATAATCCGTAATCTGCGCTTGCGGCAAAATCGTTTCCACCTCTTTGCGAAGGGTAGAAATGTCCATGCCATGTTGTGCCGCCTGCGGCATCAGGCGAAACAGCATGCGCTCCGATGCGCGACTGCCGGGGCGAACCAGTCCCGTTGCAGGCAACACAGACTGAGTGATCATGACGCGCGGGCCAATGCTGAACGACGAGGAAATTCTGTCCGGCTCCGATCGCAGCACATCGGCAATTGTGAAGTATTTGTTCCCCACATGCAGCGTATCTCCAACATGAGAGTGATCGCGCAGCAAAAACTCTTCACTCACCACGGCGGTATTGTCGTGAAGCACGTCACGCAACCGCTTGCCGGACGCCAGCACCACTGTGCCGTAGTACGGATACTTTGCCGGATCGACCGCTTTCAATGAAACCAGCACCGGATCCGGATTCGTTGCTGTAGACGCCATCGACACCGTCTCCGTGACCAGCGTGTGGTCAGCCCCACGCGCTTCCAGACGATCAAGAGCCGCCAATTGCTCGTCGGTATACGGATGAAAATCCCTGGCCGACAGATCAGCGGCCATCAGCGTGCGCGCCTGCGCCAGCAGGGTCCGCTGAAAGACAAGGCTGAAGCTGCGCACGCCCGTCAGCGACCCCACTCCCAGCGCCACCGCAATCACGACAAACGTGAACTTGATCCAGGAAGCATGCAGATCGCGCCACGCAATTTTCCATGCCGTGCCCCAGGCCAACTCTCCAGCGGAAGCCTTCATGCGTCGGCTCCGACATTCTGCGCGAGGGGCTGGCACAATTCATCCGCCTCAATCCGCCCGTCCCGCAGTAGAATCTTGCGTTCCGCATGCGCGGCCAGACCGGCATCGTGCGTTACCAGAACCAGCGTGGTTCCTTCCCGTCGGTTCAACTCCATCAGCAATTCCATCACGCGTGCACCGGTCGCGGAATCCAGATTGCCAGTCGGTTCGTCCGCCAGAATTACGGGCGGTCGCAACATGAACGCCCTCGCCAGCGCCACTCGTTGCTGTTCTCCTCCGGACAACTGCACGGGATAATGATGCATCCGTTCGGCCAGTCCGACACTTGCCAGCAGTTCCTGCGCACGTGGCTTACCATCGTCCGAGGCATGCAGCTCATGCGGCAGCAAAACATTTTCCAGTGCGGTCAGCGTGGGGATCAGTTGATAGGATTGAAAAACAAAACCAAGTTTGGTAGCGCGAATCTGTGCCAGCGCATCCTCGCTCAAGCGACTGATTTCCTCTCCATCAATTGTGACTGTGCCGCTGCTGGGCGCATCCAATCCAGCAAGTAGTCCAAGCAGCGTACTTTTCCCGCTGCCGGAAGCCCCCATGACGACGACGAATTGACGCGACGGGATGCTGAGATCGATTCCCTTCAGAATTTCAAGAGATGTCGATCCGCTTCGCAAAGTTTTTTTCAATCCGCGGACTGCGATAATAGCGTGAGTTTCAGAGGGCATGGGTGAGTGTGGTATCGATGAAATCTGATTTGAAAGCAATATTTTCTTCTGTCTTGATGATCGCATGGCTTCTCGGTTGCAATAGTTCAACCTCGCAACCGCAGCGTCCCACTTCCACAGAATCAACACCCGCGGCCAAGCCTGTCTCGGCACCACAGCAGCCGCCCGTGCCATCCGACTCGCACCGTCCGACCATCGTCGCCTTCGGCGACAGCCTTACCGCTGGCCTTGGCGTTGCCCACGACGAAAGCTATCCTGCCGATCTGCAACGCGACCTGAATGCCCGTGGATATCGCTACCGTGTCGTTAATCTGGGCATCAGCGGCAACACTTCCAAGGACGGTGTCCTTCGCATCCCCGAAGTCCTTCAGTTTCATCCGTCAATCGTCATCGTCGCCTTCGGCGGTAACGATGGCCTGCGCGGGCTGCCCATCCAGGATACAGAAATGAATCTGTTCGCCATCATTTCCGCCATGCAGGATGCGCACGCTAAGGTGATCCTCGGCGGTATTACGCTGCCACCGAACTACGGAAGCGACTACATTGCAAAATTCAATGCCATCTACGTCAAAGCATCCAAGGAATACCACGTGCCGCTGCTCCCTTTCATGTTGAAGGGAGTCTATGGCGTGCCTGGGTCTATGCAAGACGATGGCATTCACCCGACTGCGCAAGGCTGCAAACAGGTGGCGAAGAATTTTCTTCCGTTGCTGCTACCGATGCTGCATAAGCCAGCGCATGTTCGCACCCGAGCAGACGCACGCTAGCCCAGTACCGCCATCGGCTGCATCAGCGTTCCGGCCACTCGACGTCCGATGGCAAACAATTCGCGCTGGTCGGTGAAGATCTTGACGAAGGGTGCATTAGAATATTCCGGCAAATTGCACGCCATCCCGTTTTTTAGCCGCGACGCTGTATTCTCATCCACCGTCACCGATGGCATCTCCAGCAATACGCAGCGTGGGTGCGGCAATCGCTCCACCAGTGAACCATCTTTCTGCCATGCAGTAACTTCCTCCAATGTCGACGCCTGCTCCAGCGTAAATTCTCCAGCCTGCACGCGACATAGGCTTGCAAGATGTGCACCGCATCCGGCCACCTGTCCCATCTCGTGTGCAATCGAGCGAATATAGCTTCCCGCGGAAACGTCGACCGCAAACGGAGCAATCGGAGCTTGGTAGCTGAAAATTTCAAAACGGCGAATTTCAATTCTTACTGAACGCAGATCCACCGGCTTTCCTTGTCGCGCCAGTTTATACGCCGGAACACCTTGTGATTTCTTGGCGGAATACGGTGGCGGCATCTGATCAATCTCGCCTCGAAACTGCTCTGCAAACAGGCGAATTTCTTCCAGTGTCAATTCTGGGTCGATGCACTCGCCAATAGCTTCACCGTCAGCATCGTAGGTATCCGTTGCGAAACCGAATCGAATGGTTCCGGTGTAGCGCTTGCTATCCTGTTTGAAGAATTGTGCCAGTCGAGTGAAACGGCCCAGCAGTAGCGGCAACACTCCAGTGGCCATGGGATCGAGCGTACCCAGGTGACCGACTGACGACTCTCCCGTCAGCTTGCGCACCGTCGCCACTACGTCATGCGACGTCATCCCAGCCGGCTTGTTAATGATTAAGAGGCCGTTCATAGAGTGGATTCAGAATAGCGGTGGGAGATTGCCGCCTGCGGCGCGTAGGACTGACGCGAGAAAAACTTCCGCTGCATCAAACGCGTTAGTCGAGCGAGTTTTAGATTCCGTTCTCCCCGCGTCCATGCACCAGCGATAAGAACTCGTGCCGTGTTTGCTGGTTGCTACGAAATGCTCCCAGCATGGCCGATGTCACGGTAGAGGAATGCTGCTTCTCCACCCCGCGCATCATCATGCACAGATGGCGCGCCTCAATCACCACACCCACGCCTTGCGGTTGAATCGCGTTTTCTATCGCGTCGGCAATCTCGCGGGTCAGTCGCTCTTGTACCTGCAACCTTCGCGCATAAACATCTACCAGCCGTGGAATCTTGCTCAGCCCGATGACCTTCCCGTTGGGAATATAAGCAACATGTACCCGGCCAAAGAACGGCAGCATATGATGCTCGCACAAGGAGAACATCTCTACGTCCTTAACGATCACCATCTCGTCGTAATCCACGTCGAACATAGCACCGCGTAGAATTTCCCCGGCATCCTGTTGGTAGCCCTTAGTCAGAAATTCCATCGCCTTCTGCACGCGTTCTGGCGTGCGTAATAAGCCGTCGCGCGTCGGATCTTCGCCGAATCGGATAATCAATTCCCTATAAAGATCCGCCGTGGAGAACTCAGCTAACGCATTCTCTATGGATCGCTGTAGCAAGACTGGCTCTGCCATTGAACAACCTTTCATTTCACCTACGCGGAATTCTCTATACCTTAACCTTAGACGCGCATGCGCCGGTTTATCCGGCATATTCAAAATAATTCTTGCTGGTCTCGTTAACTCGAATTTTTTCCAGCTTCGCGCCGCGAAACCCCGCGCGTATGATCCCGTAAATTTCTACGCACAAATTTTCCGTTGTAGGAACAATGCTCTCAAAACTTCTGTCCATGTTTAGATTCTGCTCGTCGAACCGGTCGACAATCTCGCGCCGCACAAACCCATCCAGATCGCCCAGGTTGCACACCATTCCGGTCACCGGATCCACTTCCCCACTCAACATCACTTCTACGATATAGTTGTGGCCGTGCCCGTGGGGATTGTTGCACTTCCCATAGACGGCTTCATTCTTCTCCGCAGAAAATAACTCCGTATGCAAGCGATGCGAAGCGCTCATGCGATACCGTCGAGATAAATAGGCTTTCATCACTCTCCACAGTAATCAGCGAACAGGTCTGGCATTTCATACACCCGCACGCGCTGCAGGCGCGCGCCAACAATCTTCTTCTCCAGCCGCTTCCAGATCGCGATCGCAATATTTTCGGTCGTAGGAATCGCCGTGCGAAATTCCGGCACCTCCAGGTTCAGATGCCGATGATCGTACACCTGAATCACTTCGCTCTCGATCACGTCCTTCAGCGCTTTCAAATCGACAACAAACCCCGAAACCGGATCAATCTCCCCCGCGACCGTTACCTCCAAGGTGTAGTTGTGTCCGTGCCCATTGCGATTGGCGCACTTGCCAAACACCTTCTCGTTCTCCTGTTGCGACCAGGCATCGTTCCAGTAGTAGTGAGCTGCGGAAAATTCCGCCTTGCGCGTCAGAAGCACCATAAACCTAGGATATTGGATTCGTGCGTCTGCCGTCATGACGCACTATTTTCTCAGTCTATTCGATGCGACCATGCTCACCGATCAGGCCTTGTACTCGCGGCCTTTCCAGGCGACTTTGTGCCGCACGTGTTGCTGCATCCAGCTATCGATCAACAACCATGCATACAGCGGCAACGCCAGTGGGGACAATAGAACATCCGCAACTGGAAAATGGGCTTTGGCAGTATTGGCATAGTGCACTCGCACCCGCCATGCCCACCACAATCCCACTGCCCAAATGACAGGCGTGCGCGCGACGGTCAGGTACAGCCAAATTCCCAACAGCGGCAAGCCAAATAGCAGCGCCGCCTGAAACAGCTTCCACAAGCCGCGAGCCAGTGCGTCCGGAAATAGCAGAGCCAGATTTTTTCTCCACCCGGCGCAGGTCTCACTCAGTGAACCGTACATCCGCGTGCTGGCAGCATCGGCCGCGAACCGCAGGCGAAGCGATTCTCCCGCGTGCTTTGTATGCCGCGCCAGTTCCATGTCTTCAATTAACGAGCCGCGCACCGCCTTGTGGCCGCCGACACGCATATACGTGTTCCGTCGAATCAAAATGAACTGTCCATTCGCACCCGCCACACGCGAGTCGGGTAGATTCACCAGGCGCGGCGGATAGGTCTGCGCCAGGTCGGCAAAAATCAGCGTCATCAGCGTTCGCTGCAACACTCCTCGGACCAGTTGCCGCGGAGAATACGAGAGCAGCGCAACCTTGTATCGCTCCGCTTCATGCATGGCGCGCCGCAGATCGCCGGGCTCGTGCACCGTGTCCGCATCCGTGAACAGCAGCCATTTCCCTCGCGCTTGTTGCGCCGCAAACCACAGCGCGTTGGTCTTGCCTGTCCAACCCTCCACCAGCGGCGGCGCTTCCAGAACAGTTACGCTCGGGAATTCCATCGCGATCTGGCGGGTTGCATCCGACGATGCGTCGTCAACAACAATCAGTTCCCAGTCGCGGCCAAGCGAAAAATCGTCCTCACTCTGCTTCACCAGAGAGGCAAGGCACTCACGGATCGTCGCGGCCTCATTCCGTGCCGGAATCATCACCGAGAGCTGCAGTTCGAGCGATTCGTTCTGGCCCGAATCTGGCGGATTCGTCATGTCCGATTTCGTATCCATCCAACAAATTCGTATCATAGATATGACATGCGGAGACGGCAGAAATCGAGAGGCGGCGCATTCGGGCGTTCAGTGTTGTTTTCCCTGGCTATCGGCGCCCTCATTCTTGGCACTGGATGCAATCGCGGCCAGCTCCCGCGTGAACTTGGCGAAACCGCGCCAGCGTTCACCATCCACGACGGCGCGCAGACCGTAAGCCTCAGTCAATATCGTGGAAAAGTGGTGCTGGTCACGTTCTGGGCCAGCTATTGCGCTCCCTGTATGGAGGAGTTTCCTTCCCTGCTTGCGCTGCACCAGCGGCTGCCGCAATTGAACATCCTCGGTGTCAGCATCGACGACAACGCGCAGGCATACCACAACTTCCTGGCGGCGTATCACGTCGATTTCCCTACCGTCCGTGACCCTTCGCAGGACGTGATGCATCGCTACGGTACCATGCAAATTCCGGAAGCCTATGTGATCAACCGCTCCGGCCACATTGTTCGCAAGTATGTCAGTGCGCAGGACTGGAACGATCCGGAGATCTACGACACTTTGGCCGCCACGCTCAACGCGAAGCACTGACGTACCTTTTTAGTAAGCGTTTCAAGCCCAGCGGCGGCTCGCCCGTCCTTTAACGACCCCAGAGTTTATGATGGAAACATGACCACAAACATCGATATCCAGTTTCGCTACGCTCAGCATCCGACGGAAGACACCATGCGCGCGGTCGCGGAGCTCTACGATGTCTACGGTATTCGTCGCGTGCGCCTCAACCAGACGGCTCGAACCGTTCTAGTGGAATACGATGCCACACGCCTTAGCAGCGCCGTGGTCTTCCAGTTGCTTCGTCGCGCCGGCCTGTCTGTCACTGAGCAAATTTCCTCCTTCGCACCACCGCCGCCTCCCACCGCCGCGCCCGATGGGAATACCAGCCCGGCTGCCTGACCTCATCTCCCTGCCGCTCGGCAGCGTCGATACAAGTTACACTGGCGCTGAAATCTCGGCTCGCTAAGCCCGAGATGATGGGATGTCTTTGTCAATGATCAGTCCTGTGATTCTGATTGCGGCTATCTTCGCGCTGATACCATTTCTGACGGCAGCATTCTTCTCCGCAAAACTGGCAACCGCAACGGAAAGGCTTCCAGCTAGCGTTCAGGTCTTCGCACCATCCGCCCTCTGCGTGATTTACCTGCTAGTCGCGTTTTCCGCCGGAACCTTCCACTGGGATTGGCTTGTCCTGTATGCCCTGCTTCCGGTCGCGATTTCCTTCGTGATGTGGCAGGCAAGGCGCAGCGATCCGACACAACACGGCAATTGGCGCGATTTTCTCGTGCTCGCGATCCTGGGCCTGGCTGTCGATCTTCGCTGGTTCCAGCCTGCGTGGCCGGCCCATTTTATCGTCTTCAATAAGATTCTTCTTCTCGATGCCGGCATCTGGGCGTTCCTGGTGGTACGGCGACTGGATCAGGTCGGATTTAATCTTCGCCTGCGATGGAATGATCTTGGCATTGGGTTGCGGGAGCTGGCCTTCTACACGCCGCTCGCGATCCCCCTAGGATTAGGACTCGGCTTTCTGCATTTGCATCCATCCGCGCCCTGGTTGTCTCGATTGCCAGTAGCGTTTCTCTTCACCTTTTTCTTTATTGCGGTTCCGGAGGAGCTTTTCTTTCGCGGGTGGTTGCAGAACCTGCTGGAGCGGCGCATTGGTCGCTATCCGGCGCTATTCCTCACCGCAGCCCTGTTCGGGTTGGCGCATTTTAACAAGCGCGCCGTTCATTTCAACTGGCGATATGTGCTGCTGGCCGCATTGGCTGGAATCTTCTATGGACGGGCGTGGCGTCAGCAGCGCCGGGTTGGAGCCTCCGCGATCTCCCACGCCTGCGTGGACACAATATGGTCGCTCTGGCTGCGATAGTGTTTCGGAGGCACTCGATACTGCAGATACCCCAGACCAACCCGCATATTGTGACTGACGGGCCCTGGGACAGTGAGGGCAATACAGATTCCCAAAATCGCATGTGCCATCGCCAATGGGTATAAATTGCGATATCGCAGAAAGATGAGGCACGCAGCCACCCCCCAGAGCATCGTCAGTGGCGTCAGAATAGGGCTCGGCACGTGCGCCAGAGCAAAGATGCCTGCCGTCGCCGCGACTGCGGATATTCTTCGCGGCATGACCCGCAGCAACCGCAAAAGAAAAAAATCGAGCAGCAGAATCTGTTGCACAAACGACCAGACGATATACCCCCAAAATTTCTCAAAGAACACCACAGCGCTATCCGGCACCTGCAGGGTGTGCAGTCGAACCGCAACCAGCATAGCGACTGCGGCCAACAACAAGGCCACGCTTACGATCCAAAGCGAACGCAGAAAGTTCGCCATACGCAGTCCCATGGCCGCCCAGTTCTCGAACGACCTCCAGAACATCGTCAACAATGCGGCAATGGCAACATAGTAGAGAACAGTTTGCAGCGGGCGAGGTGTCCAGATCACCAGTAGAATCAATCCATATCCCACGCCAAGTTCCACCACGTCGCGCCGCTTGCTTCCGGGTGCAACAGAATCGCCTGCGGTGGGCATCGTGGATGTATCTCCAGTGATGGAGTTCATCATCAATTCTCTCCTTTGAACGGAGCGATGGATGATACGAGCATGCCTCCATTACACGCCTCCCAACAGGCATTTCGAAACTCTCCGGCTGCGCTCCTCGCAAACATTTGCGCCGAAAGACGCCTCCTGATAACTTAGAAACTGCTGCTTTTTGCCGAAGCACGCACATTCTTGTGCGCCCCTAGCTCAGTTGGATAGAGCGTCTGGCTACGAACCAGAAGGCCGGGAGTTCGAATCTCTCGGGGCGCACCATACATTCCCATTATTATTTGCTCCGCCTCCAGCGCTTGCCCCCAATAGAAACAGCACTCGGCCGCCTGAGCAAGAATCACGCAGCTTTGCAGGCGACACACCCAATTCGCGGACAATTGCGACGCGCGCCGATTAATTTTCTTTACATGAATCGGCTCTTTAGCTTCCCTAGCGGCCATCCGGAGGCCTTTAAAACTGCATCCCCACTGCTGTGGGCACACGGAAATATACAGGACACCGCTCAGTTCGTCGCCGGCGCGGGCTCCGTCGGAGAACAGCGCAATGAAGGCGCTCCAGAGCGAAGGCGAGCCGCGACTCCTTTTGGAGTCTGCATTTCTGGGTGTTCTCGGCGCTTTCAGCGCTCGCGTCTTCATGTGGCTGCTCGGCCTCTGCGATCGACTCTTTCTTAACTATCTCGCAGGCTATCAGGCGCCTGGAATGGAGAACGGCCACACCCTCACACAACACATCGGACCGCATGGATTGTGGTTGATCCCGGCCGTAACAACCTTGGGAGGATTAATATCCGGTTGGTTAGTGTATCGCTTCGCTCCAGAAGCGGAAGGCCATGGCACGGACGCAGCCGTCAATGCATTTCATAAGCAAGAAGGCATCATTCGTCCACGCGTTGCGCCGATCAAAATGGTCGCGTCTGCCATCACCATCGGCTCGGGCGGCTCGGCTGGTCGCGAAGGACCGATCGCGCTGATCACGGCTACAATTGGCTCCTACTACGCCCGCTTGACGCAACACACGGAACACCAGCGACAGATTCTCTTACTTGCGGGCATGGCCGCCGGTCTGTCGGCCATTTTTCGCTCCCCCATGGGAACTAGCGTCTTTGCCATTGAAGTTCTCTACGGAAATATGGAGTTCGAGGTCGGTGCGCTTCTCTACACCATGTGCTCCTCGGCGGTCGCGTACGCGGTCAACGGCCTGTTCGTCGGCTTCGGTCCCCTGTTTCACATTCCCGCCATCGCAACTCCTCACCTGTCCGCCTACGGCTCCTATGCGGCGCTGGGCTTGGCCGCGGGAGTGATCGGAACGCTGCTGCCGGAAGTCTTCTATCGCGTGCGCGATCTGTTTCGAACTTTCCCGGTACCGAACTGGATGAAACCCGCGATCGGTGGATTAGGCGTCGGCATCATTGCACTGTGGCTTCCGCAGGTATTGCAGGGCGGCTACGGCTGGATCCAGCTGGCCATAAACGGGCAGCTCGCATTGCGGTTGCTTTTTATACTTGTCTTCGCGAAAATTGCAGCGTTCGCTCTGACCGTTTCTTCCGGCGGATCCGGCGGCGTCTTTGCGCCATCCCTGTATGTCGGCGCCATGCTGGGAGGAGCATTTGCCATCGTGCTGCATCAGCCCGCCGCAATCTTCGTCATCGTGGGGATGGCAGCAGTCTTCGGCGCTGCTGCCCGCGTTCCCATCGCCACTATGCTGATGGTCACAGAAATGGCCGGCGGCTTTCATTTGCTTGTACCGGCTGGAATGGCCGTGATGATCAGCTACCTATTGCAGGACAGGCTTTCCGCCAAACTGAAATACCGCAGCCTTTATGAGGGCCAGGTGCCTACCCGACAGGACTCCCCTGCGCATTACCTTGAGCACATCCAGATCGCACTGAGCCTGTTGGGCAAGCGAGATATGCCCCTTACCGACGAGGTCGGCCATCTCGATCTGCTGCGAATGTTGCAATCGAGAATTCATTTCGACCTGCCCGGAAAGCGCGAGCTTACCATGGCGCAAGTCGAGCCAAACAGTACGATGGTAGGAAAAACCATTGCCACACTCTATCAACGACTGCAGGAATACCAGTTTGAAATTATCGCGGTCATGCGGCGGGAACACGTCATCCTTCCCCACCGGGAAACTGTGCTGCAACCCGACGACCGGCTCGTCCTGATTGCGTCACCTCAGTCTCGCGAGCCTCTGGCGCAGTTCTTTGTACCGCTCCCGGCACCGCAAGACACCGGCCTGCAGGCGTCGGCGCCGGAAACACCATCTTAGAGAAATGAGAGAGTCCTCTGGGAGCATTCGCATGCCACAGAAACATCATCCGCAGGCACATCATCCGGTCCGATTGCAGCGCATCCTCTTTGCCACCGATTTTTCTCCCACCGCCGCTATGGCGCTTCCCTATGCCGCTGCGATCGCTCGTCGCTTCAATGCCGAAGTCTATGTCACCCATGTCATCCCGCCTGACGAGTATCAACACATCGAGCCGAGCGAACGGGACGCGAATCTGCGCCAGATGAAGCAGTCTGCTGGAGAGCGGGTCTCTGAATTGTTGACGAGCTCTCACTTCAACAACATTTCATTTCAGATCCTGCTGGAACACGGCGATATTCTGGAGGTCATTTCCGCTCTCGTAGGCACCCACCACATCGACCTGATTGTTGCCGGCAGCCATGGCAGGCACGGGATTCACAAGATGCTCTCGCCCCCGGTCGAAGAAGGAATCGCTCAGGCGGTCCAGTGTCCTGGGTTATTGATCGGCCCGCAGGCGGAGATCGATCCTGAGGCAAATTTGGATTTGAAACGCATCCTCTACGCCACCGACTTCGCGGCGGAATCAGGCCCTGCGCTCGACTATGCGTACACGCTTGCAAATGCGTATGACGCTGATCTCTACATCTTTCATGTCGCCGAAAACATATGGAAGGAGCCTCTCTCTACCCGCATGACGCCGGAGGAATTCTGCCGCATGCGCTTGCTGGAAAACAGCCTGCCGCTAAATGATCAAGGAATCGAACCCAGATATCTGGTCGACTTCGGACCAGCCGAGTCCCTCATCCTGGAGGCGGCGCAAAAACGAAATGTGCAGTTGATCGTCGTATCGGTTCCGCAGACTCCGCATCCACACCTGTCGTCGCACTTGCCCGGGCCGATGGCCTATAACCTGGCTTCACATGCGCGCTGTCCCGTTCTCGGCGTGCACAGCACGGTGCCCGAGGCGGAACCGTCGTGAAGCGTAGCTTGGCAGCCAGCACGTAATCCTCGGATCATCCCGATTTGCTCTACACTCTCCTGCAGGAGGTTTCTTATGCCAAAATTCCTGATCGAACGCGAAATACCCGGGGCGGGCTTCATGTCGCCGGAGCAGTTTCAAGGTGTCGCGGAAAAATCATGCTCCGTTCTGCGGGATCTTGGACCCAAGATCCAGTGGCTGCACAGCTACGTCACCGATAACAAAATCTATTGTGTCTACATTGCACCCAATGAGGAGATGGTGCGAGAGCACGCCGCGCGAGGAGGATTTCCTGCCAGCCGCGTTTCAGAAATCAAGAGGGTAATCGATCCCACCACTGCCGAGACTGTTGGCTCCCACTAACCTGTTCGCTCTCTCACTTTTGCCAATGCCATCATCCTTCTGAAGGACGAGCGCGTACCCTCCACGCGCCCAGCTACCTTCTTAATCTTGCATTGGCAAGACTGTGAATATCGAGTTACACTCCAGCCACTATGCAAGGTTCTCCTAAAGTCATCGAAGAGTTGAATAAGGCACTGCGGGAAGAACTCACCGCCATCAATCAATACTTTCTGCACGCGGAGATGTGTGAAAACTGGGGCTACGCTCGTTTGGCCGACTACATTAAGAAACAGTCCATCGGCGAAATGAAACACGCTGAGTCTTTGATGGAGCGCATTCTCTTTTTGGATGCCACACCCAGCATGCAGCCGCTCGATCTCACCGTCGGCAAAACCGTGAAGGATATGCTGCAGAGCGATTTAAAACTGGAGATCTCCGCCGTCGCACAATATAACGCCGCCATCCAGGTGGCCGTTGCGGAAAAAGACAATGGCTCCCGCGATCTATTCGTCAAGCTGCTGAAAGATGAAGAAGATCATGTCGATTGGCTGGAAGCCCAGGTGCATCAGATTGGTGAACTCGGCTACGAGCGATATCTCTCCATGCAAATGGGCGATCTCGAAGAGTAGCTGTTCGATCCCAACAGCATTCGGACAACGGCGACAAGGTATCAGTACGTTGCCGCCTTACCCCCTAGCGCGTTAATGAATCACAGATTGGAATAACTGTGAATTCAGCAGCGAAGCAAACTGATCATCCGAGGTGGCGAAGCGTACTTCCAGCACATTTCCGCTGGATGTAATATTCGTCGCCGCAATCGCCTCCTTCTCAGTCGGAGTGGCGTTCATTTTCTCCATTAACGCGGCAGCGCCCATTAAAGATGACATTGTCGCAGCTGTAACTGTATCTGGTGTAACTACATCTAGGGAAAATCTAACACCCTGATTGAAGTCCATGGTATATCGCGAGCCAATGAGGCTATTTTTCACGGTGCTATAGTCAGCAACCTGCGCAGCCTGCCCCAGCACGGACTTCATCATTTCCTGCGTGCCTTTTTGATCGAGAACGCTCCATACCGCTTCATCCTGCTGCACTGGCAGCAGGTTCAGCATGGCCGTGTTTGTCAGAAAGCTGGGCTTAATGCCATCTCGGGCGTCCAGAGAATCCTTGATCGCCTCCAGCGAGCCGAAGATCATTGTCGTCTGATCCAAAAACACGACACTCAGGCCTGTGTTGCCCATGGGATAGATCATCTCGTTCCGCACCGGGATGCCCTTGACGTGGTGCTTCTTGAAATTATCGGCGAACTGCTGCACCGGAAATTGTCCCGACGCAATGCCTACAATCCGTGACGAAACATCCCCTGGTACGCGATAGGAGGCGAAGGCCAGTTGGACGACGCTCTGGTTCACGTTCATGCCCGACTGCTGCAGCGCGTCCTGCAACCTCTTCAGCTCCGGCGGCAATACCTTGGCACGCAATTTCATGGCAATGTCGGAGTTCTCCATCGCCTGATAATCGACGACGATGAGCTGCTGCACGTCCTTGGGGATGGCAGCCTGGGATTCCGTCGCCAGCTGTGAGGCCGAGGCCGACAGCGTTAGCGTCGCCACGGCGATGGCCCCGACGCTGCAACTTAAAACTTTTCTCCAACGACTCATGTACATCTCCTCAAAAATTTGGGTGCGGTCTTATCGCCGCCCGTCAGTATCACAGCGCTGTCATCTTCGACGCGCGATGGCTCCCGATGTCACACCAGGGGCCCGCATTCAAGCCAATTATGGCCAAATCATTGGTGCTTCCAGTCTACTCTCCAGCGTCCGCGCAACCGAAAAGTTGGTCGCCAGCTGCATCCATTCGCTACCCGGCTCAACGGCCGCTTCCGGCACCAGCCCAATCAGTTCCACCCGCTCCGGTTCCGCACCCAGTTGACCCGCCGCATCTTTCACAGCCTGAAACACCTTGCCGACAGGAGTGGCGCGAAAATCGGTGATGTTCATGGAAACCTGGGCCCTTCCACTGACCAGCACACCCATCGCTTTCAGTCCGTCCAGACCGCCACTAGCTGCGCGAATATCCCGAGCTATCGAACGCGCAACGCCGACATTCCCGGAATTCAAAAAGACGTTGCAGGCAATCAGCAGCTGACGCGCTCCCACTGCGACCGCGCCGGCCGTTGGATGAAGCGAGGGACCGCCGACATCCGGCCGGCTGGCTGCATCCTGCTGCACTTTTTTCCGCAACCCTTCAAACTGGCCATTGCGAATATTCTCCAGCAATCTCCGATCCGGGCGCAGCGCCGCCGCTTCATAGAAGTACACCGGAACATGATGGCGCTTCCAGATTTCCTGGCCCAGTTGATGCGCCAGTGCAGCGCATTCCGGCAAAGAAATATTGCGAATCGGCACCAGCGGAACCACGTCGGCGGCTCCAATGCGAGGATGCACACCATGCTGTGCCGTCATATTAATCAGCTCGGTCGACTTGCCCACACCCCGCAAAACCGACTCCATCACAGGCTCTGGAGCCCCCGCGAGAGTAACCACCGAACGATTGTGGTCCGGGTCAAGCGAGTAGTCCAGCAAGGAAACCCCATCGACACGCATGGCATGCACGATCTCGCGCACCGCGGCGACATTGGTTCCTTCAGAGAAATTTGGAACACACTCGATTATGGATTCTTTGGTATTCATCGAGACGCGCTTGTCACTTCCACCAGGAGTAGCCAATCTGGAATTGGACAGTTGCATTCACACCCGGATTCGAATCTCCCAGGCTGGCGTTCGAAATATGAACCGCATTCGCCCCAAAGGTGATGGCTCTGTTTGGCTTCACAAAATAGTGGATGCCAACGCCAAACTGTGGCTCAAAGTTCCACACGCTGGTGCCGCGCGAACCATTCGGCGGAAATTTATGGTTCGTCCAGATCAAGCCGCCGCCTCCCTGCAACCACGGCATCACGCGCTTCCAGCGAACCAGGTTCCAGCGAAGGATGATCGGTGTCATGCTGAGGCCGGTGTAGGTGCCGCCCGTGGTTACCGAAGGCAATTGTGGTCCAAGTGGGTAAGTCTGCTTCGGGGTAAATGCCTGCCAGTATGGAATCAATTCAATGGCATATTCAAACTGGCCGCGAAGAATTCCTGGCCCAGCGGGATCCGTCAGCACTTTGCCGATTCGCACGCCAGCGTTCAGAAAATGATCGCTCGTCTCCCCCGATGTCCCAAAGCCTCCATCAAAGAAAACGCCGCCCTCCCAAGGGTCGCGTTTCATCGCCTGCGTAACAAAATCGCCGTTGGATACTGTCGACGTGGCCGCAGTTTGACCCGCATCCGAAGCAAGCGACGAGGAACTTGTCTGGGAAAAGGAAACCGGCGCCAAGCCAAGCAGAAACACAACGAGCAAAACCGTCTGCTTCTTCAAGAGCGCTCCAACGTACCACTGCTATGGCCCAGGTTGAAGGCCCGGGAATCAATCGAATTTGTTTTTACGAGTGTCAGGACAGGTCTTCCTCAGCCCGCAACTTCTTCCATCTGCTTGGCGTCGATGTCGAAGTTGGAATACACATTCTGCACGTCATCCTGATCTTCCAACGCTTCCAGCAGGCGAATCATCTGCGCTGCCGCCGTACCTTCGAGCTTGGTGTAGGTAGAGGCGAGCATCGTTACTTCTGCCATCTGCGTTTCGATTTTCGCGCCCTTCACGGCAGCAAGAACTGCTTCGAAAGCTCCTGGCTCAGTGATAATTTCCCACGAATCGCCTTCGTCGCGAATATCATCGCCGCCGGCTTCCAGTACCAGGTCCATCAGTTTGTCTTCAGCCGCAGCCGACTTGGCAACGGAGATCAGACCCTTCTTCGAAAACATCCATGAGACAGAATTCGACTCGCCGAGGTTGCCGCCATTCTTTGAAAATCCATGACGAATTTCGCTGACGGTCCGATTGCGATTATCTGTCGTCGCTTCCACGATGACGGCAACGCCGCCGGGACCGTAGCCCTCAAACGTGATTTCCTCGTAGGCCGCACCTTCCAGCTCACCAGTCCCGCGTTGAATCGCGCGCTTGATGTTATCTTGCGGCATATTTTCTGCTTTCGCGGCGGCAATGGCGCCACGCAACCGCGGATTGCCGTCTGGATCTCCGCCGCCGGCCCGGGCGGCCATGGTAATTTCCTTAATCAGGCGCGTGAAAATCTTACCGCGTTTGGCGTCGGTCGCGCCCTTCTTATGCTTGATAGTGGCCCATTTTGAATGGCCGGACATGGAAGACCCTCGTGAACTGCTTTCGATAAAAATTTAGATGCTGCTGCGGTCGCAAGTCGTCCGCACAAACCACGATTTTATCACGCTAGGA
>Ga0335075_10000857_pt1 | contig 51594 bp, 46 predicted proteins | sample Lox_Sample_24_FD_206723 | JGI IMG/M metagenome (GOLD analysis project Ga0335075, IMG submission 206723) | Soil microbial communities from Loxahatchee National Wildlife Refuge, Florida, United States - Lox_Sample_2.4 | ecosystem: Environmental > Terrestrial > Soil > Wetlands | place: USA... | reverse complement strand
AATGGCCGCGTGCTTCGCGTGGCCCGGGGACGCATCCGTGTTAGCGGTGAACGACTCCCCTTTAGCATTTTGGTGGCGTGTGGCGCGGTCGTGCGCGTGCGCGATATCATGGGATATCACTTGGGAGGCTGAGATGACAGACATGCTGATTCGCGATGTGCCCGATGATGTCGTCGCGGCGCTGGAGGCGCATGCCCGGCGTCTGGGGCTCTCGCGCAGCGAGTACGTCCGGCGCAGGCTCGCCCAGGACGCCGCCGCGTCCGACTCCCCCGTCACCACGGCCGACCTGGCGCGGTTCTCTGACGCGTTCGGCGACCTGGCCGACCCGGATGTGATGTCCCGGGCCTGGCAGTGACCAACTGGCTGATCGACAAGTCAGCCCTGGTCCGGCTGTCGGCCAGCCCGGACGCGGCCGAGTGGGCCCGGCGGATCGAGCGCGGGCTGGTGCGGATCACGACCGTGACCAGGCTCGAGGTCGGCTACTCGGCCCGCTCCGGGGCCGACCTGCGGGCCGGGCTCCAGGGTCCGCCGGTGTCGGCGATGCCGGTGGAGTACCTGACTCCCGCGATCGAGGACCGGGCGGTGGAGGTCTTGACCCTGCTGGCCGACCGCGGCCAGCACCGGGCCCCGTCGGTGCCCGACCTCGTCATCGCGGCCGCAGCCGAGCTCGCGGAGCTCACTGTGCTGCACTGCGATAAGGACTTCGACCTCATCGCGAGCGTCACCGGGCAGCCGGCCGAATGGCTCAGCCTCCCCTGAGGGACCGGGGCTGCGGAAATCGGGTTATCGCGCGACCGGCGTTATGTATTCGCACGCGGGGCCGGTTTTGCTGCTGGTGAATTGGCGCGCCCTGTTTCGAACCGCATGCGGTCGCGGTCCGTTCTATCCCATACAACGCAGGAGTACGGCGGCCTCACGATTCCCTCGCAGTAGGGACTCTCCGTAACGTCCCGGCAACAACACGGGACCGGCACCGTCACGACGTGCACCTCCTCATCGCCCGGCGCGTCCAGCAATGCGGGGGCGCATTCCGCGCCTTCAGGACGTTCCGGACCAGGGGTGGGTAAGGATGACGGACGGCGAAGACTGGCGGCGGGGCCCGCAGCGAGGCTACGGACAGCAGCAGTACACGCAAGAACAGGCCTGGCAGCCGCAGCAGTACGACCCGGGCGCGCACCATCAGCGCCTCGGGGGCGCCCCGCCGCAGCAGCAGGCGCCCTGGCCGCCGCAGGGCCAGCCGCGGCAGCAGCCGGGCTACGGGCGCCCTTCCAGCCGCAGCCGCAGTACCCGGCGCAGCCCCCTGGCAGGGACAGCAGCCCTCGCAGGGGCCGCGCCGCCGCAAGCGCCACCTGGGGCGGAAGATCGCCGGCGGCATCGCGGGCCTGGTCGTTGTGATCATCGGAATCGCCGTCGCGAACAGCGGCGGAGGCCACACCGTCAACACCACGGGGACCACCGGGTCCGCCACTGCGACGGCCGGAAACACGGGCGCGAGCGCCGCGCCTAAGACGGCCGGGATCGGATGGGTGAACAACCGGCGCAGCAACGCGATCTGCTCCTCGCTGCGGCGCCCCCGGTTGCCGAAGTCCTTGCCGAGCGCCTGGTACTCCACCTGGTTCCAGCCGATCCCGACACCGAGGCGGAATCGTCCCCCGGTGAGCAGGTCGACCTCGGCGGCTTGCTTAGCGACCAGGGCGGTCTGGCGTTGCGGCAGAATGATCACGCCAGTGACCAGTTCCAGCGATGTCAGCGCGGCCAGGTAGCCGAACAGAACGAAGGGCTCGCGAAACGTGGTCCGGACGTCGTAGGGACGGTCCCACGGAGTGTGGATGGCCGGGTCGGCTCCGAGCACGTGATCGTAGATCAGAACGTGCCGGTATCCAGCGCGTTCGACCTCCTGCCCCAGACCCGGACAGCGCCGGTGTCATTGACCCCACCGGTCCCCCGCAGCCGAGTTACCGGCAAGGCTTCAAGCGTTAGGCCGGTTGAGCGGCCGCCTTGGTGTCCAGGTCCTGCCAGCGCTCGGCCTCCGTCACCATGCCCATCACGGGTCGGATGGCTGCGTAATCGATCGTCTGCGGGTCAGCCAGCGGGGCCTGCCCGGTTGCGAGACGGTGCGCGCTTTCCAGCAGGAGGCGCCGCATGGTGGTGATGGCGGCGTCCTGGGCGCCGAGGTTCTCCCGGGTGCGGTCGGCGATGCGCCCCTGGGATTCCTGGACGGCGACGTCTTCGATCGACACTCCCGGCAGCCCGCTGAAGCTGGTGCCGCGGTCGATCGCCGCTCGGTCCTGGCCCCAGTTGTTCTCCTCCGACCGGCCGAGCATGGTGTAGTCGCTGTCGAGGTCGACGCCCATCCGGACGCCGAAGTGCTCTTCCCGCTCTCGGCGGGTCCCGTCGCTGATCGGCGCGTCGCGATTGTAAGAGACGGCGAAGAAGATCGAGTTGTAGTCGTCGGTCGGCACGAACGCGGTGAAGATCTCGCCCGGGATGAAGGAGTAGAACGGCGCCACGAACTGGGTGACCCGCACCCACCATTGGTCAACGCTCCCGGCGGCCGGCCGGTGCAGCGCCCCGTAGTGGAAGCCGTAGGCCGTCTGCTCGACCTCTATCCGGGGCCGCTGGTCGGTGGACGGCCGGATCGACCGGCGCCGTTCGTCGAGCGGGGTCTTCGCCACCACGTCTTCGCGGTTGCTGCTGGCGACGTTGTCGGCGTGCAGCAGTGCCACGTGGCTGGAGTCGATCGTGCCCTCGAGCACCTGGGCGAAGTTGGCGTGGGCGCGGATCTGCGCGTGGACCAGATGGTCAACCGGGAGGCTGGTCCACTCGAAGGCGGAGAACGGCGGGCAATCGGGCGGCGGGCCGAGATAAGCCCAGATCAGGCCGCCGGCGTCGCGAACCGGATAGGAGGCGGTGCGCACGTTGCGGCCGAAGCGGCTGATCTCCGGCTCGGCGGGCGTATCGATGACCTCGCCGTCGACGTTCATCATCCAGCCGTGGTAGATGCAGCGCAGCCCGCAGCCCTCGTTCCTGGCCAGGGTGAGCCGCACCCCTCGGTGCGGGCAGCGCCCGTCGATCAGCCCGATACGGCCGCTGTCCTCACGGAAGATCACCAGGTCCTCGCCCAGCAGCCGGAGGCCCATGGGGGCGCCGCCGGGCTCGGGCAGGTCGGTCGAGAGCATCGCAGGGATCCAGTACCGGCGGATCAGGTCGCCCATGGGCGTGCCTCGGCCGACCCGGCAGAGCGTCTCGTTGTCCTCATGGCTGAGCATGTGCCCCGTCCTTTCGCCGTCGCCGCCGGTGGCGGCGGTTGGTCATGAGATCTCCAGGGTGGAGCGCAGCACGTGCAGCTCCTGGTCGCTGTACGACGGCCCGGCCGCCTCGACCGCCAGCGCCGCCTCGACGTCGGCCGCCGACCAGAAGCCGACCAGGGTGGAATCGATCACCGGCTGCGCGAGCGCGAAGCGGATGGCGGCCTGGCTAAGGTCCTCGCCGGGCCGGCGCAGGCCGAGCAGCCGTTCCGCCCGATGGTGGTCGCTGACCAACTCAGCCCACGCCCGGCGGCCCCAACTGCCGGTGCCAGGCGTGCGCAGCTGCGACTCGCTCAGCGCTCCGGCCGCGAGGACCCGGATGGCGATCACCCCGGTCCCGCGGGCTGCGGCCAGGTCGATGACGCGGGCGTAGTCGATGTAGCGGAAGCCGGGCGGCACCCGCATCGCCGCGCTCGGGTTGAGCAGGTTGACGTAGAGCTGAACGGTGTCGAAGGCGTCGGCCGCGAGGATGCGGGCGATGGCGGCGGGCTCGCCGATGCCGGAGAAGCCGATCGCGCGGACCAGCCCTTCGCGCCGCAGTTCTTCCAGCGCGTCGATCACGCCGCGCTGGAAGAGGTCATCGACCGACAGCGGGCCGTAGTACTCCGACTCGGTAACGCTGGCCTCGGAGACGGTGTTGTGCAGCTGGACAAGGTCGATTTGCTCCAGCCCGAGGCGGCGCAGGCTGGCGATGGCCTGGGCCCGCACGGCCGCTCGGACGTCGGCGAAGTCCTCCCGGTCGACCCGCAGCTTGGTCGCGACGACCACCTCCGGGCGGCCTAGCCGTCGGAGGGTGGCCCCGAGGCACTCCTCGGACTTGCCCGCCGCATAGCGGTAGGCGGTGTCGAAGAAGTTGATCCCCCCGTGGAGGGCGGCCTTGACCGCGAGGTACTGCTCGTCGGCCGAGCGGTCGGTGAACAGCGCCGCGGTCGAACCGCAGCCGAAGCCGACCGCCGAGACGGTCAGCCCGGTGCGACCGAGCCCTGTGTATCGCATCTGCCTCAACTCCGATAGCAGCGACAGCATGTTCGTTGAGCGAACGTATGTTCACTTATTGAGACACCTAGCTTGACATATCCGGCGCCGTTTCGTCCAGAGCGTGTCGGCAGGGTTGACAGCGGGTCCCCACTTGGGAATATTCGTCTTCATAATGACCACATGTTCGCATGCCGATCATCACGGCGACAATGCGGCCCGGGTGGCGCTGGTCACCGGGGCCAACAAGGGCATCGGGTTCGAGATCGCCCGGCAGCTCGGCCAGCACCGGCTGACGGTGCTGCTCGGCGCCCGCTCCCCCAGCCGGGGCGAGCGGGCAGCGGCGACGCTGCGCGAGGCCGGCCTGGCGGCGTTCGCGGTGGCGCTCGACGTCACCGACGAGGGCTCGGCCGAGCGGGCTGCGCGGTGGATCGACCGCGGCTTCGGCCGTCTTGACGTGCTCGTCAACAACGCCGGGGTCGGCTACGACGTCGACTCGGCCGACCCGTTGGCGCTCGATCTGGTCCGGGCCACGTTCGAGACCAACGTGCTCGGGCTGATCGCGGTCACCCGGGCGATGCTGGGCCTGCTCGAGCGGTCGGCGGCGCCGCGGGTGGTGAACCTCTCCTCCCGGCGAGGGTCGCTGGCGGAGGCGGTCAACCGCGCGTCGTCGGAGCCGGAGCCAATGGCTTACTTCGCCTCCAAGGCGGCGGTGAACGCGGTCACGATCGCGTTCGCCAAGCAGCTGGCCGCGCGCGGCGGCAAGGTCAACGCGGTCGCGCCCGGGCGCTGCGCGACCGACATGACCGGCAACACCGGACCGCGATCGGCCGCCGACGGCGCCCGCATCGCGGTGGCGATGGCGCTGCTCGGCCCGGACGGCCCGACCGGCGCCTTTCTCAGCGACGAGGGGACGGTCCCGTGGTGAAGCGGGTGGGCGTGCTGGCCGGGGTGTCGGTGGTCGAGCTTGGGGGCATAGGGCCCGGGCCGTTCGCCGGGATGATGCTGGCCGATCACGGGGCCGAGGTGACCGTGCTGAAGCGGCCACAGCCGGCCGCGCGGGCGCAGCAGGGCCCGTCGGTGCTTGAGCGGGGCAAGCGCGTCGAGGCGGTCGACCTCAAGTCGGCGGCGGGGCGGGAGCGCGCGCTCGAGCTGGTCGCCGGGGCCGACGTCAGCATCGAGGGGTTCCGGCCCCGCAGCGTCGAGCGGCTGGGGATCGGCCCGGCCGACTGCCGGTCGGTGAACCCGCGGCTTGTCTACGGGCGGATGACCGGCTGGGGTCAGGACGGACCGTTCGCCCAGCTCGGCGGCCATGACATCAACTACATCGCGCTGGCCGGGTACCTCGCCTAGGTCGGCCGGGAGGGGGCTCGCCCGACGCCGCCGCTGAACATCGTGGGCGACTTCGGCGGCGGCGGGATGATGCTGGCGTTCGGCATTATGGCGGCCCTGTTCGACGCGCGGCGGACCGGTCGCGGCCGGATCGTCGACGCCGCCATGGTCGACGGGGTCGCCCTGCTCATGGCGCAGCACTACGCGCCCGGACGCCGGCTGGGCCCGCGCGGCACCAACGTGTTCGACTCCGGGGCGCCGTTCTACGACGTGTACCCGACCGCCGACGGCGGCTACATGGCGGTCGGCGCGACCGGGGCCGATCTCTACGCGGAGCTGCTGCGCGGCCTCGGGCTCGACCCCGCCCAGCTGCCGGGGCAGCTCGACCGGGCCGGCTGGCCGACGCTGCGCGAGCGGCTGCGGGCCGCCTTCGCCACCCGGACGCGGGGCGAATGGGCGGCCGTCTTCGCTGACCTCGACGCCGCGGTCACGCCGGTCCTCGACCCCTACGAGGCGCCGCGGCATTCGCATCATCGGGCCCGCGGGACGTTCATCGCCACCAGCGACGGGAACCAGCCGGCCCCGGCGCCGCGCTTCTACGAGCTCGATGACGATGCGGGCTAGGCGACCACCCCGGTGCCGACGTTGAGCGGGCCTTCCCAGCCGGCCCCGGCCAGGTAGGCCCGCTCCATCGCCTGGTGGCCGGTCTTGGTGTCGCCGCTGGCCACGTTGCGGCCGTTGCGGAACAGGTACCAGCGGTCGGCGATCGCGAACGCGCGGCGGGCCTGCTGCTCGACCAGCAGCACGCCGCAGTCGCTCTGCTTGGCCGCCGCCCGGAGCGCCTCCATCAGCCGACCGACGACGACCGGGGCGAGGCCGAGCGACAGCTCGTCCACGATCAGCGCGGTCGGCCGGGCCGCTAGCGCCCGGCCGAGGATCAGCATCTGCTGCTCGCCCCCGGACAGCAGGCCGGCCCGCCGTGGCAGCAGCCGCTCAAGCTCGGGGAACAGCTCAAGCGCGTGGCTGATGTCGCCCCGCCCGAGGCGCAGGTTGTCTCGGCAGGACATGCTCATGATGATCGAGCGGACCTCGGGCACGTAGCCGAGCCCTTCGCGGACCCGGCGGTGCAACGGGGTGGACACCGGGCGGCCGAGCCAGCGCACCTCCCCGGTCATCGCGGGCAGCTCGCCCACCAGCGCGTTCATCGTGGTGGTCTTGCCCGCGCCGTTGGGCCCGACCACCGCTACGATCTCGCCCCGGCACAGTCGCAGGTTCGCGTCCCTGACCGCGGCCAGGTCACCGTAGCCGGCCGTCAGGTTAACCGCCTCGAGCAGCACCTCACCGTCCGGCTGGCCGACCGGTATCGTGTCCGCCGGCACCGCCTCGCCCGGCCTCGCCCCGCCCGGCGGCGCTGGCTCTGCCTCTGGCTGTCCCGTCATGGTCCATACCTTTCACAGTGGCGGTTACCCAGCTGGCACGCGGCGGCGAGCGGGCGGTCCCAGACTGATGGCCGCAGATATCGATCGCGCGTTCGTTCAGCGCCCTGGTGTGCGATTTACCTACGTTAAAATCGAAGCGAGAGGCCTGTCAAGGTCCGGAGGGGTTGGAGGCCCGCTTCGTTTGGCCAGAGCAGTGCGGCACTAGACAAATGTCGGCCGCATCTGCCATGGTGAAGCGGTCGCCTGGTGAACATAAGGGCGCTAGATCGAACGATCTGGCCACCTCCGACCTCATCCGCAGGGAGCAACACGTGGAGCTGCTGACTTTCGCCTTGCTCGGCATGGGGGTCGGGGCCATCTACGGGATCGTCGCGCAGGGCCTGGTGCTGGTCTACCGGTCATCGGGAATCCTCAACTTCGCCCAGACCGGCTTCCTGATGATCGGCGCGTACATCTTCTACGAGCTCAACGTGCTCAACGGCTGGCCGTACTGGCTCGCCTTGGTCGTCGCCGTGCTGGCCTGCGCCGCCATGGGCGCGGCGGTGCACCTGTTCATCCTGCGGCCGATGCGCCGGGCGTCTGCGATCGCCCGGCTGATCGCGACCCTCGGCGTGCTCGGCGTGCTCTCCTCGATCGCGGCCATCATCTACCAGGGCAACACCGCCTCGGTGCCGTCCTCGCTCCCGATCACCAGCGTGGAGATACTGCCCGGGGTCCGGATCGGGCTCAACATCATCGTCCTGCTCGGCATCGGCATCGCGATCACGGCCGCGCTCTGGTGCTTCTACCGGTACAGCTCCTTCGGCCGGATCACCTCGGCGGTGGCGGAGAACCAGCTGACGGCGTCGGTCACCGGGCACTCGCCAGACACCATCGCGGCGGTCAACTGGGCGCTGGGAGCGGCACTCGCGGCTGTGGCCGGGATCCTGATCGCGCCGATCGACTACCTCCAGTCGGGGACGCTGGTGCTGCTCATCGTCCCGGCCATCGGGGCCGGGCTGGCCGGCAGCTTCCTGTCGTTCCCGCTGGCGCTGATCGGCGGGCTGGTCCTCGGGATGGCGCAGTCGGTGGTCAGCCTGTACGTGACGAGCCCGGGGTGGTCGCTCAGCATCCCCTACATCCTGATCGTGGCCTACCTGGTGATCCGCGGCCGGGGGATACCGCTGCGCTCGTTCGTTATCGACAAGCTGCCCAAGGTGGGGACCGGACGGATCCGCCCGGTGACGCTGGCGGTGCTGGTCGCGGCGACGATCGTGGTGCTGGCAGTGGTGCCGCCGCAGTGGTCGAGCGCGATGACGGTGACGCTGGCATTCGCGGTCATTACGCTGTCGGTCGTGGTCGTGACCGGCTACGCGGGCCAGCTTTCCCTGGCGCAGTACATCCTGGCCGGGGTGGGCGCGCTGGCGGCGGCCAGGCTGAGCGCGAACTGGCATTTCCCGTTCCTGGCGGCGCTGATCGGCGCGCTGATCATCACCGCCGTGCTCGGCGCGCTGCTGGCGCTGCCGTCGCTGCGGGCCCGCGGGGTCAGCCTGGCGGTGGCCACTCTGGCGGCCGGGATGGTGATCTTCGACCTGGTGCTGAACAACTACACGCTGTCCGGCGGCGAGAACGGGGTGACCCAGAACAGCCCCAACCTGTTCGGCTGGAGCATCGACCCGACCCTGCACCCGGCCCGGTACGGGGTGACGGTCGTGGTCGTGCTGGTGCTGCTGATCCTGGCGGTGGCGAACATCCGCCGGGGCGACGCCGGGCGCCGGATGCTCGCGGTCCGGTCCAACGAGCGGGCGGCGGCCGCGCTGGGGGTGCACGTCTACGTGGCCAAGGTGTACGCGTTCACGGTCGCGGCCGGCATCGCCGGGGTCGGCGGCATGCTCTACGCATTCCTCAGCCCGACCGTCACCTCCGGCAACTTCGACCTGCTGACCTCGATCAACTTCGTGACGGTGACCGTCGTCGGTGGCGTCGGGAACATCTTCGGCGCGGTCATCGGCGCCACCCTGCTACCGGGCGGCCTGGTCACCCAGATCTTCTTCGGGGTGCAGAACATCAACGCCTGGATACCGCTGGCCGGGTCGGTCGGCCTGCTGCTGGTGCTGCGGCGCAACCCAAGCGGGATCTTCGACATGAACTCCCAGATGTACTACCAGGTCCGGGACCGGATCATGGATCGGATCAGCGAGCACCGCCCGGCGGTTGCGGCGGGCGGCGGGTCCGCCTCGGCCGACGCGGCGATGGACGAGCTGGTGGGGGCCCGCGCCAACCGCAAGACGCTGCGGGTGGAGGGTCTGCGGGTCACCTTCGGCGGGGTTGTCGCGGTCAACGATGTCAGCATCACCGTCCGCCCGGGCGAGGTGCACGGCCTGATCGGGCCCAACGGGGCCGGCAAGACCACGTTCATCGATGCCGTGACCGGCTTCGTGTCGCTCGCGGGCGGCCGGATCCTGGTCGACGACACCGACCTGACCCGCTGGGACGCGCGCCGCCGGGCCCGGCTCGGCATCGCCCGCACGTTCCAGTCGCTCGAGCTCTTCGATGACCTGACCGTGCGGGAGAACCTGGCCGTGGGCGCGGACGACGGGAGCGCGCTGCGCTACCTGTCCGACATCATCCGGCCGTCCAAACCGCGGCTGCAGCCGCTGGTGCTGGCGGCTCTGCGGGAGAGCCAACTGGAGGACACATTGGATGTCCTGCCTTCGTCACTGCCGTTCGGCCGCCGCCGTATGATCGCGATCATGCGTGCCCTAGCCTCAGACCCGGCTGTGCTCTTGCTCGATGAGCCGGCCGCGGGCCTCAGCGACTCCGAGAGCGAGGCCCTGGGCGCGCTGATCCGGGACCTGGCGACCAAACGGCAGATCGCGGTGCTGCTGATCGAGCACAACCTGGACCTGGTCCGGTCGATCAGCGACCGGATGACCGTGCTGGCGTCGGGCAGCATCCTCGCGGAGGGCACGCCTTCCGAGGTGCTGTCGCACCCAGGCGTGCTTGAGACCTACGTCGGCGACCTCGCTGCCTTCGGGACTTCGCGTGACTGAGCCGGTTCCGGCGGAGGACGACCACTCCGAGACCTACGTCACCGCGTTCAGCCGGGGCCTGGCGGTGATCCGCTGCTTTTCCGCCACCAACTCGGTGCTGACGATCGCCGAGGTGGCCAAGGCGGCCGGGCTCAACCGCGCGACGGCGCGGCGGTTCCTGCACACCCTGGAGGCGGACGGGTACGCGGGCAGCGAGAACGGGCGCTATTCGCTGCGCCCGCGGGTGCTCGAGCTCGGCTACGCGTACCTGTCGTCGATCGCGGTCGACCGGCTGGTGCACCGGCAGCTGCTGCAGCTGGCGGATCAGCTGCACGAGTCGTGTTCCGGCGGTGTGCTCGACGGCCACGATGTGGTGTTCGTGGAGCGCGCGCAGACCACCCACCCGCGGGTGATGACGCTGGCACTGCACGTCGGCACGCGCATCCCGGCCTACCTGACCGCGCTCGGCCGGGTGCTGCTGGCCGAGCTGCCCGATGACCAGCTCGACGAGTACCTGCGGACCACCGTGCTGCGCAAGGAGACGGCCAACACCGTCAGCGACCCGGACGAGCTGCGGGCGCACATCCTCGGTATCCGGGCCAGGGGGTACTGCATCATGGACCAGGAGATTGAGATTGGCATCCGGGCGGCCGCGGTGCCGGTTCGCCGTCCGGACGGGCCCGGGCTGGCGATTAGCGTGGCCTCGCACGCCTCCCGGCACTCGCTGAGCTACATCGAGGCGAACTTCGTGCCCCCGCTGCAGGACACCGCGGCGGGGCTGGAGAAGCTGTTCAGCCTGCGCAGCTGATCAGTTCCTGAGCCTGCGCGGCTGATCAGTTCCTCGGCCAGGGCAGCTGATCAGTTCCGGAGCAGGAGCAGGTGCTCGATCTCGGCCGCGGTCTCCTTCAGCACGGGCAGGAACGAGCTCGTCATGGCGTCGGCCGATACGTGCGAGGCGATGCTGATCGCGAGCGTGTTGCCTTCCGGTGTCGGCACCGGGACCGCTATCGCCCGGACACCGTACTCGACCGGCTGGTCGGCCAGGTACCAGCCGTTGACCCGGGTGCCGAGCACCTCGGCCAGCAGCTTGGCCGGGCTGGTGATGGTGTTCTCGGTCTGCTTGCGCAGATCGGCCGTGCGCAGGTACTCATCGAGGCGATCATCGGGCAGCCCCGCCAGCAGCACCATGCCGAGCGCGGTCAGGTAGGCCGGCCGACGGCTGCCGACCCGGTTCAAGAGCGTCATCACCCGGGGGTGGGAGGTCTGGGCGCGGGCCACCCAGACCACGTCGTGCCCGTCGAGCATCCCGGCCGAGCAGGACTCGTGGAACCGGTCGGCCACCGCCAGCAGGCTCGGGTAGAGCAGCGCGTCCAGCGGCAGCGAGGACACGTAGCTGTAGCCGAGGTCGAGCACCCGCGGGGTGAGCCGGTAGCGGCCGTCCTGCTGGCAGGCGTACCCGTCGGCCTCCAGGGTGTGCAGGAAGCGGCGCGCGGTGGCCCGGTTGAGCCCGGCCGCCTTGGCCACCTCGGCGATCGTCAGCACCGGGCGGGCGGCGGAGAAGCAGCTGATGATCTTGAGCCCGCGGCTGAAGGCGGTGACGTAGGTGCGCGCGCCCGCGTCGCCGTCTTCGGCGTCATCGGGCGACCCCGGATTGAAGTCCGGCCGTTCGTCGATCGCGGACGGGGAATCGGTCACGGTACTCCTCCAGGCCAAGGGATCGGCACCGCCGGCCGGTCGACGGGTGACAACGGCGAACCCCGACCCGTACGGATTTTACCAGGCAGCGGCGGCGAGACCGGCCACCCGGCCGTACACCGCCGCCTTGCCGAGCCCGGTCCCGGTCAGGTAGCCGGCCCCGTGCAAGCCGCCGACGACCTCGCCCGCCGCGAACAGGCCGCCGATCGGCTGATCGAAGACGTCGAGTACCTCCAGCCGGCGGCTGACCCGCACTCCGCAGTAGGTGGTGGTGAGCCCGGCCCGGCACGGGTACCCGTAGTAGGGAGGCGTTGTCAGCTCACGTGCCATCGAGAGCGGTCGGCCGTGCTCGGGGTCGGCGCCGGCCCTGAGGCCGGCGTTGTAGCGGGCGACGGTGCCGGCGAGGACGGCGGCGTCGACCCGCAGCCGCTCGGCCAGGGCGGCCAGCGTCGGAGCCTGGAAGAGCAGGCCGTCGGCGAGGGCGCGGGCGAAGTCGCGGGGGCTGGGGACCGGGACCGACGTGTCCATCACGGGCTGGTCGAAGACCTGGAACGCGATCCCGTCGGGCTGGCCCGCGCACACGCCGGCGATGACCTTGTAGCCGAGACCCTCGTTGACGAAGCGGCGGCCGGCCCGGTTGACGACGATCGCGCCCGCCGCGTGCGGGAAAAGCAGCCGCGGGGCGGTCCCGGGGGCGGCCCCAAGACCGGGGTAATCGACCGCGGCCGCGCCGAAGGTGCCAGCCACGTACCCCATGTCCGCGAGCTGGGCCCCGACCGCCATCGCCATGCGCAGGCCGTCCCCCGTATTGCCGTCCCCGCCCATCGCCGCCGCGTCGGCCCACTGGGGCGCGAACGTCCGCAGCAGCTCCGGGCTCTGGGTGAAGCCGCCGGTGGCCAGGATCACCCCGAGGCGCGCGCTGACCGGCCGCTCGACGCCGACCTGACTGACGAGGACGCCGGTGACCCGGCCGCCGTCGGTGGTGAGGCGGCCGCCGGCCGCACCGGTGACTACCCGGCCGCGGTCGGTGGCGGCCAGCCGTTCGAGCAGCAGGGCCGTCAGCGCGCTGGGCGGGGCGGCGTGCAGCCGGGGGATGGTGATGTCGGCGTTGGCGGGCACCAGGATGAACTCCTGGCCCAGACCGGCCATCCACTCATAGGCGGCGAGCTGGTTGTCGGCGTAGACGTCGACCGCGGCGGGATCGCCGCGGTCCTGCCCGGCGGCGACGATCGCCGCCCGCAGCGCCTCGGGGCTGTCGGCTACCCCGTGCCGCCGCTGCAGGCTGGTGCCGGCGAACAGCAGCCCGCCGCCCGCGCGGACCGATGACCCGCCGGGCTGCTCGCCCTTCTCAAGCAGCAGGACGGTCGCGCCGCGCTCGGCCGCGGCGAGGGCGGCGGCGCAGCCCGCCAGCCCGGCCCCCACCACCACCACGTCGACGGTGGCGAGGGGCTCGCCGCGGGCGGCGGCCGGGCTCGGCGCTGTCGTGGCTGGCGCTGTCGACCCGGCCGGCGGCGCTGTCACTGGCTCGTCACCGGCGCTGTGGCCGACGCCGGCCGCGCCGGGCGACGAAACGTTCGAGTTCCCTGATCCCGTCGGCGATGTACGCATCGGTGGGATCCGGCTGGCCGTCGGTGGCCTGGTCGGCGGGCCGTTCATCGGCCTCGCACCGCCCCACCAGCTCGCAGTAGCGCCAGAACACGCGATGCAGGCGGGAGATTATCACGCGGCACCGTGCGGGCGCACCAGCAGCCGCTCCGGGTTCCAGAACTTCAGCGTGGCGCGGAACGGCAGCTCCTGCTCCGGCAGCTCCGGCTGCGGGAACGCGTCCAGCAGCTCCTCCAGCACCACCTGACCCTCCAGCCGGGCCAGCGGCGCGCCCAGGCACAGGTGCACCCCGGCCCCGAAGGAGAGGTGCGCAGCCGCGTTGGCCCGGTCCGGGTCGAGCTGGTCGGCGTCGGCGAACGCGTCCTCATCGTGATTGGCCGAGCCGAGCAGCAGCAGGATCTCCGCGTCGGCTGGTATCACGGTGTCGCCGATCTGCACCTCTTCCTTGGCTCGGCGCTGCCAGTTGATCACCGGCGGGTCGAGCCGCAGCACCTCCTCCACCACCGCCGGGATCAGCTCCGGGTGCTCACGCAGCCGCGCCCACAGCCCCGGTTCCGTCAGGCAGCGGCGCATCAGGTGAGTGAGGAAACCGGTGGTGGTCTCGTGCCCGGCGAACAGGATCGAGTACATGATCGTGACTAGCTCGTCGAAGTCCGGCGCGGTCTCATCGCCTTGGCCCGACCTGATGAGGTCGCTGGGGAAGTCGTCGCGGAGGTCGTCCATCCGGTCGGTGATGATCTCCCGGCAGTAGGCGAAGAAGGCACCCACCCCCTCGGCCGCCCGCTCTAGCTCGGGCCCGGACGCCTTCCCGTCGGTGAGCGTCACCCGGTCCCGTGATCCTCGCTTGATCAGCTCGAGCTTGTCCTCCGGTACCCCGAACAGCCGGAAGATGACCAGCGCGGGCAGCGGCCAGGCGAGCACCCGGACGAAGTCGGCCTCCTCTTCGCGGGCCAGCAGCTCGATGTGCCGGCGGGCGAGCTCCCTGATGTCGGGTTCGAGCAGCCGCAGGCGGCGCGCGTTGAAGGCCTTGTTCACGTGCCGGCGGATGCGCACGTGGTTGGGCGGATCGTTGTCGACCAGGACCCGCCGGGGGCGGAAGCCGGCCCGGCCGAGCGCGGCCAGCACCTCCGGCGGCCACGGCTGCAGCGGCTTGGTCGCGTTGTCGGCCGAGTAGTGCCTGGTGTCGCGGAGCACCGCGCGGATGTCCTCGTACCGGGTGACCAGCCACTGGTCGAGCTCCTGGCTATAGAACACCCGGCCCTCGCTCCGGGCGCGTTCGAACACCGCGAACGGGTCGGCTAGGTAGACGGGGCCGAACGGGTCCAGCTCCTTGGCCACCGCGGTCGCGGTGCCGGCCGTGTCGGGGCCGGGGTGGAACGGACAGCGCGCGCCGTCGTCGGTCTGGTCGTCCATCGGGTCGGCCTCCTCGTACTGACATCATCAGTTTCGATTATCTCTGAAATAATCGTCATGCTTCAAGGCATTTCATGAAGTCAACTAGCATGATCATCGCATTATCTTGTTGTTATATGACGTTCTTATCGCTAGGATCGGCGCATGGACAAGGCACTGACCGCGGTGGTGGTGGGCGGCGGCATCGGCGGCCTGGCGACCGCCGGCGCGCTGACCAGGGCTGGCATCGAGGTGTCGGTCTACGAGCAGGCACCCGAACTGGGCGAGGTCGGGGCCGGGGTGCTGCTCGGCCCCAACAGCGTCCGGCTGCTGCACCGGCTCGGGCTGGCCGACGCGATCGACGCGACCGGCGGCTGGGTCGGCGAGGGGTCGACCTACTACCGGCACGAGGGCACCCGGGTCGCCCCGGTGATGACAACCGACTCCTCCGGCTGGGCGGCCATGTACGGGATGCACCGGGCCGACCTGATCGACGTGCTGCGGCTGGCGGTCCCGGCCGACCGGGTCCACACCGGCCATCGGGCGGTCTCCTTCGACCAGACCCCGGGACGCGGGCGGGTCAGTTTCGACAACGGCGCCACCGCCGAGGCCGACGTGGTGATCGCGGCCGACGGCATCCACTCGGCGTTGCAGCGGTTCGTCACCGGGCAGGCGATGCCGGTCTTCTCCGGCTCGGTCGCCTACCGCGGCGTGATCGACGCCGCCCGGGTCCCGTGGTGGCCACCGCGCATCTTCCAGGTCTGGATGGGCGAAGGCAAGCACGTGATCACGTTCCCGCTGCGCGCGGGCAAGCTGCTGAACTTCGTGTGCTTCGTCCCGGCCGACGAGCAGAAGCGCGAGTCCTGGTCCGCCCCGGGCGACCCGGACGCGCTGCGGGCCGCCTTCGACGGCTGGGCCGGGCCGGTCACCGGCCTGCTTGGGCAGGTCGACAAGACGTTCTGGTGGGGGCTCTACGACCGCGAGCCGCTGGAGAACTGGACCAGCGGACGGCTGGCGCTGCTTGGCGACGCCGCCCACCCGATGCTGCCCCACCTCGGCCAGGGCGCCAACCAGAGCATCGAGGACGCCTTCGCCCTCGCGGCGGTGCTCAGGGGCGCCGCCCCAGGCGACGCGTCCGCGGCGCTGCGGCATTACATGCAGGTGCGCAAGCCGCGAACCGACGTGGTGCAGAACGGGTCGCGGCGCAACGGCGAGCGGTATGACCAGGTCAACCGGACGGCCGAGGACCGTGACCAGGAATTGATGGAAACGCGCAGCCTGCGGGCGTGGATCTATGATTACGACGTGGAAGCCGAGCCCGAGCTGTCGCGGCTGCCAGGCTGACAACAGGGCCCCCGCGAGCAGGGGCGCGGACCGCGAGAGCGCTGGGGACGGGCTGAGGACGAAGTGAGAGCTGGCGATCGGATCCCACCCGACGGGCTCACCTACGACCGGATCCGCCGAGACCTGCTGGCCGGCGTCTACGGCCCCGGCCAGCGGCTGCCCATCGCGGCGCTGTGCGAGCGCTACGGGGCCGGGCTCAGCGTGGCCCGGGAGGCGCTGACCCGGCTGGCGGAGCAGGGGCTGATCCGGGCCGAGCGGAACCGCGGCTTCGCCACCATCGCGCTGTCGGTCGACGAGCTTGAAGACCTCATGCTGGCGCGGGTGCAGATCGAGGAGGCCTGCCTGCGCCGGTCGATGGTCCGCGGCGACACCCGCTGGGAGGCCAGCGTGGTCGCCGCCCACCACGCGCTGACCAAGGCGCCGCGGGTGGAGGACCCGGCCGGCGACCCGGCCGGCTTCGCCGAGTGGACCGAGGCGCACGCGGCCTTCCACGCGGCGCTGTGCGCCGCCTCGGCGTCGCCCCGGCTGCTGGAGATGCGCCAGTCCCTGTTCGACACGGCCGAGATCTACCGCACCTGGCTGCGGCCGCCCGGCGGCCTGCGCGACCGGGCCGCCGAGCACCGCGAGATCATGGACGCGGTGCTGGTCCGGGATTCGGCCAAGGCCTGCGCGCTGATGACGGTGCACATCACCCGGACCTCGGACCAGCTCACCGGCACGGCCCGCGACGGGCTCGCCGCTTACCGGGCCGGCGTCGACTGGGATAAAGCCGACCGGGATAAAGGAGCCTAGCGGCGCGATCCGTGCGGGGGCGGCGGGGTTCACAACCGGATCACCGGCTTGACGGTGGCGCCGGAGTGCGAGTCGGCCGCCGCCTGGTCGATCTGGTCCAGCGGGTACTGCCGGATCAGCCGGTCGGCCGGGAACCGGCCCGCACGGTACAAGCCGATCAGCGCGGGCAGGAACGTGTAGATGTCGCTGCTGCCCTCGACGATGCCGTGCACGCTGCGGCCCTTGAGCAGGCCGGTGGCGGGGGTGGCAAAATCGGCGCCGAATTGGGCGCCGATCACCAGCAGGGTGCCCTGCCAGGCGAGCGCGTCGACCGCGGCCCGCTGCACGGCCGGGACGCCGGTGGTCTCGATACCCGCGTTGATCCCCGACCCGCCGGTGATGCGGCGGAGCGCCGCCGTCACGTCTTCCTCGGCCCCGTTGACGGTATGGGTGGCGCCGAGGGCGCGGGCGAGCTCGAGCCGGGATGGCACGACGTCGACCGCGACGATGACCGAGGCCGGGGTAAGCGCGGCCGCCAGCACCGCCGCCAGCCCGACCGCGCCGGCGCCGAACACGGCCAGCGCCTGCCCGGGGCGCGGTCTGGCCTCGTTGAACACGGCCCCGGCGCCGGTCTGGAGGCCGCATCCGAACGGCGCCAGCGCCGCCAGCTCGTCCTCGTCGGCGGCGTCGACCACCAGCACGTTGCGATCGCTGGCGAGCGCGTGGGCGGCGAACGACGACTGGCCGAAGAACCCGCCGCCGAGCGGGCTTCCATCGGGCAGCGACAGGCCGGAGCCGCCGCCGGGGCGGGGGGTGCCGACCGGGTTCATGTTGAGGTGGTTGAACTGGTCGCAGTACGACGGGCAGCCGGTGCGGCAAGAGCCGCAGTCGCCGCATGAGTTGAAGGTCATCAGCACCTTGTCACCGGGGGCGATGCCGCGGACGGCGGCGCCGACCCGCTCCACCGCCCCGGCCCCCTCATGGCCGAGCACGATCGGCGGCAGGTCCGCGCCCGCCCAGCGTTCCTTGACCGTCGCGTCGGTGTGGCACATGCCAGCGGCCACCACCCGGACCAGGACCTCGTGCTCACGCGGGTCGTCGAGGACGATGTCGGCGATCTGGTAGCCGTGCTCGCCCGGCACGGCCAGCGCGGCGATGCTGGCGGTGCTCACGCGGACTCGCCTACTCCGAGCGGCACGTCGGCGCCGTCCAGCCAGGCCCGGTCGGCCGCCTCGAGCGCGTCGACCAGGTCCGGGCGGTCGGTGCCGGGCCGGTCGGCGAACACGGCGTTGCCCTCCTGCTCGCGGTGGTAGGACTGGAAGTTGTAGCTGGGCCGGTAGGTCGCGAGCCGCTTTTGGTCGAGCTCGGGGGCGGTTCCGGGGATGACCGGGACCAGCGTGTTCTTCTCGTAGACGCCGACCAGCGACAGCAGCCGCCACCCGCCGTCGCGGCGCTCGGCCCGGGAGCGGTGGCGGCAGTAGCCGGTGAGGTCGCACTCCACCCCGGCGAACAGGCGGCGCATCAAGATCGCGCAGGACGTGTCGGCCAGTGCCCGGCCCCCGTTCAGCTGGACCCCGGTGACCCCGTTCTCGTGGATCGCGTGCCCGCCGGGCAGCTGCGCCATCCGCCTGGACCTGGCCACGAAATCGGCCGGGCTGCCGTCGATCCACGACAGGAAGATCCGGGCGTCCCGGTGGTAGCAGTCGAGCATCAACCCCCAGTCCTTCGCGTCCCGCGCCCGCCGCTCGGCCTGCGCCAGCTCCGCGATCAGGAACTTGTCGGTGATCGCGGCGGCCAGCCGGTTGGCCGAGGGGGCGCTGGTGACGGCCGAGCCGGTTCCCGCCAGGACCGTCCCCGCGACGCCTGACCGGGTCCCGCCGGGCTCGGTCGCGCTGGTCACGGCCGGGCTCCCGCCTGCTGGCGGTAGTCGGTGTCGAGCGCGGCGAACCGGCGGCCGGAGGCGCGGGCGCCGTCGGCGTACTCGGGCGGGCAGCTCAGGTACGGCGGCCGGGGCGGCCCGGCGTTGATGTAGCCGGCCTCGTTGATGCGGATCTTCTCGAGCTGGATGTTGTACCGGGCGAACAGCGCGAACTGCCCCTGCGGGAGGAAGCCCTCGCCTGCCCGCAGGAACTGCTCGGTCAGCGCGCGGGCGCCGTCGACGTCGCCCGCGGCGACGCGCCGGGCCAGTTCGACGTGCGGCCGCGGGCCGCACGAGGCGCTCCCGCTCCAGCACGCGGTGATCTGGTCCGGCGCCTGCTGCCAGGCCGCGAACCAGTCGCGGTCGACCGGCAGAGCCCGCATCCGGCCATCCATCGCCGCCAGATCGTCGGCCAGGGTCGGCCCCAGGGATGGGTACTTGGCCGCTATCACCTGCGGCAGGGCCGCCAGGTCGCGGTAGGCGGCGCTGCTGATCTTGCCCTTGAACGCCTCCGGGTTGTCGTAGACGATGATCGCCAGCTCCGGGACGGCCCGGGCGACCGCGGCGTAGAACGCCACGATGTCGGCGTCATCCAGATAGCACCACATCGGCCGTCCGAGCAGCAGGCCGGTCACCCCGAGGTCGCGCAGCGCCCGCGCCCGTTCGATCGTGTCGCGGGTGTTCAGCGTGGTCGCGCCGGCGAACACCGGCACTCGGCCGTCCGCCGCGGTCACCGCGGTCTGGGCGAAGCCCCGCAACTCGGGCCAGGTCAGGGTGGCGCACTCGCCGAACGTACCGGTGGTCAAGATCGCGTCCACCCCGTGGTCGATCAGCGCCCGGACCGCGCGCGCGGTCTCCGCATGGTCGACGGTGTCGCCCCCGGGCGGCTCGGCCGCCGGGTCGTCCGCTCCCGGCCGGGCCGGGGTCGGCATGATGGCGAAGACGCCGCGGACGTCGTCGGCGGTGAGCCGGGGGCCGCTCACTGGCCAACCCCCTTACCGGTCGGCCCGGCCTGGTCCGCCTGGTCGGCGACGTCGGCCCAGGTCTTGAGGCCGACCGAGGTGCGGTAGTTGAGGCCGAGCGCCTCGAGCAGCTTGGAGTTCTCAATGATGAGCATGCGGGCCGGCTCGGTCTCGCTGCCGTTGTAGTGCCGGTGCCACATCATCGGGGGCACGCTGATGAAGTCGCCCTCCGCCCACGGGTAGCGCTTGTCGCCGATCTCGCTGTACCCGCTGCCGGACAGGACGAAGTGCACCGCCTCGTGGTGGTGGCGCTGCATGTCGGACGAGCCGCCGGGTTCGAAATCCTGCCGGAACAGCTCGAAGCTCTTGACCGCGGTGCCGAGGACCGGCGCCAGCCGGGTCGGGTTGTCGGCCGGGACGTACCAGACCAGGTCCTTATCGCGGACGACGAGGTCGTCGGTCTCCGGCGGGCGCGGCAGCGGCGTCCGCTGCGCCTTGACCGTCGCGCGGAAATCGGCCAATGGGTCGTGATGCTCGCTCATGTCGCTCCTCCCAGTGCCCGGCCGGTCATTTGACCAGCCGGATCGCGTGTTCCTCGACGTACTCGCGCAGCCCCAGGGCGGTGCGCTCGCGGCCCAGGCCGCTCTGCTTGACCCCGCCGAACGGCATGTCGAACGACAGTGAGGACAGGTTGTGGCTGTTGACGAACGTCGCCCCCGCCTCGATCCGGCGGGCGACCGCGATCGCCCGGTCGGTGTCGGCCCCCCACACCGACGACGCCAGCCCGTACTCGCTGTCGTTGGCGTACGCCACCGCCTGGTCCAGCTGCCGGAATGGCAGGAGCGGCAGCAGCGGCCCGAACTGCTCGACGGTGACCAGCTCGGCGTCCGGGGCGAGGCCGCGGACGACGGCCGGCCGCAGGTAGTGGCCCGCGTCCCAGTCGACCGTGTCGGTCGGCCGACCGAGCTCGCGCACCTCGCCGCCGGCCAGCCGGGCCCGGTCGGCCAGGCCGCGAACCCGGTCCCGGTCCCGCGCGCTGATCAGCGGGCCGAAGCTGGTCTGGGGGTCGAGGCCGTAGCCGACCCGGTAGCCGTCGGCGGCCGCGCAGAGCCGTTCGTAGAACTCGGCGAAACGGGACTGGTCGACGTATACCCGCTTGACCGCGAAGCAGATCTGCCCGGCCCGGGTGAACGCCCCCTGGCACAGCCGCGGCACCGCGGTCTCCAGGTCGGCGTCGTCGAGCACGATGGCGGCGTCGTTGCCGCCCAGTTCCAGGCTGACCTTTTTCAGGTTGGCGGCGGCGGCGGCCATGATCTGCTGCCCGGTGCGGACGCTGCCGGTGAACGACACCTTGCGCACCGCCGGGTGGGCGACCAGCGCCTGACCCGTCTCGGCGTCGCCGTGCACCACGTTGAGCACGCCCGGCGGCAGCAGCCCGGCCAGCCGAACCAGGTAGCCGGCCAGCGCGGCCGGCGCCAGGACCGACGGCTTGACCACCACGGTGTTGCCGGCCAGCAGGGCGGGCGCGAGCTTGGACACCGTCAGCACGACCGGCGAGTTCCACGGCACGATCAGCGCGGTCACCCCGACCGGGGCCTTTTCCAGGGAGAGCCAGTGCTGCTCGGTCTCGACCGTGTGGGGCGCGAGGAAGCCCGGGGCGAGCGCGACGAAGTCGCGCAGCAGGGCGGTGCCGCGCAGCAGGTCCATCCTCGACTCGGTAAGCGTGCCGCCGTTCTCCCGCGACAGCAGCGGCGCCAGCTCGTCGGCGGCCGCCTCGGCGACGTCGGCGGCGGCGGCGAGCGCCGCCGCTCGTTCCTCGGCCGGCTGGTCCCGCCAGCCCGCGGCGGCGCGGCCGGCCGCGGCGACGGCCGCATCGACCTGCTCAGGCCCGGCGTCCCCGACCACCGCGACCACGTCGCGGGCGCGGCCGGGGTCGCGCACCTCGAAGGTGCCGCGGCCCCGGGCGGGTTTCCCGTCGATCAACAGCGGCACCCGCACCGGGACGTGCGAGATATCGGTCATGAGTCCGCTCCGTCGGGTTGGAAGGCGTGCACGGTGAAGCCGCGCGGGTCGTCCAGGTAGACCGCGGTGAGCGGCAGGCCGATCCGCAACGGCGCGGCGCCGACCGCCTCCGCTTCGCCGCACGCCAGGGTGGAGTCGAGCAGAAGCCCGGGCTGGGCGTCCAGCTCGACCTGGACGACCGTGTAGGGCAGCCCGAGGCCGGGGGCGAACCGGCGGCGGGCGGTCGCCCACGACCACAGGGTGCCCCGTCCGGGACACTCCCGCCAGGTCACGGCCGTCAGGCAGTGCGGGCAGCGCGGCGCGGGCGGGTAGCGGTAGGCGGCGCAGTCGTCGCAGTACGGCAGCGTGAGCCGGTGCGCGCGCAGCCCGTCCCAGAACGGCCGGTCGCTGGCGGCCGGCGCCGGCCGCGCCCGCAGGGCGGGTCCGGCCGGGTTGGCGTGGCCGGGTTCGCTCATGCCGGCACCGGCCGGTAGAGGGCCTTCGCCTCGGTGTAGGTCTCGAGCCCCTCGGGGCCGAACTCGCGGCCGATCCCGGACGCCTTCACCCCGCCGAACGGCATCGAGAAGTCGGGCCGGAACCCGTTGACGCCGATCATGCCGGTGCGGACCTGCCGGGCGATCGCGTCGCCGCGGGCCAGGTCGGCCGTCCAGACCGAGCCGGCCAGGCCGTAGTCGGAGTCGTTGGCGATCGCCACCGCCTCGTCGTCCCCGTCGTAGGGGATGACGCTCAGCACCGGGCCGAAGATCTCCTCGCGGGCGATCCGCATGTCGTTGCTGACGTCGGCGAACACGGTCGGCTCGACGAACCAGCCCGACCGCTGGCCGGCCGGCCGGCCGCCCCCGGTGACCAGCCGGGCGCCCTCCCGCGAGCCGAGGTCGAGATAGGACAGCACCCGGTTCAGGTGCGCCGCGGTGACCAGCGGCCCCAGGTCGGTGGCGGGGTCGCTCGGGTCGCCAAGCCGCAGCCCGGCGGCCAGGCCCGCAAGCGCGTCGACCACCTCGCGGTACCGGCGGCGGGGGGCGAGGATGCGAGTCTGGGCGATGCAGGCCTGCCCGCTGACGTTGAACGACGCGGTGCGCAGGCCCGCCAGTACCTGCTCCAGGTCGGCGTCGTCGCACACGATGGCGGCTGACTTGCCGCCCAGTTCCAGCGTGCACCGGCGCAGGGCGGCGCCGCAGACGGCGGCGATGCTGCGCCCGGCCGCAGTGGAGCCGGTGAACCCGACGTGGTCGACGGCCGGGTTGGCGACCAGCCGCTCGCCGATCTCGCGGCCGCCCGCCAGGATGCTGACCGCGCCGTCGGGCAGCCCGATCCCGTCGATCAGCCGGGCCAGCAGCAGCGCGTCCAGCGGCGTCTCGGGCGACGGCTTGACCACCACCGAGCAGCCCGCCAGCAGCGCCGGCACCAGCTTGGAGAGGGTGGTGGTCTGGGCCACATTCCAGGGCGGGATCGCGACCACCACCCCGGCCGGCTCGCGCAGCACGGTGCCGGCGACCTGGCCCGCCCGGCCCAGCCGGTCCTCCTCCCACGGGAAGCGGCTTGCCTGCGCGGCCATCGCGCGGATGATCGCGACCGAGCCGCCCGCCTGCGAGCCAGTGGTCCAGCGGATCGGCGCCCCCATCTCGGCGGTGAGCGTCCGCCCCATGAGCTCCACCTCCTCCTGGTAGCGGTCGGCCAGCCGCAGCAGCACGTCGATGCGGTCCTTGACTGGGGTGCGGCGCCACTCCCCCGCGTCGAAGCAGGCGCGGGCGGCGGCGACCGCCGCGTCCGCCTCCCGCTCGGTCGGGGCGGGCACCGACCCGATCACCCGCTCGGTCAACGGCGAGATGACGTCGATCCGCGCCGTCGACTCGGCCGCCACCCAGCGGCCGCCGAGGTAAAGCTCGGTGCTGTGTTCTTCGGCTAGCTCAGCCACGATCCGCTCTCTCCCCCGCTCAGGCGGGCATGGTCTTGCCGCCGTCGACGACGAGCACCTGGCCCGACATGTATCCGGACGCCTCGCTGGCCAGGAACATCAGCGGGCCGATGAGGTCCGACGGCTGCCCCGCGCGCTTGACGCACTGCTGGGCGATGTTGGCCTCGGCGAAGAGGTTGGCCGACTTGTTGAGCGACGCCTCGGTGGCGATGCCGCCGGGGGCGATGCCGTTCACCCGGATTCCGTACTCGGCCATCGACTTGGCCATCACCTTGGTCAGCGCGATCACCGCGGCCTTGCCCGAGGTGTAGTCGGCGGTGCGCGGGGTCACCATGTAGGCGGCGGTGGACGCCTGGTTGATGATGGCGGCGCCGGGCCGGTCGCGCATGTAGGGCGCGGCCGCGATCGCCGCCAGCCAGACCCCCTTGACGTTCACCGCGAACGACTTGTCCCAGCGCTCCGGGGAGATGTCGAAGATCGACGCGAGCTGCAGGTCGCCCCAGATCCCGGCGTTGTTGACCAGCAGGTCGATGCCGCCGTAGGCCTCGGCGGTCTGCTTGGCCAGGTTCGCGACCGAGTCGGGGTCGCTCACGTCGGCCCGGATGAAGATCGCATCGTGGCCGGCCTCACGCAGCCCGGCCGCCGCCTTCTCCCCCTCGGCCTCGAGGATGTCGGACAGCACCACCTTGAGGCCCGCCTCGGCCAGCGCCTGCGAGTAGGCGTAGCCGATGCCGCGGCCCGCGCCGGTGACGATGGCGACTTTGCCTGCCAGGTCGTCGAACATGTATTTCTCCTGCTCCGCTTGGTGGGAAAGGGGGTTAGAGCTCGATGCTGACGGTCTTCTCGACCGTGCATTCTTCGATGCCGGCGTAGCTGAGCTCGCGGCCGGTGCCGCTGCCCTTCATCCCGCCGAACGGCACCGACGGGGCGGGGACGCTAGCCCCGCCGTTGACGCGGACCATGCCCGCCTTGATCTGCGCGGCCGCCCGGTGGGCGGTGGAGATGTCGCCCGTGTAGACCACCGAGGCCAGGCCGTAGGGGGTCGCGTTGGCCAGCCGGATCGCCTCGTGGTAGTCGTCGAAACCGACGACCAGGCCGACCGGGCCGAAGATCTCCTCCTGGGCGATCGTCAGGTCGTTGCTGCCGGTGAACAGGGCCGGCTCGAGGAAGAAGCCGGTGTCGCCCAGCCGGGCGCCGCCGGTGACCAGCTCAGCGCCCTCGCTCAGGCCGGTCTCGATGTACCCGGTGACCCGGTCGAACTGCTTGCGGCTGATCAGCGAGCCGATCTGGGTGGACGGGTCGAAGGGGTCGCCGATCCGCACCTTGGCCAGTTCCGCGGCCACGCCCTCGACCACCTGGTCGAGCACCGGGCGCTGCACCAGCAGCCTGGTCCCGGCCGCGCACACCTGCCCGCTGCCCTGGTAGAACTGCCGCGCCATCATCGGGATGTGCCGCTGGACGTCCGCGTCGGCGAACACCACCTGCGGGGATTTGCCGCCGAGTTCCAGCGTGACGTACTTGAGCAGCCCGGCCGCAGTGGCGCCGACCCGGCGGCCGACCACCCCGCTGCCGGTGAAGGTGATCTTGTCCACGCCGCGCGCCTCCACCAGGGCCGCGCCGGCCTCGTGGCCGAACCCCGGGACGATGTTGACCGCGCCGGCCGGGAACCCGGCCTCGAGCAGCAGCGCGCCCAGGTGCAGGGTGCTCAGCGGCGCGTCCTCCGGCGGCTTGAGCACCACCGAGCAGCCGGCGGCCAGGGCCGGCGCGATCTTCCATGCGCCGGTCATCAGCGGTGAGTTCCACGGGGTGATCGCGCCGACCACGCCGACCGGCTCGCGCCGGACGTAGGCGTGCACCGGGCGCCCGCCCGAATCGGGCAGCGTGACGTAGCGCCCGTCGATCTTGTCAGCCCAGCCCGCGTAGTAGCGGATGGCGGCGATCGCGGCGGCCGGCGTCTTGAACGGCTGGCCGATGTCGAGCGACTCAAGCCGGGTGATGTACTGGAAATCCCGCTGCAGCAGGTCGGCCAGCTTGAACAGCAGCCGTCCGCGGTCCAGGCCGGACAGCCGGGACCACTCGCCGCCGTCCAAGGCGGCGCGGGCGGCCTCCACCGCGTCGGTCACGTCGGCCTGGCGGGCCCGCGCGACCTGGGCCGTCTGGAGCTCGGTGGCCGGGTCGATGACGGTAAACCGCTCGCCGTCCGTGGCCGGCCGCCACTCGCCGCCGATCAGCAGGTCGACGGGCGGCAGCGCGATCGACGCACGGATGTCGGTGTCGATGGCGGGGGCTACGGTCATGCTGTTCTCCTTCTGCGGTGCGGACGGCCGGTCACGCCGACCGGACGTCCTCGCTGATCGAAATGGCCATCGCCGGGCAGACGCGGGCGGCCTCGCGGACGTTCTCCCGCACCTCGGGCGGCGGGTCGGTGTCCACCCGCAGCCGGACCGTGCCGGTGGCGTCGTCCTGATCGAATACCGAGTCCGCGACCAGCACGCACATGCCGGAGGCCACGCACTTAGCGGGCTCGACGGTAATCTTCATCTCCGCTCGTCGCTCCCTTTTCCTTGTTGGTCCGCCGGCGGTACCGGCCTGCCCGGCTGGCCGGGTGAGGCTGGCGCCGGCCGAGTCAGCCGGGACCGTTCGGCGGAAGGATTTTCTCGATCTTTTTCCGCCAGGCGCCGGGCGGCTTCGTCGTCCCAGCTCACCGGGAGCGAGCGCAGGCCGTAGAAGACGGCCTCGCGCTTGAAGTCGACCCGGTCGAGCGGGATGTCGGCCCGCAACCCTGGCAGCCGGTCGAAGATGGTGGAGAACACCTCGGCCAGCTCCATTCGCGCCAGCGGCTGGCCCAGGCAGCCGTGCGGGCCAAAGCCGAAGGTCAGGTGCCGGCGCGCCTCCGGCCGGGACAGGTCGAGGGTGTGCGGGGAAGGAAACACCTCGTCGTCGTAGTTGGCCGCCGCGACCGGGACGATGAGCCCGTCGCCGGCCCGGATCGGGCAACCGGAGACCTCGAAGTCGTCCTTGGCCAGTCGCACTCCCATCGACTGGGAGATCGTCAGGTAGCGCAGCAGCTCCTCGACCGCCTGCGGGACCAGGCTCTTGTCCTGCTGGATGCGCGCCAGCTGGTCGGGGTGCTCGAGCAGCGCCAGGGTGCCCAGGGCGATCATGTTGGCGGTGGTCTCGTGCCCGGCCAGTAGCAGCAGGTTGGCGTCGATGACCGCGTCCTCGTGGCTCACCTCGCCGGTCTCCACGTGGTCGTTGACGAACCGGCCGAGCAGGTCGGAGTTGCGCTTTCCGTACTTGGAGCGCACCACCCGGTCGACGTACTCCACCAGCTCGGCGTTGGCCGCCCGGGCCTGCTCGGCGGTCGAGGTGCGGTTCAGCCGGACGGCGAACCGGGTCTCGAAGAACCCGTGGTCGGCGTAGTCGACGCCGAGCAGGTCGCAGGCGACGGTGGACGGGACCGCCAGCGCCAGCTGCTGGACCAGGTCGGCGGGCGGTCCGGCGTCGATCATCTGCCGGTAGTAGTGGTCGATCATGCCGCGGACCCGGGGCCGCATCTCCTCGATGCGCTTGATCGTGAAGTAGGGCATCAGCTTGCGGCGGCGTTCGGCGTGCCGGGGGTCGTCCCAGCGCTGGAACGACTGCGCCCGCTTGGACACCCGGTCGGCCGGGTTGAGGAACGGGAAGTCCTCGGCCAGCGTCTCGGCGCTGGCGGCCGGGTGCGCGAGCACCGCCCGGATGTCCTCGTGCCGGGTGAACATCCACGCCTCGCGGCCGTCGTACAACCGCACCCGGGTAATCGGCCGGCTGTCGCGCAGCCGCTGGTAAGCGGTCGGCGGCGCGAACGGGCAGGCGTCGTCGCGGGTGAACGGGTAGCTCGGCACCGTTTCCTCAGTTGTCATCGGCTCCTCCTGTTGGTCACGAGAGAGCTCCCTCGGCCGTCAACTCGGCCACCACCTGGCGTCGGCCGGCCAGCACCTGGCGCGGGCTGCCGATGCCGACGGAGGCGGTCAGCCGCCCGCCGTTGCGGTACAGGGCGGCGAACCGGCCGCCGTCCAGTTCCCCGGCGACCAGCTGCACGTCGTCGGCCGGGCCGGGGAAGCCGTAGGCCTGCAGCTTGCTGCCGTACTGGTCGGACCAGAAGTAGGGCACCGGGGCGAACGGCTCGGCGGCGCTGTCCGGATCGGTGATCCGGCGGGCGACGTGCACCGCCTGCTCGATCGCGTTGGTCCAGTGCTCGATGCGGACCGGCCGCCCGGCCAGCGGGTGCGGCCAGCGGGCCGCGTCGCCGACCGCGTACACGTCGGGCGCGGCCAGCAGATGGCCGTCGCAGGCGATGCCGTTGTCGAGATCGAGGCCGGAGCCGCGCAGCCAGCCGACCGCGGGGGCCGAGCCGATCGCGACCAGCAGCACGTCGGCCGTGATGACGGCGCCGCCGGGAAGCTCGACCCGGCCGCCGTCGCCGTCCGGGCGGACCGCGGCGGCCCTGGTGCCGAGGTAGAACCGGACCCCGTGGGCGGTGTGCAGTGCCTGCACGGCCCGCCCGACGTCGGGCCCGAGCTGGCGGTTCAGCGGCGTCGGCTCGGCCTCGACCACATCGACCTCGGCCCCGGCGGTGCGGAAGGTGGCGGCCACCTCCAGGCCGATGAACCCGGCCCCGATGATCGCCAGCCGGACCCCCGGCGCCAGCAGGCCTCGCAGCCGGTCGGCGTCCTGCAGGGTGCGCAGCGTCACCGCGGCCGGGATGCGGAACGCGGGCGGGCAGATCGGGGTGACCCCGGTCGCGACGACCAGCTTGTCGTAGCGGAGGATGCGCCCGCTGGCGAGGGCGATCTCCCGACTGCGGGGGTTGAGCGACACCGCCGCGTCGCCCAGGTGCCAGTCGGCGTCAAGCGCGGCCAGCGCCTCCGGGGGGCGCAGTCGCGGGTCCTTGGCCTCCGGCTCGCCCGTCAGGTAGTGCTTGGACAGCGGGGGGCGATCGTAGCGCGGCTCGAGCTCGGCGTCGACGATCGTGACCGCGCCGTCGTAGCCATGGGAGCGCAGCGCCTCGGCCGTGTGCAGCCCGGCCAGCGAGCCGCCCACGATCAGCACGTTCCTTGTCGTCATGCGAACGTCACGATGCTCCGCGCGAACGAGCTGACGCCGAGCTCGGCGAAGGCCTTGCCCACCTCGTCGAGCGGCAGCCGCAGGCCGACCAGCTCGGCCAGCTGCAGCCGCCCGGACCGGTAGAAGTCCACAATCCGCTGCAGGTCCCTGGCCGGCACCACGGCGCCGCCGCGGCAGCCGAGCAGCTGCCGGTTGGCGGTGAACGCCAGGGCGCCGAAGCTGAGGCTGGCCCGGGCCGGCGGGATGCCGACCATGACGCACTTGCCGCCCACCCGGGTCATCCCGAGCGCGGCCGCGATCAGCTCCGGCCGACCGACGACCTCGAAGATGACGTCGACGCCATCCGGCTCGATCTCGGCGACCGCGGCGGCCACGTCGGTCCGGGCGTCGACCGTGTGGGTGGCGCCGAACGAGCGAGCCAGCTCGAGCTTGGCCGGCAGCGGGTCGACGGCGATGATCCGGGCGGCCCCCGCGATGCGCGACGCCTGGATCACGTTGGCACCCACCCCGCCGCAGCCGATCACGGCGACCGTGTCGCCGGGCTGGACCTGGGCGATGTTAAGCACCGCGCCCACGCCGGTGATGACCCCGCAGCCGGCCAGGCAGAATTCGTCCAGCGGGAGCTCGCGGTCGATCCGAACCGCCTGCTGCTGGCGCACGGTGGTGTACTCCGACAGCGTGCCGACCCCGAAGAACGGGTAGACAGGGTCGCCGTCGCGGCGCAGCCGGGAGGTTCCGTCGTCCGCTATCCCCGCCATCGCCTGGGCCCGCCGTGGGCTGTTGCAGTGCGCGGCGAGCCCGCGCGCGCACTGGCGGCAGGTGCCGCACGGCACCGCCAGCGCGCACACCACGTGGTCGCCTGGCGCCAGCGCGGTGACCCCGGCGCCGACGCTCTCCACCACCCCCGCTCCCTCGTGGCCGAGCACGACCGGCAGGTTCCGCATCGGGTGAGTGCCCTCGACCGCGTGGCCGTCGGTGCCGCACACCCCGGAGGCGGCCAGCTTAATCCGGACCTCGCCCGGGCCGGGTGGCAGCACGTCGATCTCGGTGACGACCGGATCGGTGTGCGGCTTTTCCAGGACCAGCGCGCGGGACTTGATCACCGCCACCGCTGCACCTCCTTCCGCTTTCGGCCGGGCCGGCTTGCGCGGCGCGGAACTGGTTGGTTCACTGCAGCACCCCGTTGGCGTGCAGCCGCGCGATCTCGGCCTCGTCAAGGCCGAGCACCGTCCGCATCACCTCGTCGGTGTGCTCGCCGAGCAGCGGCGCGGCGCTGGTCAGCCGGGACGGCGTGCGTTCGAGTCGGTAGGCCGGGCCGTTGTAGTCGAGCGTCCCCATCTCCGGGTGCGCAAGCGCCCAGAAGTGGCCGTGAGACCGCAGCCGCCGGTCGGCCAGCAGGTCCGAGCCACTGAGCACCACCCCGGACGGGACCCCGGCGGCCTGCAGCCGCTCCATCAGCTCGAACCGGTCGGCGGTGGCGGTGATCGCGGCCGCCAGCCGTTCCACCTCGGCTGGGCGGTCGAGTGACTCCACCGCGGTCAGCTTCCGCAGCGGCTCGGTGTCGCCGTAGCGGTCGAGCGCGCCGAGCAGGCCTTCCCACTCCGCGTCGGTCCGGACCTCGACCGCGATCCAGGCGTCGTCGCCGGCGCACGGCAGCACCGCGTGCAGCCGCCGCCCGGGCAGGGCGTTGCCGGCCCGGTCGGGGGCAGCCCCGGTCAGCTGATACTCAAGCAGCTGAGGGGCGAGGATCTCAACCGTGGCCTCCACCTGGGACAGCTCGATGCGCTGGCCCAGGCCGCTGCGCTCGCGCCAGACCAGCGCGGCCGCCAGCGCCGCCATCGCGTAGCGGGGCGAGGTGGAGTCGGTGTAGGCACCCTTGGGCACCGCCGGCGGCCGGTCGGGCCAGCCGGTGAGACCGTGGATGCCGGCCGCGGCGGCGCCCTGGGCGCCAAAGCCGGCCAGCCCCGACCACGGGCCGTCGTCGCCGTAGAGTGACGAGCTGACGTAGATCAGCCGGGGATTGGCCTCCCGCATCCGGTCGTAGCCGAGGCCCCAGCGGTCCATCACCCCGGGCCGGAAGTTCTCGGCCACCACGTCGGCCCAGGCGGCCATCCGCAGCACCAGCGCGCGGCCTTCGTCGGACCCCATGTTCACCGCGACGCTGCGCTTGGAGCTGTTGAAGTCGGCGAAGAACCCGCTGCGGTTGATGCCCGGCTTGGCGTCCTTGAACGGCGCGCCGAGCCGGACGCTGTCCGGGTGGCTGCTCGACTCGATCTTCACCACCATGGCGCCGTTGTCGGACAGCTGCTTGGTGATAATCGGGCCGGCTGCGGCCCAGGTGAAATCGAGCACGTTGAGCCCGGCGAAGATGCCCCGGCCGGGTTCGCCGGGGGCGCCGGAATCTCGCTGGTCGGCCTGTCCGCTGCTCATATGACCTCCGCCCGCCGCAGGGCACTGATCTCGGTTGGAGTGAGACCGGCCGCCGCCAGCACCGCGGTGGTGTCGGCGCCGGGGTCGGGCGCGGGCCGAAGTTCGACCAGCGGGGTCTCGCTGAGCCGGGCGAACGGCCCCGGGTGCAGGGCGGTGGCGCCGCGGCGGTCGTCGGGCACCTCGCGGAAGTACCCGCGCGCGGTGAGCTGCTCGGCCTGCAGCAGCTGGGGCACGGTGTAGATCGGCGCCAGCAGGATCCGCCGCTTCATCCCCCGCTTGATGAGCTCGTCCATCGTCCGGGTGGCGATGAAGGCGCCGATCACCTCGGTGACCGCGTCGTAGGCCTGCTGCGGGACCGAGAACCGGTTAGGCCCGTTCCAGTCGTGGGCGAGCAGGATCTCATCGAAGAAGCCCTCCTCGCGCATCCACTCGATGAGCGCGTCGAGCGAGATGTCGCGGGCCTTGCCGCCACCGCCGCCGACCGGGCCGAACTGGATGAAGCCGTCCTTGCAGGGCCACACCAGCCGGGTGAAGAAGGAGTTGCCGCGCTCTTTCTTGACCGCGCCGCCGCGGATCTCGTCGATGTCCATGCACTGCCAGGTCATGGTGGTGTTGAGCAGGGTCCAGATGACGCACGCCTGCATGGAGACGTCGACCTGCTGGCCTTCGCCGGTGCGGAGGGCATGGTAGTAGGCCATCAGCGCGGCGCTGGCGGCCTCGACCCCGCCCGCGAGAACCGCGACCGGCGCGCTGACCCGCACCGGGGGCCGGTCGGTGTCGCCGTTGAGGTAGAGGTGCCCGCCCTGAGCCTGGATGGTCAGGTCGGTGGCGGCGGTGTCCTGGTACTCGCCGCGCCCGTAGGGCCAGATCTCGCAGAAGACCAGCCGGGGGTTGGCCGCAGAGCACAGGGCGCGCAACCGGTCGGCCTCTTCCGGCGAGCCGGATCGCTCCCAGTCGGTCAGCACGATGTCGCTGGCGGCGGCCAGCCGGGTGAGGATCTCGCGGCCGGCCGCGGTGCCGGTATCGACCGTGACGCTGCGCTTGCCGAGGTTGAAGGCGAGGAAGGCGAAGCCGTGGCGCTGGCCATCGGGGCCGTCGAACGCGGGCTCGGCCTGCCTGGCCGGCTCGCCGCCGGGCGGCTCGAGCTTGATGACCTCGGCCCCGAGGTCGGCCAGAACCCGGCCCGCCACCGCGGCGGCCGAATGGCTGAGCTCAAGCACGCGGCAGCCGGCCAGCGCCGCGCCGGGGCCGCCCCTGGCCTGGCCGGAGACGGTGGCGCCGGGGGGGACGTCGGTCACTGGCTTTCTCCTGGTTCGGCGGACAGGACGGCGAGGGCGGACAGGTCGTAGGGGCCGATCTGGACCAGGCAGTTACGGACGCCGTCGACCTGGCGCGGCCCGGCCACGCCCATCACCTGGGCGATGCCCTCGCGCAGGTGGCCCAGGCCGTGCAGCCGCCCCTCCCCCAGTGCGCCGCCGAAGGTGTTGACCGGCAGCGGCCCGCCCGGCCCGGTGCTGCCGTCGGCGACGAACTTCCACGCGGTGTACTCGTCGCACCAGCCCAGCCGCTCCAGCCACTCGTAGACCATCGGCGAGTAGCCGTCGTACAGCTGACAGACCTGGATGTCGGCCCGGGTGACGCCGGCCCGCTCGAAGATCGTGTCGGCGTTGGTCCAGTTGGCCCAGCCGCGCAGGTAGGCGACGGGGCGGCCGGCCTCGCGGGCGCGGTCGGCCGAGACCATGACGAAGGCGCCCGCCCCGCACACCGGCATGTCGCAGTCGAACAGGCACAGCGGGTCGACCGTGAGCGGCGCCGCCAGGTAATCCTCAACCGACAGCGGGGTGTCGCGGAAGCGGGCGACCGGGTTGCCGCGGGCGTGCTCGCGGGCGGCTCGCACTACGTGCCACAAGTCGGCCCGGCGGGCACCGGACACCTCCATATACCGGCGGGCCCGGGCGGCGAACCTGGTTCCGCCGGGGCCGGCCCCGAACGGCAGCTTGTACTGGCTGGTTCCCCAGGCGAGCGGCTCCGCCTCGGGGGCGGCGCGCATCGCCTTGTCCTGGTAAACGGCGCGCACGCCGATCACGCAGCGGCACTCGCCGCTGGCGATCGCCTGCGCGGCGGTGGCGGCCATGTTAATCGCGAACCCGGAGACGTCGGCCGCCCAGGACAACGGGCCGAGCCCCAGCGCCTCGGTCATCAGGTAGGCCGAGACCTGGTCGGCCCCGTCGGCGTGCACCGCGTCGGGGTTGGGCGAGGTGCCGATGCCGACGTAGCCGTCCACCTCGTCCCGGCTGATCCCGGCCGCCGCCAGCGCGTCGACGGCGGCATCGAGCGCGTAGGCGAGGACACCGCGGTCCGAGACGCGGTCGAGGGCGCTGTACCCGACGCCCGCGAAGGCCGCGGCGGAGGCAGCGGTCATTCCCGGTCCGCGCCGGGCAGCTCGGTGTTGCGGTGGAAGTCAGCCGGCATCGGCGGGCCCCAGACGGCGGAGCCGGACTCGGCCCGGGTCCACCGGCGGCCCTGCCAGGCGCAGGTGACCTGGTCGATGTCGGTGAAGTACTCGGTCCAGCTCCCCCACGGATCCTTGATATAGGCGAAGAGGTTGGAGCCGAACGTGTGACGGCCCAGGCCCCACTGGTCGCGGTGGCCGTGCTCGGCCATGTGGCCGGCCCCGCGGGCGATCTCATCGAGGTTGGCTACCTCGAAGCTGGCGTGGTGCAGGCCCGGGCCCTGGCTCGCGCCGACGCCGAAGATGTGGTGGTCGCCCTGCCCGCAGTTCCAGAAGGAGAGCCGGTCGGCCATGCTGTCAGACAGCTGCAGGCCGAGGGCGCCCATGTAGAACCGCTCGGCCCGCTCGATGTCGGGCGAGTACTTGATCACGTGCCCAAGCCGCCGCGGTACCGGAGCGGCGCTGTCGCGCACCTCCAGCCAGCGCGCCCGATCGGTCCGCGGGTAGCCGCCGTCGGTGTTCACCGGCAGCGGCGCGTACGGCCGGGGCTTGGCCGGCTCCGATTCCGACAGCCGGACCGGGGTGCCATCGGGGTCGTGAAACCAGTGGCCGTCGGCTCCGCTGTCGGGCCCGTCCACCCGCGGGTAGCCGGCCGCGACCACGGCCCGGGAAAGCTCGTCGAGCGAGCCGGGCTGGACGCTAAAGGCGACCCAGGTCAGCCGCTTGCGACCCGCCTCCTTCATCAGCAGCTGATCCTGGTCGCGGCCGTCGCAGCGGGCGACCAGGGTGTTGTCGCGCTCGGTCGTTCGGAGCCCGAAGTCGGAGTAGTAGCGGTTGGCGACCTCCGCGTCGGGCACTTCGAGGCCGAAGCTGTGCAGTCCGGTGATCGGCATGTCGTCCTCCTCTTGCGTCGTGGATGGTCAGCCGGCTCGGCCGGCCGTCAGCTCGGCCGCGTCCTGGTCCCACAGCGCGCCCACCCGGCCGGCCAGGCCGGCCCGCTGCACCCGGCCGAGCGCCACCTGCTCACCCAGCAGCGCGCGCCGAGCCGGCGGGACCTCACCGCGGGACAGCATCGCGATCACGACTTCGATCCGCCGCTGGTCGAGCAGCTGCAGGGCCAAGGTGATGGAGTCGGCGTCGGCCGAGCAGTCCGGCAGCTCCGGGTGCTCGACGTGACGCACCCAGCTGCCATCAGGCCCCGGCTGCGACTCGGCCGTGACCAGGTACGGGACGCGGAGGTAGTCGCCGACCGTGCGCAGGTCGGCCGGTCGCGGCGTCGCCCGGGCGGACATGGTCACGCCCTCTCCTCGAAGATGACGGCCTCAGGGCAGTGGCTGATCGCCTCGCGCACGTCACGCTCGGCCGCGCCGGTGACGGTGGCGGCCTTGAGGACGACCAGGGCGTCGTCGTCAACTTCGAACACGTCGGGTGCGAACAGCTCGCACTGGCCGTGGCCCTTGCACAGCTCCCGGCGGACGGCGATCCTCATCGGTGGTCGTTCCTTTCAGGGAATCTCGTAGCCAAGTGGCGCCCCGCCGAACCGTCGGACGAAGCCTTCCAGCGCCTCGGTCCACGACTCGTCGCACTTCAGCACGGCCGCGACCGACCGGACGTGGTACAGGTCGGGCCGGGCGGCGATCGCGGGCAGCTGGCCGCTGGCGCGGTAGCTCTCGACGCAGTCGCGAACCGTCTGCCGAGCGACCACCAAGCCGACGTCGCTCGACGTCAGGTGCTCGTGGCTGCGCGGCGCGAGGTAGCTCGCGCCGGACTGGGTGCCGGAGTCCTGCACCCACAGGCCGGGCAGTCCGGAGAAGTAGGTCTCGCGCTGCAGCTCGTAGTCGAACAGGAAGTTGGTGGCCCGCCGGTAACGGGAGATGAACTTCCAGTACGGCTCGTTGTGCGGGATCGTCTCGTCGAAGGCGAGCCTGCTCGGGTGCCCGGTCTCCCGGCCCTTGTAGCTGTTCACGAAGACATCGACCATGCGCTCCTTGAGCGGCTGGTCGGGCAGGTAGGTGAAGCCGACGCAAAGCGTGTGGGTGTCGTCGATTGGCACCCAGGCGTGCCCGGTCAGTTCGGCCCATTCGGCGCTCTTGGGCGGCACCAGCGTGTAGAACGGCAGCACGAACTGGTTGACCCGCCAGTAGAGCTCGGCGCCGTCGCCGATCGGCCGGCGTGCACCCACGCTGACACCGAAGTCCTGCTGCACCACATCGAAGATCGGGCGGCCGGTGCGGGCGGCCATGGTGTTGGACCGCTTGCTGGTGCTGTCCAGCCGGCCGTGCAGGATCGGGGCGTGGGCGGAGTCGATCTCGCCTTCGTAGGCGCTCAGCCAGTCGGTTTCCTGAACCCGGAACGAGACGTGCACGTTCTGCGCCGGGACCTGGTTCCATTCCAGGTCTGGCAGCTCCGGCGGCTCGCCGGTGGCGACCAGCGGCGTGCCCATGAACGTCCACAGCACGCCGTTGCGCTCCCGCACCGGGTAGGCCTTGATCTTGATGTGCTGCTTGAACCGGCTGGTGGTCGGCTCGGCGGGCATGTCGGTGCACTGGCCGTCGGTGTCGAACTGCCAGCCGTGGTACACACAGCGCAGCCCGCAGCCCTCGTTGCGGGCGTAGAGCAGCGGCGCGCGGCGGTGCGCGCAGGCAGTGTCGACCAGCCCTACCCGTCCGTCCTCACGGCGGAAGGCGATCAGGTCCTCGCCGAGCAGGCGGACCGGAAACGGCTCGCCGCCCGGGGCCGCCGCGTCCGAGGGCAGGAACGGCAGCCAGAACTGGCGCAGGAAAGCGCCGGTGGGCGTCTGCGGGCCTACCCTGGTCAGTTCGTCGGCTTCCTGAGCGCTGATCACGATTACACTCCGTCTCTCGTTGTTACGCGGAATCGCGATGATGCCGAGAAAAATGACCTAGTGTTCGCCAGACGTACATCCGGCCCGATGTGGAGTACGGTAGTTCTCGTTAAAGGCACGTGTCAATAGGCGACCGCCTGTTCGCTGAGCGAACGATAGGAGAGCCGCGCCTCATGTCCGTTCTCCCGAGTGAGTGCCTCACCGATGAAGACGGTGCGGAACGCACCGAGCTAGTCACCAGCTTCAGTCGCGGCATGGCGGTGATCCGCTGCTTCTCCGCGGCAACACCGCTGCTCACCATCGCGGAGGTGGCGCGCGCGGCCGGCCTTAACCGGTCCACCGCGCGGCGACTGCTGCGCACCCTGGAGGCGGAGAGCTACGTTGGCTTCCGGGCTGGGCGATACTTCCTGCGGCCCGGCATCCTCGAGCTTGGCTACTCCTACCTGTCCGCCACCTCGGTCGACGACCTGCTGCAGAGCCGACTCTTCGAGGTCGCCGAGCACGTCCGCGAGTCCTGCACGGCCGCCGTCCTTGACGGCCACGAGGCCGTCTTCGTAGCCCGCGCGCAGACCACCCAGCCGCGGGTCACAATGCTCGCGCTGACCGTCGGCACCCGGGTCCCGGCCTACCTGACAGCAGCCGGGCGGGTGCTGCTGGCCGACCTCGGCGACGATGAACTGGAGGAGTACCTCAGCACCGAGGCGCTCCGGCAGGCGACCCCGCGGACCGTGGCGAACATCGATGACCTGCGGCGGAGCATTCACGCGATCAGGGCTGCGGGCTCCTGCGTACTCGACCAGGAGATCGAGCTCGGCATGCGGGCGTGCGCGGTGCCGGTCCGCCGTCCGGGCCAGCCGGGCCTCGCCATCAGCGTCTCGTCACACGCCTCGCGGGGCACGGTCGAATCCGTCCGCCGGGACCACCTGCCGCCGCTGGAAGAGGCGGCACGCGAGCTTGAGAAGGTGTTCACGCTGCGCCGGTGAGCCCGGCGGGGCTATTGACGCCACCGCGCGGCCCGGCCGATACTCCTCGTACGTAAACGACCAAGAGTTCGTAGAACGAACAGGAGTGCCAGCCGTGGCCGAGCCTATTCCCGTCATCGACGTCGACCCGTTCTCCGACGAGCTGCTGGCCGAGCCCTACGACTACTACCGCACCCTTCGCAACACGGGCCCGGTCTTCAGCCTGCCCCGGTACGACGTGCTCGGCATCGCCCGGTTCGCGGATGTGCGCGAGGGGCTGAAGGACTGGCACCGGCTCGCCTCGACCGAGGGTCCGGGCTTCAACGACATCCACAACGCGCACATGCAGGGCACCGTGGTCGCCTCCGACCCGCCCGAGCACGACATCGCGCGGACGGTGATGGTCAAGCGGCTGCGGCTGGGGCGACTGCGGGAGGTCGAGCCGCTGGCGAACCAGGTGGCGGCCGAACTGCTCGACGCGGCCGAGGGCCAGCCCTCGTTCGACGCCGCGGCCGAACTGGCCCGCCCGTTCGTCACTCGGTTCACCGGGCGGGTGCTCGGCGTGCCGGAGCCGATCCTCGACCAGTGCGTCGACGGCAGCTTCGCCGGCTTCAACATGGTCGGGCCGCTCAACGAGCGCGCGCTGGCGGCCGGCCCTGTGCTCGAGCAGCTGTTCACCATCATGCACTCGCTGACCAAGGCGGACATGACCCCAGGCACGATCGGCTGGGACGTGCTCGACGCGCATGAACGGGGCGAGATCCCGCTCGTCAGCGCGTTCTCGTTGCTCTTCAACTTCCTCGGGCCCGCCTTCGACACCACGATCAACTCCATCGGCAGCATCATCTGGCTGTTCGCTACCCACCCCGATCAGTGGCAGGCGCTGCGCGGCCGGCCGGAGCTGATCTCGTCGGCCGTGCACGAGGGCATCCGGCTGGAGTCCCCGGTGCAGATCTGGAGCCGGGTCGCCCGCGCGGGCCTGGTCATCGACGGGGTGCCGGTGCCGGACGGCGCCCGGGTGGCGGTGTTCCTCGGCGCCGCCAACCGGGACGAGCGGCACTACCAGCGGCCCGACGATTTCGAGATCACCCGCAACCCGGTCGACCACGTGGCCTTCGGCAACGGGCTGCACACCTGCGTCGGCGCGCCGCTCGCCCGGCTGGAGATCACCAGCGTGCTGCGGGCCCTGCTCGACCGGGCGAAAACGCTCGAGCCGGCCGGGCCGCCGGTCCGGCGGCTGAACAACACCACCCGCGGCTTCGCGTCCGCGCCGGTGCGGCTGAACTGACCGGGCTGGCGCCCGCGGAGAGCGGCCGCGAATGTTTCCGCGACATTGCCGTTGACTGCGCGCATCGCCCGTCACATACTTACACCACATCAAATGACCACATGTTCGCTAGACGAACGTCGATAGTAATCCTCCGGCGCACTCGCGTCGGCGAGGACTGCCCCATCAATGGGAGGGAAAGCGTGGAGTCTCGAAGAGGCGGATGGTCCGCCAGACGAGCCAAGGTGGCGTCCCTGGCGGCGATCGCCGCGGCGGCCCTCGCCGTCGCGGCTTGCAGCAGCTCAAGTAGTTCGTCGGCAAGCCCGGCCGCAGCTGCCGCCACCGCCACCGCCAGCGCCAGCAGCGGTGCGAGCAGCGCGACCGGCGCCAGCGGCGCCAGCTCCACCGCGACCGGAAGCCCGATCGACGTCGGACTTGTGACGTCGCTGACCAGCACCACGCTCGCGCCCTACCCACAGGTGGCAGTCGCGCAGAAGGCGGCCATCGCCTACATCAACTCGACCGGCGGCATCAACGGGCACCCGCTGGTGGCCAACCAGTGCGACGACCAGGACCAGGCCAACGTGGCCGCCAGCTGCGCCGCGGCCGCCGTCCGATCCGGCGACGTGGCCATCGTCGGCGGCACCGAGGTGTTCCCCGGCTTCTTCTCCACCATCAACGCGGCCAAGCTGACCTTCACCGGAGGCCTCGGCCTGATCCCGCAGGAGCTGAGCAGCCCGGTCTCGTTCCCGGTGACGTCGGTCGCCGCGGGCTGGTACTTCGGCTCGGGGGCGCTGGCGGTCAAGCTCGGCGCCAAGAAGGTCACGATCGTCCAGTGCAGCATCCCCGCCTGCGAGGGGACGGCCCAGGAGTCGGCCGCGGCGCTGAAGATCGCGGGCGACAGCACCCCTCCGCAGTACGTCACCTTCCAGCTCGGCCAGGCGATCAGCGCGACCGACGCCCAGCAGGTGATCAAGCAGAACCCGGACGCGGTGCTCATCGCCGCTCCCGGCCCTTACCCGCAGCAGATGATGACCGCGCTGCGGCAGGCGGGCTACACCGGCAAGATCATCAACAACATCGGCAGCTTCGACCCGCAGGCCATCAAGACCGTCGGGAACTCGATCGCCGACGGCACCTACGTGGTCAGCACCCTGTACCTGCCGACAGAGACCAATATCCCGGCGGTGTCGCTCTACAACACCTGGATGAACAAGACCGACCCGTCGGCCCAGAAGGACGAGCTGTCGCTGCTCGAGTGGACCGCGATGCTCGACTTCGCCGACATCACCAAGACGCTGCCAACCGTAACCCGGGCCTCGGTGCTTCAGGCCTACCAGACCCTCAAGACACCCGTCAACGTGGGCACCAGCGCTCCGTTCGCGGTCGTCGGCAGCCCGTCCCCGCTGTCTACCGCCCCGCAACTGCACAGCACGGACGTCATGTACAGCGAAATCGAGAACGGGCAGTACAAGCCGCTGGGCGGCTTCGTCGACCCGTTCGTCCCGTCCGGGTCGTAGACCCGGCGGCCTTACCTAGCGGTCTGGCCGGGGTCATCCCATGCTGACCCCGGCCGGGCCTTTTCCAGGGGCGACCAAGACGGGGGTACTGCCGATGCCACGAGAAAATGTCATGGAGAGCGCGGACGCGCTGATCGTTATCGATATGCAGAACAGCTTCCTGCGACCGGCCGGTGCAATGTACCAGCACCGCGGCGGAACGCTTCGCGATCCCGATGGCACTATCGGGCGAGTTGGCGAAGTCATCGCTGCCGCGACTGCCCGCGAGATCCCGGTCATCTACACCCGCCACTGCTACCGGCCGGGGTACACCGACGCCGGAACCCGTACGCTGCAGCTTTTCGAGTCTATGGGTACAGACCCCCTCGTCAGGGGCACCTGGGATGCGGGCATCGTCGATGAGCTGACGCCAGACCCGAGCGCGGCCGTGGTCGACAAGACGCGCATGGATGCCTTCCATAACACCGACCTTGAAGTGCTGATTCGGAGAATCAGCGGTCCCCGGCTCGTCGTGACCGGAATCGTGACCAATGCATGCGTTGAGACAACGACGCGTTCGGCCGCCATGCGCGACCTCGACGTCACGATCCTCAAGGATTGCTGCAGCACATATTCCTCCGAGCATCAGGCCAGTGCATTGGAGGCACTTGAGTTCTACCTGTTCGCTCGCGTCGAATCCTGGTCAGGTTCCACCGCCGCCCGCCGGCCGGGGTGGCCGGGGAGAATCCCGGCGTCAACCCTGTCCGTCCATTACCAGACAAGGAGACATTTACGTCCGTAGAGGTACTTCAACTAGCACCACCTCGGGCAGCACGACGATCCAGTCGACAGTCTTGCGCTCGGCTCTCCGCTCGGTGTAAGTGATCTCCCCGATCACCTGGGCGCCAGGAATGAGGCGCAGCTGCCGGCCGATGCACTGCACGAATAGGTGTCCCAGGTCGCGGGCGAACGCGTCGCCGTAACGCTCTCGCCCTGTGAAGTAGGTGCCCCGGGGGGCAGCCTTCGCCAGGGCCAGGCCAGGTATCGGGCACAGGTACCGGGTCCCGAACCCAGTCAGCAACGGACGGCGGCGGCTTCGTTGCGCAAATTGGCTCAAGCAGGGGAGTTCCTGGCACTGCACGATGCCATCACGGGAAGTACGCGGCGACGGCATTTACCGCTAGGCCCTTCCACCCTTGCCCGGCATTACCAGCAATTCCATCCACAACGTCAGGCAGTGTAAGTGACGGGTAGGCGATCTTTAGCAGAACATAAGTCGCAAGGAGAACATCACAGAAGTCGAGCCAGAACTGGGTGAATGCCCCGCCAATAAACACCGGTCCATTACTCTGCCATATGTCGGCATTGGTGTAGCCAGGTTGACTATGGGCGTAACGGCAGACATCGCGGTAAAGTTCACGCAATACACCGGGAGGCTTGGCGCCGAATATTCCGGGACGGCCAAGTGCCGCGTCTACTTTGGCGACTGCCGCGTTGCCGCCGATAAGATCGGAGGAATTCCCGAATTTGGGATCAGAAGAGCCATTTCGCCATGCCCGGTATCCGGCCTGGTCGTTCCTAACTGCGAAGCGTGCCGCGTGAGTCATTACCTCCAGCGCGTTACGAAGGGCAGCCGTTGCCTGCCTGTAAAATCCATGTGCGGCCAGGAAGGGAGCAGCCTGAAATTCATCATGCGCGTCTAGATGCGCATCCAACACGAACGGCGCAGTTGCCGGATTAGTCGGAAGAGCAAGAAGCCAGGCATGAGCCTGGATGAGCATGTCGTCGATCATAGACCCGAGGTAATCCGTGGCGCGAAGGAGCACGTCGGTGGGTAGGTCGGTCAGGCTCGCCCAGCTTTCCTCGCCGAGCAGATCTGTCGGGGGCTGGGCGCCTCCAGGGACGGTGAGAAAGACATGGTCAGCCAAGTAACTACGTCGCTCGCGATACGTGCCCTCGGTGATTGGGCGAATATCCTCTGGTCGAGCCATCCGGTTACCCTCCTAATGAGAGCCGTATGAGTTGCGCGCTCTCCTGTGGCGACACAACGTTTCAGCCGACGTCGCCGCGATCATCTTCTACCAGGACGCACGCGAACTGGTGGTCGTCCGAGAACCCTCGGAACTACTCGCGTGCTTTAAGCACGAACGACTTGTGCCGCCACAGTTCGGCAGTGTGTAGCGCGTCGGCGATCACCCCGGCGATAGGAGGAACCGGGGCGTTCTCGTCGGTCTTGGCCAGCTCGATTTTGGCCTCCAGCACCGGCCACAGCGCCTTGGCTAGGTTTGTCTTGCTGACCTCATACTCCCATTCGCCGTCTGGCCGGCCGAGGGTCGCGTCCCACTTGCCGCTTTCCCAGACTCGCTTGATGTCCTTGCGCTGGGCCCGCCAGTGGCGGAGGGCCCCGACTAGTTCATCTCGCGTCCAGCCGTTGATGGTCAAGTGGACTTCCATGATGGCGTCGGCCAGCTCGTCATCGGAGAAGTGGGCGAACTCGTAGCACGACTCGTCCCAGGTGCGTAGCTCCACCAGTGCCTCGAGTTCCTGGTCGTCGGCCTGGACGCCTCGAACCCTCAGGCTGGCCTTAACCATGTCGAGGATCTTCGTCTTGGTGGCCGCGATCTTGTCCGGGGCGTAGAACTTGCCCTCGGGGTCGGCGGCCACCATGAACTTGGTCGGTGGCCGCATCACCCACCAGTCCCGGCCGTCCTCGCTCTTGCGCGCCGTCTTGGGCGTCGCGGCTAGCGCGCCCATCGGGACCGGGTTCTTGTCGACGCCGTCCAGGGCGGTGATGTGCACCAGCGCCTCGGCATCGGCCGGGCCGAGCATGGCGAGCACCCCCGGCGCGTGGATGATCTCTGTCTCCCCTTCCACGGCCAGGACAACGCCGTAGTGGGGCGACAGGCCTGCGGCCATGAGGTCTTGGTCCAGCGTCCCCGGCCTGTCGGTGAGGCGCCCGGTATACGGGTAGGACGAGCCCGGCGGTGTGGTCATGATGGCCGGGGCCATCTCGCGGTCCGCCAGATCCTCGTAGAAGCGCAGCAGGACCTCGGCTGTCGTGCGCAGCTCCATGACCTGGCGTGCGGGCCCTTTGAGGTGCTGCCAGGAGTCCCGCGGCAGCCGCCGGATCAGCTGGTCGAGCGGCCCGCCCAGCGGGTTGATCCGCACTGCAGCTTGCAGCAGCTCGTCGGCGTCCTTCTTGACGAGCTCTGGCGGGTATCCGAGGAACTGGCTCATACCCACAGGGTCGAAGCCGGCCCGGTATTCGTCGTACTTCTCGAAGTCGGCGTTCACCAGGTGTACGTAGTCCCGGTCGATGGCAGGCAGGTAGCGCGCCTCCAGGGCCGTGGCCATGAGGGCGATGCGGTGGTACTGCGTTGACCGGGCGGTTAGGAACGGGCCGGGCTCCGGCAGCCTCGGGTAGATCTGGCCGTTGCGGTAGGAGTACCGGCACTGGCTCAGGTAGCCCGAAAGGTGGGGCAGCAGCGCGAGCTGGTGATGAGAGTAGAGCAAGCCGGTCCACCAGCCGGTCTTGGCGTCCTGCGGCCGGGTGAAAGGCAGCCTGGGACGGAACGGCTGGGCGGCCAGGTCGACCAGCCGCCCGTCGTTCCTGGCAGTCCGAAGCTCCATGAGCCAGGTGCCGCGCGCAGGTGGTTCCGGCCCCGTGACGGGCCGCGGGTCGGTCTGCCGCGTCCCCGTGACCATGACGAGCGGCGCGAGCACGCCTCGCTTGTAAAGCTGCCGCAGCTTGAGCTCGTCCAGGTCCACCCCGCGATCCCTGGCCGCCCGGATGAGCTCGCTGCCGCTCAAGGGGTTGTTCTGGGTGAAGACCCAGGGCAAGCCGGCGACGTCAACGGCCGATGCCTGGCCATGCCCGCCCGGGCCGCTCAACTGCGGTCCCCCTCGCTGAACGGATCGGAAGTGTGGGCTGCGCCCGCTTCGCCCGGCGCAGGCGGCTCGGCCGGCCTGACGGTGCGCGCGGCGTCCCTTGCCTCCCACGGTCCGCCGAGGGCGCGGGGTGCCCTCTCACCCGGCGCGATCGCCGGATCGGGAGGGCTGGCGTTCACGGCGACGTCGTCCGACTCGGCGAGCAGCTCCTCGAGTTCTAGCTGCACCTTGCGCAACGCCGTCTCAATTGCCCTCCTTCGGCGGTCGTGGGTCATTGGGTTGCCGAAGTCCCTTAGCAGGAGGCTGACGCGGCCGCCTAGGTTAAAGATCGCCTGTGCTGCCGGGTGGACGCTGAACTCGCCGCTGTTGGGCCTGGCGTGGACCGCGAAGTCGGCCGCGCTCTCGAAATAGGTCCTGGCCTCGGCCTCCTTCGTCAGGGGGGTTTCTGACGGATCGGGTGGGAGAGGCACGCTGCCGTCTGCCCACCTCCACACGTCGTACATCCGGCGGTCGACCCGGGGCGTCAGCTCGACCGGCTCTTCCCAGAGACGGCTGCGAGGGAGCAGCAACGCGCTCGGGTTGACGTCGAGCGCGATCGCCAGGGCGACGAGATCGTCAGCGTCAACCCGGCGCTTGCCCCGGCTCAGGCGATGCAGCACGGTGGGCAGGATCGGCCGCCCGATCTCAGCGAGCCGGTCCGACAGATCGCGGAACGACAGGCCGCGCGCACGGCGGAGTTCCTCGACGTTTTCGACCACGGTCTGCCCGACCGGCCCGAGAGCTGAACTCTTCTCCTCGGTCATGCGGTCCACTGTGCCCACATTTTGCGAACACTGCAAGCCGCTGACCGAACGCGGAGTCGCCGAAACGTGTACGACCGAATATTGCCTTCCTGCTTGACATACGAACCAACGATATGCATGATGCTGACTATACATAGGCAAAGTGGATATTTAACATCAGCAAAATGCTAACACAAGAGCTCTCTTCGGTCTTCGTTCACGACCAGATTGACAAGCTGCTCACTACGGAGCAGCTTGCCGGAGGGCCTCGGCGACGTCTGCATCCGAACGCCGCTGGACCGGACTGCCGCAGGCCGCGCTTCGGCCTGGCTGCATGATCGTTGTCGCCCGGGTTCGTCGCTACCGTCCGGAGGCCGCCGATCGCTGGCTCGCGTGCCTGCAGTGCACGCACTGGGGAGACAGGCGGCGATATGAACGCACGCAATGGAAAGCGCGGAACCGCACCAGCGGATCCGGGCGCCCTAACCGCCGCCATTACAGCCGCACCCACACAAAGGAACACGACTACGCATGACCCTACATGAGAACAATGATTCCGGGCTGCGCCGGCGGATCGGTGGCACAACGCGACCCGAAGCCCTGATCTGCCGCGTGTCCCTTCTCGCCCCGCAGGGGCGGCGCACCCACTGGTGGTATCTCGCTTGCTGCCCTGAGTGCCGTCAGCCACACCACGGCCGCAGCCGGGACCTTGAAGCCGTGGCTGAGACGCGTCGGCTTTCGTGCGGCCACTGGGTCACCGTTGTAATCGCCCGCGTCTATGGCAACGCGGGGGCCGAGACGGCAGCATGAGCGCCCGGGAGCGGCCTCCGAGCGGGGGTGCCGGCGCCACGACTGCAAGCGGCCTTCCGGACCTCCAAGCTGCGCCTCATCACTACCCGGGGCAGGGCAAAGAACGGCTCGGCAGGCATTCCGGCTGCGGTGAGCGTTCCCGCTAGGCTGACGCGAAGCAGGCGACGATCGGGCTGCGGAGCGGGAGCAACCTAGCCGTAACGCTCGCGCGTCCGCGCGAAACAGAGGCGAAGCCACTGCCCGCTGGTCCAGGCTTGGTCGGTGGGACGTCCTGTTGCCTGGATACGCGCTGAGGGAGAAACGGTGGATCCGGTGTCGCTTGTGCTTGATGCCCTCGTGTCGGGCTCGTCGAAGAAGGCCGTTGACGGCTCGAATGATGCCATCGAGACTGCGCACAGTCGGCTGAAGCGCCTGATCGCTGATCGGTTTGCCGGGAACAACAGCGCGGAGACTGCCCTCTCCGAACATGCCGTCGACCCGGATATATGGCAGGCCCCGCTGGGCAACGCGCTGGCCGTCACCGGCGCTAGCGCGGATCAAGTGGTCATCGCGGCTGCGCGGGCGCTGATGGAGCTGGTGGACGCCCCGGGTGCGCGTGCGGGGAAGTACGACGTTGACCTACACGGTGGTCGAGGTGTGCAGGTCGGCGAGCGGAACCAGCAAGTCAACATTTTCGCGGCGCCCGGGATCGCGGCCGCCGCAGGACAGCCGCGGATTCGGCCAGGACAGCCTAGGAACGAGGCGGCGTTCGGCCCGGTCTATGCAGCCGCCGGGGGATTTGCGTTTCTCGGTGAAGCGCTAGGCGAAGTCTACGAGGATGGTCCTGGGCTGGTGCAAAATTTCAGCGGAGGTCCCGATGGCGAACCGGGGGTGATATGCGCCCTTTACGATGAAGTGCCAGCGGCGGTGGCGCAGGAGGTATGGAACGCGCTGCGCGCGGTCGGCCGGGGCGACTCCAGCGGGGGGACAATTAATGTCGGCTTCCCGGCCGCAGACCAGGCGGGCGAGTTCGCCTTCATCGACGCGAAGACGAGCAAGATCGAGTTGGCGGGCGGCAAATGGGGCCCAGGTCACCTGCTCCGAGCCGCTGAGGGGCGCTGGCGTTGGCGGCCACATGTCAACTTCGACAGTCACGCCTACCAAGACCAGGACACATGGTCGATGCGCAGGGAGGTCATGGACCTGCGCCTACGCGTGGCCGCACGGATTCCGTTCGTTGCCAAGAATTCACGGATTACCGGCATAGGCCGATCCCGGATGCTTGCGGCGCTCACGGCCACCGGCCTCACAGAGATGCTAGCAGCGCTCGCCGTCCGCTACGGAGTCGAACCGGGAGAACTCAGCTGGCGCGAAACGGCGGAGCCAACGGGATACAACGACACCCTTCGAGCTAGTTACCAGTATGCGATAACCGGGCCTGACGGCCGTGCCGCACTGCATGCGTCACTATGGTTGACGCTCCCTCATGGATACGAGGCCGCCCGTGCCATCGTCGACTTGTCGGTTGACTTCGACGCGATCCGACCTGGTACCTCCTCCGGGACGGGACGCCTGCAACTGTGCCCGCTGACCTTCGGGTGACTCCCAGGGAAGTAGCCGCGTTCTTCACCAGTGCCTGGCAGGCCGCCATGGTGCTGCCGCTGGCCGGAGTCGACGACCTGGTAGAGATGCCTCCGGCTGGCCCTCCTCGGTTGGAGTTCTACATCCAGAACCGGAGGCCGGAGACGAGTGGCGGACAGAGGACCTTGCGCACGCTCGACATGATCGACATGTCCGTTTTCGGCCCCACTCGCAGGAGCCAGATAACAGATCTGGCGACGGGTGTCACTGCCCCAGTGGGACTCAGTGTCGAAGAAACCAGCGCTCTTGCGCGTCGGGTCATAACTCGTATGGCCGAAGATTACGCCTTCGTTGACGCCGAAACGGCTGAGATCTAGGTCTCCTGCCTGATCACACTGCTGACGGGATGCCGCTCTGGGAATCGGAACCCGGATGCAGGGATTAGTTACGGGCGTGGCCGGTGGCGCTGGTCTGCAGGGACAGCGCGCACTGACTCTGCTGTTCCTCATGAACCATGTTCTGGCTTATGCCGCAGTGCTTCGTTTCTGATCTTCCTCACACGCGTTCACCATCTGACGGTCATGGTCAGTTCAGTTGCGGGAATCCAGCCGGTCGCTCACTCTACGGCGCAGATCGCCTCCCCGCGTGTCGGGGCTCATGTAATTCCCCAGCTCGGAGGGGCTGACGATCACGTCCGGGGATCACCGACATGCCACCACTGCCTTCCACGGCGCGACACACGTCCACCGCAACGGCCTCTTGCTAGCATTTTCGCTAGCATTTGCTAGCCATCTGAGAGAACCCGCACGTAGAGTCAACTGCCGAGCACCCCGGCGGTCGGTCACTTGGGCGACATTCCGGCGTGCGCGGTCTTGATGATCTTCAGCACCTCGGCGGGGTCATCGGCGACCTGGAAGAGCTCCAGCTCCTCGGGGCCGATGTTACCCTCTGCCAGCATCGTCTCCTTCATCCAGCCGAGCAGGCCGTTCCAGTAGCCGCTGCCGACGAGGACGATCGGGAACTTGGTGATCTTCCCGGTGGCGAGCAGGGTCAGCGCCTCGAACAGCTCGTCCATCGTGCCGAAGCCGCCGGGGAGCACCACGAAGGCCTGCGAGTACTTGACGAAGACGGTCTTGCGGACGAAGAAACGACGCTTTCTGTTCGCAAGGTGAGAGTACAAATATCCAGCGTGGAGCTAAGTCTTCAAAAGATTCCGGCTGATATATCTCACTGTGTAATAGCTGTGGCGCAAATCACGCGGTTACATCGTTCTGTGAGCCATCTAGCAACGCTTTGCGATTCGGTTCAGAGACCGACACCCGTCACCCGGGGGCGCCTGTGAAGGCAAGTGACCCCATCCCCCGGGACCTAGAAGACTTGCCACCGACGGTCCCCCTTCAGGTGGCCAGCCGCATCCTCGGTATTGGCCGGGACCACGCCTATGAACTGGCCAGATCCGGCAAGTACCCCGTGCGGGTACTGAAATCCAAGGGCCGGTACAAGGTCAGCAAGTTCGATCTACTGAGCCATCTCGGTGCAATTTCCCCGCGATAGCTGATCAAAGGCATCTGTATTGTCAGAGGCACCCGTTAAGGTGTCACCATCCTGACTCGGCGCGAAGGCGGGCTCAGAGGTTCGCACGCGGTGAATACCTCGCGACCGCCCATCAGCAGGCGAAAGTCGCCCGACCGTCCCGGTCGCTGAGCGATCCCCTTGCTGCGCTTATCGAAGGCGGGCTCGACCACAAGGCAAATCTCGAGGAGGGACCAGGATGACCTGGAAGTACAGCGATCACGTCCGGTGCGCCTGCAAGGGCCCGGACGGAAAGCTGCTTGGGCAGGATTGCCCGCCAGCTCTGGCGCAAGGACGGGTCGTGGAACACCCATCACGGCTCGGCGGGATTCGCTGGCCGCGTGCCGACCAGCGAGGGCGTCAAACAGCTCAAGAAGTTTGGGTACCCGAGCCGGAAGGCGGCCCATGACGCCGCCGAGCACGTTGGGAGACTGCTAGACCTGGCCCACACTCAGACCGACCGCCAGCGGATCGGGGACATGGTCCGGGCGGTCAGGCAGGGTGCTCCGCTGCCGACTGTCGAGGACGTACAGCGGCGGCTCGGCCTCGGCCTGGACCCGGGCCAGGAAGGGCTGACCGTAGCCGAATGGCTGGACACGTGGCTGCCGGTCCAGCAGCGAACCAAGCGTGAGAGCACCAGCCGCGGCTACGAGATGCACATCCGCACCTGGCTCAAGCCGCAGCTTGGTCACCTGCCCCTGGAGCGGCTGAACGCTGGCCGCATCGAGGAACTCTTTGCCGCCATCGACCGAATCAACACCGAACTGGCAGCTCAGCGTGCCGCCGGGATCGCCCCGATGGACGTGAAGATCGAGGGCGATGAACGCCACCAGTCACGCAACTGCGGACCGACAACCCAGCTGCGTGTCTTCGCCACCCTGCGGGCGGCGCTCAACGCGGCAAAACGGCAGCGCAAGATCACCTGGAACCCATGCGAGGGTGTCGAGCTCGAACAACCGGAGACGGCTGAGCGGCAGAGGTGGACGCCAGCTGAGGCGGTTCAGTTCATCGACGCCATCGCTGGGGACGAGATGGGCCTGATGTTCCGGGTAGCCGTGCTGCGGGCACCCCGCCGGGCCGAGCTGTGTGGCTTCCGCTGGACCGACTCCGACCTGGAAAAGCCGTACCTCGACACGGAGACCGGAGAGGAGCACATGGGCGCGCTGCTCGGGGTGAAGCGGCCGATCATCCAGATCGGCGGGAAGCTGCGCGAGTCGAAGGCCAAGACGAAGGCGGGTGAACGCCCTGTCTTCATCGACCACGAGACGGCGGAGCTACTCCGCGAGCACCGAAAGGTCCAGCTCAAGGTACGCCTGCAGGCGGGTGAGGCATGGCAGGACAACGACCTGGTGTTCTGCCAGGGCGACGGGCGTCCATGGAATCCCGACCACGTGTCCAAGCGGTTCAAAAAGCTGGCCGAACAGGCAGGGGTCCCCGTAATCACACTGCACGAAGGCGGCCGACACACCGGTAACTCGCTCATGCAGGACGCGGGCGTAGACCAAGAGCTGCGGATGCGCGAGGTCGGTCACGCCGGCAAGTCGGTCAACGACCGGTACACGCACCCGCTCGAACAGGCCCACCTCGCTGCCGCCGAGCTGACGGCGGCGTTGGTCCGCAGAGCGAGGTCGGCGGCGTGATATGGACGGATGTTCCCATTCTGTTCCCATCAAAGGGTGGAACAGCGAAGTCACAACCTGCCGGTAACGGCTCCCCCCGCAGGTCAGACGCGGTGGGGCGGGTGGGGCTCGAACCCACGACCGGCAGATTATGAGTCCGCTGCTCTGACCAGCTGAGCTACCGCCCCGTACCAGGCGCAAGAGTACCGCACCGGGGCACGCTGGAAAGCTGTGTTTCCGTCCAAGTGCGGGCCCCGGCGGCGAAGTCGCAGTGCATACTCTGAAACGATTCTTACCGGCGCCCCGGGAGCCGGCCCACCCACGGCCGTAATCTGACAGGACGGAACCGATGAGCGCACGGGATGTGACCGCAGCGGGCGATTCGGTCGGCGAAAGCGCCCCTGACCGCGATCTCGCTGACCCCCGTTTGGGGGGAGGACGCCCGCCGGGGCCGCGCTGGAGGGCAGCGGCGGCGTGGACGGCCGCGGCGGTGGCGCTGTTCGCGTTCTTCCTGCGGATCTCGTGGGGGGCCCGGGTCGACTCGGACGGGGCCAACAACGCGCTGCAGGCGTGGGACATGATGCACGGCCATCTGCTCCTGCACGGCTGGCACATCGGCGACGCCACGTTCTACTTCTTCGAGCTGCCGCTGAACGGCATCACCGCGCTGCTGTTCGGGCTCGGCGACACCGCCCTGCATGTCGCCTCGGCGCTGGCCTACCTGGCGGTCGCCGGGTTTGCCGCAGCCCTGGCCGTGCTCGACAGCCGTGGTCCGGCGCGGGCGGCCCGCTGCGGGATCGTGGTCGCCGTGCTGGCGGCCCCGCTGCTGTTCGTACCGCAGGTGTGGGTACTGCTCGAGGAACCCGACCACATCGGGACCGCGGTGTTCATGCTGGCGCCGATCCTGCTCATCGATCGCCTGCCGGGCTGGCGGTTGACCCCGCCGCTGGTCGGCCTGATCCTCGCCGCGGGCCAGTTCAGCGACCTCACCGTCCGTTATGTCGCCGTGCCGGCGATCGCGATCGGCTGCCTCTACCGGGTGCTCGCCACCCGCAGGCTCCGCTCCGCTGACCTGGCGATCGCCGTGGCGGCGGTCGTCTCGGTACCGGTTGA
>Ga0335075_10000856_pt1 | contig 51594 bp, 56 predicted proteins | sample Lox_Sample_24_FD_206723 | JGI IMG/M metagenome (GOLD analysis project Ga0335075, IMG submission 206723) | Soil microbial communities from Loxahatchee National Wildlife Refuge, Florida, United States - Lox_Sample_2.4 | ecosystem: Environmental > Terrestrial > Soil > Wetlands | place: USA... | reverse complement strand
GCATCAGCCTTCAGGTAATCGCGATTCAGATTGAGATTGGTCCCGTTGCCGCGCCAGCCCATTTCGTCCGGACCATTCTGGTTGATGCGGTTGTAAGGCGAGCGGCGCTCATGGCCGTCGGCGTTATACATGGGAATGAAGACGAATACTGCGTCATCGAGGAGCGAAGCCTGCGTCTTCGTAATGACCATGTCCCGAAGCAGCGCGAGACATGCATCTTTTCCATCCATCTCTCCAGCGTGAATCGAGTTCTGAACCAGCACGATCGGGCGATGCGAGGCATGAATCGCGGCCGGATCGAAGACCCCATCCCTGGACGCAACAACAATGTCCAGTTCCCTGCCCTCGCCGGTCTGCCCGAAGGGTTCAATCTTCACCTGGCTCGGCGCCGCCGCCGCGATCCGGTTGAGATAGCTCATCGTGTCGGCATAGTCGGGGGTCGTTTTGTAACTGGATTTTTCGGTGGGCGTCTGCCAGTCCTGACTTTGACCAGCGGCACAAGCAGCGCCCATCATCAACAGAGACACTACGATCCCAACTCTCATCGAAGCTCCACTCCTCAATCTGTCCAGATCAATCGCGAAGGTCTAAGTGATGTCATCCGTATCAAAGATCGGCTTGATCGCGGGGCGCGGCTCGACGCCGTGCGCCTGGCTCACCAGATCCTCTACTACATCTTCCATCCGTTCCTCGCTCTCGATGGAGGCGGCCATGGAGCGCAGCTCATCGCTCTCATAGCTCTTCTCGAGCAGGACGACGGCGTGTGCCTGGGCAACATGGTCGACGTTGAGCCCCTCGGGGGTCTTGGCCTTGATGCTCACCTCCGACGGCTTGATATTCAGCAGGTCTGCGACGCGCTCGCGCATCTCCCCCGCAATCGGAGATATCTTCGGCGCAGCGAGTACCAGCGTAGTGTCCACGTTCACGATGCGATAGCCCGCATTCCGCATTTCTTCCAGAGCCAGGCTCAGAAAGATCGATGAATCGGCATCCTTCCAGCGCGGATCGCCGGGCGGGAAGAAGCTGCCGATGTCGCCCGCCGAAACAGCGCCGAGAAGCGCATCGGTGATGGCGTGCAGCAGCACATCGCCGTCGGAGTGACCGGCCAGTCCTTCAGGATGATCGATAGCCAGGCCGCCGATCTTGAGGGGCACCCCCGGCTTGAATGCATGTGAGTCCCAGCCAAATCCGATTCTGATCTTCATCTCGTACTATCCGCCTCAGCGTTATCGTGGGTCCCTGCTCTGCGTGAAGGCTCCGCATCTCAGGCCCGAATCTCAACGGTGCGCCGGCTGGCGCTGCAGGTAGAACTCGGCAAGCTCAAGATCTCCAGGCTGAGTAATCTTGAAGTTTGCTGGAGAACCGGGCACCACCGCCACCTCTCCTCCGGCGCGCTCCACCAGGCTGGCTTCATCGGTGCCGACGAATTCATCGGCGGCCGCCTCGGCAAAGGCGCGCTTGAGCAGGTGGCAGCGAAAACCCTGGGGTGTCTGCGCCTGAACGATATACTCACGCGGAATCGTCGACGTAATAATCGCTCCATCGGCGGTGCGCTCGACCTGCTTGATCGTATCCACGGCGGGCAGCCCCACGATGGCCGCATCATGCTTCTCGACAGCGCGAATGGTGCGCTCGATGGTCGCCGCGTCGATCAGCGGACGCACTGCATCGTGCACCAGGATGATGTCGTCGGGGTCGCAGTCGATCGCGTTGAGCGCATTCGCCACACTCTCCTGCCGGTGGTCGCCGCCCTCGACGACCTGCACCTTGCCGGCGAACCCGTAATCCCGGATCTGCGCAGCAACGCGATCCATTTCGCTGGCGCGCACCGCCACGTACATTGCCGAAACCTGCGGCACCTCGGCAAAGGCGCGCAGCGTGTGAATAAGGATGGGGGCACCGGCCAGTTCAAGGAACTGCTTGGGTGCCGCAGAAGCCGCCTGCCCCGCCGCCATCCGCGTACCCAGGCCGGCCGCAGGAAGAATCACAAATACCCGCATAAACAGAGGAGTATATCAGCTATGCCGTTCGGCAGTTGGCCTTTGCAGCCCGCAGTATCACCACATCCAGCTCAAAGGAGAAATCGCCGGCAAGGGAATAGTGTTCGCGCACCTCAGCCGGCGCGCCGGACCAGAGCTCCTGGATAGCGGAGACGCGGGGAGCCGCGGTGCCAATCCGCGTGATCCACGAGGAGAACTCGATGGGAAGCCTCCAGCGCAGGGCGACTTCAGCCGACAGCGCGTGCCGCTCAAAGAACCTCATCCACTCGCGCTCCGTGTAGTTGCGGACGTGCGATGGGTCACGCAGCAGTTCCACCGCCTGAAGATGAGTATCGAGCAGCGGCTCCGGTCCGCCAAGAACATCGATCAGGCAAACCTGCCCTCCCGGCTTAAGAACCCGGGCAATTTCCGACATGGCCGAGTTCAGGTTGCGCCAGTGATGCGCGCTGTAGCGGCTGATGACCCACTCGAAGCTGGCATCGGCGAAGGGCAGCTTCTCTGCGCTGCCGCGGACCGTGCGGACATTTGCCAGACCACGGTCGGCGGCAGCCTGCTCCACAATGCGGAGCATGGAATCGGTGAGGTCATAGGCAACGACTTCAGCGGCGGCGGGCGCGGCTGCAAAACTGGCGTGGCCTGCGCCGCAGCCAACATCGAGGACCTTCGCAGCGGAAGTCTCGGAGATGGCGGCGGCCAGCATCTCAAGATCCCGGCCGGTGGCGTGCACCTGACTGGTAAGGTAGGCGTGCGCCTGGGGTCCGAAGCTAAGCGTTACGGCATTTTCGTGCTGCAATTCCATCCTCCTCTGAGAGAAATGAAAGACAATTTTCTCGCACCGGGCAGAGCTTTTCCAAGTGGCCTTGTGCTTTCGCAGCTCATGGATTCCGCGCTGTATACTGAAAAGTTCGCGATATTCTGACCATTCCATGAGCACAAAAGCAGAAATCCCCGTCCAGTCCGGTTTTGTCGAAGAGGTCCACGAGTGGATCGAAGCCTTTGATGACGTAGTTGTCGCCGAGGGCCCGGAACGCAGCGCAGAGCTCCTCGAGGCCCTCCGCCAGCGCGCGCGGGAAGCGGGTATCACCGCCGCCAGCGAGCTGACCACACCCTACCTCAACACCATTCCCAGGCACGAAGAAGTGCCTTATCCCGGCGACCGTGCTCTTGAGCGCCGCGTCGAAAGCCTGATCCGCTGGAACGCGATGGCCATGGTGCACGGCCAGAACAAGAAAGACGCGGGAATCGGTGGCCACCTTGCCACTTACTCCTCGCTGGCCACGCTGCTTGAAGTGGGATTCAACCATTTCTTCCACGCGACCTATGGAAACCAGCCCGGAGACTTCATCTACTTCCAGGGACACGCCTCACCGGGCGTCTACGCGCGCGCTTTCCTTGAGGGACGCTTCGACGAGCAGCGCCTGCTGCGCTTCCGTCACGAACTGCGCGGCGCGCCCGGCCTGTCATCCTATCCGCATCCCTGGCTCATGCCCGATTTCTGGCGCTTCCCCACCGTCTCGATGGGCATCGGACCTCTGAATGCCATCTACCAGGCGCGCTTCATGCGCTATCTCGAGAACCGCCAGCTGATCGAGAAGACCCCGCGTAAGGTGTGGGCCTTTGTCGGCGACGGCGAGACCGACGAAGTCGACACCCTTGGCGCAATCGGCGTCGCCTCGCGTGAAAAGCTCGACAACCTGGTCTTTGTCGTCAACTGCAACCTGCAGCGCCTCGATGGCCCGGTTCGCGGCAACAAGCGCATCATCGATGAGCTCGAAGGCGTCTTCCGCGGCGCCGGCTGGAACGTCATCAAGGTGATCTGGGGTGGCGACTGGGACAAGCTCTTCGAGCGCGACCACACCGGGCTGCTCCTGAAGCGCATGGAAGAGTGCGTCGACGGCGACTATCAGGCATTCAAAGCCAAGGGCGGCGCCTATATCCGCCAGGAATTCTTCGGGAAATATCCGGAGTTGCTCGAGTTGGTCAGCGACATGACTGACGAACAGCTCTGGACCCTCCACCGCGGCGGTCACGATCGCGCCAAGATCTACAACGCCTACAAGCGAGCAACGGAGCACCGGGGCGGCCCGACGGTAATCCTCGCCAAGACCGTCAAAGGTTACGGCCTGGGAACCACACAGTCGCGCAACGCTTCGCACCAGGAGAAGAAGCTCACCGACGAAGGCCTTACTGCTTTCATCAAACAGTTCAACATTCCCATTCCCGAAGACCTGGCCAAGGAAAGCAAACCGTATCGGCCGCCGGAGGACAGCGCGGAGATCAGCTATCTTCAGGAACGTCGTGCATCGCTGGGCGGCTACATACCTCACCGCGAAGTTCCTGAGCTGAACTTCAAAGCACCGGCACTCGATTACTTCGCTGAGTGGACCGGAGGCTCGCGTGGCCGCGAAGTTTCGACCACGATGGGATTCGTCAGCATCCTGCGCCATCTGCTCAAGGATCCTGAGATCGGCAAGCTGATTGTGCCGATTGTTCCCGATGAAGGTCGCACCTTCGGTCTCGAGTCTGCCATTCGCCAGGTGGGCATTTACGCGGTTGAGGGGCAGAAATACAAGCCTCACGATGTCGATATGCTGCTCTACTATCGCGAGGAGCAGGACGGCCAGATCCTTGAGGAAGGCATTACCGAAGCCGGATCGATGGCCTCGTTCACCGCCGCCGGCACAGCGTATTCGAACTACCGCATTCCTACCATCCCCTTCTACATGTATTACTCGATGTTCGGATTCCAGCGTGTCGGCGACATGATCTGGGCCTTCGCCGATTCACGCGGCAAGGGCTTCCTCATGGGAGGCACCGCCGGCCGCACCACCATGCTCGGCGAAGGGCTCCAGCACCAGGACGGACACAGCCATGTCCTGGCCAGCACCGTGCCCACCTGCCTGAGCTACGATCCTGCCTACGTGTACGAACTCGCTGTCATTCTGCAGGACGGCATCCGCCGGATGTATCAGGAAAACGAGCAGATCTTCTACTACATCACCATGTACAACGAAGACTATCCGATGCCGCCCATGCCCGAGGGAGTCACTGAAGGCATCGTGCGCGGCATTTATAAGCTCAAGCCCGCGCCCAAGGGCAAGGCTGTCGCCCAGCTCTTCGGCAGCGGTCCGATTCTGAATGAGGTGGTCCGCGCGCAGGAGATCCTCGCTCATAAGTACGGTGTTCAGACCGATGTCTGGAGCGTGACCAGCTACAACGAGCTGCGCCGCGAAGCTCTCGCCGTCGAGCGCTGGAACCGCCTTCACCCGACCGAGCCGGAAAAGACGCCATATATCCTGCAGGCACTCAACGGATCCAAGGGACCGATTGTCGCCGCCAGCGATTACATGAAGTCTGTGCCCGATCAGCTCGCCCCGTGGCTCCTCAATCGCCTCGTTACGCTCGGAACCGACGGCTTCGGGCGCAGCGACAACCGCGAACACCTCCGCCGTCACTTCGAAGTCGACGCCGAGTCAATCGCGGCAGCAACGCTCTCCCGTCTCTCACGCGACGGTAAATACGACACGGCAAAAACTCAGCGCGCCTTTGCCGAACTCAACATAGACACTGAAATCGGCGATCCCGCCAAGCGGTAATCATCATGAGAAGTGATGAAAGCGCCGGCCCTGCGCTGGCGCTTTTTTCTTGCCCGAAAGATCGGCTGTCACAATTCACCGGTACCGCATTGTGAGATGAATCCGTACTTCGTTTGAACTTGCAACGAAAACGCGTGTATAAGGGTTTCGTGCAGTCTGGTGCTGATCTCGAAGCATTGCCAAAATCCACAGTTAAAATCAATCTCAACCTGCACGTCAGCGGATCCAGTCCGTTGCGTGCGTTTTTCTGCCAGGCAGCGAAGGAGCCACGATGATTTCTCGACGGACATTTATCAATGGCGTTGCGGTGGGAGCGGCCGGGGCTGCGCTCCGGTCCACGGCGAAGAGCTACGGCCAGGTTCTCGGCGCCAACGAGCGGCTCAACTTCGCCATCTTCGGTCTCAATGGACGCGGCTATGCGCATCTCTCCGGCCTCAAGAACAACGCCAACTCGGCCCATGTCTCCCATGTGTGCGACGTCGACCAGCACATCCTCGACAAGTTCTCCGGCGAAGCCCAGAAGGAGCTCGGCTACGCGCCCGCCACCGCGACCGACTTCCGCAAGGTGCTCGAGTCGAAAGATGTCGACGTCATCACCATCGCCATGCCCGATCATTGGCACGCACCCATGGCGATCTACGGCCTGCAGGCCGGCAAGCATGTCTACGTCGAGAAGCCGTCAAGCCACAACCCGCGCGAGGGCGAGTTGCTTGTCGAGGCGCAGAAAAAATACGGCAAGCTTGTCCAGGTCGGCGACCAGCAGCGCTCTTCCCCTCACACCATCAAGATCGTTCAGCAGATTCATGACGGCCTCATCGGCCGCGCCTACTACGCCAAGGCCTGGTACGTGAACACGCGCAAATCGATGGGCACTGGCAAGGAAGTCGCGGTTCCCGAGTGGCTCAATTGGGAGCTCTGGCAGGGGCCGGTCCCGCGCAGCGCCTACAAGGACAACATCCATCCCTACAACTGGCACTGGCTGCGCCGCTACGGCACCGGCGAGGCGCTGAACAACGGCACGCACGAGGTCGACGTCTGTCGCTGGGCTCTCGATGTCGACTATCCGACACGCGTCACCGCGAATGGCGGGCGTTATCAGTGGAAGGACGACTGGCAGTTCTACGATACGCTGGTCACGAACTTCGAGTATCCCGACAAGATGATCTCCTGGGAAGGCAAGAGCTGCCAGGGCATGAAGGTTTACGGACGCGACCGCGGATCGGTGATTAGCGGAACGAAGGGATCAGTGCTCGTCGACCGCGAAGGCTACGAAGTTTACGACTGGAACGGTAAGAAGATCGACGAGTACACGACCGGAAAAGAGAATTCAAGCAGCGATCTGCTCAGCCGCGACTCCATGACTGACCTGCACTTCGCCAACCTCATCGCCGGAATCCGCACCGGCGCGCCCCTGCACTCACCCATCGCCGTCGGCAACGTCAGCGTGACCATCCTGCAGCTCTCCAATATCGCGTGGATCGTGAATCGTGAGCTCAACCTCGACACCAGCACCGGCCACGTCCTGAGCGACCCTGAAGCCATGAAGATGTGGTCGCGCGAATACGAGAAGGGCTGGGAGGTTAAAGTCTAACTTGATCCATCGCCTTTGATTGCAAGGTAAGACAAGGTAAGAAATGAAGCGCTGGCCAGCCATCATCTGTCTCATCGCCGGATTCTCACTCTCCGCGAGTTCGCAGCAGAATCCCCTGCTCGCACCCACCCCGCCCATGGGCTGGAACAGCTGGGATTCCTATGGACTCACCATCACCGAGGCTGAGTTCAAAGCCAACGTCAACTGGCTGCACCAGCACCTCCAGCCCTCTGGATGGCAGTACGTAGTCGTCGACGAGGGCTGGTACCTCGCCCATCCCGAGAACGCCGACAAGAAAGACGCCGATGAGGGATACACTCTCTCGCCAGACGGCCTCTACCTGCCCGCGCCCAATCGCTTCCCTTCGAGCGCCAACAACCTGGGGCTTAAACCGCTCGCCGACTACGCCCATTCTCTCGGTCTCAAGTTCGGCATTCACATCATTCGCGGCATTCCCAAGCAGGCCGTCGAGAAAGATCTGCCCATCGCCGGCTCGACCTATCACGCATCGGAGGCAGCCGACCAGACCGACCTCTGCCGCTGGAACCCCGACAATTACGGCGTAAAAGATAACGCCGCCGGCCAGGCTTACTACGATGCGATGGCCCGCCTGTATGCGAGTTGGGGCGTCGACTTCCTCAAGGTCGACTGCATCTCGCAGCCCTACGACGCCCATGAGATCCACATGGTCAGCGCCGCCCTCAACAAATCCGGCAGACCCATCGTCCTGAGCCTTTCTCCCGGACCCACTCCGCTCGATCAGGCCGCCGATGTCCGGCTCTATGCGCAGATGTGGCGGATCTCCGACGACATGTGGGACGTCTGGTCGAAAAAGCCGGACGAATCGGGCTTCCCGCAATCCCTCAAGAGCCAGTTCAGCCTCATCTCGCGCTGGGCGCCGCATGTCGAACCCGGCCATTGGCCTGATGCCGATATGTTGCCCATCGGCTACCTGGGCCCGCGTCCCGGATGGGGCGAGGCGCGGCAGAGCCGCTTCACCCTCGGTGATACCCGAACCATCCTGACCTTGTGGTCGATTGCCCGCTCGCCGCTAGTCCTCGGCACCAATCTGCCGCTCATGGATGCCCAGATCGAAGCCATGGTCACCAACCCGGAGGTCATCGCCGTTGATCAGCGCTCGACCGGCAATCGTCCCGTTGTCGAAACTCCAAACACCATCATCTGGACCGCTCTTCTCGACAACACTCACCTGGTCGCCGTCTTCAACGTGAGCGATTACCCGGCAACGATCACCGAACCCTGGAAAGCGCTTGGCTTGGAAAAGAGCAGCTATCGCGTGCGTGATCTGTGGCAACGCGAGGAACTCGGCACCCAGTCCACGCTCAGTATCAGCGTGCCCGCGCATGGATCCTATCTTTTGGGCCTGAGATAGTTCCAGTCTGGTCGATACCTATCTTTCAATTCGTATGAAATTGAGCCGCAATTCGTGCATTTTCGGACTACAATCAAGCCAACAATATGCCCGAGTCGAAACAGCTTCGGGCACTGCTGGCCGTAAACGATGGAAAAGCCCGCAGTGCTCTGCGCGCATACTTGCGCGCTCGCCGCGACGTCGCCGAATTGCGGCCCGGGAAGGATATTGACCGGACCATTCGAACCCACAAACCTGATCTGATCTTTCTTGAGATCAAATCAGGCGACAGCGGGTTGCTATCCTCTGTCTCCCGCGAATTCACCGGGATTCCGATCGTGGCAATCGCGCCTCCCTTGGCCGAAGTGGCTTTTGAAGCCGCGCGCCTGGGAGCAGGGACGCTGCTCACCCTGCCGGTCAACGAGGCCGAAATCGGGCCGCAATTATCCCAGTTACTGCTGTCGCTCTGCGAAAAGAGCTCAAAGGCATCGGCGGAAACAGAAAACAGCGCCGCTACTCCGGTATCCGCGCTCGGGCAGCAGGGTTTTCCCGGAGTGTTCACCTCATCGCCGCGCATGATCGCGATCCGCGACACCATCGAGAAGGTCGCCACCACCAGCGCGACCGTTCTCATCCGCGGTGAGAGTGGTGTCGGCAAGGAAATCGCCGCGCGGATGATCTTTTCGCTCTCGCATCGGCGGGACAAGCCCTTCGTCAAGGTGAACTGTGCTGCTATCCCGAACGATCTTCTGGAAAGCGAGCTCTTCGGTTACGAAGCCGGCGCCTTCACCGGCGCCCAACGCACCAAACCCGGCAAATTCGAACTCGCCCACGGCGGAACATTGTTCCTGGACGAGATCGGCGAGATGCATCCTTCCCTTCAGGCCAAGCTCCTGCACGTGCTGCAGGATGGCGAGTTCGCCCGCCTCGGTGCAAAGAGCGACACTGCGGTCGATGTACGCGTGTTGTGCGCAACCAACAAGCTTCTCGAGCAGCGTGTCTGCGAGGGCTCCTTCCGCGAGGATCTCTTCTACCGCATCAACGTCGTTACGGTGCATCTGCCACCCCTGCGCGAACGGCGAAATGAGATCCCCGTCTTCGTCCACCATTTCATCGACAAATATTCCCGCGTCTATGCGCGCAAGGTGCTTCCATTCAGCGAGGATGTGATGCGGGTCCTCATCCGCTATCCTTGGCCGGGCAATATCCGCGAACTGGAAAACCTCTGCAAACGCTATGTAATCGTCGGCGACTCCACCCAGATCGTCCGCGAGCTTTCACTCCATACCGTGGACCCCCCGGAAACCTCTGAGAAGGAATCTCCGGTTGCCCCGATCGAATTCCCTCTGAGTTCGGAACCCTCTCTCCTCGAAATCGGACGCCAGGCTGCCTGGCAGGCCGAGCGCCAGGCCATTCAGGAAGTGCTTGCGAAAACCCGTTGGAATCGGCGCGAGGCAGCGCGAAGACTTCGAGTCAGCTATAAAGCCCTGTTAAACAAAATTAAGCTGATCGAAGAGGAAAATTTGCTTCAAAGTAGGAAAACAAGTTCCCTATAGTGGTATTTGAATTCCACTTTTTCTTGGATCGCTCTTCAATTCAATTTTGACCGGCTGAACAAACCCCTTGGAACCCATGCCATTTCCGGCCAAATCCTTAAAAAAGCAAGAGTCGCACATTTCACCGCGACTTTGGCCAAAGACGTGCATTTATACAGGCAACACTAGAGGCAGCTTCAGGTATAGACCTACCCTTGTAGTCCATCTCACTGTGTTTCAGGTCTGCGCTTGCAGACTCTCTTCAAATCGATCCCTGTTGTTTCCCCTCCCTAATGCCTCTTGAGCGGGCCCGCTGGAAAGCGGGCCCATTTGCTCATTTCCCGCTGATCGCTCGCCGTTCAGGCCTTTAGAATTAGAAGCGCATGTCGACGCAAATTTCTGCCGCGCCTGTGCCGCGAAGCCGAACAGCCGACACCACCGTCGAAGTTCTGCAGGCTCCCTCGCTCTCAGCGATCGGCTGGCTTGTACATGGCTTCAGTACGCGCACGGGCGGCCAAAGCACGGTGTATGCAAAGCGACCGGCAGGCGAGCTCAACCTTGGCTTCACCGCCTCCGATGACCCGGCGAACGTCGTCGCGAATCGCCGCCTGTTTCTCCAGGCCGTCACCGGCGACCCGCAGTCTTCCATGGTCACGCTGCGGCAGATTCACTCCTCGTTTGTCGAGCCTATCGATGCGCCGCGCACCGCAAGCGATCCCGGCTTTGCAGAGGCCGATGGCATGGTCACCGCCCAGGCCGGCATTCTCCTCGCAATTCAAACCGCGGACTGTATCCCAGTACTTGTCGCCGACCGCCGGCAGCGGGCGGTCGCGGCATTCCACGCCGGCTGGCGCGGCACTCTGAAGCGGATTGTCGAGCACGGTATCGGCCGGATGCGTCTTGAATTTAAAAGCAATCCCGAAGATCTGGTTGCCGCCGTCGGCCCCGGCATCGGCGCCTGTTGCTACATGGTAGGAGAAGAGGTGCGAAGCAGCTTCGAGGCGCAATTCCCCTACGGTGCCGATCTTTTTCGCAAAGTCGGCACTCCGTCCGCTCTCCACCTAGATCTCGTCGAGGCCAACCGGCGTCAATTGCTCGACGCCGGCCTTAAGGCAGAGTGCATCTCCGTCGTAAACGAATGCACGAGTTGCCTCACCGATCGCTATTTCTCCTACCGCGCAGAGCACGGCTTCACCGGACGGATGTTCTCCGTCATCGGGATACGTGCCGGGTAGTTCCTGGCAGCTCGACGTTTAGGATGCGGGAGGAGGAGGAGGGGGAGCCGCTTTCTCGGCTGCCTCATGAGGATTGACGAGGTCGCGCAATTCTTTGCTGGGTTTGAAATAAGGTACACGTTTTGCCGGAACTTCTACTTTTGCACCGGTTTTGGGGTTGCGCCCGATACGCGGCTTCCTCTGCCGGATGCGAAAGCTGCCAAAGCCGCGAATTTCAATCTTGTCCCCCGCCTTCAGGGCACCGATAACAGCGTCGAAAATCGTATCTACAATAACTTCACCATCGCGGCGTGTCAGGTCGCCAAGCTGCGTCACTTCCTCAACCAATTCTGCCTTAGTCATGGTGGGCTGCGCTCCAGTCTCTAGGGTAACTCCTTTTAACCATAGTAGATGCGACAATTTTTTTCAGGCGTAGGCAGAAATGACACCCCAGCCTTCCGGGCGGGGGAAAAACAAGTGTCCGAAAACCCGCCAGGGGTGAGAAAAAGCCCTGCATGGTCTCCGTGAAGAGGCCATCGGGGCCATCCTCTCAACCTGCGATGTTACGACGCTCGAGCCTGGCTCACATGCACAAATGAATGCGCTTGGTCTGGCTTGGTCCCCAGCTGGATTCCCTGCTGGGTTCTTTCCAGGAAAAAGGTTTGCGAACACTCACCGCACAGCCAGTAGTGTTCGAGTCTGTGAGCACGTTTGACACCATCCGGCGTCGCCGACTGAGAGTCAAAAACGAAGATGCGCCCTTCCCGCAGGTAACGGAGGGGTTTCGCGCATTGGGGATTCGCGCAATGATCCAGCATGTGAACTTTTCTCCGATTCGGCCGGCCGCGCGCCGGCTACCGCTTGCACTGAGGTTTTAAGATTCATTGGAAGCGCCTGGGGTTACGCGCCCATAAAACTAACGTTCTTTTTGCCTTAATCGTTTAGATGTGAAAATCACAGATCCAGTTTCCCGAGCGGCCGCGCTCGGCGAACCCTCTGCACACCATCGGATTTTCCTTCGAACTTCATCGGCGCTCGGACGCCTGTCTTGAATATGCGAAAATGAGAGGTTCGACTCTGCACACGACTCATGCCCATTCTGCGCTCTGCCTTTATTGCCTTCTCCCGCAACCAGACCCTCCGCCGTTTCGCCGAGCGCTCCAGCATGGGCCGCCGCATGTCCTCCCGTTTTATCGCCGGCATGGACATCGCCGAAGCTCTGCGCGCCACCGAGTCCCTTCAGGCCCAGGGAATCGCCTCGACTCTTGACAGCCTTGGCGAAAACGTCGCCACACCCGAGGAAGCCAGGCGCTCCGCCGACATCTATCACCGCCTGCTCGACGCCATCGATAGCCGGAACCTGAACGCCAACGTCAGCGTGAAGCTCACCCAGATGGGCATGGATCTCGGACACGACCTCGCCGGCCAGATCGTCTCCGGGCTCGTCGATCATGCGGTAGCGGCAAAGACCTTCGTGCGCGTCGACATGGAAGGCAGCGAATACACGCAGGCCACCATCGACCTTGTCAGGGCTCTTCACGCCGTCCCGGTGAATCGCGGCCACGTCGGCATCGTCATCCAGGCCTATCTTCACCGCAGCGGGCGCGACATCGCCGCGCTCATCGCCGACGGTATCCGCATCCGCCTGTGCAAAGGCGCTTACAAGGAACCGCCGGAGATCGCTTTCCCCAGCAAAGCCGACGTCGACGCGAACTTCGTGAAGCTGGCCCATACCCTCCTCACGAGCGGGATCTATCACGGCATCGCCACGCACGACGAAGCGATGGTATCGGCAACCAGGCAGTTCGTAGCCGAGCAGCGGATCGATCCAAAGTCCTTCGAGTTCCAAATGCTATACGGAATACGCCGCGATCTGCAACGGGCACTGGTCGCCGAAGGTTTCAACGTCCGAGTGTACGTTCCTTTTGGTGCCGAGTGGTACCCATATTTCATGCGCCGCCTGGCCGAGCGGCCAGCAAATGTCCTGTTTATCGCGAAGAATATGCTGAAGCAGTAAGACCGTCTGGTCAGGTGGACGCTATCGGCCGAAATAGGGCTGGGCAATCGTGCCCGGCCGCTGATATGGCTCGATCGAGAGCAGGTTTCCCAGCACCGTACGCTCCTGCGGCGAGAACTGCGATGCGTATGACCCCGAGTTCAGCATCTGTTCCCGCTGCTGCGGAGGCATCTGCCGCAGCTGGTGAAAAGCACGCCGCACCGCCTGCTGGCGATCCGGCGACATCTGCGTCAGCGCCTGTCCGGCGCCGCGGACTTCCTGACGGCGCTCCGGCGACAACCGCTCGAACATCTCATTTCTTTCCAGAAGACGCTGCCGCTGTTCGGGTGTCTTCTCATCGAGTGCGTGCAGGCGGTTGACTAGCCGCTGCTGCTGATCGGCCGGCAGATTACGGAATCCCGGCTCCCTCCGCAGGGCATCTTCCTGCTGCTGCGGCGTCAAATGCTGATGGCTATCCAGCCACTCCGGAAGATGCTGCTGACCCGGCCGCGCCGGCTGGGCATTGCCGCGCGGAGGCGTATACGCCCTGGCTTCCGGCATATTACGAGACGGCTGCTGTGCATGCTGCTGCGGAGGAGGTGCGTGAAACTGGGGTGCGGGTGCCGGATGAGGCGCCCCGCCGCCATGCTGGCCGCCACCGTGCTGGCCGAGCATGAAATGCCCAGGGCCGCGGCGTTGTCCAAACGACAGGCCGCCGGACACGATGTACAGGGCCAAAATCGCAGACGCGAACGCCGCAGGCAGACCCGGGCGGGTCAGCCAGCCCATGGGGCTCGCCGAATTTTGCCGTGCACACATCCTCATCACCGTCGAAACCAGGATTCAAAACTGCAATTCAGAAAGCTGCCTTGAACCTTCCATTCGAGCAGCTTGCCGCCGCAGCTTCGCCGGCAAGTGCTCCAGTCGATATCACAGGTTGCTGTTTGCCGGACCGCTGTCGGAATCGTCATCCTGATCGAGCGTGTTCAACTGCTGAAAAACCTGAGAATTGTCATCGAGTGACTGCAGATCCCGTACCGTTGCTGACGGGTTGACCTGCTTGGTCGTATTCAAGAATCCCGCATACGTTCCCCCGCCGATCAGCAGCAGCAGCGCCAGCGCGCCGGCGGCCACCGGCCGCAGATGCATATTCGAGCCGTAAAGCAGTCGTGAGCGCAGCCTCTCGAAAAGCCCAGCTGGCCGGGCATCGTGTTCGCTGCGCAGGCGCGCCGCCATGCGAGCCTCAAAGAACGGCGAGGGCTCAGGCGCCTCCCAGGCATCGAGCGCATGCATCGTCGCTTCCAGCGCAGCCAGCTCCTGTCTGCACTCGGGACACTCCTCGACATGCTTCCGAACCTCGGCAGGCGCCGACTCACGATCGAGGAGCAGATTCGCAAGGTTCGCTTTTGCTATCCGGCAGATCATCATTTGTTACCTTCTTTGTGCTGCAATCTTCTTCTTATACGAAATCTTTCAAGCGCTCACGCAACGTCTGATAAGCGCGGAACAGCAGCGACTTGGTTGCCGATTCGCTCAGTTTCAGGACCTCGCCAATCTGCTTATAGTCCAGCCCCTGATACTTATGCATCAGCACCGCGGTTCTCTGCCGCTCGGGCAGCGCCATCACATGCTGGCGAATCGCCCGCATCCGCTCGTCCCGCACCAGTTCCTGCTCGACCGAAGCCGTCGCATCCGCGACATCCGGAGTCGTGCCCGTCTCCGGGTCCGGCTGGTCGAGATACACATTTTGCGCCGCTCTCTCGTGCTTCGTATCGCGCGCGTGATTCACGCCCAGGTTTGTCGCAATTCGATACAGCCACGTCGTGAACCGGGCCTCGGCGCGATACGTCTGGCGGGAGCGGTAGACACGAAGAAACACCTCTTGCGCCAGTTCTTCAGCCACGGCCTGATTGTGCACCATTCTGAACATGAAATGCACGATCGGCTTGTGATACTTCTGGACCAGCAGGTTGAACCCGGCGTCATCCCCCTCGCGCACGCGGAGCATAATCTCCGCATCGCTCATAGTGCTCCAGTCGACAACCTCCCGGCCATTTGCCATTCGCCGCCGGTCAGGATCGATCTGGGCTCCCTTCAAAAGCGCGGTATCTAAGGCTACGGTCGCCATATCTCTCTCAACCCCGTTTTCAGCCGCAAGTTGCGAGTCAGAATCAGCCGCAGAGTCATCTTCGAGGCCCTCATCAAAGGCAGGATCCGGCCCCAGATCGGGGGCAAGATCGGCCGCGTCGTTGATCTCCTCCGGCGATCTCTCCCCGGACACATCTTCAGGCCCGCTTCCGCTGGTCTCTCTTCCCCCGGAGGATGGGTGATTCTGATCCGGAGCTGCTTCGGGGTACGCCATTAGGTCCGTCTAACGATTGTAGCTTCCTGGGCTTACGCCGCGCCGCCCCGCTCAGCCCTCCGGATCACCCATCGGATTCCCGGCATGAAGTCGACGGCGATCCCACCTGGCTGTATGCCCGAAGTATCTGAATAGATGGCCGTCGACGCCGTTTGGCAGCCCGTGCCGGGGATGTTAATCTGGGAGTTGTTCTTCCCTTCCCAGGGGCGCATAACTCAGCGGTAGAGTGCCACCTTCACACGGTGGAAGTCGTAGGTTCGAATCCTGCTGCGCCCACCATCATAAACAGCTGATAATTAGTGGCTTAGCCGGACCCGATTAGCGCTGGAATCAACAAATCAAGGGCGCGATAAGGGCACTGACGAAATCATAGCTCGGGTAAGTCTTCGGCTTACAGAATCTTCAGCGCCGGACTCGTCATCAAATCTGAAGCACTTCTCTTGGGAGCGTTCGGGCCTCTGAGCCGTCAGCGCATCCACGCCAGAGCCGGGAGGCTCCACGCTGCGCCAGCAGCGTGACCGGGAAAGCCTAAACGCCTCACTTGAGGCCCAGGCCCGCACAAAGCGACCTGATGAGGCGGAACGGCCCACATCGTTCCAGATCGCGTTATCCGACGTGTTCACCCGAAGGTTGAAGTGTGTCCACATTGAACGTCTCGCCCAGGCCTACCGAACCCCTGCCTCAATTTGAGCCATTAATTGATCCTGCGCAGGCAGCGTCCCTGCTGGGTCTTCACCCTAAAACCGTTACCCGGCTGACCCGCGAAGGCCGCTTACCGGGCGTCAGGATCGGAAAAGTCTGGCGATACCGAGTTTCTGCACTTGAGCGCTGGATCGAAGCCCAATTACAATCGGTTCGCCAGCCTGACCAGAGCACGGAGACGATTCAATGAGTCGGACGTGCTCGACCCAATCTTTACGCTTAACCTCGATCCTCGCAAAAGGATCAAACTCTGCCCACAACTCGACCCCGATCCGCCAGCGTTATCAAGAAGGGTCTATCAGCCGTGTGAAGCGCGCCAAAGGACCGGACGTTTGGATCTTCCGTTGGCGTGAACGTCAGGCTGATAGTTCTCTCAAACAAAGAAAGGTCATCCTTGGCGACGTTGAACGCTTCCCGCGTCTCTCAGACGCGAAGCAAGCCGCCGAGGACCTTCGGGCTGATATCAATCGAGGCCCGCAGGTAACCGAGATGAACGTTCGGGAGTTGTGGCATCACTTCCGACAGAACGAACTGGACCCGAACGAGGATGACAGGCGCAGCCCGGTCACAATTCAGGTCTATAAAGAGAACATGCGCGGATACGTCCTGCCTCAATGGGGCGACACGCCGCTCTCCAAGGTCAAAGCTGTCGAGGTCGAGCGCTGGCTCCGATCACTTCCCTACGCCCCGGCGACCAAGTGCAAGTTCCGCAATCAACTCTCTTGCTTGTTCAGTCATGCGATCCGTTGGGAGCTGTATCGCGGGGAGAATCCGATACGCACCGTTCGACAGTCATCGAAGCGGCAGAGCATTCCGGACATTCTGACGCTTGATGAAATGCGATTGATAGTTGGCGGTCTCAAGGACTCTAGGCATCGCCTCGCAGTCTTGATTGCGGGTACGACAGCGCTGCGGCGGTCAGAGATTCGAGGGCTGAAGTGGAGTGACGTCGATGTAGAGAAGCGCTGGCTGCATCTACGGCGCGGGATCGTTCGAACTGTCGAAACGAAGTTAAAGACTGAGGGGAGCAGGCGAGGCGTTCCTCTGACGGATGATCTGTTGGCAACGCTGAACGAATGGCGGCAACAATCACCGGCACCGACCGATCATGACTGGGTGCTTCCGAGTGAATTCAGCAAAGGTCCGCTCTGGCTAGACACGGTGCTGCAGGACTACATACAGCCTTTGGCGAAGCAGTCGGGCATCACGAAGAAGATCGGCTGGCACACGTTCCGGAGGAGTGTTGCAAGCCTGCTCGCGGCGAAGGGTGAAAACGTGAAAATCGTGCAAGAGTTGCTGAGGCACTCCAACACGCAAATGACGATGGAACTCTACCAGCAGGCTGACGCGGATCAGAAGCGTCAAGCTCAGGAGCACCTCCGGAGTTTGTTCCTGGTCAAGGCAAGTTAACTAACCGCGACCCCGGCTCCGAAAGGGCCGGGGTCATTTCACGTAAAGGGACTATATGCAGCGAGACCTGATGCTCAAAGTCGTGAAAGATCGGCTGGTAATCGATGATCGTGACCGGGGTGCTGAACTCCAGCGCGGCGTTTATGCCTGCCTGCGGCTCGATGGCTTCAGCAGGGATGAAATCACGTCGGCGTGTTGGGGTGATTACGACGCCCTCTCTGGGACGCTGATAGCTGACGGCCTCACACACCCCCTGACACCAAGCACGCGCTTCCTACTCGACCATACCTGCAAATGTCTTATGCCAGCTCCGTCTGATCCGCTGGTCGGAGGGATGAATCAAGACACCGGCTCCGAAAGAGCCGGGGGCGACACTACACCCCGGCCCGGCAGGAGTTGATACGATCCCGCTATGGTTAAGACGAAGAAGCGAAAGAGTGTTCAAACCTATCCAAAGTGCCCCTTGTGCAACGGCGAGCAGACACGCTTCCCTCCCGGAGACATGTTCGGCCCGTGTCAGAGGTGTATTGACTTTAGGCCAGAGGAAGTGAAGGAATGGCGGGCCAAGAAGGAAGCCGAAGCCGCTGCTCGGACGAAATCCTCAAACAAGTGATCTGGTGGATTGTCCAAATCTGTTACCTCACTCAAATCTGTTACCTCAGTAAGGTATTGCTCCTGAAATTAATAAGGAACAGACTCCAGGGCTTGAAACCGTTGGGAAATGGCAGATATGGTGAGACGACCCAGGAATTGTCACACTTACCGGCCCAAGGCCGCCGCATGGGAGCGGTCGGCCTGGGCCTAGATCGATCTTTTTCCTGGATAAGGCACAAACTGGCCTGAGAAACCTAATACTAAAGAAAGATGAGAGTGCAGGTCAGGTTGAGTTCCCAACGACATTCCGATTCTGATATTGGCCGCCAGTTCCGATGTGGGGTTCTGACGGCGATTCTCCGTCCGTCAGGCCGGAACCGGTCGCTCATGGGCCGGTTCCGGTGCCACTGCGGCAAGATCGGGATCTCCCGCCTGTCACTCATCAGGAGCGGCACACGGAAGTCTTGCGGCTGCGAGAAGCAGGCAGCATTTATACGCTACCAGCGCCGTCGCGCCATGAACCTTAGCAGCATTGACAGGCGGGTTGTCTTCCAAGCCGTGCATCGCTACGGCAGAAACTATCGGCGGATAGCGCAGGAAACAGGTATCCGGGATAGGTACCTGATTGATTTTGCCGCACGCCTTCACCGCGAGAGACTGATTGCGCTGGTTCCGGAAAGCGTCATACGCGACGGCACGCTCTCTCTGAGGGCGGGAAACACGACCCTGCAGCAACTCGCCGACCTGTGGATGTTGGATCTTGGCGAAGTCCAGTTCCTGCTCAAGCGCGAACTGGCAATCATCAGCGCCGAAATGAAGGCCCACCGTGAGACAGCCTACTGGAGTGGAGTTTTGTATTCGCAGGCGGTCTGGGATATCGCTGGTGCTCTCCAGTACCGGGAGATCCCGCGCACTTCCCTCGTGATTCATCGAAACGGGACCTATTCCGGGCCGCTCGCGTACATACTCCTTCTTAGCCGCGAAGGGCTCCCTGTCGACCTGCTGACGAAGTTCTCCCGATTCGATGCGCTGGTCCAGCACACCAAGAGGCAACGGGCAGCACGCGTACGTGAGCACCTGAAGCTCTCCAGACGTCGTCGCCGGTCAGTTACCCGCCCTATCCGCCGCCATTCCTCCACAAGTTACCCGATGCAATTTGCGGTACCCGCCCCCCCAATGGAATTCGTCTAACCCGCCCAAATACGGATCGCTCCACGCGATCCCAATCAAGACTCCGACGGACCCGATCCGCAGCGAAAACGGAGTCAACCTATGTCCCGTCTCCTCGACCTTACCGGCCAGATCTTCGGCCAATGGACCGTTCTTCAACGTGCCGCGCCCCGGAAATCCCATCAAGCCTTTTGGTCATGCCGTTGCTCCTGCGGCAATATCCGCGACGTTAGCTCTCACTCCCTGCGTTCTGGAAAGAGCCGCCGTTGCTCTTCCTGCTCACGACTCAAGGCAGGGGGCGCGACCGATCCCGCCAACCCGATGCACTCCACCTATGTCGCGCACGCGAATGCGAAGCGGCGCTGTGAAGATGCCAACCACCCCGACTACTCGCGCTACGGAGCCCGAGGCATCGCGATGCGCTTCAACTCGTTCCTCGATCTTCACCAGGAGATCGGCGTTCGCCCTTCGCCCCAGCACACGCTCGACCGGATCGATAACAATCGCAGTTACGAATCCGGAAACGTTCGCTGGGCAACGAGACGGGAACAGTCATGGAATCGCAGACGCCGCGTCGATAATACGAGCGGCTACCTGGGAGTGACGAGGCGGAAGGACGGTAGGTTCGTCGCAGTCCTTGACCATCAGTTTCTCGGTTCATTCGACACAGCAGAACAGGCTGCCCGTCGATACGACCAGGAGGCTTTGAAGCGCCGACCGGTTACGGTTACCAACTTCGCTGACCAGAGCCAGGAGGCCGCATGAAAACACCCCTTTCGCTTCGGCCCGATATCCGCACTATGGAAGCGTACGCAGCCCACAATCCGGTAGCGCGAGCGATCATCGACGCCTGGCAGTTCCGGTATCCCGTCACGCGCGTGACTCGAAAAGAACTGCAAGGCTCGGAAGGAGTCTTCAGCTCATGACATTGAATGAAGCCTTCGAACACTACCAGCGAGATGATTCCGGAGCAGAGGCCGCCTTACTCGCGGCCATGTTCCGACAGGCAGCTGATTGGCTTAGATCTTCTTTGCGATGTGACTTCGAGGATAAAGCGCAGGACGCCGTGCTCAAGGCATGGGCGAAGCTAGGCGATTACGACGCGGCTAAAGCCGCGTTTCGGTCGTGGTTTTACTTGATCGTCAGGGCCGAACGAAACCAGTTCCTCCGCGAACGGTACAAAGAGCGCGAAGCCCTGGATAACCTACAGGCCGCGCCCTTCGATGACGACTACCTGCCTGACCCCATCGAGGGGTTGAACGAACGTCAAAGCGAGATCGTGAACCTGCTGCAGCAGGGATACTTCGGCCAGGACGCACAAAACCGACTCGGCATCTCGCGTTCTACCTACCGGACAGAAGTGGAGAAAATTAAGGCCGCATCCGCCACCCCCACCCCCGATTTGCGAATTATGTATTGAAGGCCCCGTTCGGAGCCTGCTGTCGCCCCCACTCTCTCAACCTACCTCGGTGGCACAAATCCCGAACATTGCCGGGTCCTGGCGGTAGTTTCTTTGCTACCGCTCCCCGGCGTCCTAAGATTCCCCACCAGGGTGATTCACCCTGGAGCTGTACCCAGGCCGGAGCCACCTCCGGCCCATTCTTACGGTATGCACATCACTATCACCCGAGGGCGCGCGCAGCTAAACAGCACCGGGTTTCGTTGCGATAGCCGAACGGGCGACAAAACATGCAACCAGCTTCTGGCCAAGGCCAATTTCCACGGTCAACTAGCAGGCTCGTTCAAATGTCGGCGTTGCAAACAGGTGATTGAAGTAGCATGCCATCCCGGCCAGCCCGACCGTGCAGGCACCCCGGATGCCCTGGACTCGTTGACAGCTTAAGCTACTGTGACAATCACAAATCCAGCGAGCGCAGCGAAAAGCATCAGAGCGAGCGATGGCGCGGCACAGCAGCATCACGAGGATATGACAGAAACTGGCAGCGAATAAGACTCCAGGCATTAAGGCGTGACAAGTATCTGTGTCAGCACTGCCTGGCCAAAGGGCGAGTCGAACCAGCAGTAGACGTGGATCACCTCCTGCCCATCAAGCAGGCCCCCGAGCTGAGACTCGACCTCAACAACCTCCAGAGTCTGTGCAGGTCATGTCACAGAAGGAAGACAGAGCAGGACAACAGGCTTTACGGCGGATGTAACAGGGCTGTGAACGAGAAATAGCCATACCCGTTCAATGGTTATCGAGTAGACTCTGCTCTACAGAAAGTGGGGAAACTCGATGCCATACATCGCTGATGACATCTTGCTGGAGCGGATGAGCGAAAAAGAGACCTATCTCTCCGGTCAGTTTATTGCCATTGAGTCGAAAGCTTCGTACCTGCTCATCAGCATTGCTATCCTGGCGGCGCTGCCACCGATCTTCGCTAACGAGCTGGGCCCGTCATGGGGGCGGCTGCAATCAGTCTTTCACGTCCTGCTGGTCCTGGACTTTATGTGCGCGGCGGCCGCCGGAGGACAGATATTCTGGGTGTTCCAAGCTCGCAAGTATCGAGTAATCGAGGCCGATAAGCTGATTGCTTGGCGCGATAATTATGTCACAGTGATGGTCGGCTGTACCGACGAAGAATTCCGTGCTGCGATTCAGAGTTCATTAATCAACAATGCAGCCAACCGCATCAAGCACAATGAATTGATTAATGGCGAGAAGAACTCACGCCTAGAGACTGCTTACTCCTTGACCGCGCTCGCAGGGATATTGAGCATTATCATGCTTATACCACTAGCGCTCAGCCTGTTATAACGGTGGCTGAGTCGGCACCTTCGGGAAGGGTCCATCTCGCTCTGGAGGGGTAGGTGGCGGAGGAATCTCGCGTAGCGGAGGTGGATTCGGTGGGTCCGGGTAGGGCTGCTGGGCTTGCATAGACTCTCCTGGAGTCCAGATCGCTTCAAATCTCATACGAGCCTCGTCATAGTCGACGGCGGAAGTCTACCGTCTTCTTGTGTGAAAGTCCATGAATTATCTTGCAGCAACCAGATCTGTGAGTTATGGGAGCTATAACCGGAGTTGCCAATCAACGCGGCAAAATCTTGGCGATAGCCTCATTCATAACCGCCGTCAGAATTGTCTTGAATGCGCTGATCGTCGCGGGAGCACCAACCTCTTTCGCTTTTGCTTTCGCAGCTTCCCAACGTGTTATCGGTCTTGATTCCTCAAGGAAATCGTGGCCTTGGTTCGTGATTCGGAGGATAACGCCATCTTCACCCCGTGTTCGCGCGTCCACCAAGCCTGCGTCCTGTAGTAATTCGATATGAGCGACGACGTCCGTAAGATTGTGACCAAGTAAAGGTACAGCGGTCCAAATCCCATTAGAGGGAACCTTCTCGGCCTCAAGAAGGATTTCTCGAATCAGGTCCATGTCTCGTTTCATGATCGATCAATCCTTGGTGTTGTTAGCCGGATCAAGGTGATGGCAAGTGACTTTATGCCCATACCAGCGAGGTTGACCGCACACCTTGCAGATCATCACCGAGTACATCGGCATATTCCCAGCGGTTACACCCCTAATGATCTCCAATCCGTCCTCAATGGGAGCCAGGTTACCTGACCGAATGCTCATCATTTCCACCTCCATTGCGCCGAAAGAGTACCACGGGCGGTTCCTTGGTCAAGAGCACGAGAACCAGAACAGGCAACGGTGCCTGATATCCCACCAGGAGGAAGTGGCTTGTGGACGTCGACAGGATCAACGATGATGTAACAGTGACGGGACGTAATGAGGGGTATGGGGTCTAAATACCTGATAACAAACGACCTCCGTAGACCACAGCGCGGTCGAATTTACACGACCGCGAAATGGAGTGTGGGGTACTGATGGTTTTAGCCATTGAGGAGCCTGCGTATTAAGGCCTTCACATCCGCAGTGTTCTTAACGGTGGCTATGCATTGGGGATTGTGTATCAGATTGCTCCACACCTCAAGGCTCTTTGGTGATGCATCCCTGCACACCAAGAAGAGATAGTGTCCGAAGATATTTGGCAACTCACCCTGGGCGTACCAGATGCCTGGAAGTGAATCATGGACACCTCTGAGGGGCTGACGCTTGGTGGGCAATGTGAAGTTGTGACCAGGAAACAGAGAATCGACCAATACTTTTATCTGTGCTGGCCGCGCTAGTTCTTGTGTAGCAAGTGCCTCCTCGTCAGCCTTTCGCTGTTCTTCTTTCTTTGTGCGGGCATCTTCTACGTCAGCTTTGACCTGATTAACTATGTCGGCAATCGTTTCGGGTTCGCTCACCTTTTGACCTCTCCAATCTAGTCTCCCATGAAAATAGCCGACCTGACTCCAGATACGAAGAATGCGAACAAAGGCACCAAACGAGGAAACAAAGCAGTCCAGGAATCGCTTAAACGCTTCGGCGCTGGGCGCAGCATCTTGGTCGACCGTAACGGCAAGATCATCGCCGGAAACAAGACCGCCGCGAACGCGGCCCAGGCCGGACTCAGTGATGTGATTGTCGTCGAGACCGACGGCACCAAGATCGTGGCGGTTAAACGCACCGACCTGGACCTCAACGACGCGAAGGCAAAAGAGCTGGCGCTTGCGGATAACAGAACGGCGGAACTTGGCCTAGTGTGGGACCCGAATGTCCTCGCAGAGTTCGCAGCGGCAAAGGATATGGACCTCTCGCCGTTCTTCACTGACGCTGAACTCCGGAACATCCTTCCTCCGGTAGTTAACGAAGATGAGGATGCAGAGGTCGAGGCACCAACAGAACCGATCAGCAAGCCCGGCGATCTATACCTGCTCGGCGAGCATCGACTCCTTTGCGGAGATAGCACGAATGCAACCGACGTCGATCGTTTATTGAATGGCGCGACTCCCCACCTGATGGTCACTGATCCGCCATACGGCGTCGAATATGACCCTACCTGGAGAGACGGTAAGGGCGGGTTTTCAACCGCCTCCGTGAGACAGAGGGGCGCAGTTGCAAACGACGATCAGGCTGACTGGCGAGGGGCGTGGTCGTTGTTCCCAGGGGACGTTTGTTACATCTGGCACGGCGCTCTTCACTCTGCTCTCGTAGCGCAGAGCCTGATCGACTGCGGTTTCAATATCCGCTCCCAAATCATCTGGTCCAAGCAGCAAGGCGTATTTTCGCGGGGCGACTATCACTGGCAGCATGAGCCATGTTGGTACGCGGTCAAGAACGGTCGCACCGGACACTGGGCTGGAGATCGTAAACAGGCAACGGTCTGGGATGTCCAGTCGCTCAACCCCACCGGCAATCGCAACGAGGAACGTGTCGGACACGGTACGCAAAAGCCGGTCGAATGTATGCGTCGTCCGATCCTGAATAACTCTCAGCGCGGCGAGATCATCTACGATCCCTTCCTCGGATCAGGCTCGACTCTCATCGCGGCTGAGTCAGAAGGCCGCATCTGCTACGGCATGGAGCTGGAACCCCGTTACTGCGACATGATCGTCAAGCGTTGGGAAAAGATCACCGGCAAGAAAGCACAGCGCGTCTCGAATGAAATCACCTCAGAACAAGCAGCCTGAAGTCATCGAGTATGCGGATATGTTCGCCGTGCAAGTCCCCATAGGTCGCATCATCGTAGCCACTAAACGCGAGGCGCTAGCACTCGCAGCGAGAATCACATGCCCGTCGGTAGAAAACCAAAGCCCACTCGACTCCGCGAGCTAGAAGGCAATAGGGGGAAAAGGCCACTCAACAGGAATGAACCCCAACCGGTCGGAGTTCCGACCGTCCCAAAGCACCTGGACAAAGAGGCCAAGCGCGAATGGAAGCGCATAAGCGCCGAGCTGATAAGCCTGGGCCTGCTGACCTCCGTTGATCGTGCAGCACTCGCCGCATACTGCTCTGCTTGGTCAAGGTGGATGGCCGCCGAGGCGAACATCGCAAAGTTCGGCCTCGTAATCAAGTCGCCCAAGAGTGGCTTTCCGATCCCTAATCCTTATCTCGGCGTCGCTAACGTTGCGCTCGATAAGATGCGGGCCTTCTGCACCGAGTTTGGGATGACGCCAGCATCGAGGACGCGCATCCAGGCCGAGACGCCGAGCACTACCGATCCCTTTGAATCTTTCATGGCCTCCATAGGCGGCGCAGACATAGAAGCACGCGAAATCTCAAATGACAACGAGGAAACCATCGTACAGTGACCGTTGCCATGCTTACGCTCGCGCTGTAGTAGATGCAAAGATCGTCGCCAGTAAGTGGATCAAACTTGCGGCGGCCAGACACCTCGAAGACCTGAGCAAGACCCATTCGCGTTGGCACTTCGACCACGACCGGGTCAACAAAGTCTGCGCGTTCATCGAGCAGCACAAGCTTCCATCCGGCGATCCGTTCATTCTCCAGCCATTCCAGATATGGATCATATCCAGCCTGGTCGGATGGGTGGATGAAGCAGGGCTTCGGAAGTACATCGAAGCGGTCATTATGATCGCCAAGGGCAATGGCAAGTCTCCATTGATTGCCGCTCTCGCTCTCTGGTTTGCCTTCTTCGATGGCGTGAAGAACGCCGAGGTTTATTGCGGCGCGACGAATCTCCAGCAAGCAATGGAAGTCTTCCGACCCGCGCTGGCTTACGTCGAGCAGCAGCCAGCGTATAAGAGACTCGGCGTTACGGCGCTGAAGAAGTCCATCTTCAACCGTACCGGCGCACGCTTCCAGCCTGTTATCAGCCGGGGTAAGCATGGAGCGCGGCCTTATCTAGCCGTCCTGGATGAACTGCATCAGGCGCTTAATAGCGATCTTTACGGCACCTTCAAGACTGGATGTAACAAGACGCCTAACTCGCTCCTGCTTACCATCTCAACGGCTGGTGTCGCCTCATTAGAGAACCCTTGTCACCAGTTGCAGCTTCGAGCGCAGAAGACGCTCGACGGTTCTCTCCCTGATGACCGACTCTTCGCCGCGCTCTATTGCGCGGACGACACCGTAGAGTGGACATCCGAAGAAGCCCTGCTGACGGCTAATCCGAACCTTGGCATTTCCAACGACGCCGAGAAGATTCGGCTGGCGATTGCTGATGCACAACGCAACCCGGCGCACCAGAACAATGTGAAGGCAATGCACCTGAACATCTGGTCCACCGCTTCGGCAGCCTGGATGAACATGGTCGCGTGGGGCAAGTGCTACGACCCGGCGCTCACGGAACAGTCAGTAAAGCATCTTCCATGCTGGATCGGTTCCGACCTTGCATCGAAGCTTGACCTGTCGGCGATGGTTCGCCTCTACAGGTCGGACATAGACGGCAAGACACATTACTACTGTTTCACTCGAACATACTTGCCGGAAGACCGGGTGAACCGGCCCGAGAATTCTCACTACCAGCGATGGGCGAAACAAGGCCATCTAACTGCGACCCCCGGCAGCAGTATCGACTACTCCAGGATCGAAGCGGATGCCCTGGAAGACATAGGCGCGAGTCAGGTAGTCGAACTCCCCTATGACGCAAGATATGCGGATCAATGGAGCCAGCGTGTCAGCGAACTCTCTGGAATCCCTCGCGTGGAAGTCCCGCCTTCACCAGCGGTCCTCAGCCCCGCGATGAAGGAACTCGAAGCAGCTATCTACGACGGACGCTTCCACCACGACGGGCACCCGGTACTTACCTGGTGCATGTCCAACGTACTAACCCGCGAGTCCCCCCTCGGCAACTTGTCGATGCCGGACAAGGAACGACCCGAAAACAAGATTGACGCGGCTGTCGCCCTCTTCATCGCAATGTCGCGAGCGATGGTCATGCCACTATCTACCCCTTCGTCGAGTGCAAGTGACTATTTCTTGATTGTCTAAATGCCCATAATCTCTCTCAATCTCGAACAGCCAGAGAAACGCAGCGGCATGTTTGGTGATCCGACAACGCCACTCACCGCAGTTGCTGTATGGAACGAGTTGGACGGCGGCCCCACTGCGTCCGGTGAGATCGTCACCGAACGCGGCGCGATGGCAATCTCCACGGTTTTCACGTGCGTGACCATACTCGCCGAAGCGGTTGCGTCCCTGCGCTGCAAACTGATCCGGCAAGTGGGTAAAGGACAGGAAGCAGCCACAGGCCACTACCTGTACGACCTGCTCGCCTTCTCTCCGAATCCGGATATGACGAGTTTCACTTTCTGGTCGACGATGGTCGGCTGCTCTGCCCTTCACGGAAGCGGCTATGCCGAGATCACCCGCGATCCAGACGGCACACCGAATGGTCTGTGGCCGCTGCACCCGCTGAAGACGGAGCCGGTAAGACAGAAAGACGGCAGCCTTGCGTTCCGCACAACTGACGGAATGAAGGCGGATACCTACAGGATCATCCCGTCGGCTAATATCTTGCACTTTCCGCTCTTCGCTCTCGATGGCATCAAGGGCATCGGGCCGATACGTGCTGCTCGCGAGACCTTCGCTCTCGCCAAGGCGCAGGAGTTATACGGCGCGAGATGGTTCGGCAACGGTGCTCACGCCGAAGCAGTCTTCATCAAGAAAGACAGCAAACCAGACCCGAAGGTACAGGCCGAGCTTAAGGAATCGTGGCAACAGGCTTACGGCGGAGCAAACCAGGGGAAGCAGGCATTCCTCTTTGGAGACTGGAGCGTCGAGAAGATCGGCCTAAGTCCTGAAGATAGTCAGTTTGTAGTTTCCCGTGGCTTCCAGCGAACAGAGATAGCGGCGATGTTCCATTTGCAGCCGCACCAGGTTGGCGATACCAGCCGCCTCTCAAATGCGAACCACACTCAGGCACAGCTCTCATTTGTAACCGACACCCTGCGACCCATCATCGTCCGCATCGAGCAGGAATTGAAGCGCAAGCTCCTCGCGAAGAGTCGGGACCTGTTCGTCGAGTTTGACCTGTCCGAGCGGCTCAGAGGCGACTTCGCGACGATCATCCCTGCCTACGCAATGTGCGTCGACCGAGGAATCATGAACCCGAACGAAGTCCGCATCGAGTTGGGCATGAATCCTGCCGGTGAAGAAGGAGATGTATACCGCTACCCGGTTAACCAAGCCAACGCGGACCAACTTCTGAAGGACAACACCCTCATTCCGACGACGCAGGAGCCGGACCCCTCCGACGATCCCCAGCCTCTGAAGAAGCCCAAGAAATGAAGCCTGAAAGACGCTACCTCACACACGAATTCCGCGTGTCCTCTGACACGACCCCGGTCATCTTCGGGTACGCCGCCGTCTTCAATTCGCCATCCCGCGACCTGGGATTCATCGAAGAGATCGACCCTCATGCCTTCGACAATGTCCTCGCGACCGATCCAGACGTCCGTTGTCTTTGGAACCACAATCCCGACTTTGTTCTGGGTCGAACTTCAGCAGGGACGCTGAAGCTCGAACTCGACAGCAAGGGCCTCACCTACACGATCAGCCCCCCGGACACCCAGGTCGCCCGCGACCTCCTCGTCTCGATGAAACGCAAGGACGTTCGCGAGTCGAGTTTCGTATTCATCTGCAAGCGCGACCAGTGGACCGATAACGAGGACGGCACGGTCACTCGTCGCATTCTCGAATTCGCCGAACTGATCGATGTCAGTCCAGTGACGTTCCCGGCCTACGATGCAACGACCTCTGGCACACGGTCCTTACCCGAATCAATGCCACGGGAGATGCGCTCTCGCTTTGAGCATCGTGCAAAAGACAAGACAAAGTCCGTTGACGGTTACGATTTGACCGCAGACTGCTTCCTCATCGTCGGCGATCCTGATAAGACGGACACTTGGCACTTGCCCTGGAAGTTCCCGACCAAGGAAGAGACGGAGAACCATCTTCGCGATGCGCTGTCCAGGTTCGATCAGGTCGAGGGTGTCGACAAAGACACGCTGGACGAGGCATGGAACAAGCTCCTGGACTTGTGCAAGCAATATGGCATCGATAACAGCGAGAAGAAGTCGATCCGCTCCCTGACAGGGAATTGCATCTGCACGTGCCCGCAATGCCTCGCTGGTTCATGCGGCATCTGCTCGTTTGATCCCCAGTGCGACGGCGCTGAACGCTCTTCGGAGCGCTCCTGGCATGCCGACGCGATGCTTCGCCTGCGTCTGGCCGAGGCGCTCTAAGATTACCCGCACTGCTCACAGCACAAGCGGTAATACAACCCACCCGAAAACCCAAGGAAACACTGAATGACCCTCCGCGAACTCATCGAGAAGCGGAACCGCCTGCTGGCCGAAGCCCGTCAGCAAATGGCGGCTCCCGAGCTAACCCCCGAGCAGCGTGCAAAAGTTGACGCGATGCTGACTGACGCCAACGCGCTCAAGGCTGATATCGAGCGCATGGAAGCGTGTGCCGAATCCGAGGAACGCAGCCTGCCTGCGAACCGTCCTCCGCGCGAGGGCTTCGAGTCCGAGAACGCCGATAACCGCTCTCAGGAAGAGCGCAACCTCGCGACTAATGCGGCTCTGCGTGCGTACTTTCGCGGAGACCGCTTTGAACAGCGCGATCTGACCGTCGCTGCTGACGGTGGGGTCATGATCCCTGTCGGCGCTCTCCCGCCTGTCGTGGCGCAGCGTAGCGCTGGCTCGATCTACGACATCGTGAATCACATGCGGACCAGTAGCGGTGAGCCGATTCGCGTTCCTCTCTGGGACGGCACGTCGGACATCCTGGTGCTCGATTCGACTGCTGTCGGCACCGGCACCGACCCGACAATCACGGGCGTGACCATCCAGGTCGATGGCCTCCGTACTGGTGATCCCGTCCTGGTTGATAACAAACTGCTTCAGGACCTGAATTATGACCTCGTCGGTTACGTGAATGAAGTCCTGACCGACCGCTACCTCCGTGGCGTCGCGAAGTATATCACTCAGGGCAACGGCTCTAACTTCACCGGCTTCCTGTCTGCGATCCCGACGCCCGTTTCGTCTGAGACTGCGGCCACTATCGGCTACGACGACTTCGTGAACCTCATTGCCTCTCTCGACCCGGCATACAGCGCTGGTGCTGTTTTCTCCTTCAGCAACACCACACTCGGCGCCGTGCTCAAGATCAAAGACAGCCAGGGTCGCCCGATCTTCATCCCGTATCTCGACGGTGCAACTTCCGGCTTCGCTGGCCAGATTCTCGGGTATGCATGCAAAATCAACCAGTATGCGCCTGCCTTTGCTACCGGTAACGTGGCAGTCGCTTTCGGTGACCACGCCAAGGGCTACACCCTCCGCGAGATCACTCCGGGTCTGGTCATCAAGCGTAGCGACCAGCGCTACATCGAGTTGAACCGACTCGGTGTGGTTGGCTTCGCTCGCGCTGGCGGCGCTCCCACGCTGGCCAATACCACGACCTACAGCCCGCTGGTCGGCCTGAAGATCAGCTAGCTGCCATCCCCTGGAGGCAACCACCTCCGGGGTGTCGCCCCCTCCGCATATGGCAAAGCGAACCAAGTCCAAACCCAAGCCCAGACCGGCTGCGATACAGCAGCCCGTCGTGTGGCTCTACATTCCCGGTGTTATCTAATGCCCCTCAGTTATCGAGTCATCGGGCCGCCTGCGGTCGAGCCCATTACCCTCGCCCAGGCGAAGCAGCACCTCCGTGTCGACTTCACCGATGACGATAGTTACATCACCGCGTTGATTACAGCGGCGAGGCAGCGGGTAGAGAAGATCACTAACCGTGCAATCTTCAACCAGCAGGTATTGCTCACGCTCGACTACTTCCCGTGGCCGGGATGGGGCACGACGACAGGCTCAACCGCACATGACTACTTCATGCACTGGTACTACCGAGGGTTGACCATTCTGCTGCCGAAGCCAGCAGCAATCAGCGTCGAGTCGGTTTCCTACATCGCTAATGACGGCGTGACAGTCGTCACAATAGACCCCGGCAATTACACCGTCGACCTGACCTCGGAACCGGCCCGCATCTCGCCACGCCCTGGCTATACGTGGCCATACCAGCAGAACTACATCCCCGGCCAGGTCCAAGTGACTTATGAAGCAGGGTCCTATGTCCGACTGGTAACGGAGTCCTTTCAGGTGCCGACCAGCGGTCCCACCGCATACGCCCTTCAGCAAAGCCCGGTCACAAAGATCGTCAGCGTCGTTAATGACGCTGACGGAAGCATACCGCCATACCAGACATCCCTTAATCAGCCCCAGCCTGACGGCTCGCTAGTTACGACAATCGCTTTTGACACAAGCCTCGCAGGCGCTAACCTGACCGTTACCTACTATGCCGGAGATATCCCGCAGACGGTCGTCTGGGCGATGCTGCTGATGATGAAGCATCTCTACGACCATCGCGAGGCAGCGTCGGAAGCCAACCTCAAGAACATCCCGAACGGCGTCGAAGAACTTCTCGCCGGAGAGGTCTTCGACACCTTTGCATGGTAATGCTGACCCCGAATCTCAATCGCCGCATTCAAATCCAGTCGCAGACAACAGGGCAGGACGCCTTCGGGCAGCCGTTGTCCGCGTGGGCGACGATCTATACCTGTTGGGCCGAGATCGACATGCAGCAGTCGCAGCTAATCTACGCTACGGCTGAGTTCATCTCGAAGACGACGCACCGGATAACGATCCGATGGACTAAGAGCGTCGTGATTGCCCCCAACATGCGAATCTCCTACACCGAGCCAGCGACAAATGTAACTCACACGTACACCATTGAAGGCTTCCTGAATCCTAAGCAATCGAACTTCTGGATCGTCTGTCCCTGTTACGAACTGGACGGCTCCGAATGATCGAGCTAGCCATTGTGCCTCTACTGACTTCTATGTCAGCGATTACCGCGCAGCTAGGCACGCGGCCATCCCAGGACACCGGCATCTATCCCCTGACGGTACCGACGAATCCCACTCTGCCCGCTATCGCCTACCAGGTCATCGCCTCTGTCGAGTCCCCGGCGGTGAATGCACCGCTCGGCGTCGTAAGGTCCCGGTTACAGATAGACTGCGTGGCTTCCACCTACGGCGAGGCGGTCACATTGCGGGATGCGGTGAGACAGTCACTCGCCGGATTCATGGGCGTAGTCAACGGTGTGACGATTCAGAACACTCTGCCGTTAACTACCCGCGACCTCTACGAAGAGGTGCTGTTGCAATACGTCGCCAGGATCGAGCTGTATCTTTGGTGGTCTTAACCACACCCATTTTTATCTTACCTAGGAGTTTCTCCGCCCATGTCCATTACAGTTACCGCACCCGCAGCTTACATCAAGGGCACTGTTCCCGCCGGTTCAATCGTCCTCGGAATCGGCTCAGCTACCAGCTCGACTCCGTCGACCACCTACCAGGCGGTTGGCGGCATTACCGATATCTCCGGCTCCGGCGTCAAGCTCGGAACTGTTGCGTCTACCGACGTGACCTCGCGTAACGTCAGACGTCTGGGAACGACTCTCGACTTCGGCACGATTACAGCGACGATTAAGAACGCCAACAGCGACACCGGCCAGACCTCCGTCTCCGCTGCGCAGCTCGCGGCAGTTCCTTACGACTTCGTCGTTCAGTACCACGATGTCGACGCCGCAAAAACAGTGACGATTGCGTTCTCCGCTCTGGTGACTGACTTCGGCGCTGTGGACCTCGGCGATGAGAAGGTCAACACGAGCAAGGTCGAGTTGACTCTGGATGGTGCCTGGTCGATTACCTCTGCTTAAACCCTTCCCATAGGCCGAGGACCGTATGCCTCGCGCCTCTTTGTAACACCAGACAAAAGAGAGACCATGAAGACTCGCAAGATAGCAGGTACGCCTGCCGACCCCACACTGCCCAAGACCTCGATAACAATCGATGGCACAGATTACGACCTTTGCTTCGACCTCGGAGCCCTCGCCGAAGCGGAAGCGGCGCTGAACGCAGAGGGCCGGGATGTGAACCTCTTGGCGGCCCTGCCTACATTAAACCTGAGTAACACACGCCTGATCTTCGCCGCTGCTCTTCGTACATTTCACCCGCGCATCAGTTACGACGAGGCAGTAAGCATGGTGACACTCGCCAATGTCTACCTGATTGCCCAGGCCATCCAGGATGCTTGGAAGGCCGCACTCCCCGAGGTTAAAACAGGGGGAAACGCCGAGGCCGCCGAGTAAAGGCGGCCCTCGTATCACGCGAGCAACAATGGCTCAGGCTCTGGAGCACAGCACTCTACGACCTCCGTCTCACTCCCGACCAGTTCTACTCGCTGACACCTAGACAACTCGATGCGCTGATTCAGCGTAAAGCGAACAACGACAGGATGACGGAATTCCTCTTCGGTCAGGTTGCGGCGACTGTGATGAACACAGGATTCCGCTCTCCGAAGAAGCCGGTCAAGCCGACGGACTTCATGCCTTCGGAATGGGTCAAGAGACCCAAGCCCAAACGGGTGAGACGCCAGGCGCTAATCAGAAAGCTTAATTCAATATTCCGGGTAGCAAATGGCGACAACATTCACAATCGACTCGAAGGCCCTGGAAGCGAAACTCCGGTCGATGACCGACAAGAAGCAACTACAGATCATGACGGCAGCTCTTCGTGAAGGAGCCGGGGTATTCAAGCAGGAAGTCGTCCAGCAAGCCCCCGAGCGTACCGACGATGTCGTCACCGGGCCTAACTCGGATGCACTTCCTCCAGGCGCTCTCAAGTCTGACGTTATCGTCCAGAAGCAGCCCAATGCCCTGGAGTACGACGTTCGTTTCGGCAGCGAGACTGCCCACGTCGCCCGCTTTGTTGACGAGGGTCACCGGATCGTCAAAGGCGGCAATGCCCGCTTCGACGCTAACGGTAAAAAGAAGAGCGGAGCAGGCCGTCAGGTCGGATTCGTCGAGGGTTCCGGCTTCTTCCGTCGAGCCTTCGAGACAGCCAGCAAAGCAGCCGCAGAAGCGGTCGAGAACTCAATCATCAAGAGCATCAATAGAGCCTGGAAGCGCGGTAAGTAAGTGGCGAACGACAATGAATTAGTAATTCGCGTACTTGGCGACGATGCCCAATACACCGCAGTCATGCGTCGCGTGACGAACACGATTCAGCGGGCATCGGGCACAGCGCGGCAGTTCGGTCACTCCGGTGTGACGAGCGTCCAGGCTGTCTCCGCATCCCTGCGTGTGGCTCAGGGAGACTTCACGAACCTGATCCGCGCCGCCGAGAGGTTCGTAGCGCAAAGCCGGGTCCTCAGTGCTGTTGCGAAGACCATATTCCCCGCTATCGGCGCTGTCGCCATCGGTGAGATATTCGCGCACGGTATCGAAGAAGTCGTCCAGTTTGTCCAACACCTGCAAGAGATTCCGAGGGCTCTTCAGACCGGCTACCAGGCTCTCAACCTCTCGCAGGAAGCGACGATAGCCGGTCTCACACTTACCAACGACAAGTTGGACGCGCAGATAGCCAAGCTGGAGCACAAGCCCGCTCCGAATGGCGTGAAGCTCGCCTTCGATGAGGCGCGGCAGTCTGCGATTGAGTTTGCCGAGCAGGTCGATACGACCCAGAAGAAGCTCGATGACTTAATTAGGACGAACGCTGTCTCCGGCTTTCAATCATTCATTACCAGCATCCTCGGCAATCGGCAAGGCAGCACCGCCGACTCAAAGCAGTTCATCAACGCCGCCGGATATCAACTCCAGCAGCTCGCATACCAGCGAGCACAGGCGACAAATCCCGCTGACCTGGCAAAGGCGGACGCCGCGCTGAATGCGGCCCGCAATCAATACGCTGCGCAGGCACAGTACCAGATCAAGCTCCGGAGCGGTCGCTACCAGTACGACCAGAACGGCAACGTCGTCCCCGGCGATGCTGCATCTTATGCCGCAACCTTTGGCAATCAACAAGAGAACATCTCGAACTATGAAGGCTTCATCACCGCGCTGCGCAACCAGCAGCAGATCGAATCCCTGACCGGGCAGGTGCAGCAGAAGCAGGGACAGGTAAGTTCGCTGGAGGGTATTAACAAAGCGGCCCTGGATGCGGCAACGCTCGCTGCCCAGCAACTCGCAGCGCACATCAAGTTTCTTGACGATGCTACGAAGAGATGGAACGAGTCGCTGAAGCAGGACACCGACCAGCTTGAAACGCAGTCCAAGCTGGCCGATGAGATCAGCAAGTCTGCGAGCGAGGGACTCGGTAAGCAGCAATTCGAGCGGCCCGCAACACAGGGGCAGAACGACGCACAAAAGTACCTGGACGACCTGACGCGGATCAGGCAACGATCCGCTCAGTCCCTGGCTGAGGAGAACCTCCAGCTTGAGGTGTCGAACGGACAGCTCTCGCAGCAGTCAGCGGCCATCGCTCTCGCTACGCTTCACGCCCGGCAATACAACGACGCGTTGAAAGAACTACAGGATCAGCAGGCCAATGCAGCCGATCCGAATGAGTATTTTTCACTTGGGAAGCAGATTGCGGAGTTACAGGGCCAGCGTCAGGTGGAGATAGCGCGAGACAGCGCCGACATATACGCGACCAGCGGTGGCGGCGAATTGCGGGAGTCGCTTGACCGGCTGACTCAAGCAATGACGGACCTTCCATCGCATCTTAGCGAGCTGATTACCAGTTCGATTCAGTCGATTAACGCCACCCTCAGTGACACTCTCATCGGCAGGCCGCATGAGACGGGTATCGAGTATCGCAGGAACATTCGAAACGGTCTTTCTCAGTCTTTTCGCGGCATCGCGTCAGGCGGCTTAAATCTACTGCTCCAGCAGGGTGAAGGCAGCCTGCTTAAGACTTTCGGATTCGGGGGCGGCGGTAAGCCAGACGGCTCGCAATCCAGGCCCTTCTACGTTGTGGGTGTAGGCAATGGCAGTGGCGCGGGTTCCGGCCTCAGCGCGATCACCAGCAGTTCTCTTGGCAGGTTTGTGCGCGGCACCTTCGGTGGCGGTCTCACCCAGTCAAGCAGTGGAGGCGGCGGATTCGATCTTGATTCTGTCATCGCCGGGCTTCCTGGCTTCGCATCTGGCGGCTATGTCAGCGCGGGGAGTCCCATCCTTGTAGGCGAGAACGGCCCTGAGCCATTCATCCCCGCGACTAACGGGACAATCATCCCCAATGATGCGCTGGGCGGCGTGACGAACCACTACTACACGGTCAATGCTCAAGGATCGTCCGACCCGGCAGCCGTGGAAGCCGCAGTCGACCGAGCGATGAGACGCGCCGCGCCTGGAATCGTGAGCGCCTCGGTGAGAGCCGGACTAGAGCGTCAAAAACGACTCCCAGCCTCACGACGTTAATCAGTCCCAACCACTTCTTTAGGACCCACATTCATGCCTACTGGATACACCTCTGTGTCCGCCGCGAACCTCTGCGACGCGACGGGCACAAAGATTGCCAACGCAACCATCTACTTTCAGCCGTGCAATAACAACGGAGTGAAGCTCAGCTTCAGGGCTGGCGGTGCCGGTGGTCAGGTCGTCGATCAGCCTGTATCCGCCACAGTTGCGAGCGGAGTGTTCACGGTACAGTTGGCCGATACGACGCTCACCGAACCCGTGAATGTCGGCTATCTCGTAACATGCGTGGATAATGTCACAGGCAATCAGCTCCTTGGTGCGGGCTACATCATCCAGCCATCGGGCTCCTCATGGAGTTTCGACAGCTTCATCCCTAATGTTGGTGCTTTGGCAACGTTGCAGACCGGACCTGCGGGACAAGGATTTAACTCGCGCGGCGCATGGGAGCCGAATACTACGTATGAGCCTTATGACGTTTACCAGGAGGCCGGAAGCTCGTACCTCGTCACGACCACCTATGCCTCCGGCTCTAGCTACGGGTCAGTCGATACCGAGAATACGACTCTTTTCGCTGCCAGCGGTCAACTCAGTGGGACCTTGAGCACACCCCTTGTTGCGCCGTTAGGAGCAACGATCACCGAGGGCCTCACAGCGGATACATTGTCAATCGGCTCTGTGACTGACTCGGATATCCCCCCAAATTTAGGGGGATACGTCGACGCGATTGCGGACTCGACAGATGCCATTGCAGTTGGTATTACCGCAGATGGCGTCTTGCATGCCAATGCAGGAATCGTCGCAAACGGAGGCACGCTCACCAACCCCACACTGGTGAATGCTTCAAGCGCCAGTCTGGAGATTGGCGCGGAGCTAGAAACTCCGATGCCCACAACTTCCTTAGCGAACAGATACGGTCTCGTAGACGGTTCTGTTGATGCCTCCGGAAACATTTGTGAGGGCATTTTTCCAACTGGCGAAAAATGGCTTCCCGCAGGCATTCGCGGATGGTCTCAAGGAGGACCACCCTGTCGCGATACCGATGGGATGAGTTACTACTCTCAGCTCACAAGTGGCAACTGGCAGATTTTCCGCAAGGACGACCTGGGCAATGTGCTTCAGCTCACGTCAGGGCTCTATAACAACATTTGCCCCCAAGTGTCTGCTGACGGCGGTCTGATCCTCTTCTTGTCTGATCGCGGCGGGACAGCTATGCAGCCTTACCAGATGGATCGTGGCGGTTGCTATCAACTCCCCCTGGGTACAGACACGACACAGTTGGTGACACTGAATCACGGTGTCGAGACCGGTCAAAGCCTAGCAGGCGGATACGACGAGTCGGCGATCACTACATCGCAGCCTCTCGATAACCTCATGCTCAACGGTGGCCCGCGCTGCGGATCGGCTGCGGGTATCGCCGTTGCAGCCAGCAATATGACCTCGCTGGTCCCGTTGATAGAGGTCAATGGTGCGACTGTCTCGGGCATATCTGACGACGCCAACTATGGCGAAACGATGAGCAGCACCATAGCGAATCAGCTTGCTCAGAAGGCGCTCACCGCCGGAATTCGCTTCCGGATGGCGATGACCGTTAACGCAGAGGGGAACACGCCATACAGCGGGATCAAGAAAGGGACTGTCCCGTATAGCAATGGCCTGGCCGAAGTCACTGCCGTGCATTCGCTTGCTGCGGCGGCGAGCATGAGCCACGCGGTGCGCTTCGGAACGCTGATTCACGGTGAGAGCGATGAAAAGGACGGGACGCCAAACTACTACCAGGACGTTCCGACGCTGGCGCAGAACTACAACGCCGATTACGCTGCGATCACTGGTCAGTCGTTCACATTTCCCTGGTTCTTCTGTCAGGAGTCGTCCTGGACAAAGTATGTGCCGGCGGCGATCGGCATAATCGCTTTCCAGCAATTACAGGCGGCACAGGCCAATCTTGGTCAGCTCTATCTTGTCGGACCCAAGTACTTCCTTAGCTATGTCGACGGAGTCCATATCACAGCGGCCTCACAGCAGTGGTGGGGCGAATATTACGCTCGGGCCATCTGGCAGGTTCTCTTTGAGGGACAGTTGTGGCGTCCTGTTTATCCGCGCAAAATCACTCGCTTCGGTAATCAGATATACATCCGATTCTGGGTATGGCCTGGAAACTCGCTTGTCATTGACACAACGAATGTCGCTGCACCCACAGCAAATCCTTCCGGGCTGAATGGATTCGAATACTTCGACAATTCAGGGACGCCGCCCGCGATTACAAATGTTGCTCTCGTTGGCACAGATGCCGTGCTGATAACGCTCGCGTCCACGCCGACGGGAACGGGCAATCGCATCCGCTACGCCTACACAGGTACATCGGGCAATGCCGCTGGACCGACCACAGGAGCACGCGGAAACCTACGCGACAACTCTAACGACACATCAGCTTACGGCCACCCGAATATGTACAACTGGTGCTGCCATTTTGACGAGGCCTGCTAAAGGGAGATTCAAATGGGAAGACTACGGACATTCACCAACATCACATTCACCACATCGGGGCTTCCGAAGCTGGCTCCGCTCTCACCTTCCGGCGTGCTCGGGGCGAATCTCGTCGGCTGGTGGTCCGCCGATCAGCTTGTTTCATCATCTGCCAACCGCGTCTCGGCGTGGGGCGATCAATCCCCGGTCGGTAGCTCGCTCGTGCAATCCGTGAGCGCGGATCAGATGTTACTTGTTGCTGGCGCACAAAACGGACTGCCCGGCATCAAAAACGACACCCCTGGGTCTTCCGGAAGGTGGATCGAGAGCGCTGCAACCATCACACAGATGCAGTTTGAATACAACCAGCCCTTCAGCGTGGCTCTCACGTCTATCTGTGCGGCATCGCGCCAGTCGTATGAATTGGCGTTGGGGCAGGCGACTTCCACGGCTCCCGAAGGGTGGTGGCTTGATTCCGGAAGCACTGAGTCGGGCGGCAAAATGGGCCTATGGCTCGTCCATACGCTAAGCGTCAATGCCCTAGGGGCAACATCTCCGGACTCCCTTACGAGTGGCCAAGCGTATAGCTACATATTCACTTACGATGGCAGCGGCGGCGCTGGCGGAATTTCGGTGTACCGTAACGGGGAATCGCAGACGCCCACGGTTGTGGCTAACAACCTCGACGCCGATACCCTGGTAGCCTCTGGTCAAAAGGCCTTCCTGAGTGGATATCAGGCGGGCAATTCTTCGGGGCACACGATCCTTGAAGCTTTCGTCGCGAATCGAGTAATCACGGCCACTGAAGCATCTGGCCTTGATTTTTACCTGAACGCGAAGTGGTCGATTCATAGCTAAGACACAAATGAGCATTACATCTATCTCCCTCAACGGGGGCACGGTCAGCCTCGTCTCCGTGCCGGTATCGCCTGGTTTCCGGGACATCCAGTTCAACTTCTCGGATACCGCGTCAGCCGTGCGCTCCCCCTATACAGGAGTGACGCAGACCTTGGTGTGGCCGGGCGGCGACTATTGGACGGCTACGGCGACCCTTCCACCCTTGTCCCAATGTGACGCTGACGCCTGGACCTCAATGCTGGCCGAAATGCGCGGTATCGCCAATCCAATCCTTGTTGCAGACCCGATGCGGCTGACACCGAGAGGCAACCCTTCGGGCACACCAGTGGCGAATACCAGCGGGGGCACCGGATGGAACGCGGCGATGACGACGGTCCTTTACACACGGGGCTGGACGCCGAGCAAGTTCCGCCTGCTCTTACCTGGGACGAATATCCAGATCGGTTACCGGTTGCATCGTGTTCTCGATCCAGTGAACAGCGACACCAACGGTGACGCGACGATCAGCATCTGGCCGTCGCTGCGGGAAGTTCCCCCGGATGGCACGCCGATCATCCTCAGCAACCCCTCGGGTCTCTTTAGGCTCGCTAAGAACCTGCGGGGATGGCAGACCGCCGTCGACACGCTGACGACGTTGAGCCTCAACCTCGTGGAGTACCGCTAATGCCCCGCGACATGGATTCGAACTTTCAAGGGGGCCTGACTGCGCCTGTTATCCGTCCGGTGTTCTTTGCGGAACTGACATTCAAGAGTTCGACCGAATATGTCTGGTCAGGTGTAGGGGAGTACTCCTGGAACGGGAAAACGTGGACAGGAGCGGGCGACCTGGGCGAGATCGGAACCTACTCGGAGGGAATCGACCTTTCGGCGTCGGGGATCACAGTTGGACTCAGCGGCGTTAATAACGCAATCCTCGGCGAGTGTCTCACGGACTTCCAACAAGGGGCACCAGCAACAGTCTGGCTCGGACTGGTCGATGAAAATATCAACCTCATCGGAACACCAGTGGTATGGTTCGGCGGCCTCATGGACAAGGCTCCGGTCGATATCGGCACCGATACCTCCAAAATTACGCTGAATCTGGAAACCGAGGCCATTCGGCTTCAACAGAGCCAGAGACTCAAATACACCAGCGCTGACCAACGGCGCTTATATCCCGGCGACTCAGGCTTCGACTACGTCGAGAAGTTGAACGATATCGCCCTCAGATGGCAGTAAAAAAAATCCCCTTCTTCAGTTAAAGCTCCCCATGATCAAGAGACACGAGCACTGGGACGTATCCCATCTGCATGCCTTCCTGCTTGCAAGGCAAAAGGCCCCATTTATCTGGGGCGGGAATGACTGTTGCCTGTTCGCCGCTGATGCTGTGCAGGCGATCACGGGAGTGGACATCGCTGCCGACTTCCGGGGTAGGTACACCGACGAGAAGTCAGCCCTCGCTGCGATCAAAGCTGTGACCGGCGGCTCGACGGTCGAGGACGCGGCTATCTACTGCGCCAATAAAGCAGGAATGCCCGAGCTGCCGCATCCCCTCTTCGCGCATCGCGGTGACCTCGTGCTCCTTGAGAACGAGGGACGGCTAATTGCGGGAATCATCGGGCTCCACGGATTCCCAATGTCCATCGGTGAAAAGGGATTGATGAAGCTGCCTCTCTCCGCAATCAAGCGCGCATGGAGAGTCGGGCCGCTCGATCAGAGTGTCATCCGTTATCAGAAGGTGAATAGTGTCTAAAGCAATTCAGGGGATCGCTGCGTTGGGCGCAGCGGTGGGCTTGGGTGCCGTTGCCTTCCTCGATCCTGCTATCGTAGCGAGTCCTCTCTTCGACAAGGTTCTCGAAGACTTGGTCGTCACCGGCATCTCGCTTGAGGCCGGTGCAATCGCGAATGCTCTCGCAGCAAACCGGGCAGCGGGAATTACTACTCGGCAGCCTGCCGCATATCGACAGACCACATACGGCATGTACCGCGTTGGTGGCGTGCTCGTTTACGAGAGCACCACAGGCAGCGGACCCTCCACCTACAACCAAGTGATCACTGTCGCCGGTCACGAGATCGACGCCTACGTGAATCTCTACCTGGACGGTCGCGTTGTCTTCTGGCAGCCGGGTAGCTTCGCAAACGCGACGACTGACGGATTCAACTTCGGCGGCTGGAGCGACGCCAACGATCACGTCGGCCCTGACGGAACCCATTACAACTTCGGAAGTAACGTCTTCGTCTCAGCTTGGTTCGGTGATCAGGCCCTGGGTACTGTTGACGGCAACCTCACCGCCAACGATCCCAACTGGGCAACGGGCGCAAATGGTTCACCCTCGCTCTGCGGCTGCTCGTACATCTACTTTCACTCGCGCTACGACTCGACACAATTCCCCCAGAATCCGGAAGTCAGGATCACGATCCAGGGCAAGAAGGTCTACGATCCGCGCACTGGAACCACGGCCTACTCAAACAACGCTGCGCTTGTGATCGCCGACTACCTCATGAACAGTGAGTTCAAGGTTCCAATGTCGGCAATCAATCTTGACGCGTGGATCGCTGCGGCTAATATCTGTGATGAGCAGGTGGCATTAGCGAGCGGAAACGCGGAAGCCCGCTACGCGATCAACTGCACCTTCGACTCTTCATCGGACCCCGGAGACATCCTGCAGGCCATGCTCTCTGCGTGTGCTGGCCGCATTGCAAAGATCGGCGGGGAGTGGTTCTTCTGGGTCGGTGCGTGGGTCGGACCAAGTCTCACCTTCGATGAGAATGACCTCACAGACTCTGTGAGCTGGGACCCCTATCGCTCGCGCCGCGACCTCTTCAATCATGCCTCGGGGACCTATACAGCGCCCAACTATCCCTATAATGTCAACGTCGGCGGCGACTCGATTTACGATAACAACGGCTTCGCGCCGGACGGATCGCGTCAGGACAACTTTGAGCTGGCGTACCAGAAGACCTCCGCGCCTTCGTATGCGCAGGATACCCTTCACGGCTACTCCGTCGACCAGTTCACCACGGCAGACGGCGGGGCTGAGTTGTGGAAGGACTTCGATCTAAAGTTCGTCACGAGCATCACCCAGGCTCAGAGGCTGCTGAAGATTTATCTCATGCGCAACCGGCAGCAGGGCAACGGGAAACTGCCATTCAAAGCATACGCGTGGCAGTGCCAGCCGAACGATGTCATCTCCATGACGTTCTCGCCGCTTGGTTGGACGTCAAAGACGCTTGAAGTGGCGGGCGTCCACATGCAGTACAGCCCCGGTGATGATGAGACAGCGCCAACTCTCACCTGCCCTCTCGATGTCCAGGAAACGGACCCCAGTGTCTATTCCTGGTCCACAACTGAAGAGTTGACCATCCTCGATGCCCCAGCGGGGCTGACTGGTATTCCGACCATCCCGGCTGCGCCGAGCGCCTTGACGCTTAATAGCGGGGCCTCTACAGCAGTCGTCGGAGCCGATGGCGTTACCACTCCTCGAATTGAGGTGGGATGGACCGCGCCGCTCGATGCGTGGGTGACCCAAATCCAGGTGCAGTACAAGCTACATTCCAGTTCAGTCTGGACGGATGCGGGCCTCGCTGACGTCGGCAACTTTTCCGCCTTCATTACTGGCGTGGTTTCCGGCGACGTCTATGACGTCAGGATACGGAGCGTTCGACCGAACGGCGCTGCGAGCGTCTGGCTAGAGCAGGATAGTTACACAGTATCGACGACGCTCTCGACGATTACGAGCTCCGGTTTGAACCCGGCTTCGCCCTACAACATCAACAATGACGCAACGATCGATTCAGTCGTCGACGGGAGCACCGCAGACATTCGCATCTACGGACCCGGTGGCGTTGGAACCGCCTGGGATAACTACACAGGACAAGGAAACACGACATATCCTGCCGCCACTTTGACCGGCTTTGCCTTCAGCACCGGGTACACGGTCATTTACGACCTGGGCACTTCGAGCTACGCGGCTTACACCAACTTCAATGACACTTTGTCCGATTCGTACCTGACTGTGGGTTCAGTTCTGACTGTCTCTTCCGGTGGAACCGGCGGCGGTTCGGGTGGCGGTGGCGGTGGCACGGGTGGCGGTCCTCGCGCTCCCGGCTGCACCGTCGAAGGCACGATGCTCGACGGTGAAGATGGTCCGATCGACAACAGGATGGTCTGGAGCCTCGTGCATGCAGGCCAGCCTATTTACCTCATGGGGCGTGATGTACCCGAGCGGGTCGAGTCCGCCGAATGGATCGACGTCGATCAAGTCGAGCGGATCAGTGTCGGTGGCGTCATGTTCGAGGCGTCGGACTCGCACACGTTGAAGACAGAATCCGGATATCGTTGGACCGTCGACGTTCCGTCAGGCTCATCTGTCGAGACGCGCTCCGGCTTCCGTGAGATGACCAGGGAAACGATACGCAAGAAAACCCGCGTGCTGCGTGTGCACCTGAATGGGCCGAGCCATGAGTACAGCGTCTCCGGCGTCTTCTCTCATAACTTTAAGATCGCTCCCGTGGGGTAACAATTATGCCTGCACAAGTAGTAAGCAAAACCATGCGGCCATCACGGCGCGACATCTACGTCGTCGTGATGGACGATTACGGCGCGGAGATGCACCTCGCGCTGCCCGTGTCGATCAGCCCTGCGGATCGGAATGCCAAGCTCGAAGCGGTCATTGTAACGATGAACGCCGGAGAGCAGAGCATGGAGTCCGCTGCCGCAGCAGAGGGCATCGATATCTCCGCTCTCAAGGCTGGTGGCCTGAAAAAGCGGACCGCACGCACACAGAAGCACTAACCCACAACAATCAGCTTCGCTATGTTTGCTGACAAGGAATCAGAAAGAACCTGCCGTTGCAGACAAAGTTATACCTCTGCGGTGGGTTCGTCTTCGGGCATCCGCACAGTAATTGAAGAACCTGAGTATTAACGTAATAGGCCCACATCCACTGGCCGCTGCAGTAGATTTGGATAACGCACTGCCCGTTTAGGTTAGTGGTCCTCCAATCACCATCTGATTTCTTCGAATCATTTGGGTCATCCGGAATGGTTTCGCCGTTCGGCCCGATAGGCGAAAGTACACCGCGCTTATCTGCCTTTTCGTCACCAGGCTCTGGCGAGTTGATTTCTCCGCAGCACATATCGCTCTCCTCCTTTGAACGCGGACAGGCTCGTAGCGTGTCGCGCGTTGATTCACGCGCCATCGTCGGAACGATCCCCTCCCATCGCAGTATGAAGGGGAGTCCTGGTTTTGCCTATTTATCAAGCAGATTCCCCTGGCCTTCAGAAAGACTGATCTCGGGTTGGGGAAGCCTGTGCGTGATGATTCGGGCTCACAAACGCCGATGTTTTAGGCATGCTGTCTGCGTAGCGTAATTCACGCTCCATCTTGTCCGCCAGAATCGGGCGGCCCATTGCCGTTAACCACGGCTCTTGCGCGCAGAACGCCTTCGGTTGTACTCGTTTTCATGCATAGTTTCCGCTCCGGAGAAGGGATGAAGTACCAGGAAGATTGCTCGATGCGCATCAGAATGGTTGCCCGATTCGGGAAGAAGTTCAATGTAGGAAGCAAGCTTGTGTGGCCTCACCCAAGGCCTACCAGATCGGTAATCAGAGTCGATGTTCATGGGCTGCTCCTAAGCAATCAAGCCAAAATAGACATCTTCATTCGGATTCAATATTGCCACGACGAAGCTTGGCACAAACTCTCGATTCACATCCAGAAACTTCTCAATGAGACTTAAGGCTCTGTCATCTGCGGCCTGATTTGGCAGCGGTGACGAGGTGACCGCACTGGTCCATATGTGGGGACGATATCGAACGAGGGAGCTGAGTAAGAATAAGGCTAAATAATGGAGAGAATACTCCGAAAGATGAAGTGTCCCCCCAATGGGCTCCACAGCAGAGTTACCTCCAAATAAATAGCCTGCTCCAGGGCTCAAGCTTCGTTCGGGCGAGAAATAATTGAGAGTGCGGTTTATTGCCTCGAATTGCACGGCATCACAAATCGAGTAAGTTTCCGCGAATTCATCGACATCCGCTGGGTCTAAATTCGTGAACACGAGGTCGCATTCCCCTTCCCGATTTTGTGCACCTTCCAGGGCCCACCTCTTCAAGAAAGGAAACCGGTCCCGCCATATAGAGACAATCTCTTTGAGTGACTCGCAGTCGTCGTATTTGGAGTGATTGGTCACGTATAGGCGCCAGTGATGCGGGTGGTTGAGGTCTGCAGAGAAATGAAGGGGGGTAACGGCGGCCTCTTGATGAAACGTCATCCGATAAAGCGACTCAAGATCCGGAATCCGACTCAAGGTGTCACGAAGAGATAGTTCTATTCCTTCGATTTGCGCTGAGGTCGCGGAAGGCAAAGATTGAGTGAAGCGGTCTTGGAAAAGACCCGCAAGCGACACTTTAGTCAGGGGAGCAACCACGTCATTGACAGCCTGGAACGTACCGGAGCTGTCGATCTGCACCCGTAAATCTTCGATACGCGAATTCTGTTGAGAAATGTCTCTTACGCCATGGCTGTGTTGCAAAGTTTCGAGCCCACGAGTATGCCGGGCCAGGATAAGGGCCTTCGAAAAGCCCATCATGCCGTAAAACAACTGAAGCGGACGAATCTCTAGCGGCGAGGATTCTGCTGCCTCGTAGAAAAAGCGACCTTGTTGCAAGCAAGAGACAATCTCGCGCGCAATCGAGGTGGATGGCTCCCGGCCAAACCGCCGCTTCACGAGAGGCTTCAGGTTTTCGCAGCTCTCTAAGAATCTACACTTGTGCCAATCCATAGTCCTTTGTTAAACCAATCCGCCGAGGCGTTCTTCTGCTTATCGGAACGGCGTTGGTAGCGACCACACATTGAGGCTCTCCCTGTCCCAAGTCATAACTTTAGTCGCCGCCGACGCGCGGGTTACTAAACTTTAAGGAAACGATCTATCGTATGGCGGCAGTTCTGTGGGTTTCATTTCACATTGAATTGCTTTATTAGAAGCTTCAGAATCCAGCGAAGCGGTGTTGTCTTTATCTTTGTAGTATTCGAACCGGTTTCTCAAAAAGTCGCTATCAGAACGCACGTGGAGCAGCGGTTGGCCCTTGATCAATACGAGATAGTTATTTGCGGGGCCGACAGAAGAATCTTGTTGTGCCGCTAGCATTGCCTCGTGGAGATGATAGATCGTTCGCGCAAGGCTGTAGTTGAGATTTTGCCCGCGTCGATTGAGTGTTTCCATCGCTTCGCGGGAACCAGAACCTATTGCATGTATACCGGGACTGGACTCCGATTGAATGTCCCCCATTCCCTTCGCGCAAAAGAACATCACATTGTCCGCGATGAAGCCTCCAACTATACTTGACACGTTTAGTGGGTGATCGTTCACCGTTCGCATTCCATGCGCTTCGAGAGCGTAGTCGAACTCGTTCGGCGGAAACAGTCTGCTGTGCCATTCTGCGAACGTCAACCCAATCTCTCGCTGAAGTGCCTGATCGATTTTGAATTGATAGACAGCGAGTCGAGCCTCGTTAATTGCCGTCATTACCTCCTCTCGATAGGGCGTACGATCTGCCTTGCTGAGCAACTCAAATTGTTGGACGAGGCGAGCGATAAACTCATGACCTTCCGTCGCACGTCCTGCAACGACGACGGCACAATGATAGGGAGGAAGCGGATATTGTTTGCCAACCTGATCGTTCGGAGAGATGTATAAACTCGGGTAGGAACCGCGCGTGTCCGCGCTTAAGACGACTGCAGGTCCGTGCTGTGTATAGGCACCGATACAAATAGTCATGCGAAGTCGATATGTTGTCCCTTTTCGTTCTTGCTAACGAACCCTTTGAAAGCACTCACTTCAGTCTCGACTTCACTAGTCTATGCTCCCATTAGCAGTCTCAATCAGTCGTGAGTTTTCACGAAAGCTTGGACGCTCTCTTCCGCTGCGCCCATCTCTTCTTTTGAGCCGCGCTGATTCGTGCTCTGGCTTCTGCACTCAAGACGCGCTTTCGTTTGTATGGACGGCGCGGGCCAATTGATTCTTGCAGCGTCATCAGAAACAGCAGTTCTCGTGCTTGCTGTAAGCGGGATATCTCGGCGTCAATGGCTGCGATCAATTCGGATGTGTTCATAGGTATCTCAGTCTACGTCAACTTTGCCGAGTATGAACGCTTATGCGATGGCAGATCAGAAAACTCAATATCGCTGATACGATTTCGGCCAAGTTCCTGTCTGCTTACATGTGAAGCCCGCCTGATTCCTCGTACAGCGCCACAACACGCCACCAACGTTAGGTTGATTTTCTAGTCCGAAGAATTTGATCTCAATCTGATGTGCCGGGCCGTTATCACAATTGATCGAGGATAGCGCATAGCCTGATTCCTTGTGCTCTGCAGCAGCCGTAGACCCATCCAGAGGCACTGAAGTACAGTCCTTACTTTCCCCAACCAACCAGCTTTCCTGAGCAGTTATCACACTATCCTCTGAGTGAGGAATCCAGCCCCCCGAATCGAGTGAACTGTAGCCTTCTATTGCAAGAGCCACAACAATTACGATAAGGACAAGGCATCCTATTCCGCCCCCTGAGCTAGATCGTTCTGCCATCCGATTCCTCCCTGATTTATTGGCGATTTCTATTAAGCAGGAAGGAGACTGCGAAAGGCATCGAGGACTGAATCGTCCATTTCAATCCCGCTGATTTTGGCCGGACGATACGCGATGACATCATCTCGAAAACGCTCCATCTCTGATTCTTGCTCCCCTGTCAATGGAAGTTCTTCAAGATGATGGAACAGTTGAGGGATGGTCAGTCTCGGTCCGAAGCCATCGATGAGGGTCGTCCCCTTGAGGGAATCCACAATAACGATTCGGACGGTGCGCACGTCCCAAAGCTCTTTGTGGTGTTCATCTGGAATACTTGGTGGGTATGCACTCAAATCTACTGTCGTAGTCATAAATTGATTCTTCTCCTTAGAACGCATGGTCACTCTAAAGCGAAACCGTGTCGAGGTCTGTATGCAAAAATCTCTGGTTGTTTGGCTGTAGATAACTTCACTGTATCTTGTCCGGCACCTTCCGAAACACCCGATTGAAAATCTCATGCGCGAGTTCGACTGACTCATCAATCGCGTGACTGGTCGGGATCACCCTCACGTTCACCTGCTTCTCACGGGCGAGCCTGATGCCAGCGATCATGCACGCGCCCATGTAGATCAGGGTGCGATTCGGACGGGGCATGTGAGCATTGGGATCGAACATCGCTACCTCGCGCCACCCTGTGCGCTGCGAACGGGTTTCCTGATCAGCGCGTGGGATACTCGCCCCTGAAAGACTTCAGTCGGTAGATAGCGCCGGTGCTCGCGGCACAACGGACACTTGACCGCGATCCACGATGCAGGCAACGTCTCAACGCCAGCGGGGATGTTCTCACCGCATCCTTTGCATCGGATTACAAAGTCGCGCCAGCTTTGCGGTCCCTGAAACATGGGAACAGTATAGAGAATAAAAGGCGAATACGACAGGAGGAATTCCTTGGTCGTTACCAACGTTTTGCCCCAAGAGCGGTTGCGCCCCTCCGGGTAGACCTTCCACGCTATGCTTCCTTTGTTGCCCTCCCCGCAACAGCGGGAGCCGGATGCGACCACGACGGTTCCCGCGCCCCAACTGCCCCTGTTGGCTTAATATCGCGGAATGCCGAACGTAGAGCTAACGACCAGGGGACTGAAACTGACTCGGGATGTGGACGGCGTTCACTGGCTGTATCTCGGTCCGAATGCGGTGTTCTGTGTCGAGAATCTAACCCACGCTGAGATCACAGGGGAACAAGTGCGCCTTTGGCTTGCTTCTCAGGTTCCGTTGAGGGATTCACAGTGACGAAGGAAGACCAACTCAAGTGCATTGAGCACAACCTGAAGGCGTTCAAGAAGATGGTGCTGTCGCGGGCGTCGAAGGTTCCCCCGCAATGGGAGGAAGCCGAGATCAGACAGTGGGTGATGGACGTCGCCAAAGACGCCTGGGTGTCCAAGATGCCAGCCTCTCAGATGCGCCGATACCAGATGGCGAAGCAGATTCACGGGCTGTGAAAGGTGCGATCTTAATAGTGAGTGTGGTGAATGATCTCCTCACAATCTCCAATACGGTCTTCACTACAACGGGCTGTGAAAAGCACTCCCCGTTAGAATTGCTCTCGAAGGGTTCCAGAGATGAACGACGAGTCAGTATCTAGCACAAAACCTCGCCTGCTCACAATCAGAGAACATCTCGCAGCGAGGGGTGCGAAGGAACCGTTAACGAGTTTGGCAGATTTCATATCTCACATCCACAAAACCTCTGCACGTTGGGAGCACGAGGATTGGAAGGACAGAGAAGCCGATGAGTTGGATGTTCTCAATCCGGTGCGCATCGTTGGGCAGGTGTGGTTTCGTGGACAGCGCGATATCACACATGGACTCCGGCCCGGCCTCTACCGGGAGAGTACGTGGAAGTATCTGCGGAAAAATGAAGGCAGTCCACAACCTCCCAAGGATGAGTTTGAAGACAACCTTTTCCAAGAGCTATTCGACCTAGAGCATGAGCTGAGGATCGATTTCACCAGCTTTGGATATCTGCTGAACCAGGCCAACTATGCAAAGGAAGACACTGATTGGTACTTCCTGATGCAGCATCACGGTCTACCGACACGGTTGCTCGATTGGACCACGAACGCACTTGCTGCTCTCTTCTTTGCGGCGGAGCGGTATCGCGAGGAGATCGAACATCTAAAGGCCGATCAGCCACTGCCTTCGCCGGTGATCTGCGTCTGGATGATGGATGCCTATTGGCTCGCCGACTGTCTCAGCAGTGAGTGGAGTAGCCCCATCCTCGCTTGGTCTGAGGACGCTCCACGATACATCCCTCCTCTAAAGTCGCTGGCTGACAAGATGGGCGATTCGCAAGCATTATTGCCGGTCCACGCGATGCCCATCGAACCGCCCGCCATGCACCCGCGTGTCGCGTCTCAGGAGGGGCGCTTCGTCATCTTCGGAAAGGTACAAGACCTCCTAGACGAGAAGGTTCGCCTAGAGCAGTTGGAGAACTGCACGGGAACTGAAGAACTCCGGTTGGAGCAGATCAAGATGAACGTCGCCGACGTTGACGACCTCATGCAAGACCTCGCGCAGCTCGGCGTTTCCAGGCGAACACTCTTTCCGGACCTCGCGGGCCTGGCCGATTTCGTCTACTGGAAGCATTTCCACAACATGCGCAATCGTAAGTTGTGATGGGGTTGGAGAAGATCCGTTAACAGCCGCCTTTCTTTCCGTGATCAGGAATTCTCATCGCTCTGCGAGGTGCCAGCCTGCCAGAGCCAGTTAAGGGTGATGAGTTTGGCCGCCGTTTCGGACGTCCACCCTTGCGGGGTGAGCGGTCAAAAATCGACCCGAAACGAGGGCGCATTCGAGGGCACATTACCTGCGTTCCTACTGCTCTGAACGCTCCTTTACGCCCCTTTTTGTGCCCTTGAACTACCATTAACTCTCTGATTCCTTTGCGTTTAGAGACTTCACACGGTGGAAGTCGTAGGTTCGAATCCTGCTGCGCCCACCATCAAATCAAGAATTTACAGGCGGAGCTGAGCTGCCTTTGGCGGCCTCTTGCGGCACATCCCCGCATCGCCTCGAAAGACTG
>Ga0335075_10000855_pt1 | contig 51604 bp, 33 predicted proteins | sample Lox_Sample_24_FD_206723 | JGI IMG/M metagenome (GOLD analysis project Ga0335075, IMG submission 206723) | Soil microbial communities from Loxahatchee National Wildlife Refuge, Florida, United States - Lox_Sample_2.4 | ecosystem: Environmental > Terrestrial > Soil > Wetlands | place: USA... | reverse complement strand
GCTTCGACGGCACCGCCAACCACGATGCGGAACTCGACCGCCTGGCGCTGAACAAGCCCGTGCGCTTCGACGCCGTGCCGACCGGGCGCGACGACGTGGCCTTGCTCGGCTTCACCTCCGGCACCACGGGCGAACCGAAGGCCACGATGCATTTCCACCGCGACCTGCTGGTCATCGCCGACGGCTACGCGAAGGAAGTGCTGGGCGTAACGCCGGAAGACGTGTTCGTGGGCTCCCCGCCGCTGGCTTTCACCTTCGGCCTGGGCGGGCTGGCGATCTTCCCCCTCCGCTTCGGCGCCGCAGCGGCATTGCTGGAAAACGCGTCGCCACCGAACATGATCGAGATCATCCAAACCTATAAAGCCACGATCAGCTTCACCGCGCCCACCGCCTATCGCGCGATGCTGCAGGCAATGGAGGCCGGTGCCGACCTGTCATCCCTGCGCATAGCCGTGTCGGCGGGAGAGACGCTGCCGGCGCCGGTGTTCCTCGACTGGTTGCGCAAGACCGGCAGGCCGATCCTGGACGGAATTGGAGCAACGGAGATGCTGCACATCTTCATCTCCAACCGCGTAAACGACATGGGCGCCGGCAGCACGGGGCGTCCCGTCACCGGCTACGAAGCGCGAATCGTCGACCGCGACATGAACGAGCAGCCGCGAGGCACGCTGGGGCGTCTGGCGGTGCGGGGACCGACGGGCTGCCGCTACCTCGCCGATGCGCGGCAGCGGAACTACGTGCGCGATGGCTGGAACCTGACCGGCGACACGTTCATCCAGGACGCCGACGGGTATTTCCATTTCGCCGCGCGGTCCGACGACATGATCATCTCCAGCGGCTACAACATCGCCGGCCCCGAAGTGGAAGCCGCCCTGCTCTCGAGTGCCGACGTGAAGGAATGCGCCGTGATCGGCGTGCCGGACGAAGCACGCGGGGAAATCGTGCAGGCCCACGTGGTGCTGGCCGAGGGGATCGAGCCGGACGACGCGACGCGGCTGCGGCTGCAGAACCACGTGAAGGCGGTGATCGCGCCGTACAAGTATCCGCGCTCGGTGGTGTTCCGCGATACGCTGCCGAAGACCCAGACGGGGAAGATCCAGCGGTTCCGGTTAAGGGGCGAGGGCTGACTATCGTCATTGCGAGGAGCGAAGCGACGAAGCAATCCCGATCGTGAGGATCTGATCACGATCGAGATTGCTTCGTCGCTTCGCCCGTCACAATGACAGTACCTCGCAATGACAGTAGCTGGCGCGTCGCAAATGACATTAAAGTACTATTCAGCCATCTCCGTTCCGCCAGTTCACGACTGGCAGCTCCTCCGCCCTCGGCGTCTCATTCACCAACAGCGCTTTCGCCCGAAACTGGGCCGAGCCGCCGTCACGCCACGTGCGCGCGGAACGCGCTCAAATTAGAGTATTCGTCATTCGCATCGATTCCCAATTCTGTCGCCAATCGTTCCACGAGACTGGCCGCCTCTGCCGGTACTGGCCGCGTGGATCGACGCATTTCCCCGGCAAGCTCGTCGAGCGCCAGGCCGTACTCGCCAACATCAATAAACTCACGAATGTGCTCTCGCCGCCGCCCCTTGCACGTGGCAGGTGCGAGCACCAGCAGGCGCTTCAGGCCGGATTGTATTTTCGTCAGTTGCTCCAAGGTCAAAGTCATTTGGCGCTCCGGCCAAGTGGATTGCGTGATGTGTTGACCGGATAGGCCGTCACAATCGTCCTGCCGTCGCGACCAATCACGACGTGAATCTCAATCCCGTCACGCGTACCGGCAACCACCGTCCGACCGCTCCCGGTCACCTCCCGCCGCGCCGATATATCATCTGCCACGCTCATGATTGCGTCAATGACGTGTTCGTCAGTCCAATTCGGCGGAAACTCACTCTTGCCAGGAATGCCTCGGCCGGGACCGTGACCACCACCGCCTCTGCCGTCACCATCGAGGATATGGGTGCGCCGCTCCGCCGAAAGAATGCTCCGCCCAATTTGCGGAAGGTTTTCGTCGTCAGCATTGCTCACGCCGCCTCCCGCTCCACCCCCTTCACCTTCGGCAGCTCCTCCGCGCCCAGCGTCTCATGCGCCAGCAGCGACGCCGCCCCCTCGTCCAGCGCCGCCCGGTTGTCCTGCAAAATCCCGAACGCCCGCGCCCGAGCCGCCTCCACATGCGACCGCACCGCCATGTCGATCTCATGCGCCGTCTGGTCGGAATACCGCCGCTGCCGCCAGAACACGCCGGGTTGCTCCTGCAGGAAATTCGCTTGCTCGGTGTCCCACGCCACCGGCCCCAGATGCTCGTCCATCCCGAACCGCATCACGATGCCCCGCGCGATATCGGTCGCCTTCGCCAAATCGTCCGCCGCGCCGGTGGAAACGTCGTCGCCCAGGATCATCTCCGCCGCCCGCCCGCCCAGCAGCACCGTCATCTTGTCCTCCAGCTCCTGCCTGCTCATCAGGAACCGGTCGTCCACCGGACGCTGCAGCGTATACCCCAGCGCGCCGATGCCCCTCGGAATGATGGAGACCTTCTGCACCGGATCGGCATTCGGCAACGACAGCGCCACCAGCGCATGTCCCATCTCGTGATAGGCCACGATCCGCCGCTCCTTCGGAATCAGCACCCGCGACTTCTTCTCCAGCCCCGCCACGATCCGCTCGATCGCACGGGTGAAATCGTCCATCGTCAGCGAATCGCCGCCCCGGCGCGTCGCCACCACGGCTGCCTCGTTCGCCAGGTTCGCCAGATCCGCGCCGGTAAAGCCGGGGGTCAGCGCCGCGATGTCCTCCAGCTTCACGTCGGGCGCCAGCGTCAACCGCTTGGTATGGATGCGCAGGATATCGACCCGTCCCTTCTTGTCCGGCCGGTCCACCAGCACCTGGCGATCGAACCGCCCCGCCCGCAGCAGCGCCGGATCCAGGATCTCCGGCCGGTTGGTCGCCGCCAGCACCACGATCGCCACCGACCGGTCGAATCCGTCCATCTCCGCCAGCAACTGGTTCAGCGTTTGCTCCTTCTCGTCCTGTCCGGTCATCGGCGAGGCCCCCCTTGCCCGCCCCAACGCATCCAGCTCATCGATGAAGATGATGCAGGGCGCGGACTCCCGCGCCTTCTCGAACAAATCGCGAACGCGAGAAGCGCCGACACCCACGAACATTTCCACGAACTCGGCGCCGTTGGTGGAGAAGAACGGCACCCCCGCCTCCCCCGCCACGGCACGGGCGAGCAACGTCTTGCCGGTACCGGGCGGCCCCACCAGCAGGATGCCGCGCGGGATATGCGCGCCCAGCCGGCCGAACCGTTCCGGCTCCTTGAGGAAATCGACGATCTCGTGCAGCTCGGCCTTCGCTTCGTCCACGCCGGCCACGTCGTCGAAGGTGGTTTTCACCCCGGTCTCGGCGGTGATCAGCTTGGCGCGGCTGCGGCCGATCGAGAACAGCCCGCCGCCCAGCCCGCCAAAACCGCCGCCGCGCCCGCCGCCGCCCATCATCGCGCGCGACGCCCAGATCCAGATGCCGACGAACAGCAGCGGCGGGATGACCCAGGACAGCAGGGTCCCCAGCGCATTGTTGGTCGGTGCCGCGCTGTATTCGACGTGATGGCTGGCAAGCTGGCTGGCGAGGTCGGGCGGCACCTGCACCGTGCTGAACTCGGTCTTCCCGTCGGGCATCTTCTCCGTCAGCGTGCCGTGGATCACGTCGCCCGAGACGGTCACCTGCTTCACCTTCCCGGCATTCAGGTATTGCTGGAACTGGCTGTACGGGATCACCTCGGACCCGCCGCTGCCGCTGCCGCCGCCGGCGAACATGCCGAACAAGCTCGCCACGATCAGGCCGAGGAAGATCAGCCAGACGAAGGACGGGAACTGCTTCTGGTTGGGCGCTGGCACGGCGGGTCTCCTTGTCACGCCCGGCAACAATGGCGACGGCACGCCGTGGCATGCAACAATCTGGGAGGCGGCGGATGTGTCTCAAGCCGGCGGCTGCCAGCCTGCATGCCGGTCAAAACCAGCGTGGACGAGAAACGGCTGCATGGATAGCCCCGGACTGATCGATCTGCAGGTGAACGGCTACGCCGGGGTCGATTTCAACGACGCGGCGCTCGATGCTCCGGCACTGGACCATGCGCTGGAGGCAATGCTGCGGTCGGGCGTCACCGCCTGCCTGCCGACCTTGATCACCGCGCCGGAACCCGTCCTGGCGCAGCGCCTGGCCGCGCTGGACCGCGCCGTGGCGACCAGCCGGCTGGGGCCGGCGATGGTGCCGGGCTTTCACCTGGAGGGGCCGTTCCTGAACCCCGCGCCAGGCTTCGCCGGCTGCCATCCGCCGGATGCCATGGTGCCACCCGATCCTGCCCTGCTGCACCGCCTGGCGGCCGGCCTGACGCGGCCAGTGCTGATGCTGACGCTGGCACCCGAGCAATCGGACGGGATCGCCCTTGTCCGGGCGGCACGGGCGCAGGGGATGCTGGTGGCGATCGGCCACAGCGCCGCGGAAGCCCAGGTGCTGGCGGCGGCGGCCGAGGCAGGCGCGACGCTCAGCACCCATCTCGGCAACGCCATGCCCCACACGCTGGCGAAATTCCACAACCCGCTGGTGGCGCACCTGGCCGAGGACCGGCTGGCCGCCAGTTTCATCGCCGACGGTATCCACGTCCCGCCGCCCGCCCTGAAGGTCATGCTGCGGGCCAAGGGACTGCCGCGCGCGGTGTTGATCACCGACGCCACCGCCGCCGCGGCCGCACCGCCAGGAATATACCGCTTCGCTGGCATGCCGATAGAACATAGCGACAACGGCACCGTGCGCGTGCCGGGCGGGACCATGCTGGCCGGCTCGGCGCTGTGCCTGGACCAGGCGGTGCGCAACGTGGCCGGATGGAGCCTTGCAAGCTCGGCCGAGGCGGTTCGGCTGGCCTCCGCCAACCCCGCTGCGTTGCTGGCGCCCGTGCTGGCAGCCCACGGACTCCGCCTGCCGGAGGGGCGAATTCGGTGGTCCGCGGCACTGCTGCCGGAGCATGTGCGGCTGGAACGGGCCGGGTAAAACCGCGCCGCGCGAACCATTTGTTTACCTTTGGGGCGTAGGCAGGTGGGGCACGAGGACCGTGTGACCGCCAGGCTCAGGGGCAAAAACGGCCGTTTCCTGGCTTCCCAGGAGTCGCCCCAGTGTCCGTCGTCGTCACCCTCGGTAATGGCAACAACACCGCCACCTTCAGCTCCGTCGATACCCTGACCTCCGGAACAGGGAACGACACCATCGCGTTCACCGGGGCATTGTCCGATGCCAGCGTCGATCTGGGCGGCGGCAGCGATTCGCTGACTCTGGGCGATCTCGGCAACACCGTCACCGTTTCCAGCATCGAGACTCTCGCCGGCGGCGCCGGGAACGACGATGTCACGCTCGCCAGCGCGTTGACCAATTCCATGCAGGTCGATCTGGGCGGCGGCAGCAACACGCTTGCCCTGGACAACGTCGCCAACACCGGCACGGTCACCAACGTCGATACGCTGATCGGCGGCAGTGCCGCCGATACCATCACGCTCGGCAGCGGGATGGCCAACGGCAGCGTCGATCTCGGCGGCGGGGCGGATACGCTGACGCTGGCGGCCGGCGGCAACAGCCTGACGATCGTGAATTTCGAGACGCTGATCGGCGGCACCGGCGCCGACGTCGTGACGCTGGGTGCCGGCGTCACCAATGCCAGCGTCGATCTCGGCGCCGGCACCGATACGCTGAACCTCGGCAGCTACAACAGCACGCTGACCGTCTCCAATACTGAATCCATCACCGGTGGCTCGGGCACCGACACCATCACCCTGGGCAGCTTGCTCACCACGTCCGACACGATCAATCTCGGCAGCGGCAGCGATACGCTGACGCTGAAGAACGGCACCAACACCGGCACGGTCAGCAATGTGGCGACGCTGATCGGCGGTACCGGCACCGACACGATCACACTGGGCGCGGCAGCGAACAACGCCAGCGTCAACCTGAGCACCACCGCCGACACGCTCACCCTCGGCAATTTCGCCAACACCGTCACGGTCGGGACGATCGGCACGCTGACCGGCGGCAGCGGCAACGACGCCGTGACGCTGTCAACCGCGCTGACCGACAGCGTGTCGGTCGATCTTGGTGGCGGCGAGAATACGCTGACGCTGATCAACGGCGCCAATACCGGCACCGTCAGCAACGTCGACACGCTGATCGGCGGCACCGGCACGGATACCATCACCTATGGTACCGGCGTCACCAACGGCAGCGTTCAACTCGGCACGGGCGCCGATACGCTGACTTTGGCAGCCGGCGGCAACACCATAACAGTGGCCGATGTGCAGACCGTGACCGGCGGAAGCGGCGCGGACAACGTCACGCTCGGCGCCGCTGCGGTCAATGGCAGCGTCGACCTCGGCGCCGGCAGCGACACGCTGAACCTGGGCAATTTCAACAACACGATCACGGTCTCCAATACCGAGACCATTACCGGCGGTTCCGGCAACGACGACGTGACGCTGGGCACCGCGCTGACCACCGCCGATGCGATCGACCTCGGCACCGGCGAGAGCACGCTGAACCTCGACAACGTTGCCAACACGGGCACGGTCAGCAATGTCGATACGCTGATCGGCGGCACGGCAGCCGATACCATCACGCTCGGCGCCGCGGCGGACAATGCCAGCATCGATCTGGGTGCCGGCAACGACACGCTGACCTTCGGCAACTTCCCCAACAACGCGACGGTATCGAACGTCGAGACCATCGCCGCCGGCTCCGGCAACGACGCCATCACGCTCGGTACCGACCTGACAAACGCGATGCAGGTCGATCTCGGCGGCGGCGAGAACACGCTGACGCTGAACAACAGCACCAACACCGGCACCGTCAGCAACGTCGATACCCTGCTCGGCGGCATCGGCACGGATACCGTCACGCTGGGCACGGCGGCGGTGAACGCCAGTGTCAGCCTCGGCTCCGGCGCGGACACGCTGACGCTGGCAAACGGCGGCAACAGCCTCACCGTCGCCAACGTGGCGACTGTGATCGGCGGCACCGGCGCCGACGATGTCACGCTGGGCGCGGCGGCCAACGACACCAGCGTCGACCTGGGCGCCGGCAACGACACGCTGAACCTGGGCAACTACAACAGCACGCTGACCGTTTCGAACACCGAGACCATCAGCGGCGGCGCCGGCAACGACAACGTCACGCTGGGCAGCGCGCTCACCACCAGCGACGAAATCGATCTGGGCACCGGCAGCAGTACGCTGACCCTGGCGAATGCCACCAACACCGGCACGGTCAGCAATGCCGAGACGCTGGTCGGCGGCACCGGCGCCGACACCATCACGCTCGGGGCGGCAGCCGACAACGCCAGCATCGACCTTGGTGCCGGCAACGATACGCTGACCTTCGGCAACTTCACCAACACCGCGACAGTGTCGAACACCGAGACGATCGCGGGTGGATCCGGCAACGACGCCGTCACGCTGGCGACGGCGCTGACCACCAGCATGTCGGTCGACCTCGGCGGCGGTGCGAACAAGCTGACTCTCGGCAACGTGCCGAATACCGGCACGGTTTCCAACGTCCAGACATTGATCGGCGGCACCGGCGCCGACCTGGTCACAATGGGCAACGCCATCACCGGCGGCAGCGTCGACCTCGGCGCCGGCACGGACAAGCTGACGCTCGCCGCGGGCGGCGACGTGCTCACCGTGGCCAATGTGGAATCGATCGTCGGCGGCGCCGGCAATGACGGCATCACGCTGACCACCGCGCTCACCAACAGCGACTCGGTCGACCTCGGCGGCGGCAGCAACACGCTGACGCTGGCCGACGGCGCCAATACCGGCACGGTCAGCAATGTCGGCACGCTGGTCGGCGGCACCGGCAACGACACGATCACACTCGGCACCGCGGCCAACAGCGCCAGCATCAACCTGGGGTCCGGCGCGGATACGCTGACCTTCGGCAACTTCACCAACAGCGCAACGGTTTCCAACGCCGATACCATTCAAGGCGGCACCGGCGCCGATACCATCACTCTCGGTGCGACGGTCAGCAATGCCAGCATCAACCTGGGCGGCGGCAACGACACGCTGACCTTCGGCAATTTCGCCAACACGGCAACGGTCGGCAACACCGCGACCATCACGGGCGGGTCGGGCAACGACAACCTCACGCTGTCCACCGCGCTGACCGACAGCGTGTCGGTCGATCTCGGCGGCGGCCAGAACACGCTGACGCTGAACAACGGCACCAACACCGGCACGGTCAGCAACGTCGGGACGCTGGTCGGTGGCACCGGCACGGACGCGATCACGCTGGGCACCGGGGTCACCAACGCCAGCGTCAGCCTGGGCGTGGGTGCCGACACGCTGACGCTCGCCAACGGCGGCAACAGCCTGACCGTGGCCGCCGTGAAGACGATCCAGGGCGGCACCGGCAACGACGCCATCACCCTTGGCGGCGCGGCAGCGGATATCAGCGTCGATGGCGGCGGCGGCAGCGATACGTTGACGCTGGGCAATTTCGTCAACGCGCTGACCGTCGGCAACGTCGACAGCGTCGCGGGCAGCGCCGGCACGGACACCGTCACCCTGGCAACCGCGCTGAGCGATAGCGTCGACGTGGACCTGGGCACCAGCGCCAGCACACTCACCCTGGCGAATGCCGCGAACACCGGCACCGTCAACAATATCGACACACTGATCGGCGGCACCGGCGCCGACACCGTCACGCTGGGCACCGCCGCGAGCGATGCCAGCATCGACCTTGGCAGCGGCAACGACACGCTGACTTTCGGCAATTTCAGCAATACCGCCACGGTCGCGAATACCGAGACCATCACCGGCGGCACCGGCAATGACAACGTCACGCTGGCCAGCGCGCTGACCGACAGCACATCGGTCGATCTCGGCGCCGGCGCAAACACGCTGACCCTGAACAATGCGGCGAACACCGGCACCGTCAGCAATGTCAACACGCTGATCGGCGGCACCGGCACCGACACGATCACGCTGGGCACCGGGGAGACCAACGCCAGCGTCAGCCTGGGCGCGGGCACCGATACGCTTACCCTGGCGAACGCCGGCAACAGCGTCACCGTCGCGAACGTGGACACCATCGTTGGAGGCACCGGCGAGGATGCCGTCACGCTGGGGGCAGTCGCCAGCAATGTCAGCATCGACCTGGGCGGCGGCGGCGACACGCTGACGCTCGGCAATTTCGCCAACACGGTCACGGTCTCGAACACCGCCACCATTGCCGGCGGCACCGGCAACGACAACGTCACGCTGGGTACCGCGCTGACCGCCAGCATGTCGGTGGACCTGGGCGCCGGCGCCAACACCCTGACACTGGCGAACGCGGCCAACACCGGCACGGTCGGCAACGTCAACACCCTGCTCGGTGGCACCGGCGCCGACACCGTCACGCTGGGCACCGCGGCCAGCAATGCCAGCATCGACCTTGGCAGCGGCAGCGACACGCTGAACTTCGGCAATTTCACCAATACCGCGACGGTCGCGAACACCGAGACCATCGCCGGCGGCACCGGCAACGATGCCATCACGCTCGGCACCGCGCTCAGCGACAGCATGCAGGTGGACCTGGGTGCCGGCAACAACACGCTGACGCTCGCAAGCGCCACCAACACCGGCACGGTCAGCAACATCGACACGCTGATCGGCGGGTCAGGCGCCGACACGGTCACCCTGGGCACGCAGGCAAGCAATGCCAGCATCAACCTGGGCAGCGGCGCCGACACACTGACCTTCGGCAACTTTGCCAACACCGCGACGGTGTCGAACACCAAGACGATCGCCGGCGGCACCGGCGACGACACGATCACGCTGGGCACTGCGCTCAGCGACAGCATGTCGGTGGACCTGGGCGGCGGCAACAACACCCTGACGCTCGCCAATACCGCCAACACCGGCACGGTCAGCAACGTCGATACCTTGCTCGGTGGCACCGGCGTCGACACGGTCACGCTGGGCACGGCGCTCGCCGGCGGCAGCGTCAACCTTGGCACCGGCTCCGATACGCTCACCCTGGCGGCGGGCGGCAACAGCCTGACCCAGGCCAACGTCAAGACCCTGATCGGCGGCAGCGGCGCCGACGCGGTGACTCTCAGCACCGCGGCGAGCAATGCCAGCGTCGACCTGGGGGGCGGCGGCGATACGCTCACCTTCGGCAACTTTGCCAATACCGCGACGGTATCGAATACGCAGACCATCGCCGGCGGAGTCGGCAACGACACCATCACGCTGGGCACCGCGCTGACCGATTCGATGCAGGTGGACCTGGGTGCCGGCCTGAACAAACTCACCCTGGCCAACGTCACCAACACCGGCACGGTCAGCAACGTCAACACGCTGATCGGCGCCAGCGGCACCGACACCATCACGCTGGGAACGCAGGTCACCAATGCCAGCGTCAGCCTCGGCACCGGGGCAGATACGCTCACCCTGGCCGATGGCGGCAACATCCTGACCACGTCCGCCGTTCAGACCATCGTCGGCGGCTCCGGCAATGACACGGTCACGCTCGGCGCGCAGGTGACCAATGCCAGTGTCGATCTCGGCGACGGCTCGGATTCGCTTGCGCTCGGCAATTTCGCCGACACGCTGACGGTCTCGAATGTCGAGACCATCACCGGCGGCAGCGGCAACGACACCGTCACGCTGGGTACGGCGCTGTCAGAGACCATGCAGGTGGACCTCGGCGCCGGAAAGAACACGCTGATCCTGGACAACGTGGCCAACACCGGAACCGTGGAGAATGTCGGCACGCTGATCGGCGGCACCGGCGACGACACGGTCACGCTCGGCACCGCCGCGAGCAATGCCAACATCGACCTCGGCACCGGCAACAACACGCTGACCTTCAGCAACCTGGCCAATACTGCCACGGTCGCGAACGTCGAGACCGTTACCGGCGGCTCCGGCAACGACGCGATCACGCTTGGCAGCGCACTGACCGACAGCATGCAGTTGGATCTGGGCGCCGGCGCGAACAAGCTGACGCTCGGCAACTTCGCCAGCACCGGCACGGTCAACAACGTCGATACGCTGATCGGCGGCACCGGCGCCGATACCATCACGCTTGGCACCGTCGCCAGCAATGCCAGCATTTCGCTGGGCTCCGGGGCCGACACGCTGACCTTCGGCAATTTCACCAACACGGCGACCGTCGCGAATGTGGAGACCATCGCGGGCGGCACGGCCAACGACACGGTCACCCTTGGCAGCTCGCTGACCACCAACATGTCGGTCGATCTGGGCGGCGGGCTCAACAAGCTGACCCTGGCCACGACAGGCGGCACCGGCACGGTCAGCAACGTCAATACGCTGATTGGCGGGACCGGCGTCGATAACGTGACGCTGGGCACGCAGGTAACCAACGGCAGCGTCCAGTTCGGCGCCGGCGCCGATACGCTGACACTGGCGGCCGGCGGGAACACGCTGACCGTGACCAACATTGAATCGGTCATCGGCGGCGGCGGCGGCGACATCGTCACCCTCGGTGCTGCCGCCAACAATTCGAAGATCGACCTGCAAGGCGGCGCCAGCGAAGTGGTGCTGGGCAACTTCAGCAGCACCGTGACGGTGGCCAATGCGGAGTCGATCACCGGCGGCACCGGAACGGACTCGGTGACACTGGGAAGCGCGCTGACCGATTCCATGAGCGTTGATCTCGGCGGCGGCAAGAGCAAGCTGACCCTGGGCAATTTTGCCAACACAGGCACTGTCAACAACGTGGATACGCTGATCGGCGGCACCGGCGCCGACCAGGTCACGCTGGGCACCGCCGTGACCAACGGCAGCATCAACCTCGGCTCGGGCTCCGATGTCCTGACTCTGGCGAACACCGCCAACACCGCGACGATTTCCAACGTCAAGACGGTGCTGGGGGGTACCGGAAGCGATACCATCACTTTCGCCGCCGCCGCCTCCAACGCCAGCATCTCGCTGGGCACCGGCTCGGATGCGCTGACCTTCGGCAACTACACCAACATCGCGACCGTCTCCAATACGTCGAGCATCCTGGGCGGGTCGGGCGCCGACACCATCACGCTCGGCAGCGCGCTGACGAACAACACCGCGGTCGATCTCGGCGCCGGCGCCAATGTGCTGACCCTGGCGGATGCCACCAATACCGGCACGGTGAAGAATGTCGGGACGCTGATCGGCGGCACCGGCAACGACACCATCACGCTCGGTACCGCGGCGGGCAATGCCAGCATCAACCTGGGTTCGGGCAACGACACCCTGACCTTCGGCAACTTCACCAACACCGCGACGGTGGGGAATGTCGACACGGTCACCGGCGGCTCCGGCAATGACACGGTCTCGCTCACCACGGCGCTGACCGACAGCATCTCGGTCGATCTTGGCGGCGGTGAGAACAAGCTGGTGCTGGGCAACTTCAGCAACACCGGCACCGTCAGCAACATCAACACGCTGGTGGGCGGCACGGGGGCGGACACGATCACCCTCGGAACCGCGGCGACCAACGGCAGCGTCGATCTCGGCGGCGGCGGCGATTCGCTGACGCTGGCGAACGGCACCAACTCCGCCACCGTATCCAATGTGCGGACGCTGATCGGCGGCTCCGGCAACGACACCATCACGTTGGGCACGCTTCTGGCGACCAACATGTCGGTGGATCTGGGTGGCGGGACGAACAAGCTCACCCTGGCCAACGGTGCAAACACCGGCACGGTCAGCAACGTCAACACGCTGATCGGCGGCACCGGCGTCGACCTGATCACGCTGGGCACTCAGGTCACCAATGCCAGCGTCAGCCTGGGCACGTCGGCAGACCGGCTCACCTTGGCAGCCGGCGGCAACTCGCTGACTGCGTCCAATGTCTCTTCGATCGTCGGCGGCGGCGGCGGCGACAGCGTGACGCTGGGCGCGGCGGTCACCAACGACAGCATCGACCTGAAGGGCGGCGCGAGCAGTCTCTTGCTCGGCAACTTCACCAACAGCGTGACGGTGGCGAATACGGAAACCATCACCGGCGGCACCGGCAACGATGCCGTAACGCTCGGGTCGGCGCTAACCGACAGCGTGCAGGTGGATCTGGGCGGCGGCAAGAACGCGCTGACGCTGGGCAATTTCACCAACACCGGCACGGTCGGCAACGTCAACACGCTGCTCGGCAGCGCCGGCACCGACACGGTCACGCTGTCCACCGCCATGAGCAACGGCAGCGTCAACCTTGGTTCCGGCGCCGATACGCTCACCTTCGGCAACTTCACGAACTCGGCGACGATCTCCAACGTCAAGACCATCGTCGGCGGCACCGGGACCGATACCATCACGCTGGGCGCGGCAGCAGCCAATGAGAGCATCGATCTCGGCGGCGGCATGGACAGCCTGACCTTCGGCAACTTCAGCAACACAGCCACGGTCTCGAACGTGGAGACCATCGCCGGCGGGTCGGGTGCCGACGCTATCACGCTGGGCAGCGCGCTCACCGACAGCATTTCGCTCGATCTGGGTGCCGGGGCGAACACGCTGACGCTGAACAATGCCGCCAACACCGGCACCGTGAAGAACATCGGCACCCTGATCGGCGGCACCGGTGCCGACACGATCACCTTCGGCACGGCTGCGACCAAGGCGAGCATCAGCCTCGGCGCCGGCAATGACACGCTGACGCTGGGCAATTTCGCCAACACCGCGACCATCGGGAATGTCTCGACGATCGTCGGCGGCAGCAGCAACGACACGATCACGCTCGCGACCGACCTGACCGCGTCGAACTCGGTTGATCTTGGCGCCGGACAGAACACGCTGACTTTGGCCGCCGGGGCCAACACCGGCACGGTCAGCAACATCAACACGCTGATCGGCGGCACGGGCAACGACACGATCACGCTCGGCACCGCAACGGTGAACGGCAGCGTCAGCCTCGGAACCGGGCAGGACACGCTGACGCTGGCCAACGGCACCAACTCGCTGACCGTCGCAAACTTCGAAACCCTCATCGGCGGTTCCGGCAATGACAGCGTCACGCTGGGCGCCGGCGTCACGGGTGCCAGCGTCGACCTGGGCGGCGGGTCCAACACGCTGACGCTGAACAAGGCGAACAACAGCGCGACCGTGACCAACGTGCAGACACTGATCGGTGGCGCCGGCAATGACGCCATCACATTGGGCACCGCGCTGACCAACGGCATGTCGATCGACCTCGGCGCCGGCAGCAACATGCTGACCTTGAACAACGCCGCCAACACCGGGACGGTGAACAATGTCGCCACGCTGATGGGCGGCACCGGCATCGACACGATCACCTTCGGCACCGCCGAGGCGAACGCCAGCGTCAGCCTGGGCGCCGCGGCGGACACGGTCACGTTCGGCAACTTCACCAACAGCGCGACCGTGGCGAATGTCGATACCATCCTCGCCGGATCGGGAAACGACACCATCACGCTGGGCAGTTCGCTCACCGACTCGATGAAGGTCGATCTGGGCGGCGGCTCGAACAAGCTGACCCTGGCGAATGGCGGCGACACCGGCACCGTCAGCAACGTCAACACGCTGATCGGCGGCAGCGGGACCGATACCGTCACGCTGGGCACCGCGATGACCAATGGCTCGGTCAGCCTGGGTGCGTCGACCGACTCGGTGACGCTCACGAACGCCACCAACAAGCTGTCGGTGGCCAACACCGGCACCGTGTTCGGCGGCACCGGGGCAGATACGGTGGTGCTGACCGGAACGATGGCCGAAACCGTGATCGGCGGCGCCGGGCTGAACTTCATCACCGGCAACACCGCGGGCGACACCTACGTGTTCGATCAGAACAGTGCGAACAACTACACGACGGTGGAGAACTTCAACTCGACCAAGGGTGACAAGATCGCGCTGGATACCACCGGCAGCGAGACGCTGACCAACGACACCTACAACCTGGGTGGCGCGGCACTCACCGTGGGCGTCGACCTGGCGGATGTGGTCAACGCCACGGCCCGGCTGGCAACCACGCTGAACAACGGCGGAAATGGTGCCTTCGTTTACGAACAGGATACCGGTGGCCTGTACTATAGCGCCAACGGGTCGTTCGCGGGCGGCGGCACGCTGATCGGCGTGATCACCTCCAACGGCTCCACGGCCTGGACGTTCAACGCCAGCAGCTTCACGCAGGTCTAGCGGATCGGAGGCGCATGACAGCCCGGACCACGACGCCAAACACCCTACGCGTGGCCCGGGCCGAAGCCATGGCGGCGCTTGCCGCCTGGCAACGCGGAGACATGACGCCGGCGGAAGCGTTGCGCCGGCTGTGGCCGGTCGTGCAGGACTCTGCCGACCATTCGAACCTGGGCGCCCTGTTGCGCGCGCTGGGCAAGCACGCGGAAGCCGAAATTGTCTATCGCCGCGCCATCACTCTAGACCCCGGCTTTGCCGCGGCGCCGTACAACCTCGGCAACCTGCTGGCAGACGCCGGCCGGCTTGATGAAGCCGAGGCCGCGTATACCGACGCGCTCGCCGCACGCCCAGACTACGCCCAGGCGTGCAACGCGCTCGCCACGGTGCAGCAGCGGCGCGGCAAACTTGCTGCCGCCGCCGAAACCTTTGCCGCCGCCGCGCAGCTTGCGCCCCGCTGGGTGGAACCCCAGGCCAATCTCGGCGTCGCGCTTCTGGGCCTGGAACGCTATGACGAAGCAAAGCAGGCTTTGCTGGCAGCAATCGCGATCGATGCCACCTACGCGCCCTCGCACGGCAACCTGGGCGCGGTGTATCTGCGGGCCGGCGCGCCGATGGCCGCCGAGACCGCAACCCGCGACGCCATTGCGCTCGCTCCGAACGAGCATCGCTGGATCACCAACCTCGCCGTCGCCTTGCAGATGCAGGGACGCCATGCCGAAACCGACGCCTGCTACCGCCGCGCGCTCGAATTAAGGCCCGACTACGCCTCCGGCCACGGCAATCTCCTGTTCGCGCTGAACTACCGCGACGATCTCTCGGCGGAGCAGATCTTCGCCGAATACCAGGCATGGGATGAACGCCACGCACGCGCTCTGGCGCAGCACGTCCCGTTCGAACGCGACCGCGCCCCGGAACGGCGCCTGCGCGTCGGCTTCGTCTCCGCCGATTTCCGCCAGCATGCCGCCGCACTGTTCGCCGAACCGCTGCTGGCCGCGCTAGATCGGATGCAGATCGAAATATTCTGCTACGCCGAAGTGCCGGTAGAAGACCCGGTCACCGCGCGGTTCCGCAGCCTGGCGGACGCGTGGCGTTCCACCGTCGGCATGACAGACGATGACCTCGCCGCGCAGATCCGCGCCGACCGGATCGACGTGCTGGTAGACATGGCGGGTCATTCCGCCGGCAATCGCCTGCTGGTCTTCGCCCGCCGCCCGGCACCGGTGCAGATCGCCTACTTGCTCGGCCACGGCTACAGTTCCGGCCTCTCGGCGATGGACGCATTCCTCGCCGACGATGTCCTGGCCCCGCCCGGCGCCGACCCCCTGTTCTCCGAACGCCTGGTCCGCCTGCCGCGCCTGCCCTTCGCCTATCAGCCCCCAGCCGAGATGCCGCCGGTAGCGCCTCTGCCCGCCCTCGCCACGGGCGCAGTCACCTTCGGCTATTTTGGCCGTCCGGAACGCCTGAACCCCGGCGTGATTGCCACCTGGTCGCGCATCCTGCACGCGATCCCTGACTCGCGGCTGGTGCTGAACAATCGCTCCTTCCAGGAACGCGCCTTCCGAAGCCTGTTCCTGCAGCGCTTCGCCGCGCACGACATCGGGCCGGACCGGCTGGACCTGATCTACACCGCGCCGCAGCCAACCACATGGGCGGCCTACGGCCGGATCGACATCGCCCTCGACCCGTTCCCCCACAACGCCGGCACCACCACGATCGAGGCGCTCTGGCAGGGTGCGCCCGTCGTCACATTGACAGGCCGGCCAACAGTCGGACGCTTCGGCGCCGCGATCCTGCACGCGGCGGGGCTGGATGATTGGGCAACGGAGACGCCCCACGCCTATGTCGCCCGGGCGGTGGCCGCAGCGACCGATCTCGCAGCGCTGGCGGAACTGCGCGCCGGCATGCGCACGCGGCTGCGAGCATCGCCGTTGCTGGACGCCACCGGCCTGGCACGGTGCTTCGAGCAAGTGCTGCGGGGCCTGTGGACGGAATGGTCCGTCGGCGCACCCCCCGACCTCTCGTCATGGCCGGCCCCGACCCGGCCATCCGCCCCGGACCATGCGGACGCCGACGCACCAACGCCCCCCCAACCACTGGAGGCAGCCGCACCACTGCAAACCGACCAACCTTACCCAGCGGACCAGGTCGAGTCCGACCCAAGCCCGAAGCCGTGGCCCCGCCAGGAAGAAATGGACGATGGCCCGGTCAACCCCGACGACAACCAGCGGGATGACGATAACGATCGGGATCAAGCACCCCCACCCGAATTCGCCGAACCAACCGAGGCACAACAGCCCGCCGACACCGCACCGAACGAACCCCCCGCCCCCAATCCAACCAACAACGAACCCCCGGTCCCCAACCCTGCCAACAACCCGGCCACTCCCCGCTCCACCCCGCAGGACGCCCGCCTCCGCCAACTCTACGCCTCCGGCGACCTCCCCGCCGCCAGGCACCTCGCCGAGGAGATGCTCGCGGCAAACCCCAACGCCCCCACCCCCGCCCATGTCGCCGCCCTGATCGCGCATCGCGAGTCCCGCTACGACGACGCCGACCGCTACCTCCGCATCGCCATCGCCGCAGTCCCGGACGACCCGGAGCAATACGCCAACCACGCCGCCGTCCTGCGCTGTCTCGGGAAACTGGATGCAGCGGAACAAGCCGCGCGCGCCGCCCAAGCCCTGGCGCCGGACCGCGTGGAGACCCACAACAACCTCGGCAACATCCTGCGCGACGCCGGCCGCTACGACGAAAGCATCGCCTGCTACCAGGCCGCCCTTCGCCTCGCGCCGGACTTCGCCGACGGCTGGTCCAACCTCGCCTGGGTGCTGTCTCTGAACGGCCGCGCGCAGGAGGCCGAGCAAGCCGCCCGCACCGCCATCCGGCATGACCCGAACAACGCCAACGCCCACAACAACCTGGGCGGCGCATTGATGCGCCAGAGCCGCCTGCGCGAAGCCGAAACCGCGCTACGCGAAGCCCTCCGCCTCCGCCCCGACTTCGCCCTGCCGCACAGCAACATCCTGTTCTGCCTGAACTACCGAGACGACCTCTCCCCCGAAGCCATCTACGCCGAATACCGGGAATGGGACGCCCGCCACGCCCGCCCCCTCGCACCCGCATCACCCGCCTACGAAGCGCTCGATCGCACACCGGGAAGGCGCCTGCGCGTCGGCTACGTCTCCCCCGATTTCCGCACCCACGCCGTCGCCTTGTTCGCCGAACCATTGCTCGCCGCGCACGACCGCAGCCAGGTCGAACTCTTTTGCTACGCCGAGGTGCCCGTCGAGGACGCCACCACCCAACGCTTCCGCGCGCTCGCCGACCATTGGCGTTCCACCGTCGGGCGCAGCGACGCGGCCATCGCGGAGCAAATCCGCCAGGACTGCATCGATGTGCTGGTGGAACTCGCGGGCCACACGGCCGGCAACCGCCTGCTTGTGTTCGCGCGCAAGCCGGCACCCGTGCAGGTGGCCTACATGATCGGCCACGGCTGCACCTCGGGCCTGTCCGCGATCGACGCGTTCCTGGCCGACGATGTCCTCGCCCCGCCCGGCGCCGAAGCCGTCTTCTCGGAACAACTCCTCCGCCTGCCAAGGATCCCCCTCGCCTACCGCCCGCCGGAGGGCATGCCGCCGGTCGCCCCCCTCCCCGCCGCCACGGCTGGCTGCATCACGTTCGGCTATTTCGGCCGCACCGTTCGCCTGAATGATGCCGTGATCGCCGCCTGGTGCCGCATCCTGCACGCCATCCCCGGCGCGCGCCTGGTCCTGAACAGTACGCCGTTTGCCGAACCGGCGGGACGGGAGGACTGGGCCGCACGCTTCGCCGCCCACGGCATCGGCCCCGACCAGGTGCACATGATCTGCACCACGCCGCAGCCCCGCACCTGGGAAGCCTACGGCGCCATCGACATCGCGCTCGACCCGTTCCCCCACAACGCCGGCACCACCACGATCGAGGCCCTGTGGCAGGGCGTTCCCGTCCTCACCCTCGCAGGACGCCCCACCGTCGGCAGGTTCGGCGCCGCGATCCTGCACGCCGTGGCGCTGGACGACTGGGTCACCGACACCGTGGACGCCTATGTCGCCCGGGCGACCACCGCGGCTTCCGACCTCCACTCCCTCGCGCAACTGCGCGCCACGCTGCGCCCGCGCATGGCCGCATCGCCATTGCTCGATGCAACCGGTCTCGCTCGCGCCGTCGAAGCCGCGTATCGCGACCTGTGGGACGAATGGCAGGAAGGAGCAGTACCGCATCTGCACCGCCTTTACGCCTCCGGCGACCGTGCCGGCACCCAGGCGTTCGCGCACCGCTTGCTCGCCCGCGATCCGAACCATGCCGACGCGCTGCATGTGCTCGGCGCCTGCCTCTACCAGTCCGGGGATCTGGCCCAGGCCACGGCGCTGTTGGCACGCGCGCCCGAACGGGCCGACATCCTCTCGGATCTCGGCATGATGCAGCGTGCGCAGGGCAACCCCGCCGCCGCGGAGCACACGCTGCGGCGAGCCTTGGAACTCGATCCGAACCTGCTGCCGGCCATGGGCAATCTCGGCAACGCGCTGATGGACCAGGGCCGCGCGGCCGAGGCGGAAACCATACTCGCCGCCGCCGTGGCGCAAGGGCCGCATTTGCCATGGCTGCGCCGCAACCTCGCACTCGCGCTGCTGGCGCGGCAGAACGCCGCCGACGCCGAGAAGCATCTGCGACAGGCGCTGTCCCTCGCACCCGACGACCCGGAAGCAAACGAGACGCTCGGCGCCTTGCTCTCGCAAAGCGGCCGGCCGGTGGAAGCCGAGCGTCACCACCGTGCCGCGCTGCCAGGCCTCGCCGACCAGGCACGCTGTCTGTCCAACCTCGCGGTGGCGTTGCAGATGCAGGCGCGCCACGCGGAGACCGAGCAATGCTACCGGCAGGCCCTTGCGCTGCGCCCCGACTACGCCTCCGGTCACGGCAACCTGCTCTTCGCGCTCAACTACCGCCACGATCTCACGCCCGAAGCGATTTTCGCCGAGTATCGGCGCTGGGATGCGCAGCACGCGCGCAGGTTGGCTCCCGCGGTGCCGCCGGTCCCGCAGGACCGCACGCCCGGACGGAAGTTGCGGCTTGGCTACGTCTCGCCGGACTTCCGCCAGCATGCGGTCGCACTGTTTGCCGAACCGCTGCTGGCCGCTCACGACCACAGCCAGGTGGAAGTGTTCTGCTACGCCGAAGTTGCAGCGGCGGATGACACCACCGCCCGTTTCCGGCAACTCGCCGACCATTGGCGGCCGACATCCGGCATCGGCGACGATGCCATGGCCGCCATGATCCGCGAGGACCGGATCGACGTGCTGATCGACCTCGCGGGCCACACGGCGGCAAACCGGCTGCCCGTCTTCGCGCGCAAGCCGGCCCCGGTGCAGATCGAGTATATTCTCGGCCACGGCTACACGTCGGGGATGTCGGCGATGGACGCGTTCCTAGCCGATGACGTGCTGGCCCCGCCGCAAGCCGATGCGTTGTTCAGCGAGCGGCTGGTGCGGCTCCCGCGCATACCTTTGGCTTATCGACCTCCCGAAGAGATGCCCGAGGTGGCACCATCGCCGGCCGCGGCCGCCGGAACCGTGACGTTCGGTTATTTCGGCCGTCCCGAGCGGCTGAATGACCATGTGGTGGCCGCCTGGTCGCGCATCCTCGCGGCCGTGCCCGGCAGCCGGCTGGTCCTGAACAATCGGAACTTCGCCGAGGCGGCATTCCGGGACCTGTTTTCCGGGCAGTTTGCCGCGCACGGCATCGGCGGCGACCGCCTGCTGATGGTGGCAACCGCACCGCAGCCGCGCACCTGGGCCGCCTACGGCGCGATCGACATCGCGCTGGACCCATTCCCCCACAACGGCGGCACGACAACGATCGAGGCGCTATGGCTGGGCGTGCCCGTTGTGACGCTGGCCGGCCGGCCAACGGTCGGGCGCTTCGGTGCAGCGATCCTGCACGCGGCGGAGCTCGACGACTGGGTAGCCGAGAACGTGGATGCCTATGTCGCGCGGGCCGTGTCCGTTGCGTCGAACATCGATGCGCTGGCAACGCTGCGAGGCGAATTGCGACCGCGACTGGCCGCCTCGCCATTGCTCGATGCGCACGGATTGGCCCGTGCGGTGGAGCATGCATGTCGCGCCCTGTGGCATGCCGCGGCAGCGGACCAGCCGTTCGACATGGCCGCCGACTAGTGCGCCCGGCAAACTTCCCAACGGCCCCGCGATTGCCCGAAGCCTCCTGCTTCCACGAGGCGAAAAGTTCGCGGCAACCGCATGCAACCCAACGCAGCCTGCCGGCCGCAGCCGCAACAATGGCAGGCCACTTCGCAACACCGGTGCGTCAAGAAGCAATCATTGCAACACAGATCTCACAGAAAAAGCCCAAGCCCCATAGCCCACAGAACAAGAACTTCTGCTCTCAGAACTCTGTGGCTTTATCTTTTTCTGTGATCTCTGTGTTAAAATACTTTCTTTACCACGCATCGCACCGGCCCGCCATGACAACGCACCCACATCGGCGTGCCATTCCTCCCTCATTCAGGTCCAACCGCCCCAACGGTGAGTTCCTAAATCCCTCCCCCCTGTTCCCGTCCCCTCTCGTCGCCTCACCCCACTAAGCCGCAGTACCAGACATGCTGCACATCGCCACCTCCGCCCGCATCTCCCACCTCGCCGACATCGAGGACTCCCAACGCGGCAGCCGCATCGAAATCGAAGACGACGTAACGATCGACGCCTTCGTGAAAATCAAACCGGCCGGCGGCGCCGGCGACGTGGTGATCGGCCGCGGCAGTTTCATCAACGCCGGCTGCGTATTGTACACCGGCCACGGAATCCATATCGGCCGCAACGTCCTGGTGGCCGCGAACTGCACCTTCGCGCCCACCAACCACGCCTTCGACGACCCCGCCCGCCCGATCCGGGACCAAGGCTTCCAGCCCAGCCGCGGCGGCATCGTGATCGGTGACGACGTATGGATCGGCGCCAACACCGTGCTGGTGGACGGGGCGCAGATCGGCACCGGCAGCGTGATCGGCGCGGCATCGCTGGTGCGCGGCGTGCTGCCCCCCTTCTGCATCGCTTTCGGCGTGCCGGCCGTGGTACGCGGATCGCGCGGCAACGTCCCAGCGCCGACCGCTGGATCACGTCAACGCTGACGGAAAACACATGCCTGCCCTTGTCATTGCGAGGCGCGAAGCGCCGAAGCAATCTCCCGCGCAGCGAGCCGCCAATGCCCGCGCCGCCAAGCTTTGCCTCGTCACCTCCCTGCCCGCAATGACAGCCGTCCCGCCGATTCCCGTCACGCTGAAAACGCTCTAGTTCCGAACCCCCATGTCCAATACGCAACCCGCGTTCACCGTGCTCGGCGCAACCGGCTATGTCGGCACCGCCCTGGTCGCGGCGCTGGAACGCACCAGACACCAGGTGCACCCGGTCACCCGCGGCACCCTGCCGGCACTGCTGGAAACCCGCCGCTCCGTCGGCCACGTCATCGACTGCATCGGCCTCACCGGCGACTTCCGCACCCGCCCGCACGACACCGCCGAGGCGCATGTCGGCGTCACCGCACGCTGCCTCCAACGCCTCGAATTCGACTCCTTCCTGTTCCTGTCATCCACCCGGATCTACGCTCGCGCGGCTGCCACGCATGAAGACTCGCCCCTCTCCTGCGTCCCGGCGGACCCATCCGATCTCTACAACCTCACCAAGCTGGCCGGCGAAGCCCTCTGCCTTGCCGATCCGCGCCCGACCGTCCGCGTGGCCCGCGTATCGAACATTCATGGCCCCGCGCCGCCGCCCGACACGTTTCTCGGCGCGCTGTTACAGGAAGGGTGCCACAACGGCGTGGTGCAATTCCGCCAGTCGCCACGGTCCTGCAAGGACTATATCAGCCTCGCCGACGTCACGCGCCTGCTGCCGCTGATCGCGACGCACGGGCAGCACCGCATCTACAATGTCGCCTCCGGGATAAACACCAGCCACGCCGCCATCGCACTGATGCTGCGCCGCCGCGCGGGCTGGCATGTGGCCTTCGCGCCAAACGCCCCGACCGTGCGGTTCCCGCCGATCGACATCGCCCGCCTCACCGCGGAATTCGGCGCGCCGTTAAGCAATTCTTCAGAACAGATCGCGACACTGGTGGGAGATGGACAGGAAATCCAATGCTCACCATCGATGAGCGCAGTGGCCGGGTAATTCTGCACGACGACGCCAGTGGCACGCCGGCCCAGGAACATGCGCTGGACACGCCGGAGGCGTTCGAAGCCGTCTCGGGGGCCTGGCTGCGTTGCGGTTGGGATGTGAAATACGTCTACGGCTTCACCTGGATGGGCCGGCCCATCATCCAGCTCCCGGAAGACATGATTCGCATCCAGGAGCTGATCTGGCACCTCCGCCCGGACGTCATCATTGAAACCGGCGTGGCCCACGGCGGCTCGCTGATCTTCTACGCCAGCCTGTTTGCGGCCATGGGTCACGGGCGGGTGGTCGGCGTCGATGTCGAAATCCGCCCCCATAACCGGGCCGCCATCGAAGCGCATCCCCTGGCACGTTTCATCACGCTGATCGAAGGCAGCTCGATCGATCCCGCCACCGTCGCCGCCGTACGCGCCACGGTCGCACCGGATCGGCGCGCCCTGGTCGTCCTCGATTCCAACCACAGCCGCGCGCATGTGGAAGCCGAACTGGAAGCCTACGCGCCGCTCGTTGCGCCCGGCTTCTATATCGTCGCCTGCGACGGCATCATGAAACAGGTTGCCGGCGCGCCGCGTACGGCCCATGATTGGCGCTGGAACAATCCGCTTGGCGCGATCGATGCGTTCCTCAGCCGCCACCCGGAATTCGTCGCGGGAGAACCGGAATTTCCGTTCAACGAAGGCAAGGTGCGTCAACGCGTCACCTACTGGCCGAACGCATTCCTGCGGCGGGTCGCATGAAGACGGTCATCCTCGCCGGCGGGCTGGGCACGCGGATCTCGGAGGAATCCCACCTCCGGCCCAAGCCGATGATCGAGATCGGCGGCAAGCCCCTGCTCTGGCACATCATGAACATCTACACGGCGCACGGCCTGACCGAGTTCGTGATCTGCCTCGGCTATCGCGGCCACATGATCAAGGAATATTTCGCCAATTATATGCTGCACGCGTCGGACGTGACGATCGACGCACGGTCCGGCCAGATCACCTACCACAAGAACTATGCCGAACCCTGGCGCGTCACGCTGGTGGACACCGGCCCCGCCACCATGACCGGTGGACGCATGAAGCGCGCCGCGCGTTTCCTCGATCCGGACGAGTCCTTCTGCATGACCTACGGCGACGGCGTTGCCGACATCGACATTACCAGCCTGGTGCAGTTCCACCGCCGGCATGGCCGCCTGGCCACGGTCACCGCGGTCACGCCTCCCGGCCGCTATGGCGCCCTGATGCTGCAACACGACCGTGTGGAGAGCTTCATGGAAAAGCCCCCCGGCGACAACGTGGTGATCAATGGCGGCTTCTTCGTCCTGCATCCCGCAGTGCTCCAGCGCATCGAAGGCGACGACACGCCATGGGAGACCGAGCCGATCGAAAGCCTGACGCGCGACGGTGAGCTGCGCGCGTTCCGCCATACCGGCTTCTGGCAGCCGATGGACACCCTGCGCGACAAAACGACCTTGGAAGCGCTGTGGAGCTCCGGCAGCGCGCCCTGGAAAATCTGGCGGGATTGACCCATGCCGATCCCCCAGCCCGAACCTGATTTCTGGCGCGGACGGCGCGTGCTGGTGACCGGCCACACCGGTTTCAAAGGTGCCTGGACGGCTATGTGGCTGCACCGGCTCGGCGCCACGGTGACCGGCATCGCATTGCCGCCCGCCGACCAGTCCCTGTTCCGCCTGATACGCCTCGACGAACTCGTGTCGTCGCATTTCATCGATCTGCGCGACGCGGCCGCCGTTGCCGCCGCGCTTGACGATGCGCAGCCGGAACTGGTGCTGCATCTGACCGCGCAGCCGTCGGTGCACCGTTCGCTCGCCGAACCCGCCGAGAGCTTCGCCATCAACGTGCTCGGCACGGTGAACCTGCTGCACGCGCTGCGTACCATTCCGACTCTGCGCAGCGTTCTCGTCGTCACCACCGACAAGGTGTATGCCGACGATGCCGACGGGCGCGCGCATGCCGAGCAAGACCACCTGGGCGGACGGGACCCCTATTCTGCGTCGAAAGCGGCGTGCGAGCTTGCCACGGCAGCCATGGCACAAAGCTTCCTGGCACCGCGCGGCATCGCCGTCGCCACGGCACGCGCCGGCAACGTGATCGGTGGCGGCGACTTCGCTCCCGGCCGGCTGGTGCCCGATGCCGTCACCGCGGCGCTGAGCGGACAAACGCTGACGCTGCGGAATCCCGAAGCGAGCCGGCCCTGGCAATACGTGCTGGACTGCCTCAGCGGCTACCTCACCTATCTTGCCGCACTGACCATCGATGCAAGCCTGCCGCGCGCCTTGAATTTCGGCCCGCATTCGCCGCATGGACCTACCGTCGGCGAAATTGCCGATGCGATGCTGGATGCGCTCGGTGCGCCCGGCCGGTGGGAGTGCGTGCCATCCCCACAGGTCGTGGAAACCCACGCACTGGCGCTGGACTCCACCCTCGCGCGCCACACCTTGGGCTGGTCCGACTGCCTGCCTGGCCGGCTGATGATCGAGGCGACCGCTGCCTGGTACCGGGCATGGGCGCAGGGCGCCGACATGCGCACGGTCACATCGCGGCAAATCAGCGGATATGAGGCGTTGCCATGACCATCCCCACCTGCCGCCTGTGCGGTGCGGCGATGCAGCGCGACCTGATCGACCTCGGCGAAACACCGCTGGCGAACTGCTACGTCACCCGCGACGAAGCCGCGCGAGGCGTCGACCGGCCGTACCCCCTGCGGGTCATGGTCTGCGATCGCTGCCTGCTTGTGCAGGTGACGGAGACAGTTCCGCCCGACGCGATCTTCGCCGCGGACTACGCGTATTTCTCGTCGTTCTCGGCAAGCTGGGTGGCGCACGCACGGCGCTACGCCCAGGCAATGATCGAACGTTTCGGGCTGGCGGCGGGATCGCTGGTCGCCGAGGTCGCTTCGAACGACGGCTATCTGCTGCAGCATTTCAGGAACGCCGGGATCGCGGTGCTTGGCATCGAGCCCGCGGCCAATGTGGCGGCAGCCGCACGGCGCATCGGCGTGCGCACCGAGGAAACGTTCTTCGGTGCCGGCACCGCGCCCGGCCTGGTCGCGCAATACGGCCGCGCCGATCTGATGGCCGCCAACAACGTACTGGCGCATGTGCCCGACCTGCCTGGATTCATTGCCGGGTTCGCTGCCATGCTGGCGCCCGAAGGCGTCGCGACCTTCGAATTTCCTCACCTGCTCCGGCTGCTGGAGCAAGTATTGTTCGATACGATCTATCACGAGCATTTTTCGTATCTGTCGCTGCTGGTGGTGGAACGTGTGCTGGGCGATGCCGGGCTCCGCGTGTTCGATGTGGAATGCCTGCCGACGCATGGCGGATCGCTCCGCGTCTTTGCTTGCCACCAGGCCGCGCACCACGCGCCGTGCCCCGGATTGGACGCGGTCCGCGCGCAGGAACAGGCCGCCGGGCTGCGCCGTGCCGAAGCGTACGACAGTTTCGCCCCCAAAGTGGCGCGCATCCGCGAAGACTTCCGTGCATTCGTCGCGGCGGAACGCGCGAATGGCCGTCGCCTGGCCGGCTATGGTGCGGCGGCGAAAGGCAACACGTTCCTGAATTGCTGCGGCATCACCGCGGACGACGTGATCTGCGTCGCCGACCGCAATCCGGCGAAGCAGGGCAAGCTGTTGCCGGGCAGCCACATTCCCGTGGTCTCACCCGACCAACTGGCCGCCGCCCAGCCCGACGACGTGGTCGTGCTTCCCTGGAACATTGCCGAGGAGGTTGCCATCGAACTCGCACCATTGCGCGCCGCCGGCACACAGCTCTGGGTCGCCGTGCCGAAAGCGCGGACGCTGTAGCACGCCTTGCCAAACCTCTCGTCATGGCCGGTCCATGCTCCCGGACCTGACCCCGGGACTCACCCAGGACTCAACCGGCCATCCACTCACGATCAACCGGATCGCGCCATTTCAAATGCGCTCGATCAACCAGGGAAGACTGCCGGGTCAAGCCCGGCCAAGACGTGACGCTCCGATGCACATCTGTCCCACCACGCTCTCCGGCGTGTTTCACATCGAACCCACGCCCTATCGTGACGACCGCGGATTGTTCTCGCGCCTCTATTGCCCCGACGAATTCGCCACCGCCGGCATCCGCCTCCCGCAACCATTCCAGATCAACCTGTCTCGCAATCCGTTCATCCGTACGCTGCGTGGCATGCACGTGCAGATGGAGCCCCACGGCGAGGCGAAGCTGGTACGCGCGGTGCGCGGACGCGCCTACGACGTTGTGATCGACCTGCGCCGCGACAGCCAGCACTACCTGCGGTGGATCTCGGTATTGCTCGATGCCGAAGCGATGAACGCCGTGTTCATCCCGCCCGGCTGCGCGCATGGCTTCCTGACATTGCAGTCAGACACCGACATTCTCTACCAGATCAGTCCGCCTTACGAGCCTGGCCACCTCCGCGGCCTGCGGTGGGACGACCCCGCAATTGCGATCGACTGGCCCGCCACCCCCGCCTTGCTCGATGCGCGTGATGCGCGCTGGCCGGACTGGGCGCCGGAAGACGCCACCATGGACACGCCGCGGATCTGATGAAAATTATAGAGTTCCAAGGTTTGTTCGAACCCCTGAAGGATTCTGTTAGAAAAACCAAGTATGTCGCAGAAAGCCACATACCGTTCTTCCAATACAGATCCAGACCCATCCGATGAGCTATTACCGGGCAGGTTGATGGCATTATCGCTTACGGTGGCGGTGCCTCATTCGAGATACCGAATCGTTCGTTTTGCGCATCCTCTGATCGTGGCGACATGAAGTCCCCACGATTCGACTCAGCCGCCAGGTGCAGGTTGCCCAATCGGTCGTATGGACCCAATCAAGCACCATAAATCTGCTCGTAGACGCGTTCAACAGAACTCTTCCGGACCATCTCGCGAAGCAGCGTGGCATCCGTTGGCGAAATCGGCAGTCCGACAACACCCTTGCAGAACAATTCCGGCCGCCGCGCCGCCAGCAGCAGTAAGCGGGTCATCGCGGAGCTTGGCGCCACCTCACCGCTCTCGTATTTCTCGAACGCCTTTGGTCCGCCGCCGAACACGCGGGCGGCCTCCTGCTGCGACAATCCGCACGCCTCACGGATCGCCCGGATCACCAGCGGCCCGAGGATCGCGTGCTTCGCCTTGGCCCGCGCCTCCCGCCGCGCCGCCGCCCGTATCACATTGTCCTCGTCGGCGAGTTGCCCCTCGGTTTCCGTCGGATCGTCGAGCGACGCCCACCAACCCGGCTGCCCATAGCGGAACACGTAGCCATCCACCTCGATCGTCAGCGGCTTTACACCGCGGCGCAGCGGTCTGCCGGTTTCCGCGCTTTGAATCGCATCGGGGTAATCGCGGGGATTATTCACGGCTCGTTTTCCTTGAAGCTGATCAGCAGCAGGTTACCACGCGCATCTCGGGTAAACTTTACATAGAGTTGCCGGCCGGCGATGATCGGCTTGTAGACATCCTGCCGGACGGCAGGATTGATCTCAGACCGCATCGATTTGTCGAAATCCGATGCCCTCAGCCCGGTTATGACATCAACCACCGTATTGTCGTTCATTTCCATCGCGTCGGCGCCCTCGACCGCGCTCATGGTCTGATTGATCCGTGCCACGTCCGAGAACGCCGCCTTCACCGTCGCAAGCGGATATTCTGGCCGGCGCCGCGCTTTCACACCCCCATATTGGGGGTATCCTGACTCTGTCAAGCCTCTTCGACGGCGCCCGTTGGCGCGGCGCGGAAGCGATCACTGCTGAACCATTTCGGCGTGGCGCTGGGGCGAAGATTGCGTTGCTTCAGGAATCCGGCGGCAGCGCCAACGGTCAGCGCCAGGAGTGCCAACTATTCCTCCAAAGTCATGCCCGACGCGGCAGGGCGCGTCGTCTGCGGACTCCTTCACCAATCGTGCTGCCTGCGTCGCGCGGGAAGCGCACGGATCCGATAACGGAAACCAATGTCAGCATGCCCGCGATCGCGAATGCAAACCGGAAGCCACCCGGATTGTAACACGCTAGCCCCAGGACACACGCCAAACTGCAATAAGGCAGCGGCCATCTCACGTCCCGGTCTCCGACCGCATCGCCGTACGAGTCAATCGCTCCCCCCTGCGACCACCCCGTCTGCTCCTGCGGTGTCACGCCGTACGGATGGTCTCCCGCTCCCGCCGTCGCACTCCGACCCGGACCGCTTGACGCCCTACCACCACGGCCCCGGCCCCCATGGCCCCCAATCCCAATCGAACTCGGCATCCGCGTTCAACTGCGCCGCCGTCTCCTGCTCGTTGGCGATGTGCAGTTGCAGCAACTCGCGCTGGTAGTTCCCCCACGCCGTCTGGTCGCCGACATACAGGCAGTCGCACACCAGAGGGTCCGCGAACATGTACGCCACCCGGTCGCCGTGCACCGTCCGCACCACGCGGTCCGGCGGCAGCGTCTGCAACGACTTCTGGCGCTGCGGCGTGTTCGCGGGGTGCTGCACGAAACCGGCGGCAGCGAGCAGGTTCTCCCGATGTTGCGCCCGCTGTTGGGGGGTGGCGCAGCCAGCCAGCATCAATGTTACGCCAATCAGCGTCATCGGAACGACAACTCGCAGGGCCACGGCGCGCCTCCTCGATCCAGCCTGAGCGTACACGTGGTGGCACGGCGGGATTACGCCAGTGGCCAGTTCTCTCCGGCTTTTCCCCGCCACGACGGCCAGCCCCGGCCCTGGCGGCGCACTCCGCCGCGGAGTATCCCGCGCCGCAACAAATCCGCCGAGATCCGCCATGACCGACATCGTCCCCGTGCGCCGCGCCCTGGTCTCGGTTTCCGACAAGGCCGGGCTGGTGCCGTTCGCCGCGGCTCTCGCGGACCAGGGCGTGGAGATCCTCTCCACCGGCGGATCGGCGCGCGCCCTGCGCGCGGCCGGCGTCGCCGTGAAGGAAGTCTCGGACCACACCGGCTTCCCGGAAATCCTGGACGGGCGGGTGAAAACCCTGGTGCCGCAGATCCACGGCGGCATCCTCGGCCGCCGCGACGTCCCAGACCACGTGGCCCAGATGCAGGCGCACGACATCGCGCCGATCGACGTCGTAGCCGTGAACCTCTACCCATTCGAGGCCACCGTCGCCCGCGCCGCGCCGTTCGACGATTGCGTCGAGAACATCGACATCGGTGGTCCCGCCCTGATCCGCGCCGCTGCCAAGAACCATGATTTCGTTGCAGTGCTCACCGAACCGGACCAGTACGACGCCGTGCTGGCGGAGATCGCCGCCCACGGCGGTACCACGCTGGCAACGCGCCGCCGCCTCGCCGGCGAGGCCATTGCGCGCACCGCCGCCTATGATGCCGCCATCGCGGAATGGTTCGCGGCGCAGCGGGGGGAAAAGTTCCCCCGCCGCATGACCCTCGCCGGCACCCTGCGCCAGACTCTGCGCTACGGCGAAAATCCCCACCAGCAGGCGGCCTTCTACGTCAACGGCACGCATCCGGGCGTCGCCACGGCGCGGCAGGTGCAGGGCAAGGACCTGTCCTACAACAACCTGGCCGACACCGACGCCGCACTGGAATGCGTCGCCGAGTTCGACGCGCCCACCGTCGCGATCATCAAGCACGCCAACCCGTGCGGCGTGGCCTCGGCGCCGACGCTGGCGGAAGCATGGGACCTGGCGTTCCGCTGCGACCCTGTTTCGCCGTTCGGCGGCATCGTGGCGGTGAACCGCACGCTGGATGGCCCGGCGGCGGAGAAGATCGCCGCGATCCTGACCGAGGTGATCGTGGCACCCGACGCCGACGCGGCAGCCCTCGCCGCGGTGGCACGGCGGAAGAACCTTCGGCTGCTGCTGACCGGCGGCATGCCGAATCCGCTGGCCCCCGGCATGACCTTCCGCAGCCTCGCAGGCGGCTTCCTGGCGCAGACGCGCGACGCCGGGCGGGTAACCGCGGCCGACCTGAAAGTGGTCACCCGCCGCGCCCCCTCCGACGCCGAGCTGCGCGACCTGCTGTTCGCCTTCAAGGTTTGCAAATACGTGAAGTCGAACGCGATCTTGTTTGCCAAGGACGGCGCCACGGTCGGCATCGGTCCCGGCCAGCCGAACCGCGTGGACTCCGCACGCATCGCGGCCGGGCGCGGCGCGGCAGCGGCAAAGGCGGCCGGATTGAGCGAGACGCTGACAAGCGGCAGCGTCGCCGCCTCCGATGCGTTCTTCCCGTTCGCCGACGGACTGCAAGCGTGCATCGAGGCCGGCGCCACTGCGGTGATCCAGCCGGGCGGCTCGGTACGCGATGCCGAAGTCATTGCCGCCGCGGATGCCGCCGGCGTGGCGATGGTGTTCACCGGCATGCGGCATTTCCGGCATTGAACCAGGCCATGGCCGACACACCGAGGAACCCGCCCATGCGCCTGTCCGATTTCCGCGTCCTGACATTCGATTGCTATGGCACGCTGATCGACTGGGAAGGCGGCTTGTTTTCAGCCCTCCAGCCCCTGCTTGCGCGTGCCCGCGTCGCGCTGCCCCGCGACAATGTCCTGGCCACCTTCGCGGACCACGAATCACGCCAGGAAGCGGCCACGCCGGCGATGAAATATTCCGACCTGCTGACCGAGGTGCACGGCCAGCTCGCCCGCGCCTGGGGCGTCGCGCCGAACGCGGCGGAGAACGCGACATTTGGCGCCTCGGTCGGCGCATGGCCGGCATTCGAAGATACCGCAACCGCCCTGCAATACCTGAAGCAGCACTACAAGCTGGTGATCCTGTCGAACGTCGACCGCGCCAGCTTCGCCGCCACGCTGCCGCGGCTCGGCGTCACGTTCGATGCCGTGTTCACCGCGCAGGACATCGGTTCCTACAAGCCCGATCCGCGGAACTTCGCCTACCTGTTGGAAAAGCTCGCCGCCATGGGCGTGGCAAAACACGACATCCTCCACACCGCCCAAAGCCTGTTCCACGACCATGCGCCGGCGAACGCCGCCGGCCTGGCGTCGGCGTGGATCGACCGCCGCCAGAACGCCGCGGGCTGGGGCGCCACATCGCCGCCCCCCACCGGCGTGCACTACGACTTTCGCTTCCCCAGCATGGCCGCAATGGCGGCAGCGCATCAAGCAGAGTGACGTTCAGTACGCCGCCTCGAGCAATCGCATCGCGTCGGCGATCTGCTCTCGAGGCGACCGCGTGCCGGCGTTGGCATTGAAATTCTTCACCGTCTCGTTGGCGATCGCCTGCAGGTCCTCACGTGGGATCTGCAACTGCCGCAGCCGCGTCGGCACACCCACGCGCGCGTAAACCGCCTCCAGCCTGTCGGCCACGGCAGACGCGGCATCGCGCGCATCCATCGCGTCCTGCCACACCTCCAGCGCCGCCGCCACTTGTGCCGCCGATCGCGCATCCACCGTGTCGGAGACACGAATTTTCGTAGCATGCACCACCGAGGTCGACTCACCCTGCCCGACATGCGGATAGCGCACATGCAGCGCGGTCGAGACCGCGTAATTGCCGGCAAATGCACCATCGCGTGACCGGCGCATGCCATCATCCTCCGCCCTGTTCTGCAGGAACGCCGCAACACATAAATCGATGCGCAGCGCCGGATTGTCCAACTCGTCCACCAGGCGCGGATAGGCGCGATAGGCCAGGCGGAACGCATGATCCCGATCGCCTTCCGCCAGCGGATTGAGGCCGGTCAACGCCATGGCGCCGACAGTGCTGGCGAACACCGTGGTCGCGGTGGAACGAATTAGGTCGGGCGGCGCTGTCAGCAGCGCATCCTCGTCGAGCAAGATCGCCTGCGGCCGCGTCTTGGGATCGAAATACTCCATGCGGTGGTCGAGGTCCGGATTCTTCAATCCGGTCCCGGCACGGTTCATCGCGCTGGTCGGCGTGGTGGGAATGTTGATGATCGGTGGCTTCGGCGCCAGCAGGCGCGGGCTGTAGGCTGCCTTGCCCTCGGGATACTGCGTCATGATGTCGAACGGATCGCCCGCTTCCGCAAGAAAGATCGCCACCGCACGCGTGGCAACGATCACGCTGCCACCGCCCACCGCGATCAACAGGTCGGCACTGGCCTCGCGCGCCGCATCGGTGGCAGCGCGGACGGAGGCATAGGTGGAGTCCTTCTCGATGCCATCGAACACGCCGCCATAGCGATCGCCCAGCGCTGCCGCGATGCGCCGCACGGTATCGGTGCGGCGGTTGACGGACGGGGAGCACACGACGAACGCGCGTTTCACTCGGGCGCGGTCAACGGCTTCCTTCAGGCTTTGCTCGATCACCTGCCGCCCGCAATGCAGCCGCCACGGGTACCCGGCGGCACGAAATGTGGTTTCGGTCATGCGTTTCCTCCGCAGGTCTGCCCGCGCCCCCCCATGTCATTGCGAGGAGCGAAGCGACGAAGCAACCCCGGTCATGTTGCGCTCAGACGAATCGGACACAGCTTCGAACGAGATTGCTTCGTCGCTTCGCTCCTCGCACCGACATGGTGGGCGGGCGTCGCGCCTTGACCTTTTCCGCCTGCGAATTGCACGTGTAGATGGAGTCATTAACGTTGCGGCATTGCCTCCGGCACGATCGTCGTCACGATCGACGCGTCCAGCGCTTCGTAATCATGGTACCCGATCGTCGCGTAAAGCTCAGCCCGAGTCTGCATCCGATCCACCATGTTCTGCGCGCCGCCGTCGCGCCGGATCGCGGCGTACAGCTCCGCCTGCGCCTTGTTCGCAACCCGCAGCGAGCTGACCGGCCAGATCACCATCTTGTAGCCCAGCGCCTCGAACTCGCTCGCAGTGAAGAACGGCGTGCGCCCGAATTCCGTCATGTTGGCGAGCAATTTCACCCCCGGCAGCCGTTCCGCGAACGCGCGGAACATCTCCGCGGTCGTCAGTGCCTCCGGAAAGATCGCGTCCGCGCCGGCCTGCAGGAACAACCGCGCGCGTGCCACCGCGCCGTCGATGCCCTCGCTGGCGGCGGCATCGGTGCGGGCGACGACGAGCAAGTGGCGGCGCGCCTTGGCGGCGGCGGCGATCTTGGCGGCCATGTCGTGCGGATCGGCCAGCTTCTTGTCGTTCAGGTGGCCGCATTTCTTCGGCAGCAACTGGTCTTCGATATGCACCGCGGCGGCGCCCGCGTCTTCGAAGCAGCGCACCATGTGCATCACGTTCAGCGCCTCGCCATAGCCGGTGTCCCCGTCCACCAGCAGCGGCAGTCCGGTGGCACGCGTGATCTGGCGGATGAAGACGCACACTTCGTCCACCGTGATCATGCCGAGATCGGGCAGTCCCATGGATGCGGTCATCGCCGCCCCCGAAAGGTAAAGCGCCTCGAACCCGGCGGCCCTGGCCTGCAACGCCGCCTGGCCGTTATGCGCCCCCGGCATGCCCAGGATGCCGGGCCGGTCCAGCAGGGCACGGAATCGCGCGCCGGCGGGCGTGGCGGGAAGGTCGGCAGCGACGAGATAGGTCATGGCGGATGCTCTCCCGGCAGGGATGACCCGGATAGCCGAAGCCAGGCCGAAGCAAAAGGCGCCGGCCTTAACCATTTCGCAAGGACTCCGTGATTATCTCTACCGCGGCGGAGGAATCCGGTGACCGAACCACGCAACGGAACGCGGGCAACAGGCCCGTCGCTTCCCACGATCTCCTGCGAGCGGCCGGCGAAGCTACGTGATCATTCGCCGAGAGCGACCAATCGTGTCCAGGTTCCCACCTGTGCGCGGAGATTGCGAAACAAAATGTTTCGAACTTGGCATCCGTCGCGCGGCGATCTGATCATTCCGACGGCAGCACCGTTGCCGTTGAACGCTGCGGGGGCATGGCATGTCAATTTATGACAACGAGACGGCATTCGTCGATTCAGTGGCCGCATCAATCGGCTTGGCAGACATGTTCGACGTCACCGCCGGCAGTTCTGATCCCACCTATCTCGTACTAACGGTGCTGGATCGTGACGAGTACACCGCCGGCGCGTCCGGCGCGACCGGCACGCTCACCGGCAACGGCCACACGCTCAGCCTCAACAGCCTTGGCGGCGACGGACGGGGCGCCGGGATTGTCTTTACCTACCAGGCCGCCACGGGCCTCTATTATAACAGCACCTACGGTTATCTGAATCAGTTGGTTTACAACTCATCCTCCAGCGCCGGGGATGTAACCAACCTGTCGCTGTTCGGCATGAGCAATCTGACCGAAGCGGACGATTTCGCCAGCAACCCCGACCTGATGATGGAGGAAGACGCCGCCGGCTATATCGGCAGCGCCACCGTCGTCACGAGGCCCGGCGACACGGCCACGATTCCCACCCAGGCCACGCCGGATTCCATCGTCGCAGCAGCGGAGAGCTTCGTCGGCGATGCCTGGAACACGGACGGCTGCTGGGTCCTGGCCAGCACCATCGCGGCCCAAGGCGGCGCGTCGCTGCCGGTGCAAAGCACGCTGGTCGGGCTGCCGGGACAGGCAAACGGCGAATGGATCGTCGCCTTCAATGGACCCGCCGGCCAGACCGGCAACTGGGAGTCGATGGTCCACGCCGGCGAGATGATCGTGTTCGAGCCGGCCGGCGGCGGCGGACATATCACCACCTGCGTCTCGGGCTCCGGCAGCACCGCGATGCTGGTGGACAACATCACCTATGTCGGCAGCAACGGTCAGATCATCAATGCAGCCGACGATGGATCGAGTTCCGACGTACTGGTCTCGGCGCCACATCTCGCTTCGCAGGAATTTACCGGCGTTTCTGCCGAAACGGTGGTGATCTACGAACTGGATACGCCGATCGTCACCGCGGATGTGTCCTCCGACAGCCTCGCCTGCTACGCGTCGCAATCGCTAAGCGTACTGTTCTCGGCAATCGACCCCGCCAACAAGACGATCACGTCCTGGCAGATCTACGATACGGCAACCAGCGATGACCTTGTCCTGAACGGTTCCGATTACAGCGACCATTCAGCGTCCGATGCGCTCACCGCATCGTCGCTGGCCGCAGTTTCGCTGCTCGCCGGCTCATCGCCAACCACCGACACGCTCGAGGTTCGCGCCTATAACGGCAGCTACTGGGGGGACTGGACATCGCTGGGCGTCGCCATCGTTGAGGCGGCCACTTCGCTGTCGCCGCCGGTGCTGGAAACCCAGACGTCCAACCAGACCTGGATCGGCGGCAAGGCATTCACGCTGGCGCTGCCCGCCGGAACATTCGCGGATCCGCAGGGCGAAACCCTGACCTACAGCGCCACGCTGTCCAGCGGTCAGGCTCTGCCGAGCTGGCTTACCTTCAATGCTGCCACCGATACGCTCTCCGGCACCGCGCCGCTGACGGCGGAAACGCTCTGCATCACCGTTACCGCGACAGACAGCAGCGGCCTTTCGGTTTCCGACAACTTCTCCTCAACCGTGATCGGGCCGCCGGAACTAACATCACAGACGCCCGCACAGTCCTGGACCAAAGGCAAGACGTTCACGCTGACCCTGCCGGCCACGACTTTTACCGACCCGCAAGACGAGAAACTCACCTATAGTGCAACGTTGTCGAACGGCCAGGCCCTGCCGGCGTGGCTGATCTTCAACGCCGCATCAGACAGTTTCAGCGGCACCGCACCGGCAACGGCGCAGTCCTTGGCCATCGAGGTCACAGCGACGGACACCAGTGGGCTGTCCGTATCCGACATCTTCACGGCCAACGTCGTGGCGGCAGCCAGCGCGCCGGTCGTGACGGTGCAAACACCCAGCCAAACCTGGAAGGAGGGTCAGGCGATCTCGCTGGTCCTGGCCTCCAACACATTCACCGACCCGCAGAGTGAGACTCTGACCTACACAGCGACGCTCGCAAGCGGCCAGGCGCTGCCAAGCTGGCTGAAATTCAACGCCGCCACCGACAGCTTCAGCGGCACTCCGCCGAACACGGGAGAGACGCTGAGCGTCAAGGTCACTGCGACCGATAGCAGCGGGCTGTCCGCTTCGGAAACTTTCGCGGCGACGGTGCTGGCCACACCGGAAGTCATCGCGCAGACGCCAAACCAATCCTGGACGGAAGGCAAGGCATTCTCGCTGGCCCTGCCGGCCAACACCTTCACCGACCCGCAAGGCGAGAAGCTGAGCTACACAGCGACCCAGGAGAACGGCCAGCCCTTGCCAAGCTGGCTGCAGTTCAACGCCGCGACGGAGACATTCAGTGGCACCGCCCCCGGCACGGCGCAGACTGTGTTCGTCCAGGTAACCGCGACAGACTCCAGCGGCCTGAGCGCATCGGAGGATTTCGCCGCGGTCGTGCAGCCGGCACCTGCCCCCAAGCCGGGCATCACGGTCACCAATCCGACGCCGAATCAAACCTGGACCGACGGCATGCCTGTCGGCTTCACGCTGGCGGCCAACACGTTCACCGATGCGCTGGGCCTGAAGATGACGTTTGCCGCCTATGAACTGAGCGGCCCGAACGTCACGTCGTGGCTGTATTTCAATCCCACGGCCGACGAATTGTTCGGCACGGTGCCGGCGGCGGAGACGGGTACTGCGGTCTTGGCCGTGGTCGCGACGGATTCGCAGCACATGCTGGCGGAGGACATCTTCAGCGTGACGTTTGCCCCCGACCCTTCTAATCACACCACGGCTTCGGTGACGGCAATGGGCGTCGTGCAGCCGCCCAACCCAACGCAGGTTGCGGGAATCATGGCCATCCATGGGTGACTCTGGTTCGGCGACATCTGCAGTCGTTGCGGGTCGACCATCGCCATCGGCCTGGACGATACAACGGGTCGGCGGAAAGGGTTCCCCCTCCCCCCGTGGGAGAACAGGGAGGAAGGGTCCAGGCGCCCTCGGCCTGACCTCTCACGGACCTTTCCCCCGGCAAGGACCTTTCCCCCAGCCATGCTCCGCCCCGCTGCCCAGGCCCCACAGAGACGGCAGACCTTGTTTCCTGTTGGCGCGCATTGTTTCCCGTTGCCGCGCAACGCTGAAGCACCCTCATCGAAAACACGCCCGGGCGGTTCGCGCGCCTGACCAACCGCGATCGCTCCGTCGCTCCGCCGCATCACTGCCCGCAACGACACAACTTCATCGCGGCCGTCCGGAGCGGAGTTCGTGATACAAATCATGCAGCCGATACGCCTGCACGAGCGCGCGCACCAGGAACGGCGCCGCCTCGCGCCAAGGCAGGGGACGTAGCGGGACCAACGGGAATACCGTCGCCCCCTCCCCCCTGCCCTGCACCAGCGCGGCCAGGTCCCGGCCCATCATCGTGGCGGCGGCAATGCCGCGGCCGTTATATCCAAGCCCGGCAAACAGCCCGGGCGCCAATTCGTGCAGCCGCGGGAAATGGTCCGGCGTCATGGCGACCCAGCCGCTCCATGCCTCGCTCCAGCGCACCGCGCCGAGCTGCGGGAACAATCGGCGCACGCGGGCATCGGCCAGGCGCCAGTCGGGCGGACGTTCGGGACCAAAGGCCGGGCCATAGGTGCTGGTATGCAGCCGCCCGTCCGGCAGCAGCCGCACGGCCGAGAACAGATGCCGCGTGTCGGTCAGGGACTGGTGCTGCGGCAGGATCGACCCGCGCACATTGTCCGACAGAGGCTCGGTGACGAAGCCGTGGCCACGCATCGGGATGATGCTGTCGCGCAGTCGAGGCATCAGGCCACCCGTATAGGCGTTGGTGGCCAGTACCACGGTATCGGCGGTCAGCCGTCGCTGTCCGAGTTGCAGAACCCAGCGCGTACCATCCCGGCGCAACGCATCGACCGGCGCCTCCGTGTGGATCGCTGCGCCGGCCGCCGCGGCAGCGCGGGCAAGGCCGCACACATACGCGTAGGGATTGAGGTGCCCGCCCCGCCGATCCAGCGACACCGCCGCATAGCGGCGCGAACCGACCAGCGCGGCGCAAGCCTCGCCCTCCAGCAGTTCGACCGGCGCACCGCGCTGCCGCCACCACGCCGTGCGCTCCGCCAGCGCCCGTCGCCCCGCCGGCGAATGCGCCGCGAAAATCAGCCCGGTCCGCACCGGCCAGCAATCGACGCCGTGGCGCTCGATCAGGCCGAACACCAGCGAGGATCCCTCGCCCACCCCGTCGACAACGCGCTGCCCGCGTGCCGCACCATAATGCCGCACGATCGCGCCGTGGTCGCGCTTCAGGTATGGCACCACCTGGCCGAACGCGCGCCCCGAGGCCCCCCAGCCGATCTGCTTCGCCTCCAGCAGCGCCACGTCCACCCCGGCCTCGGCAAGATGCAGCGCGGTGGAAACGCCGGTGAAGCCGCCCCCGATCACGGCAGCCGAAACATGCCGCCCGTCCTCGAGCGGCGCCGCTGGTGGGGGTGCCACGGCGCGGGTGTAAACGCGCGGCGGCGCGGCCCGGTCGGCAAGCGGCTGGTACATGCGGCAACGATGCGGCCCGCTGCACCCGCACGCAAGCCAGGCGCCGGAAAATCCGTTTCCGTTGGCACGCCCGTTTCACGACGCGAGACAAGCCCCGCCCGCTTCGCTAGGATCGTGCCCGTGGGGGAGCATGGGAACGGAGAGCCGCGGTGCAGGCCCAGCGCGAAATCGTCGGGTTCCTGTCGGCCTATCAGGAGACCTGGCACAAGTTCTTTCCTGATCTGCATCGCCGAGGCCAGTGGCATCTGGTGAGCCACCTCTGCGTCCGGGCCCGATCCGGCGCACCCGTCGGCGAACTCTCAGGCATGGTGAAGCAGGTCTTTCTGCTCGATGACGCCACCGTCCGCGAACGGCTGGGCGAGTTGTACCGCCTCGGTTTCTGCACCGTCGATCCCGCGGACCGGCCCGTTTCGGCGCGAACACTGGTCGTGCCCACGCCATTGCTGTTCGCCAAGTTCGACGGCCACATGATCGAGACTGCCACCCGCCTGGTGGACATCGGGCTCGCCGGCCAGCCGCCGCGCCGGCATGCCGTCCATGCGCAACTCGACGGTGAAACCCGCCGCAATCTGCTGGGCGCGCTCGAAGCCTGCGATCAGGCCTGGGTCGCCGCCCTGGAGCGCGTGCTCGAGTCTATGGGCCTCTCGGTCGCACGCCGCCTTGAGGCGCGCCGACATTTGCTCTCCCCCTCCCACCGCTTGCTCACGTTGCTCGCGCTGCGCGACCGGTATGGCCTGCCGCCGCAGGACGATGGCGAGGGCATGCTCGCCGACGACATGGCCGCCGAGCTGCTGCGGCTGCAACGGCAGAATTTCCAGACCACGCGCGACCACATCGCCGCCCTGCTGCAGCTTGGCTTGCTCGAACGCCGTGCCGGCCGTGCCTTGCGGGTGTCGCTGGCCGAGAGCGCGGCAATCGAGCTGGATTCCGGGCTCGCCGACGCCGCGAAGGACCTGGCCCGGATCGCCGGCGCACTCCGAGGAACCGTCGCCGAACGCGATATCGACCAGACCGGCATTTCCCATGCCGCGATCGAGCCGATCCATGCACCGGACGAAGCCAGCCGCATTCTCGTGGTGGCCCGCGGCGAGGAGCCGGAGCAACGCGTGGCCCTGGGCCACGAGCCGCTGGTGATCGGCCGCGCCCCCACCAGCGGCCTCGTCCTGCAGGCGCACGAGGTATCGCGTTCGCATTGCCGTATCAGCGCGGCCGGCGACACGGTCCGTATCGCCGACCTCGAATCCACCAACGGCACCTTCATGGCAGGCAGTCGGATCTCCGGTGAGGTCGCCCTGCCGCAGGGCGTAACGGTTCACGTCGGCCCATTCCGCCTGCATTGGGAGTCCGCCGAGGACGTGGAGGCCACAATTCCGCCGCCTGCCGCCGCCGGCCGGGGACGCCGCCGCGGGATGGGCTGAACAAAACCGGAAATCCGGTGAAACGGGCAGCACCGGTTTCGTCAGTTCACCGCGGGGAAGCACCGGAAAATCGGCTGCCAAAGTACCGCAGGATTGGCGCCCGATACTTCCGATAGCATCACAATCTGACGGGGCCTATGGGAGCGGCGTGCCGCATTGGGCGGCACATTCCCGGAACCCAAGCCCAACTTCCCGGGATGACCGCCGTGCCGGATACGGGCTTCCGCCCGTGGCGCAATCACCGGTCCGGCTGCCTTGACCACGTCGGCGGTCTTGCCGGGAGCGAAGTGAGTCCACCGTGGCTCACTTCGCCCTCTTTGTGTTTGTACTTCTCTTCGTCGCTCGCCATCACAGCGCGGTTTGTGTTCCGCTTTTGCGTTGCGCCTGCGATCACGCGGTGTTCGCCGGAAACTCGTCGCGCCAAAGGGTGCCATACGCCCGAAACATCGCCGCCTGGTCGAACTCCGCACGCGCCTTGGCCTGGTTCTCGGCACCGATGCGAGCCCGCAAATCAGGCGCCTGTAACAGCGCCACAAGCGAGCGCGCGAGCTCCGTTTCGGATAGCCTGCTGACGAACGGCGCATTTTCTGCGGAGAGCATGGCACGCACATCGCCGACATCGGTGGCCGCGACCGGCAGGCCGGCCGCCATGGCCTCGATCACCGAAAGCGGCATTTGCTCGGTATCGGAGGACAGCGCGAACACGTCGAACCTGGCGTAGAGCGGGGCGGGATCGTCGATATGCCCGGTGAAATGCACGCGCTCGCCGATGCCAAGCGACTGCGCTTCCGCTTGCAGCGCCGCATGCTCTGGGCCGTCGCCGACGATGGTCAGGCGTGCGGGTGGCGGCACCAGCGCGAACGCCCGCAGCAGGCGTGCGACGTTCTTTTCGCTGCGCAAGCCCGCAACCGTGCCGATCATCGGCGCGTCGTTGGGGCCGCGCGGTGCGGAGCGCGCCGCGAAGCGGCCCAGGTCGATGCCGTTGGCGATATAAAGCACGCGCGCCGGCGGCAGCCGCCACACGGTCAACGCGATGCGTTGCAGGTTGCGCGACGGCAGCACCACCGTGCTGCGGTTCAGGACCAGGCGCCGCAGCCAGCCGCGGCGGGACAGTTGGCGGTCGCGTTCCTCGGGGCCGAAGCCATCCTCGATATGCAGGTGGCGCGCAATGGGCGGCAGGTTCGCCATGGCCCATTCGATCGCTCCCCAATTGTTGGTCACGAGCAGGGATGGGTACCAGTCGTGCAACAGGCGGCGAAAGCGCAGGGTATTCGCCAGCATTGCGTTCCTTGGCGCGGCGACCTGGGGAAAGCTGATGTCCAGATCCGGTCGCAGGCGCTCGCGGCAGCCGAGTGCACCGTCCAGCGACACGACGACGTGGCGGAACGCGGCGCCGAAATGATTGGCCAGCATGGCGAAGCGCACCTGCGCGCCGCCGACCGCGAACGTGGGAAACACGTGCACGATGATCGGTGCGGCCGGGACGGGCTGGTTTGGAGTGTTGCTGGATTGATCCGCCACCGGGCTGCCGTTTCCAGAAAAAGCTGCTGTTGTGCCTATTTTAGAATGGGCGCTTGCAGTACCGCAACGCTGGACCGGCGCTGGATCGGCGCGGCAGCGACTCCCCGGCGCCGTCGTTCGATATCACCCAATCAGGCCGTCGGGAAGTTCCCTCGAAGCAGTCGCCGGGCGTGGAACACGGACATGAGCGGCAGAATCAGTATCGGGCCATTATGGCATGGCGTCGCATAACCTGCGGCAACCCTTGCTTCAGAGTGCTCCGACGAGAACAATGAGCGCCGAAGCAATGAAATCATCGCGACGCCGCCAAGGGGAGAAAATGAAATGGACCTCGGATTGCAAGGCAAGCATGCGATCGTGACCGGCGGCAGCCGGGGCATCGGCAAAGCCATTGCGCGGGAATTGGCGCGCGAAGGCGTCGATGTGGCGATCGTGGCGCGCAACAAAGAGGCTCTCGAGGCGACGGCGCGGGAACTGGGAGCCGAAACGAACCGGCGCATCCTTCCCCTCGCGGCCGATGTCACCAGCAAGGAGCAAGTGGACCGCATGGTCGCCGAAGCGGCCCAGCAACTGGGTGGTCTGCATATCCTGGTGAACAGCGGGTCCTCGCCAGGGGGCTCGCCCACTGCGACCGGTCCGATCGATACTGTCGTCGATGAAGATTTGATTCAGGATTTCAACGTGAAGTATGTCGGCGCACTGCGCTGTTGCCGCGCTGTCATTCCGTTCATGAAAAAGGAAGGCTGGGGCCGCATCATCAACATCAGCGGTGGCAACGCCCGCAATGCCGGCAATCTCAGCGGCGGCGCACGGAATGCCGGCCTGGTGCACCTGACCAAGACGCTGGCGGTGCAAATGGGCCGACATGGCATCACGGTCAATTGTATCCATCCGGGAACGACCCGCACCGAACGCACGCCGAGCTTGCTCGCCGCCCGCGCGGCCCAATTGGGGGTATCGCCGGAAGAAGCGGAGCGGCAGGATTTTTCCCCCGATTCGCCACGCGGCAATTCCATCTGCCGCATGGTGGACGCCTCGGAGGTCGCCTTCGTCACGGTGTTCCTGGCTTCGGACAAGGCCTGGGCGGTCTCCGGCGAACTGGTCGCGGCAAGTGGGGGAGCCGGGCGCACTGTGCATTATTAGGGCGCGCTCATATCGGGTGCCGTTGACGGCGACCCGTGCGCCGCGCCCGTCACACGCGTGAGCCTCTCGCGCCTGAGCCACTCACGCCTGGCCCCTGGGCAATCCGGCCGCGATCACGGACAATGAGGTCGAATAAACAGGGGAACGCCCATGCCGGTCATCGACGTTCAGGTTCATCCGTTCGATCGAAATCATCCCGGCCGGCCGTGGGCCGGTCCCTCGCACGGACTCGACTCCGCCACGGGCGCGGAAATGGTCGCCGCCATGAGCAATGTCGGCGTTGACGGCGCGATCATGGTGTCGTCGTTCAGCGCCTATGAATACGATCCGAGCTACGCGCTCGAGGTTTACAACACCTGGCCAGATAAATTCCGGGTCGTCACACCGGTCGATGCGACCGATCCGGCGATTGACGATGTGGTGGCGAACTGGGCGGCGACGCCAGGTGCACGGGGCATTCGGATCCGCATGCGCGAGGGCCTGCCAATGGACGCCGACCATCCCGGCCTGCACCGCGCTTTCGCCGCCGCCGCCAAGCATGGCCTGCCCGTCAATTTGCTGTGCTGGGGCATCCTGGACAAGGGCCTGCCGCACATCCAGCGGCACCCCGACACGGTCATCGTGATCGACCATCTGGGCCTGCTGCAACCCTCTCGCCCGCCGGTCCCCGCCGGTGTCTGGGCCGACCTGCCGAAATTGCTCGCTTTAGCTCAATACGAGAACGTAAGGGTGAAGATCAGCGGCGCCTGCACGATGTCGCACCAACCGTTCCCATACGACGACATCTGGGATCCGGTGCTTCAGGTCATCGATGCGTTCGGGTTGGATCGGTGCATGTGGGGCACCGACTGGACGCGGACGATCGGCATGCTGACCTACGAGCAAGGCGTCGCGCCGTTCCGCGACACCCAACGCCTGTCCGCGAGCGACAAGGCGGCGCTGATGGGGGGCACGCTGCTGAAAGTCTATAAATGGTAATGCGGCCGGCGGCGATCCGGCCACGCCACACTCTGACAGTTACTGCAACGATCAAAACCCTCAGGAAGCGTTTATGGCACTGCTCATCGTCGATCTCGCCCAACATATCGGCAACGCCAAGACATGGCACGACACATTTCGGGAGAAACTTCCCCATCTGGAGATCCGCATTTGGCCTGACGCGGGAAACCTGGCGGATATTGAATACCTTGCCTTCATGCATCCCGATTTCGATGCCCTTCCCGTGTTTCCTAATTTGAAAGCCATGTTCAGCCGCGCCGCCGGCGTCGAGTCCTTCGTTGGTCATCCAAAGCTGCCGAAGGCCCCGCTATGCAAGGTCGAGCCTCCGGGCGGTGACCCGATGATGACGGAATACGTCGTCATGCACGTGCTGCGTTTTCATCGTGACATGCCTGGATATCAGGCGGCTCAGGCCAACCGAGAGTGGCGCCGCACGACGATTCTGCGGCCCGAGCAAAGGCGTGTCGGATTCCTCGGCTTCGGCATGATGGCGAAGGCGCCGGCGCTGGTACTGAAGTCGCTTGGGTTCAAGGTCTCGGCCTGGGTTCGCAATCCGAGGCAGGAAAGTGACGTGCCGATCTATCATGGCTCCGGCCAACTGGAGGCGTTTCTAGAGCAGACCGACATCGCGGTCTGCCTGTTGCCTCTGACGCGGGAAACCGAGGGCATATTCTGCACGCGCACCTTTGCCATGATGCCACGCGGGGCGATGCTGGTGAATGCCGGTCGCGGCAAGCATGTGATGGTGGAGGATCTGATCAAGGCGCTCGATTCGGGGCAGTTGTCGTACGCTGCGCTGGACGCGCTGTGGCCGGAGCCTCTGCCGCCGACAAGTCCGCTTTGGCTGCACCCCAAAGTCACTGTCATGCCGCATGTGGCGCGGCGGCCGACCGTTGCCCAGCTTGTGACCGAAATCGCAGCGAATATCCGTAGCATCGAGGCGGGCGGCCGGCCTTTGCAGGAAGTCGACATCACAACGGGATACTAGTACCCAGAATCGGGGGAGCGCGACACAGCCCGCGCGGCGTCATTGCGAGGAGCGCAGCGACGAAGCAATCTCCCGCGGGGTCAGGCCCGCGGCTCGTCAGGCAGGAGATTGCTTCGTCGCTGCGCTCCTCGCAATGACATTTGGCCGCCGTGACGTAGGGATGCCGTGACATATGGACGCCATGACACATGCGCGCCGTGACACATGCGCGCCGTGATTCACGCGCTACTGATAGAAGAGACCGGCCTTCACTTGCTTGTAGCTGGGTCGGCGCGCCCTTGCTTCACGCGGTGGTTTGAGTTTGATAGAGACTGATCCGATCGCGGGATCGATGAACAACGCCAGAGGTGGGACAATGCGACCGAACAAGATCAAGCAGACGTGGCGTGACGGACAATGCGCAACGCTGGGTTGGCTCTCCGTGTCCCACGGGTTCACGGCCGAGGTCATGGCGCGCCAGGGATTCGACGCCCTGTGTGTCGATCTGCAGCACGGCACCTCGGAAATGAAAGACGTTCTGCCGATGCTGCAGGCGATCTCGCAGACCGACACGGTCCCGGTCGTGCGGGTCGCGTGGAATGAGCCGGCAGCCATCATGAAGGCGCTGGACCTTGGCGCAATGTGCATCATCGTGCCGCTGGTGAATACCGCCGAGGAAGCCGCGAAGGCTGTCGCCGCGTGCCGCTATCCGCCTGTCGGCATGCGCTCCTCGGGGCCGGTTCGCGCCGTGCATTACGGCGGCGCCGATTACCAGGCCAAGGCCAACGACGAGATCGTCGTCATGGCCATGATCGAGACGAAGGAGGGCATCGCCAATCTCGATGCCATCTGCGCCACACAAGGCCTCGATGCCGTCTATATCGGGCCCGCCGACCTGTCGTTCGCATTGGGTCTGGCGCCGCGCGGCGATAACCCTGATCCGCTCCATCTCGCCACCTGCGACAAGATCCGGGAGACAGCGCATAAGCACGGCATCAAATGCGTCATGCACTGTGCCGGTGCGGCGTTCGCGGCCGGCGCGGTCAAGCGCGGCTTCGACATGGTGATGCTGACATCCGATCTGTCGTGCATGGTCGCGGGCGCTCGGACGCAGCTCGACGAGCTCAAATCCAAGATGGCCTGAGGATGGTGTCATCGTCTCCAATTCAACACTCGATGCAGTGGTAAACTCAGGAATAGGGGAGAGAGTGTCATGAAGGTTGTCACGTTGAAGAACATTCCCGAAGTGCCTGCGCCCGGTGCGGCAGAGCCGACGGATGGATATTCCGGACCCGTGCATCGTACCCGCCAGACCATCATCGAGCCGGGGCAGTCAAAGAATTTCAATTGCAGCATTGTGAACTTCAGCGAGGGGTGCAACACGGGCTGGCATGTTCACGATTGCGATCAGATCTTGATCGTCACCTCAGGCAGCGGGTGGGTCGCTACGGAAACCGAGCGGCGTGAGATCAAGGTCGGTGACGTCGCTCACGTCAAGGCAGGCGAGCGGCATTGGCACGGAGCCAAGGCCGATACCACCATGGGCCACATCACCATCACTCTCGAGGGCAGCAAGGCCACCTGGGGCTGAGTCCGAGCCCCGCAGGATCTGAAGCAGATGGCGGCCGCGGCGTTCCTCGTACCCGTTCGCCACGGCCGCCGTCATTGTCATACATCATCGGCTTACTCCCTTCCGTTTGTCGCTCACTGCCAAGCGCGATTTCTTATCACAACCATAGCACTTCCCCGTGATTAACCCAATCCACAAAACCGCTGCTTAGGCCCGGGGAACACTTTTCCTCTCTCTCGATTCCATCCCCATGATTAAGCATGGAATGGTTATCAAGTGCCGGGACGGGCCGGACTGCTGCGCGAGCACAAATCCGCGCGGATGGCCCCTCGCCTCACATCAAGTCCCGGGCGATTGAACGATCCCATTCGCGAGCACAAACCTCGTTTGCGCCTTCCCAGGCACGTACGGCTGCTCGCAACAGGAAAGCATCCTTGGTGCACGACAATCGTGTCAGCGTTTCGATCCGAATACGCCATGTGCCCCGTGAGATCGTCTCCGTCCGGGACAGTTCCACCACGGCACTGACAGGATCGTCGTCCTCGACGTGGAATGTCGATTCCGTCCGGGTACCCAACTCGAGGCCGAGACGGTCAATGTAAACGAGACCCGGGCCGAGCGCCACGGTGCGCTCGGGGACCGCGGTCTCGGGATTTTGAAACTGCGGCACAGCGTCGATGGTATCAGGAGGCAGTATCGGCAGCTCGAGCGAGCCGCCCATGATCATCAAGCTTGCTTTCATCGGACCAGGCCAAATCGTTGGCCAATAACTCGTGGAAAGTGCCAGGCGAATTTTATGGCCGACCGGGATGACTGCGCCGGCATCATTGAGCCGAATACTCACCTGGTAACGCTGGCCCACCGCCAAGAGGGAGGGAGTCTCATGTCCATCCCGGTGCGTGAGGTTTAGTACGCCGTAGCTCACGCGGAGGGAAGCACCCGATGGATGCACATCGCAAAGACGAACCGCCAAGTTGGCGATGGGCACGTCCGACATGATATCGAGCGTGACGTTCGCCGCCCCCAGGATTTCCAATGGCGCATCAAGAGCCGCCGAATCGAAGACCAATGAGTGCGCGTCGTCCTCCCGCTGATCGCCCGCCTGATCAGGAGACAGACCGAAGGGACACCAGTCGCCTGCATATTTACCAACTGTTTGCGGGGAACATAAGGGCCTTGGTTCTGCGAGCGTGCCGTCTGGTCGGAGTCCATCATCGGTTAGAAAGAGGCGACGCAACGCCGGTCTCGTTGGTGGCCATGACTTCTCAGCGATCCATCGGCCCGGCAGCACCCGGTGGTAGGGCGCAGGCTCGACACTCTCTGCCATCCAAACTCGCAGCATCGGCTCATCCATAACGCCGGTATTGATGCCCTTGAGCCAGTAGTCCCACCATCGCAGCACCTCCTGCAGAAAGCCGATTTGCGGACCTGGCAGCGCGAAATGGGGATAGCCATGGGCCCAGGGCCCGATGAGACCCTTGCGCGGTACGTTGAGCCGCTCGAGAAGGCGCAGGATTGCGTTCTTGTAGGCATCGGTCCATCCGCCAACCGCGTAGACCGGGCACTGAATCGCATCGTAGTTCTCACAAACCGAACCCCAGCGCCAATAAGCATCGCGCCGCTGATGCCGCATCCATGTTTCAAGGAAAAACGGGACATTCTCGAGGCGCTGCAACCACATCGGACGCCAGGCTTCACCGACAAGCGCAGGATCTGGCGGATGACACATTGCCGTAAAGAAAAAAGAAGCCCACTCGAGCCCCGCGGTAAGCAGTGCACCACCCATGTAATGCACGTCATCGCGGTACCGATCGTCCGTGGAGCAAAGCGTCACGATCGCTTTCAACGCCGGCGGCCGCCGGGCGGCAATCTGGAGTGCATTGAACCCACCCCAGGAAATTCCCATCATCCCGACTGATCCGCTGCACCAAGGCTGCGCCGCCAGCCAGGCGATTACCTCCAACGCATCGTCCTGTTCTTGTTTGGCATACTCGTCGAACAGCAGACCGCCGGACTCCCCGCTGCCCCTGATATCGACCCGGACCCCTGCATAACCGTGACCCGCCAAGTAGGGATGCGTCAGCGCGTCCCGCTCGTAGGTACCGTCCCGCTTGCGGTAGGGCAGATACTCCAGGATAGCGGGCACTGGGTTGCGCTCGGCATCGACCGGCAACCACATCCGCGCTGCGAGCGTCGTGCCGTCTTTCAACGGTATCAACGTATGCTCTATGATTCGAACCTCGCGCGGAAATGCCGTAACGATCAAAGCGTCCCCCTATTTACAAAAGCGATGATGGATGGCCGCTGGTGCAACGCATTGTTTGCAGGCCAGTTTCGCCGGTTGAGCGAAGGCAACCCAATCCCCTGTTAATTCTGCTCACCGATCGTTTGGACGTACGTCCTTCCGTACGGGTAGAAGAGTTCCTTTCGGCCTTGCTGCCACGCCGCCTTGAATTCGGGCGTCGCGATATCCCAGTCCGGCCGGCATTTCCTCGTCACGGCACGCAGGTCCTGGCGCAGTTCTTCCACAGTGGGGCGGCCGAAGAACCAGTAGCCGTTGTAAATCTTATAGATGACAAGGTCCGGTTCAAGGACGATCGTATAGGGGATCATCGGATTGTGGCCCGGGTCGGTGTATTCCGCGATGTCGAGGTCCTTCTGCACACTGCGCCGTGGGTCCGACAGGAAGGGCCAATGGGCGCCCACACCGCTGCGGTATTCATTGGTCTCGGTGATGTTGTCAGTACTGATCGTGACCAGCCGGCAATAGGCGACCTCGAGCTCACGATGCAATTGAACAAGCCCTTCGTGCTGGCGGCGGTCCTTGGGGCAGAAGCCTCCGCGGCTCAGGACCAGGACCATCGGGTTCTGTCCTTGCAGGTCTGAGAGCTTCCGGTGCTTGGCGGTGTGGTCGGACAGTTCATAGTCGGGGAAGGTGGCCCCTGGAATCATGTCGGGTCTCATATGAAGGTCTCCTCCTCGATGGCTCATTGAGCGGCTGGTGCCAGACCGGCCGATCAATTTTTTAACCCAGGGGAATTTAGGCGGCTGCCATCCTTGTGGGTGGCGTGGCATATCTACAGTTGAGTACGGCCGCCGTCGACAGGCAGCTCGACGCCGGTGATGCGGGAAGTGTCGTTCGAGGCCAGAACTGCTTCCGCGGCAGCAACTTCGCCAGGCTTGCCGAACCGCTTGACCGGGATCGGCTGGAGCAGGGCGTTGCCAGGCTCCCCGGCATCGGTTTTCGAAAGGCCGGGCTTGCCGAGCGGAGGCATCTCGTTCACGCCGGGGCCGACAGCGTTGACGCGGATATTTCGGACGACCAATAGCGTCAACAAGGCCAATTTCGGCGTACTGCACTGGTTCGGTATGCGGTTCGCGCTGCGATTCGTCAGCCTCCAGGCACAGCTTCCGCACCTCTATGCTGCAACTCCGCCAACCGAGCATTGCCCGCTGCGTTCGGCGGGTCTGATCAGCCGCCAACTGATCACCGTAAAAACGGGAAACCTTGGCCGGATCGTCGCCACCTTGAGCCTCGAGGAGATGACCCAATGCACCCTTGTCCGGAAACTATGTGCCCTGCCGCAGAGCAATTCCCGCCGCAAGGTCATGTTCGAATTCGACCGCCTCGTCCGCGCGATCTACACGATCGACTATATCCGCGACCACCAGCTCCAGGCGGACGTCCACAGATCGCAGAACCGGATCGAGGCGTATCATCAATTGCGCGCCGCGATCGCTCGGCCAGGCGGCGCGAAACAGCTCGCGGGCGGTACCGATCTCGACATGGCGATCGCCAACCAGTGCGGCAGACTGACCGCCAGCGTCATCATCGCCTATAATTCGGTGCTGCTCTCGGCACTCCTCAGTCGGCACCGTGACCGCGCAGACGGAAAGCCTGCCACTGAGCTTGCGAGAATCTCGCCTATCGCATGGCGGCACGTGCACTTCATGGGACGATACCTGTTTCGCGGCCCCCGCCAGCCCATTGACCCAGACACCGTCTTTGCGGGGGTCACCTTGTAGCCACAAAGGCCAGAATCAAAAATGTCGCGGGTTTGAGCGTGCACCCCCCGGTAGGAATGATGGTCGCCGGGCCGAAAAAGCAAGACACCGGCATTTCAGCCGAGTTCGATATCCTCCGCCTTCACCGCATTTATTTCATTGGGTCTTCAGGAGATCGTGTGGGTGGCAAGCCGGGGTCAGAGCGCCGGAAGCATGCATGAATGCTGGGTTTCCTAGCCCTTTGAGAGCCGCATCTGGCATGCTGAGGCATGGCACGATCAGGCA
>Ga0335075_10000854_pt1 | contig 51637 bp, 36 predicted proteins | sample Lox_Sample_24_FD_206723 | JGI IMG/M metagenome (GOLD analysis project Ga0335075, IMG submission 206723) | Soil microbial communities from Loxahatchee National Wildlife Refuge, Florida, United States - Lox_Sample_2.4 | ecosystem: Environmental > Terrestrial > Soil > Wetlands | place: USA... | reverse complement strand
AGATAGAAGACGACACCGTCGATGCTATCGCGTGAACGATCCTCAAACCACGAATCCGCGACGGACGCCGGGAAAGTTCTCGGGCTGGGCGAGTCGGAAAAATATTTTTCGAAACACGCGGCGACCGGGTCTCGCGCAGTCGAAATATCTTGTCCCGCGCTCCGTTCTCCCCACCAATCGTCCTCGGACACCACAAGGGCGCCGCACCATTCCAAAACACGGTGAAGTGTCAACTGGTCCATGGACACACCCTTCACCAGAATGCGCGGGGCATTCAATGCAGGCTGGGTGTGCAGTTTTGCAGCGGCCTGTTGGGCGAGTTCGCTATATTTCTTCCTCGGGATGGACCAAAAAGATCCGATCAACGAGAGTGCCAAGCACCCGTTGATGCGCGGTGTTCCACGACGAAGGGCAACCAGTGAACGGACCGCCCACCGGGCGGCGTTTGATTCTGCAATCGATGCCGCCACGTGATCGAGAGCTATCGATGTCCCACTAATTGCTTCTAACCGTTCTTTGAGCGCGAAAGTTACTTGCCGGCCATAAGCCCTTGCTTCTTGCGATCGAGAATGCGGAAGGTCATAGAGGTACGTTGCAGGCAAATTGTATTCAGGATGCTGCCGAGAGACCTCTCGCAAATACAAAAATAGTTTGTACTCCTGCTCGGAAGTGCGGGGAATAATGACCGCTCGCAGCGGCCACTTACGCGAAACTATTTGGTCGAATATGCTGCGAATGCGGGGCTGAAATACCCCCGGCTCCATAAATTCGTTGGCGAAAGGAGTGGCGTCATCATTGCTTCGGAGCACGAAGGGATACATTCCCGCGGCGGCGATCAATTCCCAAGGGACCGTGTTTGACGTGATGCCTACGAGAGGAATTCCCGAGGCGGATGCCTGGAGAGCTTCAGACATAGGGTTTTGGTACAGGTAACCGAGTTGCGCGATCGGATCAGTCGCCATGGCCGTTATAGCGCGCTATCAAATTACCTTTTGTGCTTTCAGTTCTTGGACTTTTTCCGACGAGTAACCCAAGATCTCGCCATAGACGAAGTCATTGTGCTCACCAATCATGGGCGCCGAGCTGTCGAGGCCAACGGCGGCATTTGAAAACCGTATGGGAATGCCCATGCCTCGGACGTCGTCGACGGCCCCGTACTTCGGATGAACGAGCGGGACTGTCTCGCAACGTGACGCGACTTGAGGATCGCGCAACGCGGTCGCGGGATCGCGCACTTCCGCTGCGGGAACGCCGCACAGCTCCAATTGACGCAGTACTTCGAGCGTAGGCATCGAACTCGTGAAACGCCGCACCAGAGCGTCGAGTTCGTCAACATTCCGAACTCGCGAGTCACGCGTCGCGAATCGGGGGTCAGTTGCCAATTCGGGATCCTTCATCGCGTCAAATAATGACTTCGCGAAAACCTGCGTTGGGGCGCAAATCGCAACGTGACCATTCTGGGTGGGGTAGATTCCCATTGGGGCTAGCCGGGGAACGGTATCGCCGGTTCGTTGCGGTATGCCGCACCGTTCGAGAATATCGTAGGGTTCGGTAGCGAGCATCATCGTGAGCACACCTAACATGGACACATCCACATGCTGGCCAGTGCCCGTTTGCTCAAGTTGGCGAAGAGCAGCGAGGATTCCGATGACGCCAAACAGCGGAGCGCACAAGTCGGCGAGAGGAAGTCCGAAACGTATCGGAGGGTCGGTGGAGCTGCCTGAAATCAGCATCACCCCGCTCAGCGCCTGGATGATCGTATCCATGGCTTTGCCGGAGCCCGACTCTCCTTCGCTGCCGAAGCCGCTGATCGAACAATAGACAATGCGCGGATTGATTTCCTTGCACTGCTTATATCCAGCACCTAATCGTTGGAGGGTGCCGCGACTGAAATTTTCGACAAGGATGTCGGACTTGCTGATCAGATCAGCCAAAATTCCACGCGCGTTTTGGTGTTTCAAGTTAAGAGTGATTCCGAGCTTCCCACGCAAGCGATTGAGCGCCGAAATCGAAATGTCGTCAGGGTGACGCTTGGTGAGGGTGGCACCGTCGATTCCCAGATACGGAGCATTGCTCCGGCACGGGTCACCGTCCACTGGATTTTCCAGCTTGATCACTCGCGCTCCGAGTCCTGCTAGGAGCAGCGTGGCGAACGGTCCCGCCAGGGCTATGGTCATGTCGAGTACAGTCAAACCTTCCAGCGGACGCGAAATGGATTTTGCAGCTGCTGAATCGGGCATGGCCGTATTTAAATCTCCATTGGATCTGGAACTTGTCGACTACTCGACGAGAAAGTGTACAGGAGCCCCTCCACTCTCTCTTAGACGTTCTGGGCTGTACAGTAAGACTAAAAACGTCTAACATCCGGCGAATGGAGTTGCGCCATCTGCGGAGTTTCGTGGCTGTGGCGGAGGAGCTTAATTTTACTCGGGCCGCCAAGCGCCTGCATACAGCTCAACCGTGGCTGAGCCAACAGATCATTCAACTGGAAGAATCCGTTGGCACCAAGCTTCTGGAGCGCAGCAAACACGAGGTAAAGGTTACCGCCGCCGGGCGCGTGTTTCTGCGCGACTGCAGGGAAATCCTTCAAAAGATCGATCAATCGGTTGAACTGGCGGTGAAGGTCGCGCATGCGGAAGTCGGCGAGCTTTCCATGGGACTCAGCCCTCCTGCTGAAGTGTTGGTTATGCCCAAATTGCCTCTCATCATGAACGAAGTGCCGGGTGTAACCGCGCAGCTGCACTGCATGTCAACCCCGCAGCAAGTCGCTGCTCTGCGCGGTTACACGATCGATGTTGGCTTTTTGCGGGGGCCGCTGGAAGAGCCGGATCTGGTCAGCGAAGAGATCGTGCGGGAAGAAATTCTTGTGGTTTTGCCGGCAAAACATCGGCTGGCAAAAATGAAGCGAGTGTCCGTGCGCATGTTGCGCGATCTGCCCTGCATCACGATCTCTCGGAATGCCGGCTGGCCGCTTCGCGATATCGTATCGTCGCTCTACAAGCAGGCGGACCTGCGAGTGCGGGCCACGCAGGAAGCCGACGGTGTGTATGGCCACCTGAACATGGTTGCCGCAGGATTGGGATTCGCGCTGTTGCCCGCATACGTTAAATTCATTCTGCCTCGCGGCGTGGTTGCTAAGCCGTTGGAGTGGCAGCCAGCCCCATCCATCAGCCTAGTGGTTGCGTACCGGGCAAGCGATGAACTGCCCATTTTGGGAGCTTTCTTGAAAGTTCTTCGACGGCATGTCCGGAACGAGCGTCATCAACTCTCCTGATTCGCTTTAATTTTCCGCTCTTTTTCCCTAAGACGATACACGTATAAGCGCAAGATGCACAAAGTATTGGCGAGTACTTTTGCCTGATATAGTCTTGCGGCGAAAATGCCGAGAGTCCCTCGAAGCTCGAAAGGTAAGGAGCTATGACGATGATGCGCCGATGGTCAGCGGTTTTCTGGTTTGCGTCGGTGTTTCTTGTGGGCAGTTCCGTAGCCGGTCGCGCTGCTCAACAACGTACAGGAGCGACACCTGCGCCGCCCGCATCCGCAGGTTCGGGACCTTTCAAGGCGGTCATGGAAATGGATGCAGGACTTCCCGGCGATACGATTTACCGCCCGAAGGATCTATCCGCCTTAGGCAGCACCCGTTTACCGATCGTCTTGTGGGGTAACGGAGCATGCGTGAATATCGGAAATTTTTACGCTCCGTTTCTCACGGAAATATCGTCGTACGGATACTTCGTGATTGCACTGGGGCCCATAACAAAAGTGAACGCCCAGCCCTTTCCGACAGCACCGGCCCGGACCCAGCACGCCACGCCCCCTATATCGGTTTCTAATTTTCCACCACCGGCAACACACCCTGCCCAATTGATTGCCGCCATGAACTGGGCGATCGCGGAAAATAGCCGTCCCGGTAGCAAGTATTATCAGCACTTGGACAGCAGCAAAATTGCCGTTATGGGCCATTCCTGTGGAGGCATCCAGGCGCTCGAAGTCGCCGCTGACCCTCGCATAACCACGGCTGTAATTTGGAGCAGCGGCCTTTTTCCGAAGCCAACAGATATGGGAGGGGGGAAAACCATGAGCAAGAGCGACCTGCAACTCCTCCACTCGCCGGTTGCCTACATCAGCGGTGATTCGGAAGACATCGCTTTCGTCAATGGAAACGATGATTTCGCCCATATTACTTCGATCCCGGCTTTCCGCGGCTACGAGAGAGGCGTTGGCCATGGCGGGACGTATCGGCAACCGAATGGGGGCGAATTCGCTGGAGTCGGAATCGCGTGGCTGAACTGGCAATTGAAGGGCGATCAGCATTCCGCACTCATGTTTCGCGGAACGAATTGTGGGCTGTGCGTGAATCCGCGGTGGGTTGTTCACACGAAGAACATCAATTGACTCGGAAGCTGGCGCAGCCTTTTCCACGCTGATCGAAGCTCGAAGATTTTGGCAAAAAAGTTAAATGTGGGCCGAGCAGATCGAACTGTGCAGATACCGAAGGGCGAGACATTGAGGACGCATATCGTATGAAGATTAGGAATGCAGTTTTTCTCGCGATATTCTTCTTCGCAACCGGCGCAGTCGCACAACAAGCTACAGCGCCCTCTCGCCATCCTTGCTCATTACTCAGGGGCCCGTGCCCTGGACACCCAATCGCCTTTGGCTCAGGTCTCGATGCGGACAAGCAACTTATCGAGTCGCAGGAATTGGCCCGGCAGGAGGCGGTTCCGGGCAATCCGCAGTGGCGCGCCAAAGGCGACCAACATCGCACGTACAAATTTCCAGATGCTGGTATGGACATGCCATACCGGCTTTACGTGCCAACCACCTGGGATGGCCATTCGCCGCTGCCTCTCATCGTCATGCTTCACGGCGCCGGTTCGGACGAAAATTTTTATCTCGATGGTCACAATCAGCAGCTTTTGCATTTAGCCGAGCAACATAGCTACGTTCTTGTCTCTCCGTTGGGGTACAACCGGTTTGGCGCCTACGGCACTCCGCTCAAACTTCCCGCCGTTTTCGGGCAGCCCGAAGTCCTCTTTGTTAAGCAGAGGGCTGCGGTAACCCCTCAAGACGAGCGAACGCTGCAGCTGAGTGAAAAGGATGTCATCAACGTCCTCGAGATTGTGTTGAACGAATATCCTATCGACCAGAAATCGATATTTTTAATGGGGCATTCGATGGGGGCGGGTGGCACTTGGTACTTGGGTGCAAAATATTCCCAATTGTGGCGAGCCATCGCTCCGATGTCCGGGCCCTTCGTCGATGAATCGAATTACCCCTGGTACCGCATTAAGCCGATGCCCATCATGATGTCTGAAGGAACTCTAGCTCTGCCTTCTGTAAAGGGAAGTTACGCCATGCGGGACTGGATGATCGCCAACAACTTCAACCTGGAATATATGCAAGTGGACGCCGACCACGGCGGCATGGTTCCACTGGTGCTTCCTGCCGTCTTCGATTTCTTCGATCAGGTGAGAGAAGGAGTTTGGGGGAAGTTCGCAGGGAAAGAGGCCGGGCCAATGCCGAAGCACCCAATGCCGCAGTAGGCTGGTAACCGGCGCGCCAGTTGGAATCTTGAAAAAACGCGCGTCGCAACGGCTTCCAAGTGTGGCAGTCAGTTCGCAAAGAGCCGCCGTCAGTGGTCGGAATCTGCCACGTCTGATGTCGTTCAATGTGGTCTCGCCTAACCTCCCTCTGGCTGTCTGAACTGCCTGACCAACCTTGCCGAGCGGAATCATGCCGGAGAAGCTTGTGGGATTGTAACCAGTTCTGCTTGACGCTATGTCGCAGCGCGCCTGTGCTTGGATCGGTTCTTCCCTCTAAGCTGCCCAGTTGCAGCGGAACGCATAGTCGAATTTGCCAGCGAGTCGATCGCGTGAGCGCTCAGAGCTCCACGAAGCCAGGTATACGCCGGGTCTTGGTCGCGGTATTTGTGCCACTGAAGGATTTCGCGCATCGGAGGAAGACTGAAAGGCAATGGGATAAGTCTTAGAGGCAAGAATCTCGCATATTTTTTGGCTAGGCGTGTGGCGACTGTGGCGATTCGATCTGTCCCGACAACCAAGTGGGGAACGACGTCGAAGCTGTGGGTCACAACCTCGGCTCTCCGCTTGAATTTCAGGCGCCTAAGATACATTTCGTCGAAATTCGGTCCGGCGCCTTCGCCGACGTGAATTGCGACGTGCCCCAGATCGAGGTAGTCCGCAAGGGAGATTGTCGCTGCCACCCGTGAATTTTTCGTCCATGCGATGATTGTGTGCGTGTCTTCAAATAGCGCCATTTTCGGATGTAATTTCGACGCAAATATTTCCGGCGCGATCATGAAATCGAGATTGCCGGCCTCTAGGGCTTCCACGGCGCGTTCGCTCGTGGGCACTAGCTCGAAGGTCACGTGCGGGGCTTGCTTCTGAATTCCGGCCAGCGCGTCCGCCATGTATACAGTCGTTACGTAGTCCGATACCGCAACGGAAAAATGCCGGTATGAAGTCGCTGGATCGAAGCGAGATTTCGTTGCAATCGCCGCTTGCGCCTGAAGTAAGAGATTCCGTACTGGTTTGACGAGAGTCTGCGCCAAAGGCGTAAGAATCATCCTGCCGCCGACCGGAACCAATAGTTCATCCTGGAAGGAGTGCCTCAGGCGCGCCAGCGCGGCGCTCGTGGCGGGTTGACTCAAATGAATGCGCCTGCCCGCGTGCGTGACATTCTTCTCTGTCAGCAGGGCGTCAAGCACGACCAACAGATTGAGATCGAACTGAGAAAGTTCCATGGTCGGCGTTTCGGTATCCACCGGGTGGATACAGCGTATGTGAACAAACGATTTCGCGAATACCGATGATGCTTCTATCGTATGCCACTGCGCAAGTGGTCCGCGCGAGTTTAAGTCAGCGTTTTGAATGGCACGCGCTGGCTCGAAGCTTGGAGGGCACATGGTCTGCTGACGAATGTTTAGGTGTCGCTACCTGCTGAACAACGACAATTTCATTCAAACAGGAATCGGAACGAAAATCGTGAATCCAGCGGCTGGCGTGATCTCTACAACTGCTGTCAATGCGCGCCAGATTCAGTTCGGCCTTCGGCTGGAGTTTTAAGGAACAACGGAAATCCACATGAATTGAGGTCGCATGTCCAGAAACTTGTTGTCTCATCTCGCTCACGTCGAGCTTTTGACACCAAAACTGCAGGAATCCACTGCTTTCTTTACTGGGATCCTCGGTCTCGCTGAGAGCGGACGTTCCGGGAATTCGGTTTATCTCCGCTGCTGGGGCGAGCATTACCACCATAGCCTCGTGCTTACGGAATCGGAAACGCCGGGCCTTGGACATGCAGCGTGGCGCACGGCTGGCGTCAGCGAACTGACGGAGGCCGTCTCACGCATCGAAGCGACAGAGATTCGCGGCGAATGGCGAGACGCGACTTTGGGCCACGGGCGCGCATATCGCTTTCGAGGGCCTGGCGGGCACGTGCACGAAATCTTTTGGGATGTGGACCGCTTCATTCCTCCCGCCGATTTGAAATCGACGTACCCGGATCGTCCGCAGAGATATATCGGCAAAGGGATCGCTCCCCGCCAAATCGATCACGTCACTCTCAATACGCAGGACGTGATGAAAGCCTGTGAGTGGTATCGTGACGCGCTGGGCTTTCGGTTCATGGGCTATACCGTCCTCGATCACGACCCAAAAACAGCGGTTTTCGGCGTCCTCACCACTAACGAAAAGTCGCACGACCTCGGTTTCGGCGGAGATTTCTCGAAGCTGCCGGGACGCTTCCATCACGTGGCTTTCTGGGTTCAATCGAACGAGGATCTCCTTCGCGGAGCCGACTTGCTGCTCGAATCGGGCACGCCGATCGAGTTCGGACCGGGCAAACACGGTATTGGCGAACAGGGCTACCTCTATTTCCGCGATCCCGCGGGGCTGCGCGTGGAACTCAACACCGGTGGGTATCGCAACTACATACCGGACTGGCAGCCGAGTGTGTGGAGACCCTCGCAGGGCTCGAATGTCATGTTCCGAAATCTGGAGTACGGTCCAAAGTCGTTCATGGAAGCCATGCCGCCGGCTCTCGAACCGGCAGTTCCGGAGCCTGACGTAACACCCCTTATGGCGAGCGCCGCAAATCGGGACGTGCGGCAAAGATAAAACGGTATCTGTCAGGACGCATTCGCATGAATGTACCTAACTCGGAATTCGCTCTGGCCACCTGCACGGGGGAAAACCGAGCACCGTTTCCAGCAATGGTACTCGACGGCCGCATCGCACCGATACACGCGTTGAAGCCACTATTTGAACAGCTGGATTGCCTGGCTAGCCCTTCTGAGTCGATGCTCGATATTCTTGAGAACTGGGACGAGAACTTTGATGCGCTGCGCCGCGTGGCGGACTTTCTGCGGACGGATGCCGCTAACGATTCGCGCTGGCGTGATCTTTTTACGCCGACCGAGCAGCTTCGATTTCGGCCGCCAGTCGATCTGCCTCGACAGGTTTTTTGCGTGGGCGCCAATTATCGGCAGCATGTGATCGACCTGATCGTCGACCAATCCGCGGCAACGGACAAGAGCCTGAACCGGGAAGAACGGCGCACTCAAGCGGCTAAGCTCATGGACGAGAGGGCAGCGCATGGCGCTCCCTTTGTTTTTTCCAAACCGTCGTCAGCCATCACAGGACCGTTCGACTCCGTAGTTCTGCCTCGGCACGCGCGCCAACCAGATTGGGAACTCGAGCTTGCCGTGATCATCGGCAAGCCGTGCCGTCACGTCTCGCGCGATCAGGCACTCAGCTATGTGGCGGGATATACGATCGTCAACGACATTACGAACCGTGATCTCGTTTTCCGCAAAGACGCTGGCGGTTTGGGCGCCGACTGGCTCGCCGCGAAAGGATCACCAACCTACTTGCCAACCGGTCCTTACCTTCTACCGTCTGCGTTCATTCCGAATCCCCAGGACTTGCAGATCAAGCTGAAACTTAACGGCCAAGTCATGCAAGATGAAAGCACCGCCGACATGATCTTTGGCGTAGCGCGTATCGTTGAACACCTATCCACATACGTTCAGCTTTGGCCAGGCGATCTGATTGCAACCGGCTCACCCGCCGGCAACGGAACCCACTACAACCGTTTTCTCCAGCCCGGCGACGTGCTGGAGGGGTCGATCACCGGGCTTGGGACGCAGCGGAATCGGTGCGTTGCAGAGGAGGTGGAATCTTATGTTGCCCGGTGACGCGCCACCGCAACCGGTGCGGTCGTCGCGCGGGGGCAAAAGCCTCACGGTCGATGTTCATTGCCACATCTTGACTACCGAGGTCGAACGTCTCGTTTCTAGCTGCCCGGAGAAGCAGGCCGAACAGGCGGCTCAACTGCGTATGTACGGGGCGGAATCGATCGAACACAATCGAACTCTGTTCGCCAGCCTGATGCCGCAACTAACAGGCGTCGAGGAGAGATTGCGGCGAATGGACGGAATGGGCGTCGATATTCAAGTGATCAGTCCTTCGCCCAACCAGTATTACTACTGGGCGGATGCCGATCTCGCGAAGCAGATCGTGGCCGTACAAAACGAGCACATCGCGTCCGTCTGTGCAGCCTATTCCGAACGCCTGCGCGGCCTGGGCAATGTCGCGCTCCAGCATCCGGAGCTGTCCGTTGAACAACTTACGGACTGCGTCAAGAGATTCGGTTTGCGAGGTGTGGAGATTTCTTCAGCCTGCAATGGCCTGGAACTTTCGGACGCGCGCTTCGAGAGATTCTGGTCGAAAGCCGAGGAATTGGGCTGCCTTGTCTTCATTCATCCCCTGGGAACATCGCTGGGGGATCGCGTTAATTGCTACTATCTCGGCAACATTATCGGCCAGCCCCTAGAAACCACGGTCGCACTTTCGCACCTGATTTTCGGGGGCGTTCTGGATCGCTTTCCCGGTTTGAAAATTTGCGCCGCTCACGGTGGTGGATATCTGCCGTCCTATATCGGCCGATCAGATCATGGTCATGCTGTGCGGCCGGAAGCGGCCAGGATCAAGTTCAAACCCAGCGAGTACTTAAAACGTATTTACTACGATAGTCTGGTTTACACACCGGAAGGTCTTAGGCATTTGATCGAAGAAGTGGGCGTGACGCAGGTCATGATTGGCACGGATTATCCGTTCGATATGGGCAGCTATGATCCGCATGACCAAATCGCTGGCGTTCCTGGACTCACTCCGCAACAGCGCGACCTTCTACTCGGTGGAAATGCAGCGCGCCTTCTGGGAATCGACGCGGGCGTAACGGCGGCGGTCTGAGGTCTGAAGATAACTATGGCGAGCGTTAACAAAGTCCTGATTGTCGGCGGTGGGATTGGCGGGTTGGCTCTGTCGATCGGTCTGCGCAAAGCCGGTATCGATGTTGAAGTCGTCGAGATTCGGCAGCAATGGGCGATCTATCACGTTGGCATCATCGCCCAAAGCAACTTGGTGCGGGCCATGGTCGCTCTGGGCGTTGCCGACGATTGCGTTGCGGCTGGTTTCCCTTATAGCGGCGTGCGCTTCTGCGACGCGACCGGACGAGTTCTGAGCCAAACGCCTGGAGTGAAGCTTGCTGGTCCTGGTTATCCCGCGTACCTTGGCCTGACTCGGCCCGCACTCCACAACGTGCTCTTCGCTGCGTCGCAAAGAGCCGGCGCGGCCGTTCGCCTCGGACTGGCTGTCGCGGAGTTGGCGCAATCCGACACGAAGGCTGCGGTGAAGTTCACAGACGGGAGTGCTGATGAATACGACCTCGTTGTCGGTGCAGACGGCGTGCACTCTCAGATTCGCACCACCGTATTTGGCGCGCACCTGAAACCGCGATTCACGGGGGAAAGTGTTTGGCGCTACAACGTCTCTCGCCCGCCGGATGTGGACTACGGCTCGATCTACGCCAGCATAGACGGACCCAAGGCGGGTTTGATTCCGCTCACGCGCGACGCTGCATACATCTTCTGCATCGGGCCCGAACCTGGCAATCCGCGCTTTCCCAAGGAACAACTGGCCAAGATCATGCGCGAGCGTCTGACACCTTTTGGCGGCGCTATCGGAGACTTGGCTCGCGAGATCACGAATCCCGGTTTAGTTGTCTACCGCCCGCTTGAGTCTGTCTTTGTGCCATCTCCCTGGCACCGTGGGCGAGTAGTGCTCATCGGAGATGCGGCACATGCGATCACGCCCCATCTCGGGCAAGGTGCCGCGCAAGCGGTCGAAGACGCGGTCGTATTAGCCGACGAACTGCACAAGAACGTTCCGGTACAAGATGCACTCGCTTGCTTCGAGCGACGCCGCTACGAGCGCTGCAAACTGATTCTCGAAGCTTCTCTCGAAATCGGAGAACAGGAGATGCATCCCGATCCTGTGCGGGATTTAGGGCTCTTGATGGCAAAAGTCGGTGAAACCGTCGTGCAGCCGATCTGATCACATCGACGGAGTACGGCGATAAAGTTCGGGTTAACAAAGACGGGGAGCGCAATGCAGCGGTGGCCGTACACAAAGGGCCTTCACGATCTCGGCGACGGCTGCTACGCCTACCTGCAGCCGGACGGGACGTGGGGCTACAGCAACGCTGGTCTGATTGTCGACAGCGGTGAGTCACTCCTACTTGACACTTTAATGGACCTTAAGCTGACGCGGGAAATGCTTGACCGCATGCGCGCTGCCGTACCATCCGCTGCCAATATCGGCACTTTGGTGAACACGCACTCGAACCCCGATCACACCAACGGAAACCAACTTGTAGCGAACGCGCAAATCATTTCGTCAACTGCATGCCTGGAAGAAATGAAGGAACAAAGCGCGGCGCCTCGCTATCCAATGACGGGAGAGGCAGGATCGTTTTTTCAGGAAGTTCTTGGCAGCCGGTTCGATTTCAGCGGAATTCGCCCCGTCCTGCCGTCGCAGACCTTTGATCGTGAACTGACGCTGCACGTCGGCAGCAAGGAAGTGCGTCTCTTCGAACTCGGCCCAGCACACACACGGGGCGACATCGTTGCATTTGTTCCCGCCGATAAGACGGTTTTCACCGGAGACATCTTGTTCTCCGGCGGCCATCCCGTGATTTGGGAAGGTCCGATCGGCAATTGGATTCGAGCGTGCGACACGATTCTCGAGTGGGATGTCGAGACGGTCGTTCCGGGCCACGGCCCGATTACAGACAAGTCCGGCGTCCGCGCACTGAAGCGCTACCTCGAATACGTTCACGATGAATCGCGAAAGCGCTTCGATGCCGGAATGGGATACGAGGAGGCTGCTCGCGACATCGCCCTTGATGCGTTCTCTGATTGGACCGATCCGGAGAGAATTGTCGTGAATGTGTACGCTTGCTACCGAGAATTCCGCGGTGATACGGACCGCCTTCCGGTGCCGGTTCTGTTTGGCAGCATGGCCCGCTATCACAACGAGCGGAAGAACCAGGAAACGGGTAGGGGCTCTCGATGAAGCTGAACGAAACGCACGATCCATCGCGCCGCAGCTGGGTTCCGTCGGCGAATCGGCACGAATCTGAGTTTCCCATTCAAAATTTGCCCTTCGGGATTTTTCGCGAAAGTGGAACCGCCCGCGGGGGAGTAGCCATCGGCGACGCCATCTTTGACTTGGCCGCCGCTCTTCAAATCGGCCTCTTCTCGGGAGAAGCCGAAGTGGCGGCTCGCGCAGCTTCAGGCGATTTTCTGAACCCGTTGATGGCCCTTGGGCAACAAAAAGCATCGATTCTGCGCGGGCGGATCTCTGATCTGCTGCGGGACGACGGTACCGAACGAGGCAAAGTTGAGTCACACGCGAATCGTCTTCTGATCCCGATGTCATCGGTGGAGATGTTGCTTCCGGTAAGGATCGGCGACTTTACTGACTTCGTCTGTTCGACATTTCATGCCCAGCGAGTCGTGCGAAAGCCGTTGGATTCACCGCTGGCGCCCGCGCTCGACCACATGCCCGTTGCTTATCATGGACGCGCCAGTTCGGTCCGGGTGAGCGGCGAACCCGTGCTGCGGCCAAACGGTCAGTTCAAAGACCCCGACGGTGCTGTGCAATACGGCCCTTCGCGCGCTCTCGATTTCGAGCTGGAAATAGGGGCCCTAATCGGGGCCGGGAATCCGCTCGGTTCTCCGATTCCGATCGAATCAGCGGCATCGCACATCTTCGGCTACTGCTTGCTCAACGACTGGTCTGCGCGGGACGTTCAGTTCTGGGAGAGCATGCTTGGCCCGTTTCTCAGCAAGAGCCTGTCGACCACCATATCTCCGTGGGTCGTGACGGCGGAGGCTCTCGCACCGTTTTACTCGCCGATTTTCAAACCGTCGCAGGCCGATTTTCCTCGCCCGCTTCCGTATCTCGACAGCAAAAACGACCGGGAAGAGGGCGGGATAGATATCGACATCCAAGCTTTCATTTGCACGCGCGCCATGCGTGATTCGGGCCAGAAAGCCGCTCGCATTGTCGCTACGAATCTCAAATACGCATATTGGAGCTTTGCACAAATGATCGCTCACCACACCAGCAACGGTTGCAATCTGCAACCCGGCGATCTGCTGGGCAGCGGCACGGTATCGGGTCCGACGGACCAGAGCAGAGCCTGCCTGTTGGAGCACACCGAGCCGCTGCACTTGCCCAATGGCGAGACTCGCCAGTACCTGCTAGACGAAGATGAAGTCATCTTCAAAGCCCGCGCCTGTCGCCAAGGATATGTCCCAATCGGATTCGGCGAATGCCGCGCACGCATTGTCGCGGCGTATGGATAGTTGGCGTCTGCGCTCGTAAACTTTCGATTGTAGTTTGGGGGTCCACAATGAAAGGAACTGCCGGCTCGGATCCGGCCGCCGGGCCAAACGACAAACGCTTTCTGCGAGGAACCGGCCAGTCTCACACTTGGGGCGTCTTCGGTCCAGCTTCAGTCCAATTCAACAGCGAGGCTAGTGACGCGTTTGCTTGTAAGCGGCACCAGCGGCGGCACTTAGAATTTTGCACTGCGCTTCTTCTAAGCAGAGGGTCGGGAGTTCGAGTCTCCCCGGGCGCGCCACTCGCTTATTTGCTTCCGCTGATCGCCAGTGGAGAATTCCACCACGCCAGAAATGTGGGGCTAAGGCAAGGATAAGGGACCACGTTTAAGGTATTCGCCAGGGCTGGCCCCGACAACTCGCTTGAACGCCTTACTGAACGCAGCGTCGGACTCGTAACCGACCGACCGAGCAACATCAATGAGCTTTCTGTCACCCCGTTGTAGTAACGGCATCGCCTTCTGCATCCGCCACTCGGTTACATATTCCAGTGGTGTTTGTCCGAGCAGCTCCTTAAAACGCGCTGCGAATGCGGAGCGAGACATGCCTGCCGCTTCGGCCAGGGATTCGACCGTCCAGGGCATATTCACACTGTCGTGAATGGCACTGAGGGCGGTGCCCATTTTGGGATCGAAAATCGCACGAAGCCATCCTTTGTTTCGTTCCGGTCCCGACGCGATATGAGCCCGGAGCACCTGGATAAACAGAACCTCACCTAGCAGACTCGCGACTGCTTCCGATCCCGGCGCCTGTTCCGCCATTTCTGACGCCAGCGCCTGCATTGTGTTGTGAAGAGCAAGCGTGCGTGCCTGATCGGCCTTAATCAGAATAAAGCTCGGCAATAACTGAGTGATCGACTTCAAGCTAGCGCGATCGAAACTCAAGGACCCACAGACGATTGTAGTCGGCGCGCCGCCGCCTCCATGACGAGCGACATTGTTGTTGGCTTTGGCCCCAATCTCCCGGAAACTGCAGCTCGGACGTGTTCGCGGGCTGTCGCGCAAAACAATCGAAGTTCCCCGGGCCAACAAAAAACAATCACCACCGGTGAGGGGAATCGACTCCGGAATTCCTTCCACACTCAACCAGCAGTTGCCGCGCGAAAGCATGGCGAAGTGCGCTAAATCTGTGGGTGACGTCTTTTTGTCGGAAGGCGTGACTTTTTCTTCGCTCTGCTTCTCCTGTATTACGCCCCACGGGGCTGTGGCCTCGAGCCTGTGCAGACCGAAAGCGGTTACGTGCATCGTTCTGAAGATGTCTGTTATCGGGTCCAACTCAGCCTTCCCCTTCTGGACGAATAGACAAAAGATTAGGACTCCCGAGCAGTTCTCGACCACCACCAAAGAAATCTACTCCTCTGTAGGAAATGCTTCAAATCTACCGAAGGAGGCGGTTATGGGAAAACTGGAAGGTAAGGTTGCAGTCATCACGGGTGGATCGAGTGGCTTGGCGCTGGCGAGCGCCAAGCGATTCGTTGAAGAGGGCGCCTATGTTTTCATCATGGGTAGGAGGCAGGAACAACTCGATGGGGCCATCAAGCTGATTGGCCGGAACGTGACCGGCGTGCGCGGTGACGCGGCCAATCTCAACGACCTCGACCGCCTGTTCGATACGGTCAAGAGGGAAAAGGGCAAGATCGACGTCCTGTTCGCGAGCGCTGGCAAGGGCGAGGCCGTACCACTGGGCGAGATTACCGAGCAGCACTTCGATGCGGCCTTCGACCTGAATGCGCGCGGAACGCTGTTTACGGTGCAGAAGGCGTTGCCGCTGTTCAACGATGGCGGATCGATCATCATGACCGGATCAGTTGCTTCGGTGAAAGGCTTTCCTGGCTACGGCGTGTATTCGGCGAGCAAGGCGGCATTGCGCTCACTCGCACGCACCTGGCTCAACGAACTGAAGGGCCGGAATATCCGGGTGAACGTGCTGAGCCCGGGGCCGACCGCCACGCCGATGCAGGATCAAGTTCTCGACGAGGAGGGGAAGCGGATGTTCGAATCCCTGATCCCGCGGGGAAAGATGGGCCGTCCCGAGGAAATTGCGACGGTTGCGCTGTTTCTTGCTTCAGGCGATTCGAGCTTCGTAAACGGTGTGGAGCTGCCGGTTGACGGCGGCTTGTCGGCCATCTGAACCGGCGGGCGAAAGAGCGTAACGGTCAGGATCCCCGAACATGGGCGGGTAGAGCGTCTACCGTGTTTCAGGGAAATGGAGAGAGTTCGATGAGCACACAAGAGAATGTCCAGATTGTGAAGGATTTTTTTGCAGCAATGGGCCGCGGCGATAAGCAAGGTCTGCTAGCGTTGTCCGCCGAGGATATTGAGTGGATCATTCCGGGCGAGTGGCCGCTGGCCGGCACGCACCGCGGGCACGCAGGAGTGGCAGATTTGTGTCAGAAGGCTTTCGGAATGGTGGAGATTTCATACCCAAAGCCCCCCGAATTCATAGCGCAGGGAGACCGGGTTCTGGTCGCCGACTTCGCTAGGGGGAGAATCAAAGCCACGAATAGGACGTTCGACGACGATTGGGTTTTCGCCATTACCGTTCGAAACGGCAAACTGACGAACATCCGGGAGTATATCGACACTCTAGCACTGGCGCCGGCCTTCGAGATGGCCGCGAGCCCCGGGGCTCTGCCCATCGAGACGGCACCACACGAAGCGATTCGTAAAATCATCCTCCCTTGGGGCGCTACTTCGCTGTGGTCCGGCCGGGAGACATGAGTTACGGAAAGTAGACGCGTGGGCGGGCGCTTCGCGAAGGGGCGGATTGACCGAGTCCCGCGCTACTGCTCGTATTTCTCGACGATGTCTGGCGGGCGCACTTTCGCGTCCGCGGGATTTTTCCCCGCATCTCGCAGAGCTTGGCGTTGGCGCAGAAGATCCCAGCACTGGTCCAGCTGGACTTGAATTCCGTGCAGTCGCTGGTTGTCTTCCTCGGAGAGCGAGTCCTTTTGATAGAGGCGATGCTCTTCGGAGGCGAGAGCTTGAATGTGGTCCAGAACGGAAGCGTCCGGATTATCCATTTACGTTTCCTTTCGAGAAAATCGGTTGCGCGTCATCGCAACGGGCCGCGCTGGTCTCAAGGATGATAATTCAGCGCGAATCATACGTTAATGTTTTTCTAGGCCTGGCCGGATGCGCCAACGGAAAGCGCCGAAGGGCCTCGCGCGATTCATCGCCGAGGCCCTCCGAGTTGTGTGGCCTTGGCAAGCTCCGACGATCAGGCCGCCCGCTGGTCGAATTTGATAAGGACCTTGGTGTAGCCCTGCGTGCGCTGGCGAAACTTCTCATACGCATCGGGGGCTTCTTCGATCCGGATTCGATGGCTGACGATTTTGCTGGGCTTGGCTCGTCCGGAGATAATCATGTCGCGCAGATATTCGTTGTAGCGCTTCACGGGCGTTTGTCCAAGCCCGATGGTCACGGCCTTGTCAAATAGGTCGGCAATAGGCAGCGGATAAATGCCCTTTTTTTCCTGTTCGGTTCGCCCGCCGGGATCAGGAGCGATGTACACGCCAACGATTCCAATACTGCCGCATGGATTTACAAGCCGCGCTGCATTTTCCAGCGGCTGCGTGGCCTTCTCTTTCGATGGGTCTTCGTCCGGATGCGCCTGGTAGCCAACGGCGTCTACAACGCAGTCGACTCCCTTCAGCTTGTCTTCTCCGGGACGCAAGCTTCCCTGGATGTTCTTGTCTTTTTTGCGATGTTCGAAGATCTGTTCCACCGGATCGCCTTTGCTGAAGTCAATCGGAATGGCGCCAAGTTCTTTGGCCTTCGCGAGGCGTTCGGGAACACGGTCAATCACGTACACGTCGGCTGCTCCCTTCAGCACGGAGCTATACGCCGCGAGCAGGCCCACGGGGCCACCGCCCAGCACCGCCACGCTTTTCCCAGGCGTAACGCCCGCCATTTCCGCGCCGTGATATCCGGTCGGGAACACATCGGAGAGCAACAGAAAATCGTCTTCCCATTGATCCCCGGGGGTGCCGGGCAGCTTCAGACAATTGAAATCGGCATACGGAACTCGCACAAATTCCGCCTGCCCTCCGCCGAATGGCCCCATTCCGGCGTAGCCGTACGCGGCGTGAGGCTGCTCCGGGTTCATGGTCAGGCAGCTGTTGGTATAGCCGCGAATGCAGTTGTAGCAATAGCCGCACGCGATGTTGAATGGCAGCACCACTCGGTCGCCCTTTTTAATGCTTTTGACGGCATCTCCGGTTTGTTCGATTACGCCCATGATTTCGTGGCCCACGACGGTTCCTTTTTTTAAAGGCGTGCGCCCGTCATACATGTGCAGATCGCTTCCGCAAATACCGCTGGTAGTGACGCGCAGAAGCGCGTCGGTGGGATCTTGTATTTTGGGCTTGTCACTGTCTGCAACTTCCATCTTGCCGATTCCTTCATAGCGAATGGCTTTCATGATTCGACCCTCCTGGTGGGATAGAGATAGACGTTCTTTTTTGGGGTTGCTCTGGCTGGGGACGTTCTACGACGCGCGCCACGAACTGCGGTAGGGAGGACGTGAGATGCGCGAATGGCCCTACAGCTATACCTCGCCCAGTTTCGCAGTCCCCGGCGGCGCAAACTATCCGGGCATCACCGTAATTTCCCGCGCTGCCTTAAGAATTCGTGATCGGATCGATTTCACTTTCCGCAGTTGCTTATGCGGCTGTGCCAGAGTTAGACTCTGAGTTGTCCGGCGGGTTTTTACGTGATGGAAGTTGCCAGCCGGACCGCAGAGCGAGCCTTAGGAATGTCCGTCCTGGCCCTTTGGTTCGTTTCCTGGCGTCATAAGTTTTTAAACAGCCTCGCATAATACCTGCAACCGTCACGCGCCCCTGAAGACCCACGCATTTTCAGTACACCTACCGGAGGAAGAAATGGCACCGAATCTTTTGCAGATCGAAACCGAGTCGGAGATTAAACAGCGCCTGGAAGCGGAGCGCGCGCGCCTGCGCAAAATCGCAGGCCTCGACCGACCGGAGCATTTTCATCGTCCGGTAGAGCGCGCCTTCAAGGCGGAGGAGCGCGGCCGGGTCACCATTCTTTTCGGCGGATTTACATGGAAACATGAAGACCTGATCCGCGCCGTATTTCAAGGCTGTGGCTATCGCTGCGAAAAGCTGCCCGTTCCGGACGTGCCGGCGTTTCAAAAGGGCAAAGAGTACGGCAACAACGGCCAGTGCAATCCCACGTATTTCACGGTGGGAAACCTGGTGCAGTATTTGCAGTTTCTTGAAAAGGAAGGAATTCCTCGGCAACAGATTTTGGACAACTACGTCTTCTTTACCGCTGGTTCTTGCGGGCCGTGCCGCTTCGGAATGTACGAGGCCGAATACCGCTTCGCGCTGAAGAATGCCGGCTTCGACGGTTTCCGCGTCCTGCTCTTCAAGGACAGCGATGGAATCAAAGCCGCCTCGGGCGAGCCGGGATTGAAATTCACCGTGGATTTCGGTTTCGGAATGCTCAACGCCATGCACCTCGGCGACGTCATGAACGATCTGATCTACCAGATTCGCCCGTTCGAAGTGAACAAGGGCGAAACCGATCGCGTGTTCCATGAAACGGTGGATGGTCTCTGCGACGACCTCAGAAACCGCAAGCCGTTCGAGATCGAGCAGATCGCGCCAGAATGGGCCAAGCCGAAATTCAAGAACAACAAGATTCTTCGCAACACGTTTAACGTGCTTGGCAAATGGCACGAGCACATGTGGGGTAAGGATTATCTGTCCGCCCTGCGAACGGCGCGCGACAGAATGAATACGATCGAAGTGGACCGCCTGCGCGTAAAGCCGGTCGTGAAAATCACAGGTGAATTTTGGGCGCAAATCACCGAAGGCGACGGCAACTTCCATATGTTCGAATTCTTGGAGCGTGAAGGCGCGCAAGTGATCGTCGAACCGATTGCGACCTGGGTAGCGTATCTGATGTACCAGGCCAAGGCCCATGCCAAAGAGAAGTGGCCGGTCAACAGACCGCATCGCACTCCGGAGTGGTACGAGTTCAAGAAGCAGTTCGCCAACTACATGGGCCTGCGCAAGAAGTTGTGGGGAATTGGCGCCGGGCAGCGCATGTGGAATTTCTTCTATCACCGCACAATCCGCCAACTGGGCGGCATCACCCACCACCTGGTGCCGCAGACGGAACTCGCCGAACTCGCGCATCCCTTCTACAACCAGTTCGCGCGCGGCGGCGAGGGACATCTGGAAGTCGGCAAGAACGTCTACTACACCATTCACAAGCTCTGCCATATGGTGCTGGCGCTCAAGCCTTTCGGTTGCATGCCCTCCTCGCAATCGGACGGCGTGCAGTCTGCGGTGATCAATAAGTTCAAGGACATGATTTTCCTCCCGATTGAAACTTCCGGAGAAGGCGAAGTGAACGCTCACAGCCGCGTGCAAATGGCGCTCGGCGAAGCCAAGGTCAAGGCCAAGGCCGAATTCGAGCAGTGCCTGAAATCCACGGGCAAGAGCTTGCAGGAAATCCGCGCGTACATCGACGAGCATCCGGAGCTGAAGCGGCCGTTCTACCACGTGCCGCATCGCGAGGGCGTTGCCGGCACGGCCGCCCAATTCGTGCTTCACGTGAACGACCGGATCAATCGCGACACGCGGTTCCGCAGGCGCGCTCGCGTGCGCGGCATCGCGGTTGCAGCGAGCTCCGGCGACTAGCCGCGTCTTGCACGCAAATTTTCCGGCCACCCACACGAGACAACCTGACTGTTGGCAACCTGGAAAGCGGCGTCGGAGACGCAGCCGACGCCCCCTTTCCAATAGAGCAGAGAGGGCGTAATGCACGACCACAAAGGCTCGGATCTGATTCAAATCGCACCGGTTCCGCAGGCGCCGAAAGCTCCTCGCTTGGAGAAGCCGCACGATCACGTGACGAAATTCCTGGTCGGTCTCGACGTCGGTTCCACCACGGTTAAGGCAGTGGTGGTGGATCTCGCTACCGACAAAGTGCTTTGGCAGGACTACCAGCGCCACGAAACCAAGCAGCCGGAAAAAACGCTGGAATTCCTCAAGCGCATGGAAGCGGAGGTCGGGATTGACCGGCACAACACGCGCATGTTCCTCACTGGTTCCGGCGGAGGCGCGATTGCGGATCAGGTTGGCGCTAAATTCGTGCAGGAGGTTACGGCGGTATCGCTGGCCGTCGAAAAGCTGCATCCCGAAGTCTACTCAGTTATCGAGCTTGGCGGGCAAGACGCCAAAATCATCGTCTTCAAAGACGATGACGAGACCGGGCGCAAAAAGAAAATTCCCTCGATGAATGACAAGTGTGCGGGCGGCACCGGCGCCGTGATCGACAAGATCAACGCCAAGCTGAAAATTCCCGTAGCGCAGCTGGCAGAGCAGAAATACAACGGCATCAAGCTGCACAAAGTAGCCGGGAAGTGCGGCGTGTTCGCTGAGACGGATATCAACAGCTTGCAGAAAGTGGGCACTCCGCCCGATGAACTGATGGCGTCGCTGTTCGAAGCTATCGTGCTGCAAAACCTCAGCGTGCTCACTCGCGGCCACACCCTCCGACCACACGTTCTGCTGCTGGGTGGTCCCAACGGCTTCATTCGCGGCATGCGGGAGGCGTGGCAGGCCAACATTCCTCGCATGTGGCAGGAACGCAAAGTGGCGATTCCGGAAGGCGCAAAGCCCGAGGATCTGATCAAAGTGCCGCAAAATGCGCAATATTTCGCGGCCATGGGCGCCATCGAATACGGACGTAGCGAGGACGATTGCATCGGCTGCTATCGCGGTTACGACAATCTCATTCACTACATCGAATTTGGCCGCCAGGAAGAGAAGTCGAAATCCGGCGGCAAGGGCTTGGTCGAAGATCCAGCCGATCTGGACGTCTTCAAGGAGGCGTACCGGCGCAAAAAGTTCACACCCGCCACTTTCCAGAAGGGAAGCACGGTTGCCGGTTTCATCGGCATCGACGGAGGGTCTACTTCAACGAAGGCCGTGCTGATGGACGAGCAGGGCAACCTGCTCTGCAAGGCCTATCAGCTTTCCAACGGCAATCCCATTCAAGACACGATTGAGATGTTCGAAAACCTTCGTGGCCAGGTGGAAGCGCAGAACGCGAAGCTGGAAGTGTTGGGCGTAGCCACGACTGGGTACGCCAAAGACATTCTCAAGGATGTGCTCAACGCCGACGTCGCGTTGGTGGAGACCGTCGCGCACACCGAATCGGCGCTGAAATTCTACGAAGACCCGCATGTGATCGTCGACGTGGGCGGCCAGGACATCAAGATCATTATTCTGCACGACGGGCGCGTGAAAGATTTCAAGCTGAACACGCAATGTTCCGCCGGCAACGGTTACTTTTTGCAGTCCACCGCCGAAGGTTTTGGCCTCAACGTAAATCAATACGCCGATCTGGCATTTTCAGCGCAGGCGATGCCGGTATTCGGATATGGCTGCGCGGTATTCATGCAGTCCGACATCGTGAATTTTCAGCGCCAGGGCTGGCAGGCGAAGGAAATCCTCGCCGGCCTCGCTGCCGTCCTGCCCAAAAATGTGTTTCTATACGTTGCCAGCATTCCCAATCTCGCAGCGCTAGGCACGCGTTTCGTCCTACAGGGCGGAACGCAAAATAACCTGGCGGTCGTGAAAGCCGAAGTCGATTTCATCCGCAACAGCTTTCGCGCCACGGGAAAAGAGCCGGAGATTATCGTTCACGAGCACTGCGGGGAATCCGGCGCAATCGGCGCCGCGCAGGAATCCCTGCGGTTGTGGCGCAACGGCTTGAAGAGCACCTTCGTCGGTCTCGAAGCCGTGCGCAAGATCGAATACCGCACCACACGCAACGAAGCCACGCGCTGCCATTTTTGCAAGAACAATTGCCTTCGCACGTTCATCGACGTGCGCACCGAGCCGGTGCAGAATTTCGTGCCGGTTCAGCGCGTCACCAAGGTGCCGCTGATGACTGGCGAGCAGCGCCTGATCATCGCCACCTGCGAGAAGGGCACCGTCGAAGACCTCAACGAAATGAAAGGCATCAAGGCCGGAATCGAGCAGCTTCGGCAACAGCATCCGAATTTTGTCGATGCCGCTTCCAAAGAGGTGTTCCGTCCAGCGAACGCGAGGAGTGTTTCCGATCCGATTCCATCGCGCGCCTGGACGAAGGCGGCGAAAGAACGCATCGCGCTGATGCAGCATCGCAAAAATCTGCGCATCGGCATTCCGCGCGTTCTCAACATGTATGTGTATGCCCCGCTCTTTAATGGCTATTTCGAAAGTCTCGGCGTTCAGCCGGAAAACATCATCTATTCTGATTACACCAGCAACGATCTTTACCGCGCCGGCGCCAGCCGCGGCGCGATCGACCCGTGCTTCCCGGCGAAAATCGGCATTTCGCACGTCTATAACCTGATCCAGGAAAAACACCGCAAAAAGCCGCTGGATGCCATCTTCTTCCCCATGATCGACGTTCTGCACTCGGCGCTGAAGAATATAGTGGCTTCGAATGCGTGCCCTACGGTCACGGCAACCCCGGAAACGGCGAAGGCCGCCTTCACCAAAGAAAACGACGTCTTCGCCGAAAACAACCTCAAGTACATCGATCCGGTGCTCAACTTCGCCGATCGCAAACTGTTCGCCCACCAGATGCTGCAAGCCTGGCAGCCGATCCTAGGGCTTTCGCTGGAGGAAAACGACCGCGCGGTGGCATCGGGCTTCGCCGCACTCGAGGAATATGAAGGCAGTATTCGCAAACGGGCGCGCGAGGTGCTGGATCAACTGGAGCGCGAAGACCGCATCGGCATCGTGATGCTGGGCCGTCCCTATCATCACGATCCAGGCCTGAACCACGAGATCATGGACGAATTCCAGAAGCTCGGATACCCGATCTTCTCGCAGCATACTCTCCCGATCGATGACGATCTGCTCGAACGCCTTTTTGGCGAGGAAGTGCGAGCGGGTCTTATCAGCAGTCCGCTGGACATCAGCGATGCTTGGAAGAACTCCTATTCGTGCAGCACCAACCAAAAGGTCTGGGCCGCGAAATTCACGGCCCGCCATCCCAACCTAGTCGCTCTAGAGGTGTCCAACTTCAAGTGCGGACACGACGCTCCCATCTACGGCGTGATCGAAGGGATCATCGAGCGCTCCGGCACTCCGTATTTCTGCTTTAAAGATCTCGATGAGAACAAGCCTTCCGGCTCGATCAAAATCCGGGTCGAGACGATCGACTATTTCTTACGACGCTATCGCGAGCAAGTAATCAGTAAACGCAAGGCTGCTCAGGACATCGAAGCACAGTTGGCCGCCTTGGAAGCGCGGTTGCGTGCGGAGGCGCTGAGCGGCGCTCCCGCTGCGCCGCAGCAGGAATTTCCGGAACATCCGCGCGAACCCAAACTTCAAGAAATGGCTGCCGACTAGTCAAAAGTCTGCACCTGCTCAATCCAAGTCGGCATCACTAGTGTTGGTCACGGTGTCGACTGTTTTGCCATCCCGTTGTTTCGCTTGGCTAACCAGCGAGTGGAAAGGAGAACCTTGTGTCTACGGCGCCCAAGTTCCGCATCGATGTAGATATCCACGACATGCTCATGCACGCGCCGCCGAAAACGGCGCAGCTCCCCATGGCGCGAGGCAGAAAACTTCCTGATCCGGTTTTTCCGCGATTTCCCGAAAAGCTTGCGGATCCGGGGCCCGATAAACCTCTGGAGCGCCGCGAGTGGTCTTTCCCTCTGGCGTACCGGGCTATGCGCGGTTGGCTTTTTCCCTATGTTCGTTCGCGGGTGCTGCCCAAAGAGTTTCACCCGATAACTGCGTACCTATTCCTGGAATATAAGTGCAATCTCGATTGCTGGTATTGCTGGGCCTACAACAATAAAGTCCGCGGAATGACGGAAGACACCGCGCGCGGCGCCATCGACTTCCTCTACGATCACGGTTGCCGCGTTCTCGCTCTGATGGGCGGAGAACCCCTGCTTCGCCCCGACTTCGCGCACAAAGTCGTCTACTACGCCGCGAAAAAAGGATTCTGGATCTACGTCGGAACCAATGGCCGTCTGCTGCGTCCCGAAGTAGCGGACCGCCTTGGCGACGCGGGCGTGGCCGTGTTCAACTATGCGGTCGATGCTTGGGACGAAAAGCCCGGGCTGCCGAAAGCGGTCGTCCCATCGCGCAAACACATCGATTACCTGCTCAAAAAGCAATACGTCTACGGCTACATGGTGTTCTTCAACTTGAATATTTGCCGCAACAACACTGAGGACGTTCGCCAGATCACCGAGTTCGCCCACGACTCCCATATCGCCACCGATTACCACATCAACGAAACTCCGATGCTCGAGCAGGATGAGCATTTCAAGCACCTCAACGATAATCCGACCTACATCCGCCCCGAAGACTGGCCGAAAATCGATTCGCTCGTCGATTGGCTTATTGAAAAGAACCAGGCCGGGTACCAGATGGTGAATTCCGTTCAGCGCTTGCAGGAAATCAAGGCGTTCATTCGCATGGCTGGCGGCTCCGATTTCAAGCGCCTGGGGTGGAATGGCGACGGAACCGCTGTCAATACTGCCGAGCGGCTGGTGGGCACTCCCGGAATCGTGCAAGATGAAAACGGCGAGCTGCATTTCGCGGAGTGGAATTGCCGCGCGGGACAAAACAACGTCATCATCCGGACCGACGGCACCATTGGGCCTTGTTTTCCGATGTACGCCTCCAACTACGATTGGGGAAATATCGACGGACACAAATTCGATGCACAGCAGATGGCCGGGATGAAGAGCACTTGCCAGCGGCACTGCTTTTCCACGCTCAACCATAATCTCGCGTACTGTTACAACGATTCGCGGGTGATCAAGTTCGTCTGGACCAATCTCGTGAAGAATCGATTGAAAGGCGGAGCGCGGAGTTTTGAAGACTGAGCCTTCGCGCCGCGCCGTTCGGTCGCAGTCCGGCCAGCCTTCCGCACGAAACGCTCTCCCCCCGCGCGAAGGCTGGCCGGGCTGGTTTTCGCCGCCGCAATCCGTTTCGTGATTTAAAGTCGCATGGCATCCGACGTATAAGCCCCTGCGCGGGTTTACGAACTGCCGCTCCGCGGCGCAATTCGCAATCGCATTCGCATTCGAGCAGCGTCTGAGGATAGAATTCCGCAGTGGCGATTGTAGCCACCGGAGGGATTGCTGCATGGATCGCGCAGTCGAATCGGTTATCAGCGAATACGAAGAGCGGGAGCGGGCCGAAAACAAAACCAAGCGCGAGATTTCATTCGACGACGATCATTCCCGCCGCGACGAGTTTCTGCTCTCCGTCGGGCGCTCGTCCGCCCAATTACTGAGCATTCTCGCCAAAGCCGCCAAGCCAAAAACAATTCTCGAAGTGGGCGGATCGTATGGTTATTCCACAGTGTGGCTTGCCGAAGCCGCGCAATCGGTGGGAGCGCAGCTGATCTCGCTCGAACTTCACCAGTACAAGCAGGACCACGCGCGGCAGGCGGTCGCGAAAGCCGGGCTCGCAAACTCTGTCGAATTTCGTCTGGGAGATGCGCGCGAAACCATCGCTTCGCTACCCGGTCCCTTCGATTTTGTCCTGCTGGATTTGTGGAAGGATTTATACGTGGCGTGCTTCGATCTCTTCTATCCGAAACTGAGTCCCGGCGCATTCGTGATCGCCGATAACATGATCTTCCCGGAGCGAAATCGCCCACAGGCACTGGAATATCGCACACACGTTCGCGCCACGCATGACTTCGATTCGGTCCTGTTGCCGGTCGGAGGCGGCCTGGAAGTAAGCCGTTACATTCGAGGCGTTGAGCAACTGTAGTTCTGTCTAGCCCGGCGCTTTACAAACACCTAAGCCGCCGCCCAAACCGTTTCAAACTTTTCTTCCCCGTCCGCTTCGCGCGAGCGTATCATTTTAGTACGCCCCCCGCGAGAGTAGTTCCCCCATAGGAGGCGGACGATGAAGAAAGCTCTCATAATTGCAGGTGTTGTTGTTGGCGTGCTCATTTTGATCGTCGTCGCGCTGCCCCTATTCATCAACGCGAATAGCTATAAGCCGACGCTGGAATCCGATTTGTCGGGGGCGCTTGGACGCAGAGTTGAAATCGGAAACATTCAGCTGTCGATTCTTTCGGGCGGCGTCACCGTAGACAACGTCTCGATCGCCGACGATCCCGCCTTCAGTAGTTCGCCATTTCTGACCGCGAAAAAGCTGACCGCAGGCGTCAACCTGCTTCCTCTGATTTTCTCGAAGAAGCTGGAGGTGCGCTCGTTCACGATTTCAGACCCGCAAGTGACGCTCTTGCGCTCCCCGTCGGGCACGTGGAACTTTTCCAGCCTCGGCTCAACGAGTCCCACGAAATCTGCGGCTTCGCCCGCGCCAAATGCCACGTCCAGCGGGACAAGCTCATCCAGTACCGGGTCCTCCGCACCCAATGCTTCGGTCGGCTCGCTCAAATTAGTGAATGGTACGCTGGTGGTTGGCACGGCTGGCGCGCAAGGTAAGACCGAAACCTATAGCGATGTCACTTTCAAAGCCTCCGATCTTTCGCGAGTTTCGCAGTTCCCGTTCAAGCTCACCGCGAACACGCCCGGTGGCGGCACGATCAGCCTCGACGGCAATGCCGGTCCGCTGGCCTCCAACGACATGTCGCTCACGCCATTTACCGCAAAGCTTAACGCTGAGCACATCGATCTCGCGTCGACCGGATTCGTCGACCCATCTTCGGGTTTGGCGGGAGTCGTAAGCTTTACCGGCACCTTCTCTTCGGACGGCACGCTGATGAGTTCGCAAGGGACGGTAAAAACCGAGCGCATCCGGCTGGTCGCCGGCGGATCGCCTTCGACTGTTCCGGTAAATCTCGTTTACACCACCACCTATACTCCCAAAAGCCAGGCCGGCAATCTCAGCCAAGGCGATGTGCACATTGGCAGCGCAGTCGCTCATCTCACTGGCACCTTCAACACTTCTGGCGCCTCGACTTCGCTGCAGATGAAGTTAAATGGCCAGTCCATGCCAGCCACCGATTTGCAGGACGTGCTGCCTGCCGCGGGAATCACGCTTCCCACGGGCGCATCCCTCCGCAGCGGCAGCCTGAATCTCGATCTCGCGCTGGTCGGTCCGCTCGATAAGTTAGTGATCACCGGGCCGGTAAATCTCTCGAACGCGACTCTCGCGGGATTCGACCTCAAATCGAAATTGGGCGCGCTGGGATCGTTTGCAGGTTTGGGAGGCGGCGGCAATTCGGGCACCGAGATTCAAACGCTTAGCGCCAATCTTCGCCAGGATCCCAGTGGCACCCACGCGCAAAATCTTCTTCTCGTGGTTCCGTCGATTGGCACACTTACGGGAGACGCCAACATCAGCTCCAATGGCCAACTCGACTGCAAAATGGACGCGAAACTCGGCGGCCACGGAGCGGCCGGCGCGATGGGAGCCGCGCTTTCCTTCGGTGGAGGGAAGTCGCAAGGCGGCATTCCCTTTAAAATTGAGGGGACCACTTCCAAGCCAATTTTCGTTCCCGAAGTTGGCGCGATGGCCAAGAACATGCTCAAAGGTGTCACCAGTGTTGGCGGTAAGGCAAACCCCGCGAACCAGGTCCAAGGCGCAATCGGCGGACTATTCGGCAAGAAAAAGAAATAGCGCTGCGCGTCCCACATGGGGGCATTCGCCGTATCGAATGGGCTGTCGCAGACTGCCGCCGCAGTCGCGCTGTGCTCGTTGCCGCCTCTGACTTTTGGGACACGCGCAGCCTCGCCGCTGCGCCTCCGATCCAAAAGGCCCGCTTATAATGAAAGAAACTTGGGCCGGGTGCGCCGCGAATGCCGGCTCCCGGTATGGGGCCATAGAATCGCTGAATTGAATTTAGATCATTCGTTCGCGCGGATTCCTCTCTGACAAATGATTTCCCCCTTCCCGTTCGCGTCAGCGAACGTGGATGAAGTACGCCCGCGATAGCTGCTGGTGCGTGCCGGAACGGAGAGGGCCGAAGAGTGAAGCGCATTCTTTTCGTGGACGATGAGCCGCATGCGTTCGACGAGCTGCAGGTAGGGCTCGACTCGCAGAGCCAGGATTGGGAGGTAGCCTACGCGCCCGATGGCGAGACGGCGCTGATGCTCCTCGATGCCACGCCATTCGACGTGGTCGTCTCCGACGCCTACATGCCCAGGATGGACGGCGCCGAACTTCTAAAGTCCGTGCGCGATCGCTTTCCCAGCGTGGTTCGCATCGTGCTCGCGAACCAAAAAGATCTCGAAGCCGCGCTTCGGACTGTTCCGGTGGCTCATCAATTTTTAGTAAAGCCTTGCGACCTCGATATGCTGCGCGTGGCCGTCGAGCGCGCCACCAGCCTTTCGGACGTCCTCAACAACAAACTCCTCGCCAGTCTGGTCGGCTCCGTACAGGACCTTCCCGTACTGCCACGCATTTACCTCGACCTTCGCCACGCGCTCACCGATCCGGACGTTCCGCTGAAATCCATCGTGCGCATCGTGGAACAGGACGTCGGCATCTCGGCGAAAATTCTGCAGCTCGTGAATTCCGCGTTTTTTGGGCTGCCGCGGGAGATCAGCAGCCTGCAAACGGCAGTCAGTTATATCGGCATGCAGCTTTTGCAAAACCTTGTCTTATCGGCGGAGGTTTTTCACGTTTTCGAAATCACCAAGCCGGTAAAGGGATTTTCCTTCGAGGAAGTTCACATGCATTCGCAGCTGGTCGCCAAAATTGCCGGACGCATTCCGGCTCCCGCCGCCATCCACGGAGCCGCGATTATCGCCGCTCTTTTGCACGATGTCGGCAAGCTCGTGCTAGCCACCCGCTCGCCCGATCATTTCGCGCGAGCCTTGAGCGGAGCGCGCGAGGATCGCGTTCCACTGTACGCGGCTGAGGAGGCGTTGACCGGAATTTCACATGCAGAGGTGGGCGCTTATTTACTGTCGCTGTGGGGCTTGCCGTCGCCGGTGGTCGAAGCGGTAGCGCATCATCACCACCCCGAACGCCTTCCCGCCGGTTCGCTCGATGCTGTGGCCATCGTCCACATCTCCAACGCGCTTGCCAACGAGCATCCTGTTGCGCCGACGATGGGCGGTCCACTGCCCTACCAGTTCATCAGCGGCGACTACGCCGACCGCCTCGGCATCGCCGAAAAAATCATCGAATGGCAGGAGTTCGCCGAAGCCTCCGCCAACGAACTCCGCAGCTCTTTGATCCGTTCCCGCTGAATCCAGGTACCGCGCGTTCTTTTCGCCCGCGCGGGCCTTTGCCAATCAGCGCCCTCGAACAGATGCTTGGAAAATTCTACTGAACGTCGACCATAAGGGGCACCGTCTGCGTCACGCCGTTGATGGTCACGGATACCGTAAAATTGTCCGAACCCACGGGCGTGCCGGGATTTGACGGCCCAGCACCGCCCCCCCCTCCTCCGCTCCCGCCGCCCCCGCAGCCCACGTTAGCGAAGACAAACCCGAATGCCGCCAGCGCGAACGCAAGTCCCCACCTCCGTTGCCGTCCTTGGAATCCGAACGTAATCGCGCAGCAGAGCAGCACAAGCAGCGAAATCGCCGCCATTACCATGGCGTTCAATCCGTCCCAGCCGCCAGCATTCCAATGATCTTGGCCGACTGGCATCAGCTCCGAAGGTGCGGTGGTCGTTACCGTCAGAGTACTTGTTGCGAGTCCGTTAGTCGCAATGTTAACGCTCGAAGGGCTCACGCGACAGTTGCTATATTGCGGCAGCCCGCTGCACGTGGGTGTGATCGTCGCGCTGCCGTTGCTGCTGAATCCGTTTTGCCCGGTGAATGTGAGAGTTGTGGAACCGGATTGTCCGGGTGCCGTGATAGCTATCGTCGTGGGATTCGCCGTCACCGTAAACGTTGGCGGGCCACTGACGACCTCCGAGGTCGAGCCAACAGAACTCGCGTAATTCGTGTCACCGTCGTACCGCGCGTAAACCAATTGAGTGTTCGCAGGCAGTGCATTGGTTGTCATCTGTGCTTGTCCGCCTGACAAGCTTACGGGCCCGCCGACAGGCTGTTCGGTGCCGCTGGCGCTGTATGCCCAGGAGAATTGCACTGCTCCCGTCAGAGGCGGCCCGCCCGCCTGTACCGGCGTGACCGTTGCCTTTAGCGTGACGTTGGAGCCTTGCTGTATTGCCGCATTTGATGTAGACATCGCAGTTGTTGTGGCCAGCAGGTCAACAACCTCAACGAGATCGCCGCCGCTGCTGAAGTAGTCGGTGTCCCCCTGATATTCGATATTGATGACGTCGTTGCCTCCCGGTAACGACGACGTAGTGAACTGGGCCTGTCCATTGACGAGGGGGACGGTGGCAAGCGGCATAAATGCTCCGTTGCTGAAGACTACATTGCCCGTTGGTCCGGGGCCGCCAGGCTGCGCCGCCGTCACCGTGGCCGTAAAGGTGACACTCGACCCGTGATTGATGGTGAGATTTGATGAAGCGACGGCACAAAACGACAGAAGTTTTGCGTCAATCGTGACTGCCGAGGATGTCGATGAGCCGTAGTTTCCGTCTCCACTATATTCTGCCGTTACGGTGTGGTTACCCAGACTAAGTTGCGAAGTGTTAAGGGCGGCCTGAGCCCCGGGAGTCCCAGTGGAGCTTCCGCCGACGGAGTTGGTCAACGGTACAGGAGCACCCACCGGGTTTGTGCCATCAAAGAAAGCTACTAGTCCGGTCGGAGCCACGCCAAGGCCCGTGCTCGATATATTTACGATCAAAGGCGTGTTACCGCCCAAGTTGATGTCTAAGGAGGATGTGGTCGCCGTCGTGACCGTTGGTGCCTTCGCTATCGTAATCGTCGAGTTTGCGCTGCTCCCTGTGTAGCTCGAGTCACCGCCATAGGTCACGCTCAACACATCCGCTCCCCCTGGCAACTGGACATTTTGGTCCTCAGCGTAGCCCAGGCTGTTGAGTTGGTAAGTTCCGGCATCCAGCGGCTCTCCGTTATTTGTGATGGTTATGGTACCGGTAGGACATCCGGACTCTCCCGTTGAATTCTGGGCGCAGGAATCGCCGGATTTGCTCGTCACATTGATGCGCAAAAGCTCCAGAGAACCGTACTGAGCGGTGGTGGCATTGCCGTTCGTTTGAGCACCGGTGCTGGGGTTGAACAATTCAAGCGCGGTATTGGGCGCGCTCAATTCCGGGTTCACGGTAACGGACGTCGCCGGCGATGTGCTGGCTCCAAACGTGCCATCGCCGGGATATTGGCTCACGACCGTATAGGTCCCGCCGGGAAGCGCATTCGTGGTTCCCGAGCCGTTGCCGCTGTTGTCGAGTGTTATGCTCTGAAAGCCTTCCTCGCCTCCGGTACCAGTATCGGCTATCAGAGATGCCGTCCCGGTCGGCGTGCCAGTCGCCGGGGCGACAGCGCTGACGCTCGTGCTGAACGAAACTGTCTGTCCGTGGGTGAGATTGCTCAGGCTGCCGCCAGACGGCGGCGTCAAAGTCAGGGCAGTCATTGAACCTTTCAAATTGAGCGCAAACGATTTCCACTTGCTCACCAGATTCGCGGCATTGACGGAGCCGAGGCCGGTGGCCAAGTCATAACCGGTGGAGGTGTTGTACGCAGGGTTGCTGCCGTTGTACAGCAAGCCATACTGGTAGCCGTTAACCGTAGTGCAATTCGGACTGCCTTCGATACATGCCATCGAAATCGTCGAGCCGGCCGGTATATCGTAGAAAACGCATGTGCCTGCCGGGTTTGCTGCGGATGTGCAGGTATTCCCGCTGGTTCCAGCCATCTTATACAACGCGTAATTTGCGTTCCCTTGTCGCGAGCCGGTGGCCTGGTTCACGAGCGCCATAATTCCGGCGAACGACGGGGTGGGCGCGGAGGTTCCTCCTATTCCTATAACGCCCGTATTCGGATCGGTCGGATTGCACGACGTGCCAGCGTAACCCCCACTTATGGAAATGATATCTTGTGTGCCAATCAGATCGGCTTCGCAGACGATATAGAAACTACCGTTGAATCCGTTGCTCGCAAACATGGCAAGATCGGGCAAATCGCGAACGGAGTCCGCAGGCGTAAGCGCTGTTTGCCAAGACGGCTTAGCATGCGGCGTTGCGCACGTCGACAGATTTTGCCCGTCCGAAACAGTGCAACTGCTCTCCCCGCCACCGCCTCCGACAGGATCAAGGAATTCAGGGTTCAAATTGACGATCGTTGAACTGTTGCACGACTGCTGCGCGGTGGTTACATCGAGCTCCGTAAACAACTCCTGGTTCGTACACGTATCGTTCCACGACATTTCCGGAATGTAGCCCTTAGCCGAAAGCGACGCCACGCCGCCGGAAGAACCGGTAGGAGTTGAATTACTCTCATTCCAATACGCAGAGGGATTGCTGATCTGATTGAAATCGGTGCCGCCCATAGCCACGTTGTATGGCGTGGACGCGATGCCATTCACGGAAAGCCCCATCTGCGCAGGACCTTGCGAACCAAGATTGCCATCGCACGCCGCCGAACCGGCATCGCCCGAGGACACCACCACCGTGATCCCCTGTGCAGCTGCCTGCTGCCACAGCTGCGTGTAAAACGTATTCCCGGTGCTGCCGAGAAGGAATTCGCAAACGCCATAGCTCTCGCTCAGCACTGGAGCCAGATTGTTATCCACGGCGTATTGCGCCGAAAGATCGACTCCCAGGCTCGCTTCAGTGGATTGCGAGATCACCAGATCGATATTCGCGCCTTTCGCAATTGCGCCAGTCCACTCTACGTCTAAATCGGATTCTGTTTCATCGCCCGCCACGGTGCCTGGATCGGGGCCGTCCATAATGATGGTTGGATCTTTTACCGGCATTCCGAAGAATCTCTGAAAAGATTCGACGTCTGAAATATTAATGTCGCTCTCGCCCATGATTGCGATCGTCTCGCCCGTGCCGTCGATTGCCGGACTTTGATTCCATAGCGGCAGCACGTTGTAGATCGTCGCGAAATCGAAGGGCCCAAGGGCGAAATTGCAGAACGGGTTGGAAGTCAGGTAACACGGACTGGGGAACGTATAGTCGGAGCTGTTCCGATTCATGCCGCCGATTCCAATGGGACCGCGAGGCTCCGCCGCCAAGTGATATAACGGCGTGCGCGGAAAATTGTACAGCGTGGCGATTCCGGCCACGACGGGAGTGAGCGCCGTGGGAATCGCCGGATCGGACGAATTGGCCCAGTGATTCTCGCCGTTCATCAAGTATTGGTGGATCGATGTGTGGAACGCCGACTGCACCTCTCCGGCGTTGCCCGAAAACTCGATCACCGTCCGCCCATTCGATACCTGATCGACCTGAAATCCCTGCGATTCCAGCCATGTGGTGACCGTTTGAATGTCCTGGTCCGAGGGGCCAAACTGCTGTCCGAATTGCTGCGGCGTCAGCCACTGGTGATAATTGGGCGACGAGGAATCCTGCTGTTCTTGGAGCAGAGTATCCAGGGAGTTTTCCTGTTGCGCGCTACGTTTTAGCACCAGCAGCATGCGCTGCATCGGCATCGATGAGGGAGCCGCACCGCGGTCGAAACGGGGCTGCGCCAGCGGATTGACGTTGCCCTGCAGAATTGTCAGGTGCGCCGCATCGATCGCCTGGGTAATGCGCGAGGGTACGGTGTTTGTTTGCGCGCCTGTGAAAACCGCCGCCGCAAGTAAAATTGCCACTGCAACTGCCACTGCCACTCCGCTGAACGAGCTTGAAGAATGTCGCATGGCCCCTCGCCCCAATATGAACTCGCCATGCATTCGCGAGCGCCTGCCCCCACCACGGCAGGCGAAACTGCGTCAGCCGGCGCTATGCCGTCACTGATCGGTTAATTGCGTTGAATGTAGGCGGATACTGCCCAATTTTGGGCATAGGGTCAAGCTGAAATTAGGATGCTTTTCGAAAAGGAGAAATGGGAAATCGATGACACTTTCGCCATCGAGGCGAAAACTGTGATAGATTCCGCGTGGGTGGACGGCCACGGCAACGTGGGAGACGCAGCGGAGGTGGTTTCTTATGACCTGCCCGCAATGCCGGGGCCGCGTTCCGGCGAAGTCGCTGTGGACGTCAACTGGGCCGTCGGGGATTGTTTGTCCTCAGTGTCACGCCAGCCTTTGTCCCAGAGCGCTCTGCGCCATCATGGTTTTTTCCCTATGCGTCGGCCTGGGGGAGGCTTCGATGCTTATGCTGCAATGGCAGGGAGCGAATTTCGCCGTCGGTCTTCTTGGATTTTTTTTGTGTTCGCCGCGGTGTTTGCGCTGGCGGCTCCGGCAGTTCTGAAGCTGCGCGTGAAAGAAGGCGCACCTCGGTCGCTGGCGGGGAAGCGCGCCTGAGCACGGTCGGCGAAAAATTCAATTCCCGTGCCCCGCATCTACACGGCGCGCAAACCGCCAACAAAAGTGACTTATAGCATCTGGCGCAGCACGTATTGCAAGATTCCTCCGTGCTGGTAATAGGCAACTTCGAACGGCGTATCGACGCGCGCCACAGCCGTAAATGATTTCCCCTTCTCGTTGCCTTCGCGAGCGCGGACTCGAATGATCTTGCCCGGCGCAAAATCCTGCGCGAGCCCTTCGAAGTCGAAAGTCTCCAGGCCCGTCAAGCCGAGCGATTTCGCGCTCTCTCCAGGGTTGAATTCCAGCGGCAGCACTCCCATTCCGATCAAATTGCTGCGATGGATGCGCTCGAAGCTCTCGGCGAGGACGGCGCGCACGCCCAGAAGGATCGTGCCTTTGGCAGCCCAGTCGCGCGAAGATCCCGAGCCGTATTCTTTTCCTGCGATCACCACGAGTGGCACGCCTTCACCGCGATAGCGCATGGCCGCGTCGTAGATGGTCATTTTTTCGCCGCTAGGCTGGTGAACGGTCCAGCCGCCTTCGGTTCCAGGAGCGAGCTGGTTGCGCAGGCGGATATTCGCGAACGTGCCGCGCATCATCACTTCGTGATTACCTCGGCGCGCGCCATACGAATTGAAGTCCTCGGGAAGCACGCCGTGGGCGATCAGATATTTTCCAGCGGGACTATCGGGCGGAATCGAACCGGCCGGAGAAATGTGATCGGTGGTGATGCTGTCGCCCAGCACGGCCAGCGCGCGAAGCCCACACAGATCGGCAAGGGGGGCGGGCTTCAGCGGCATACTTTCGAAATACGGCGGATTTTTGATGTACGTCGAATCGATGTCCCACGCGTAGAGATCTCCCGCGGGCACTGGAAGCGCGCGCCACCGCTCGTCACCGGTGAAGGCGTCGGCATATTCCTTGCGGAACATGTCTTCGGAAACGGAGTTGCGAACCGCGGTTTCCACTTCCTGCGGTGTGGGCCAGATATCGCGCAGGTAGACGGGTTTGCCGTCTTTGCCCGGGCCGATCGGCTCGTTCACGATGTCGAAATCCATGCGGCCGGCGAGCGCGTAGGCGACGACCAGCGGCGGCGAGGCCAGATAGTTCGCGCGGCATAGCGGGTTGATGCGCCCCTCGAAATTGCGATTGCCGCTCAGCACTGAGACGGCGACGAGATTGTTCTCCTTCACCGCCTTGCCGATCGCTTCCGGCAGAGGACCGCTGTTGCCAATGCACGTGGTGCAGCCGTAGCCGACCAGATTGAAACGCAATTCATTCAAGAACGGCCAAAGACCGGCTTTTTCGATGTAGTCAGTCACCACTTTTGAGCCGGGAGCGAAGCTGGTCTTGACCCACGGCTTGGTGGAAAGTCCGCGCTCGATGGCTTTTTTCGCCAGCAGACCAGCTCCGATCATCAGTGAAGGATTCGAAGTATTGGTGCAGCTGGTGATGGCAGCGATTACCACCGCGCCATCGGCGAGATCAAATTTATCGCCGTTGTTCTGCACGCTGGCATGCTTGGGCGCCTCGGTAAGAGTCTTCTCAAAAGAAGCCTTGGCCTGCGTGAGCGCCACGCTGTCCTGCGGGCGCTTCGGGCCGGCGATGGTGGGGACGACATTCGCGAGATCGAGTTCGAGTGTATCGGAAAAGATCGGATCGGGCGTTTGATCGGTGCGGAAAAGTCCCTGCTCTTTGGAATATGCTTCCACGAGCGCGACTTGCTCGTTGCTGCGCGCTGTGAAGCGCAAATAATTCAGCGTCTCGGAATCGACGGGAAAGAAGCCCATCGTCGCGCCGTATTCCGGCGCCATGTTGGCGATGGTGGCGCGATCGGGAAGCGTCAGGCTGGAAAGACCCGTGCCATAGAATTCCACGAATTTCCCGACCACACCTTTTTTGCGCAACATCTGCGTGACGGTAAGAACCAAGTCGGTCGCCGTCGCTCCGGTGGGCAGGCGTCCGTGCAGCTTGAATCCGATCACCGCCGGAATCAGCATGGAGAGGGGCTGGCCCAGCATAGCGGCCTCGGCTTCGATTCCGCCCACGCCCCAGCCAAATACGCCGAGGCCGTTGACCATGGTGGTGTGCGAGTCGGTGCCCACCAGGGAATCGGGGAAAGCCATCCATGTGCCGTCAATTTGCTGACTGAAAACCACGCGCGCGAGATATTCCAGATTCACTTGATGGCAGATGCCAGTGTCCGGCGGCACAACGCGGAAATTTTCCAGGCTCTTCTGTCCCCAGCGCAGGAATGCGTAGCGCTCCAGATTGCGCTGCAGCTCCGCCTCGGCGTTGAATGCGAACGCGCCTTCCGTGCCGAATTTATCCACTTGTACGGAGTGGTCGATCACCAGCTCAGCGGGCAGCAGGGGATTTATTTTTTTCGGATCGCCCCCGAGATTGCGGATGGCGTCGCGCATCGCCGCCAAATCCACGACGGCCGGAACACCGGTAAAGTCCTGCATCAGCACGCGCGCGGGCATAAAGGAGACTTCTTTGGCCGTCGCGCCGGCGGCAACGGTGGGCGTCCACGAAGCGAGCGCTTTGATGTCTTCCGCGTGGACGAAGCGTCCGTCCTCGTGGCGCAGAAGATTTTCAAGCAGGACTTTCAGCGAAAAGGGCAGCCGGGCGACGTTGTCAGCGGGCTCCAGCGCCGCCAGGCGATGGTATTTAAAAGTGTTATCGCCGACGCGCAGCGACGAGAGCGTAGAGAACGAATTTTTTGATCGCGGGCTCATGCTTGAATGAGTCTCTCCTGTGGGAAGAAGCCCACCAGTTTATCGCAACGCTCCAAGGGCCTTCAGAAGATTTTGACGCGCGCGTGACGAACCTTTCGGCAAGAGCAGTTTTGCGGCCTCGGCTTCGATGTACATGGACGGGCGGGCACCGGCCCGATTCGCGATTAGAAAAATGTATATTGCTGAACCGCCGTCATTTAACCTGCGTATCGCTCGAAACGGTTTCGCGATTATCGTTCTTGTTTCAGTTGCTAGATAGCGCCGATGAGCAGAGCGTCTGGCGCTCGGTCGATTGCCGGACCGATCGAGCCTGAAAACCACACGGCTCCTTTCCACTGACATGGACTCGTCACCGTCAAACGGAACGCACGCGACAACACGCGCCGTACACCTCAGCCTACCACACGACGCAAATTTGTCCCGATTTGGAAACCGCGTAAGTACAGCGGCGTGAGCCGATTGCGGACATCTCTACCCGGAACGCGACCTGGGATTAGATCGTTTTTTACGCCGCGGACGGCTGGCCGGTGAGCCAGCGCGATAGGCGCGGTGCGAGTGAACGATTTGGTCACTCCACCGCGTGAGTACTAAAGAGATAGCCAAAGGATTTGCGTATAGTGCGCAGACGATGCCGAGACGAGATGAGGAGCGCGAACGGAACCGCCTAGCGCAGCGCTATGCGCAGATGAGCGACGGCGAACTGCACGAAATCGCCAAAGAGGCTAGCTCGTTGACCGAGACGGCACGGCAAGCGCTGAGCGCCGAAATTGAGCGCAGAAGGCTCGATATTTCGCTGGAAGATGCGGCCGGCGGACAGGACCCGCTGCCCGCCGGGCCGGTGGTAGTTCGGCGATACCTTTGGTTGGCCGACGCGCTGATTGCAAAGACGGTTCTCGACTCTGCAAACGTCGATTGCATACTCGCGGATGGGCACATCATTCAAATGGACGCGTTTTACTCATTGGCGCTTGGCGGGGTAAGGGTTTGGGCGCGTGCGGAGGATGCCGACGCGGTCGAACTTCTCGATCAGGGCTGGGTTGAGTCCTTCATGGTTTCGGGAGTGGGTAATTTTATCCAGCCGCGATGCCCCAACTGCCAGTCGTTCGAAATTTTGTATAAAGGATTGCTGAAGAGAGCGGCTTACATCAGCCTACTGGGCTTTTGGTTCGCTGGTATTGTGCCGCCCATCGCGCTGCACGATCTGGCTTGGAGATGCCGCGAATGCGGCTATCTTTGGGAAGAACAGAACGAAGTATCCGCTCCGAGCGGCCCCACGATCTAAGTCGCGCGACTTGCCGCATCACTGAACTGTAGCCCTTTTATAGTTCGCGAGCATCAGATTCGGCGGAAATGCCAGATGATCCGTGCCGCAGTGTGTTTTGAATGTCGGCCGCGAATCGCTGGACACTCGATGGCGATGATCGGGAAGATGCCTCTCCGCGCGGCTAGTGATCCGCTAGTTGACGGACCAGCCAGATGACTCCACTCGCCTCCTCCCGAGTACTTCCACGCTGCGAAGCTGGTAAGATGGCGGCTCGGAGAGTCACGGCGGGAGGGCTGGAATGATCGAGAAAGAGGTCGAGATTTGGACGGAAGATGGGACGGCGGATGCGGTGCTGTTTCGTCCTGAGGGCGGCGGACAATTTCCCGGGGTGATGCATCTGCCTGATATTGGCGGGATTCGCGACTCGCATAAAGAGATGGCCGAGCGGCTGGCGGAGAAGGGTTATGTGGTTCTGCTGCCCAACGTGTTCTACCGCAATGGGAAGACGCCGGTGTGGGCGTTTCCTTTCAAGATGGGTGAGGACCGCAGCATGAAGCGGATGGGGGAGTTGGCGGGAGCGCTGCCACCCGATGCGATGGAGCGCGACGGCTCGGAGTACGTGAATTTTTTGGCCAAGCAGGAGGGAGTGAGCGATGCGCCGATGGGCGTGGTGGGATACTGCTTCACGGGCGCGATGGCGTTGCGAACGGCGGCAGCGAGATCGGACAAAATTGGGGCGGCGGCTTCCTTTCATGGCGGGCATCTTTACACCAATAAGCCCACCAGTCCGCACACGGTGCTCCCTCGGGTGAAGGCGCGGCTTTATTTTGGCCACGCAGATGGCGATCCGTACATGCCGCAGGATGCGATTGATAACTTCGACAAGGCGCTCGCCGCATGGGGCGGAAAATACCAGAGCGAGGTTTATCCGGGCGCGAAACATAGCTGGACTGTGCCTGACAGCCCGGTGTATGACCAGGCGCAGGCGGACCGCGCGTTTGGAAAATTGACGGAGCTGTTCCAGGCGGCGCTAAAGTAGAGAGGAAGTGAGTGGTAACTGGCGAGTAGTGAGTGGCGGAAAATCGCCGCTTCGGATTTACGTCTTTCGATACTGGCTGTGGCCGCGAGGTGCGGCGCTGACGGCGAGTTTTGTCGCGCCTGAAGCTGCGACTTGCAAAGTGAAGTTCACGCGATGATGGAGGGTGTGATGAACAAGAGGAAGCTGGGAAACTCGGGGCTGGAAATTGCGCCGTGGGTGCTGGGCGGAAACGTGTTTGGGTGGACGGCGGACGAAGCGACATCGTTCAATTTGCTGGATGCGTTCGTGGGGGCGGGACTGAATATGGTGGACACCGCGGACGTGTACTCGAAGTGGGTGCCGGGGCACCAGGGCGGCGAATCGGAAACGATCATCGGCAATTGGCTGCAAAAAAGCGGCAAGCGGGGCGAAGTGCTGATCGCGACGAAGTGCGGAGTGGAAATGGCGCCGGGCGACACTGGCCTCTCGCGAGATTATATCCTGCGCGCGTGCGACCGTTCGCTAGCCCGGCTGAAAACGGATCACATCGACCTGTATCAGGCGCATCGCGACGATGATAAGACGCCCATGGAAGAGACGCTGGCGGCGTTTGGCGAGCTGATCAAGGCAGGGAAGGTGCGCGCAATCGGTGCGTCCAATTTCAAGGCGGAGCGGCTGGAGAAAGCTTTGCAAGTCAGCAAGCACAATGGGCTGCCGCGCTACGAAAGTTTGCAGCCTTGGTACAACCTCTACGACCGGGCCGAGTTCGAGAGCGGCGGGCTGGCGGACTTGTGCAAGCGGGAAAATCTCGGCGTGATTCCGTATTTCGCGCTGGCTAGCGGATTTTTGAGCGGGAAATATCGCAGCGAAAAAGATCTGGAAGGGAAGGCGCGTGGATATCGCGTGAAAGACATGATGAACGAGCGCGGCTTCCGAATACTGAAAGCGCTTGACACGGTGGCGGCGGAATATCGCGCGACGCCCGCGCAAGTGTCGCTAGCGTGGCTGATGGGGCGCGTGACGGCTCCGATCGCCAGCGCTACGAGCCTCGATCAGTTTAACGAGCTGCTGGGCGCGACGAAGCTGACGCTGAAACCTGAAGCGGTGAAGCTGCTCGACGACGCGAGCGCGATCGATATGGCGGCAGCCGCGGCGCAGACCCGGACCCCGCCACCGCAGTCGAGGTAAGCGCACATCCTTCGATCGCGGGTAGCGCCGGAAGCCGGACCCGCGTGCGCAGAATGTCTCTGCGCGGCGGGTCGGACCAAGAGCTGCTGCGTGGAAGAGCGGCTCTCTGCACAAGCATTGCTCATTCACCGCCGTTGCTCTCGATTGACTAGAGCAGTTCGGCGCTGAGGGCGGTGTGACCCTGATTGCTTTCCACACAGAAGGCTGCGCGACTAATGGCGCGCCATTAGCAAATGAACCTCGGGCGGAATGGGCGTGACGTCGATGGCAACATTGATGCACGCGGGCTTGCCGCCGGCGAACGCGGCTTTAAGAGCGGGCGCCAGATCCTCAATTCTCGTGACGCGCTGCGCGTGGCACCCGAAGGCAGCGGCCACTTCGTGATAGTTGGCGTCGCGCAGTTCGGTGCCGGTGAGCCGATTGCCGGAAACGATCTCCTGAAAATGCTGCGACGCAGCCCAGCTGTGATTGTTCATCACCAGGACAACGATGGGCAGCTTGTGGCGCATCATCGTGTCAAATTCCGCGATCGTGAAGCCGACGGCGCCATCGCCGACGAGCGCCAGCACCGGACGTTTCGGATGTGCGACTTGCGCGCCGATCGCCAAGCCGAGTCCCATGCCGACAGCGCCCAGGAATCCGTGGGTGATGTAGCTGCCGGCGTGATTTTGGCGGATCACTTCGTTCATCCAGTGATAGGCTTCGGCGCCGTCGCCGATGATGATGGTGTCTTCGGCAATATTGTCGACGATGGCGGACACCGCCTGATACGGATGAATCGGCGGCGCGGAGCGGTGCAGGTCGGGCTCGGCGCGCTTGCGGCGTTCGATTTTCGCGTTGCAGATGATTTGGTTCCACGCGGCGCGATTCGGCCACTTGCGCGCTTTCGCGGCGGCATTCATGGCGCGCAAGGTGTCACGCGGATCCGCGGCGATGCCCAGCGCCACGGGACGCACTTTGCCGATTTCCTTGGGATCGACCTCCACGTGGATAATTTTCGACGCGCGCGGCACGGCCAGGTCGCTCATGCCCAGTGTGAACAGGCCGAAGCGCACGCCGAGCGCGAGGATTACATCGGGGCGCTCGCCCGGTTTCGAAAGGTCGGCCAATTTGTGGAACGTGCCGCCATAGAGCGGATGATTGCTGGGCAAAAGGCCATGCGCTTGAAAATCGGAGAAAACCGGCGTACTGGTGGCTTCGGCGAAGGCGCGCAGTTCCGCGCCTGCGTCTGAAAAATACGCTCCGGCGCCGGCCATGATCACGGGGCGCTCGGCGGCAGCCAGCATGTCGAGCGCTTCGTTGACGGCATGCTCTGGCGGCGCGGCGTGAACCTCCAGCAGAACTTTTTCGGGAATATGTACCGACGCTTCGTCAACCTGCGCGCCGAGCACGTCCATCGGCAAGTCGAGCAGCACGGGGCCGGTTGGCGCCGAGGTGGCCAGCCGAATCGCTTCGGCAACGAGCCGGGGAATCTGTTGCGCCACGGAGATGCGATGCGACCATTTGGTGATGGGCGTGGTGATCGCTACCTGGTCGATGCCAGCTTGCAGGGTGTTGGTTTCGGCGTCGGCGAGGGCGCTGGAGCCGCAAAGATAGAGCACCGGCGTGCGATCGAGATAGGCGTTGGCGACGGAGGTGATGATGTTGGTAAATCCCGGGCCGGCAGTCGCCATCGCGACGCCGAGCGAGCGCGTGGCGCGAGCGTAGCCTTCGGCGGCGTGCCCGGCGGCGACTTCGTGGCGGGTGTCGGTAATCGGGATTTTGTGATCCAAGCAGGACTGGAAAATTGTTTCAAGGTGCGCGCCGTGCAGTCCAAAAATTTGCCGAACGTTCGCGCGCAGCAGCGTGCGGACCAGCAGCTCACCACCCGTTACCGTGGCCATGGGAGACTCCTTTGCTGATTGTGAGCGATCGCGTTTCAGAACAGAAGCGTCGCGTGCCGCGATCTTCTCAGCGGCGGACATTCTAACGCAGTTGCTGACTCTGGCCGAGGTTGATTCGTGGAAGAATGAAAATGCGGCGCTGCAGCGCGCGGGCCCACGTTGACACCCAGGAGGGCTCCGTCAGAGAAGTAGATTCCTCCGGCCGGCTTACCCGGCCGTTCGGAATGACAGCCTCGATTGGTTATGAGATTAGTGAGTTGGAGGGACGTAGCCTTCCGGGGCTTTCGAGCCGTCGCCGAAGAAAAACTGCTCCATCTGCTCTTCCATGATGTGCTGCGAATGCGGATCGAGCGGGTTCAGCCGAAGCTCGTTCAGAAGCATCTTCGAGTGATCAACCCACATGCGCCACGCGTCCTTCGAGACGTTCTCGTAAATCCGCTGCCCGAGGTCGCCCTTCCAGGGCGGGCGATCGAGGCCGGGAAGCTCACGTCCAAGCTTCACGCACTTCACCATGCGTACTTTTTGCGTGCCCTTCTCATCCGCCATCGCGTTGTCTCCTATGGAATTCGATCAGCAATTCAAGATACTTGAAGCCGACCTGAAATTCCAGCCGGGCGGCTGACGCAAAAAGTTTTCCCTGTCCAAGACGCCCAGTGCGGAATCGGAGTTACACTGGCAGGCCTGCCCGGGCGCTACGAACGCGCCGGCGCGCGTCTGGCGTGCGATGGGCGCGATGGAGGATAGGATGAAAGTCGATCCTGCGAATAACCGCGTATTGCCGAAGGGAGTCTCGCATGGTGATTTCGAACGCGCGCTGAAAGCTTTTGGCGGCGCGATTGGAGACGAGTGGGTCGTCACCTCCGATCCAGAGCTGCAAAACTATCGCGATCCCTTCGCTTTTGCTTCAGCAGACCCAAACGCATTTGCGAGCGCGGCGGTGGTGAAACCTGCCTCTACGGACGAGGTTCGCGCAATCGTCAAAATCGCTAACGAATTCAAGATTCCGCTGTGGACGATTTCGCGCGGCAAAAATCTCGGCTATGGCGGACCAGCGCCGCGCGTTTCCGGGTCGGTGACGATCGACCTGGGGCGCATGAATCGCGTGCTGGAGTTAAACGAAGAGCTTTGCTACGCGGTCGTCGAGCCGGGCGTCACGTTTTTCGATCTGTACGAGGAGATTCGCGCGCGAAAGATGAAGATGTGGATTTCGGTTCCCGCGTTGGGATGGGGCAGCGTGCTGGGAAACGCGCTCGACCGCGGGCTGGGCTACACGCCTTACGGCGAGCATTCGAATAACCTATGCGGGATGGAAATCGTGCTGCCCAATGGCGAGATGATCCGCACCGGCATGGGCGCACTGAGCTGCGGCAATACGTGGCGTCTTTTCAAGCATGGTTACGGACCGTCGGTGGACGGACTTTTCATGCAGTCGAATTTCGGCATCGTGACGCAGGCCGGAGTATGGCTGATGCCGCAGCCGGATTTCTTCATCCCCTGCGAAGTGCAATTTGAGCGCGAATCCGATCTGGAGCAGATCGTCGATATCACCGCGCGGCTGCGGCGTGAGGATATCATTCAAAACACCGCCGTGTTGAGCAACGCGGTGCGGCTGATCTCCAGGCTCGGCGCGCGCAACCAGTGGTACGAAGGCACGGGCGCGGTGCCGAATGACGTGGTGCAGAAAAAAGTTCGCGAGATGGGACTGAAGTCCTGGAATCTGCGTTTCGCCATGTACGGCGCGGAAGAAGTGGCCGCGGCGCGCGTGAAGATCGCGCAGAAGGCGTTTGCGGCAATCCCCGATTCACGATTCACGAGCCGCACGTTTGACGCGAAATCGAGCAGCGATGAGGAATTCACCGCTGCCATCGGAACGGAAGCTGTGCAGGCGGGAATCCCGTCGATTGCGGCGATTGGAGTGGTGAAGTACCGCGGCGAGGACGGCGGGCACATCGGTTTTTCGCCGATTGTCGCAGCCAGCGGCAAAGAGGCGGTAAAGCTGGCGGACCTGGTGGGCGGAATTTGCCACGAGCACGGATTCGACTACTACGGAGGATTTTCCTTCGGCGTGCGGCATTTGTGGTCGGTGATGATGATCATGTACGACAGGCAAAGCGAGCAGGATCGCGTCGAGGTCGACCGCATGTTCCGCCGGCTGGTGAAGGAAGCCGGCGAGTTGGGTTTCGCGGAATACCGCGCCCACGTGGAGTACATGGACCTGGTAAGCGATCAATACGATTTCAACGGGCACGCGCTACGGCGGTTCGTCGAAACGCTGAAGGATGCGGCTGATCCGAACGGGATTATCGCGCCAGGGAAGCAGGGAGTTTGGCCGCGCGCAATGCGCGGGAACGGGAACGGGCGCAGGGAACCGTGATTTAGCGCGTCCCCGAAGGCAACTCATTCATCTACTTAGGTGTTCATGCGGACTTAGCGCAAAATTCGAGGGAGAGAAACGTGCAACACGTCAGGCTCGGGAACACGGGACTCAAGGTGTCGCGGCTGTGCCTTGGCACCATGACCTTCGGCTTTCAATCGGACGAAGCAACTTCATTCGCGATTCTCGATCAAGCCGCGGAAGCGGGCATTACGTTTCTCGATTCGTCCGACGTGTATCCACTCGGCGGCGGATTGGAACGGGCGGGCCGCACCGAGGAAATCATCGGGCGCTGGATTCGCGACAAACGTCACAATTTCGTTATCGCCACGAAGTGCTTTGGCGCCACGGGACCGCAGCCGTTTCACGCCGGGAACAATCGCCGGCATATTCTTGACGCGATCGACGCTTCGCTGAAGCGATTGCAAACGGATTACATCGACCTCTACCAACTGCACGGCTTCGATCCCAACGTCACGCTGGACGAAACGCTGGACGCGCTGAACGACGTGGTCCGCGCGGGCAAAGTGCGTTACATCGGATGCTCGAATTATTTGGCGTACCAGCTGGCGCGCTCGTTGGGACGCAGCGACGTTCGTGGATTCGCGCGTTTCGTTTCCGTTCAGCCGCGCTACAACCTGCTCTTTCGCGAGATTGAGCGCGAGCTGCTGCCCCTCTGCGCGGAGGAGGGAGTCGGTGTGATCCCGTACAATCCCATCGCGGGCGGCATGTTGACGGGAAAATACGACCGCGCGAATCCGCCGAAGGATATGTCCACCTCGCGTTTTGCTTTTCCTGGCCGGATCGGTGAGCTGTATCGCGGCCGGTATTGGGTGGATACGGTTTTCGACGCGGTCGACAATCTGAAGAAAATCGCAGCGAATGCGGGGATTCCGTTGCAGGCGCTTTCCGTCGCGTGGGTGCTGGCGAATCCAGCGATCACCAGCCCGATCATTGGAGCGAGCCGCCCGGAACAGCTCGCTGCGTCCGTGGCCGCGCTCGAGGTAAAACTATCGGACGATGTGAAATCCAAGCTCGACGAAGCTACTGCCCATTTTCGCTGATCACCGGCAGGTTCGGGGCCAATTAAGCCGCGGCTGGCGGGGAGTCCGCCAGATGCTCGAGCGCTCGCAGATTCTGAATGATCAAATCGGAGCGGCTCCAGTGCACAATGCCGTCTTTGCGGAGCTGCGATAGATGCCGGCTGACGGTTTCCCTCGAAATGCCGACCATTTGGGCCATCGTCTCCTGGCTCATTTGCAGGCGGAAGTGATCGCCATCGGCGATGGAATTTTCAGCGACCAAACCCAGCAGGCATCGGGCGATTTTTTGCGGCGCCGATCCGGAGAGATCGACACTCCTGATTCTGCCGGCCAGGAAAAAATAGCTTTCGCTGACCAGCTGCGCGACTTGCCACGCGGCCGTGGCATTGGTTTGCATCTCCTGGATTAATTCATGCCGGGGCACGAAGAGCGCTTTGGAGTCCTCGATGATTTCCGCGGTAACGATATGAGCGCGTCCTAGGACATTCGCAGCCAGCCCCAGAACGGTTCCGGGGCCGAAGAAACCAAGCACCAGCGTCCTGCCCTGGGAGGAATTGACGGATTTTTTCACGCGTCCCTCCAGAAGCACGATTACCTCGTCGGGAATCGTTCCTTCCTGAAAGAGCAGAGTGCCCTTGCAAACGCGCTTCGCTTTGCTTGACGCAATGCACCGCCGGAGCCAGTGTTCGCTCAAGCGCGCGGGAAATGGATATTGGCCGATCAGATGGCGCAACGGTTCGGCCAGGAATTGGCCGAACAAAGTTGCAGGGGCCCGCGGGATCGCCGCCGTTGCCGGCGCGTGCAGTATCGTACTTGCGGCTTGCCTGGCGTGGGACTTGCCCATAGCCGCTCCGTACCTTCGCGTGCCCAGATAGTAGCACGATTTCGCGGCCGCAATCCTTTCTCGGTTTGGGCCGCCAATCGGACTGATTTCGCGCGAGGGAGCGCTCGTTTGGAGCTGTACTTGCCCGATTGCGCGAATCGGCCGGTTACAACCTTTGACGCGTTGGAGCAATCGCATACCGACGATGGCACGGTCCCGAGAACTCGCTGTTGGTTGCGCACTGGTTCTGTCAATTTGCGCGGCAGTCAATGCTCTCGCCGGCAGACAAACGCAATCGGCTGCCCCGGTTTCGAAGGCTCCCCTCCGTGTGATCACGAATGAGGTAAGTGTGCCGGTGACGGTGACGGACAGCCGCGGCGACATGGTCCTCGACCTTACGCAAAAAGACTTTCATGTGTTCGACGACGGAGCGGAACAAAAAATCGACCATTGGGAAATGGGCGGCGATCCGCTGGCAGTCGCGCTGGTCGTCGACACCAGTTCGCGGCTGCATCCGATCGCTTCCGAGATCCACAGCATGGGAATTATCTTCACGGATACGGTGATGGCGCTCGATAGTGAAGCGGCGGTCATCACCTACGATTCGTTTGTCACCATCCGGCAAGGATTTACCACGAACCACGATGCCGTCGAGAAAGCCATCGAAGCGGCGAATTTCGATGGCGATGAAATGGACCTGTACGACGGCATGGCCGCTGGCGTGCAGTTGCTCGAAACGCAGCCGCTGAAATGGCATCGCGTGCTGCTGGTTGTTGGCGAGGCGCAGGACAGCCGAAGCACGGCTCACCTCGATCAAATCGTTCGCAACGCCGAACGCGCGGACATTTCGATCTACATTTTGGGCGTGAGCAGCGCTGGAGCCGATTTGAAGTCGCTCAAGATCGATCCGCCGCCGCTTCATTTCCATGGAGTGCGGATCCAAACCACTGGTTGCGGTAATTCGCTCTCGCGATATGGCGATTCACAGTGTTTCAATTTGGCCACGCCGGCATTGTGGCTGCTGGAGCGGGGCCTCGACGCGATCAAGCATCATCAGCTTGAAGTGGCCGCTGCGGCGACCGGCGGGATCGATTACAGTGGGTTCCGTGCGTCCGTGTTGCAGAGTGCGCTCGACCGAATCGGCAGCGAACTGCACGCGCAGTATATCGTCGATTACCGGCCGAATTCGGACAGCGTAGCGGGATTTCACGTGCTCAGGGTCACCGTATCGCGGCCCCAGGTCATGGTGCGAGCACGACCCGGATATTATTTCACGCGTCCCTAGCCTGCCTGCGAACCCGGCAGCGCCACGCCAACCAAGTTTGTCAGTTGCCGGACGACTGCTGCGACGCTTGCTTGCGGCGCCATGCGAAGTAGCCGTCGAGCGCCTTGAGCTGCGTCAGATTCGGCACCGGGATGGCGTGCGATGGATCGTCGAGCTCCATTACCTGCTGCGAGGAATTGGTGAACGCGGGCCACTCCGGCAGGCCCTTGCCATTTGGATTTCCGTACTTCGCGAAATTCACCCAGTAGGTCGAAACTTGCGCGGAGACTTTTTTGTCTTCGGGCGTTGGCGGCATCCCTCTGGTGAAGTTTCCGAAGACGAAGGAAATCTCGCTGCCGTGCGCCGGCCCCCAATCCTTGAAGCGCGGCAGGTCGGGATAATTCGGCCGGTGGTTGAAATAGTAGACGAATACTTTGTCGCCGCCGCTGCTATTTTGCAGGCGCGCCCAGCTCCAGGTGGCCCATCCGAAGTTGACGTCGCGAGCCAGATCGCGCGCAGAACGCAGCGCCTGCTTTTCGGAAGTATCCGGATACGCCGCCAGAATATTGTGGGCGAATTCGCCGTAGCCAGCATCGACACTTTCCTTGAATTTCTGCATGGTGGTGCTGGCGACGAAGAGCGCGCCTTCGTCGGCATTAGTGCCGACCAGGATTGGCGTGTCGTTATATTTGCCCTCCTGATATAGCTTGTACTGGTCGCCGAGCAGGACATAGCCATCAAAATTCGGCCACCAGCCGCCCAAGGCGGAGCCCGTGTGTTTATAGATGTCTTGAGCGGATAGTTTGCGCGCGTCGGCGATCGAACTTACGCCAAGCTTCGACAGAAAAGCTTCGCCGGTCTTTTCTGCTTGCGCGAGAGTGGGAACGTTTTCGCCGGCATCGCCGTCGTGGCGCGCAGGCGCGAACGAGCCGCCGCTTTCGGAAATCGCGCCCTGAAAGAGTCCCTTGGCCAGCGGGGAAGCGCACAACATGCTGACGGAAATGCCTCCCGCGGATTCGCCGAAGATGGTTACTTTATCGGGATTGCCGCCAAATGCGGCGATGTTGCGCTTCACCCATTTGAGCCCGGCGATCTGATCGAGCAGGCCGTAGTTGCCGGAATGGCCGCCTTGTTCTTTCGAAAGCCCGGGAGACGCCAAGAATCCGAGAGGCCCCAGGCGATAGGCGATGCTGACGTACACGACGCCCTTTTTGGCGAGATTCACTCCGTCATACTGCGGCATGGATGTGCCGCCGATGGTGAAGCCGCCGCCGTAAATCCAGAGCATCACGGGCAGGCGCTCGCGCGAAGACCTCGCGGGCGTCCAGACGTTAAGATAAAGGCAATCTTCGCTGATGGGAGTCGCATCGAGGCCCAGCGCGGGCTCGACCACCACGTTCTGCATGCAGGCAGGCGCATAGGCGACGGTTTTCTTCACGCCTTTCCACGCTTTCGGCGGTCGCGGCGCGGCCCAGCGCAGATCGCCGAGTGGCGGCGCAGCGAAGGGAATGCCTTTGTAAACGCGGATGCCGTCAACGACGGTGCCCTGCACGAGTCCGGCTTGCGTGCGGACCGGAGCCGATGTCTGCGCGATGCTCGCGGATGCACACGCAAGCGCCAGCACGGAAACCAGAATTGAAAATCGCTTAGAAATTCTCATGTGTTCCCCCCGTGACCGAAAGCACGGCGCGATGCGTCGATCGCGCGGAACGCAGCACCAATCGGCTAAAGAGTGCCGACATTCGCCCCCAAACCGCCGCGATTTTACTCCCATTTGGCCGCGGCGAATCGCTTAATCTTCTAGCGTTTAGGACTTTTGAGGGCTTGCTTTGCCGGCAGGCTTCGCTTTCCCGCCAGAACGGTAGTAAAAGCCGACTCCCAGAATCACGGCGGCGATTAGCGATATCGCAGCGGTGATCGGCGCAGCGTGCATCACGATAGCGCCGCCGCCCGCCGGAGAGTGTTCAAGTGCTTGGGAACCATAGCGCAAGGCGAAATACCAAACGGGCGCGGCGGTCAAAAGCATGAAACCGAGCAGGAATGCCACGAATCCGATCCCGATACTGGCGATAGCTCTTCCGTCGTTGGCCATACGTTACGTCAGTTTCCCTGATTTCCTTGGGGAAACCTAGCCCTTCTTGACGGTGAGCTCGGCCGGGCGCTTGCGCACTACGCGTTTGCCATCATGGCCGGGGAAGCGCTTTAGCACCTCGCCGTCCCACAGGCGAATGATGCGCTGCTGAAACAGCCAGCGCCCGCCGGATTTCACGAGCTGATCGTCGTAATATCCTGCGAAGCGGATCAGGTAGGGCGGCTCGCCGCGGCATTCGCTGACCAGCGCGAAGGAGCGAGCGGCACAGCGCTCGCCATCGCCCTCGACGAGCAACTGCGACACGTGGTGCTGGCGCCCGGGGAAATTTGGAACGGTGCGGAAATGTTCGCCGAGGCGGCGGATGCCCTCGGCGCCTTCCCAGCGGTCGGGCTCCTCGAATACTTCCTCGATGACCACGGCTGTGGGCGTGAAACAGGCCACGAAACCGTCGACGTCGCCGGTATCGAGAGCCCAGGCGTAACGCGCCAGCAGATCGTTGATGGCGATGCGGTCCTCAATCGTGAGCGGCGGTGCGGTCGGCATTGTGCGAACTCCTCGATAAGATAGGTGACGCAGGAAAATCGCCGCGGCTTGCGCACGCAATCAGTAGCCGATGGTGAATCGGTCGCGATGATGCTTGGGGTGCTCGAGTTCGTCGACCATGGCCACGGCGTAATCTTCCACGGAGATGCGGCTCACGCCCTTTTCGTCCGCAACCACGTCGTAGTGGCCGAGTCGATATTTTCCGGTGCGCACGCCGGGAACGATCATAATTGCCGGCGAAAAGAATACCCAGTCAAGCTGGGGCTCCTTTTTCAGCATGTAGTAGAGTTCACGCACGCCGCGCATGGCCGGCTTAGCGGGTTCGAAGGCCTTGGGCATCAGAGGCG